>Ga0209745_1000127_pt1 | contig 40470 bp, 45 predicted proteins | sample BarGraNGADG00312_FD_184495 | JGI IMG/M metagenome (GOLD analysis project Ga0209745, IMG submission 184495) | Arctic peat soil microbial communities from Barrow, Alaska - Barrow Graham LP Ref core NGADG0004-312 (SPAdes) (version 2) | ecosystem: Environmental > Terrestrial > Soil > Wetlands > Peat... | reverse complement strand
GTCGTCCGGAAGGGAGTAGCCGGTGAAGCCCTCGTTGATGGCCAGCAGGGACAGGATCGTGCCGATGACCCAGTTGATCTCGCGCGGCTTGCGGAACGCTCCGGTGAAGAAGACCCGGAACATGTGGACCGTGATCGAGACCGTGAACAGCAGGGCCGACCAGTGGTGGATCTGGCGCATGATCAGCCCGCCGCGGACGTCGAAGCTGATGTCGACGGTGGACTTGAACGCCTCGCTCATGGGGATGCCCTTGAGCGGCACATAAGAGCCGTTGTAGATCACCCGGCCGGCGCTCGGGACGAACCAGAAGGTCAGGAACGTCCCGGTCACCAGCAGGATGATGAGCGAGAACATCGCGATCTCGCCGAGCATGAATGACCAGTGATCAGGGAAGACCTTCTTGAGCAGGTAGCTGGTCGGCCTGGCGGCGCTGGTGCGGTCGTCCACCCAGCTCGCGAGGCCGCCGGTCCTGGACTTTGGGCCTTTTGTCAGTGCTTCAGGCTTGACGTCGTCGGCGCGCAGACTCGCGGCACCCTTCGGAGTGGATGTGGGGCTCATCAGCGCTCCCAGTAACTTGGGCCGACCGGTTGGAGGAACGGCGCGTCGGCCACCAGATAGCCCTTGGCATCGACGGTGATCTTCAGCTGCGGCAACGGGCGGTGTGCCGGGCCGAAGATGACTTCGCAGTCATTGGCCACGTCGAAGGTGGACTGGTGGCAGGGACACAGCAGGTGGTGGGTCCGATGCTCGTACAGGCCCACCGGGCACCCCACGTGGGTGCAGATCTTGGAGTAGGCGACGATGCCGTCGTGGCCCCAGTCGCGTTCCCTGGGGACCCGGATGACCGCGGGGGGCAGGGAGACCAGGATGACTGCCGCCTTGGCCTTCTCCTCAAGCACATCGTGGGACTTGTCGATGCCCTCGGGCAGGACGTGAAAGACAGAACCCAAGGTGACGTCGCTCGCTTTGATCGGGGTCATCTCGGGATCGCGCATCAGCCGCATCCCCCTGCGCCAGAACGTTGTTGCCAGATCGGCTTTGGGCAGCGGGCCAAGGCTGCCGGCCAGCTGAACGACCAGGGGAAGGGCAAAGAGGCCGAGCGCGCCTCCGAGCATGTACTTGATCATTGGACGGCGTCCCAGCTGAGACGCCCTGCCGCCGGCCTCGAGTGTCTCGACCGTTTCGTGCCTGGCTTCGTCAGAGGATCGCTGAGGGTGCCGGTCCTCGGTCACTTCGGTGTCGGGCATCAGAGTCTTGGCCCAGTGGACAGCGCCCAGACCGATGCACAACAGGCTTACTCCGAGGCTGACACCGAGCACGATGTTGGACAGACTCGCCTGCCCGATGCCCGGGATGAACTGGTAGGTCCTCTGGTCGATCGCGAAGTATGCGACCAGAAATGTGAGGGTGGCCACCATCGAGATACCGAACAGGGTGGCAACCTGACGTTCTGCCCGATGGGCGGCCACCTCGTCGAGATCCGCCGATCGGGACACGTGCGGGGGCAGCCCGGGATTGGAAAAACGATCCGGTATGCCGACCTGGCCCTCGCTGTTCCCCGCGCCCTCGACCTGTCCCTGCTCGAGACGCAACGCGGTGCCTGGCTGGCTCACGTGTTCCCCTGCGGACTCCGTACCGTGTTCGCTCATGGTGTGATCGATCCCGTCGACTCGCAGTGATTCAGGTCCAGGTAGTGGCGTCTCATCAGGTCACGCTGCCTTGGAGCCGAGCCAGACGGCCGCACCGATCATCAGACCCAGGCCGACGATCCAGACGAACATCCCCTCTGAGACCGGTCCGAGGTTGCCCAGGCTCAGGCCGCCAGGGTTCTTGTTCTTGTCCAGGTCGTGCAGGTAGCTGATGATGTCGTTCTTGTCCGTCGGGGACAGGTTCTGGTCGTTGAAGACCGGCATCGACTGGGACCCGGTCACCATCGCCTCGTAGATGTGCTTCCCGGTGGCGTTGCGCAGGTTGGGCGCGTACTTGCCGCGGGTGAGCGCGCCACCGGAGCCGGCGAAGTTGTGACACATCGCGCAGTTGACCTTGAACAGCTCGTTGCCCCGGGCGATGTTGCCATCACCTTGGGTGTACCGGCTATCGGGTATGGCGGGGCCGGCGCCGAGCGTGGCCACGTATGCGGCCATGTTGGCGATCTCCTGGTTGGTGAACATCACCTGTTTGCCGCGGGGGACTTGGGGGAGAGCTGGTCCGGCGGCCGGCATACGGCCGGTGCCGACCTGGAAGTCAACCGCGGCGGCGCCCACGCCGACCAGGCTGGGACCGATCTTGCCGCCCTGACCCGAGATGCCATGGCAGGTGGCGCAGTTGGCCAGGAACAGCTGATGACCAGCGGTTACGTCATCCGCTGCAGCCACGGCGGCCTGTGCGGGTCTGGGGGCCAGGAGGGAGTAGAGCCCTCCGGTGGCGACGAGCCCCAGCAGCAGCAGGATGACGATCGCGGCCGGATGACGGCGATGGGAGCCCAGTGCATTCACGATGTTCCTCTCGTCGGTGCAGACGCCTCGGGAGAGTAGGTGCTCACTTTAGTAGGTAGATCGTGGAGAACAGGGCAATCCACACGACGTCGACGAAGTGCCAGTAGTACGACGTCACGATGGCACCGGAAGCTTGCGCGTGGGTATAGCGACGCGTGGTGAAGGTTCGCCCGATGATCAGCAGGATCGCGATCAGGCCGCCGGTGACGTGCAAGCCGTGGAAGCCGGTTGTGAGGTAGAAGACCGAGCCGTACGCGTCGGAGGAGATGGTCACTCCGTTGCGGATCAGGCGGGCGTACTCGAAAACCTGACCGGAGATGAAGAGGGCGCCGAAGACGTAGGTCAGGACATACCACTCGCGCATGCCCCATTGCTTGAGCTGCAGGAGCGAGCCGGTGCGCGCCGGCTGGCCGTGCTCGGCCTTGAATACCCCCAGCTGGCACCACACAGAGGAGATGACGAGCATCAGCGTGTTGACAGTCGCGAAGGGGACATTGAGAAGGACCGTCTTCTCCCCCCACAGCCCGGGGGAGACGGACCGGATCGTGAAGTACATCGCGAACAGACCAGCGAAGAACATCAGCTCGCTGGCAAGCCACACGATCGTGCCGACAGCAACCATGTTGGGTCGTGTCACCGGGCCATGACCCGGGATGGAGCTCGACTCGGGCTTAGGGGTACCTGACTGAACTGCGGATGCGGTCGCCACGAGCGCCAATATTGCCCTATTCGGGTTCGCATTGCACTAGCAACTCGTGGACGGGCGCGCCGCTTCGTGAAATAGCACCGGTAGCATCTTCCTCATGACCGATCTGCACGCAACGTCGACCGTTTCTCACGCTGACCACGCCTCGTCAGGTGCCGCATGCCGGCTGTCCGTATTGCTCTACAGCGATGACATCGCCACTCGGGACGCCGTGCGCGTTGCAGTTGGTCGTCGGCCTGCACGCGATGTAGAGGTCAGCAACTGGCTCGAGTGCGCTACCGCGGCCGCCGTGATCGAAGCCGTGGAGACCGGGGAGTTCGACCTGCTGGTTCTGGACGGGGAGGCCGCGCCCACCGGCGGTCTCGGACTGTGTCGTCAGCTCAAGAACGAGATCTTCAACTGCCCGCCGGTGCTGGTGCTGACTGGACGACCGCAGGATGGCTGGCTGGCAGCGTGGTCCCAGGCCGATCTGGCTGTTCCGCATCCCCTCGACCCCATCGCGGTGGCAGGTGCGGTCGCTGAGCTCGGTCGCAGGGTCGGCGCCTCGACCACCACAAGCGCCTAGCCAGTGACGGCTCCGGGTTCGGCCGGCAACGCGATGACCTGGCCGACGGTTTTTACCGCGCTGCTCGCCGGACAGGATCTGGGCACCACTGAGTCCGCCTGGGCCATGGACCAGATCATGAGCGGGGAAGCGAGCCCTGCGCAGGTCGCTGGTTTTCTTATGGCGTTGCGTGCCAAGGGCGAGACCATCGATGAGATGCGCGGACTTGCCGACACGATGTTGGCTCACGCCAGCAAGATCAGCGTTGACGGTACGACGCTTGACATCGTCGGCACCGGCGGAGATCGCGCCCACACTGTGAACATCTCGACGATGGCTGCCCTTGTTGCGGCGGCCAGCGGCGTACGAGTCGTCAAACACGGCAACCGTTCTGCCTCTTCGTCATCCGGCTCTGCCGATGTGCTCGAGGCGCTTGGCATCAACCTGACGTTGAGCCCCTCCGAGGTTGCGGCTGTCGCGGAGCGGGCCGGCATCACCTTCTGCTTCGCCCAACAGTTCCACCCCTCGATGCGTCACGCGGCCGCGGCCCGTCGTGACCTGGGTATTGGAACTGCCTTCAACTTCCTGGGCCCTCTCACCAACCCTGCTCAGCCGACGTATGCCGCGGTGGGTGTCGCGGACGCGCGGATGGCGCCACTGATGGCCGGAGTGTTCGCGGGACGAGGCAAGGACGCGGCGATCTTCCGTGGCGACGACGGCCTGGACGAGCTCACCATCTCCACGACATCCAGGGTCTGGTGGGTGCGCAGCGGTACGGTTCGCGAGTACAGCCTGGACCCTGCGTCGGTCGGACTGGAGCGTCACCCGCTGGAGACGTTGCGAGGGGCGGACGCGGCCTACAACGCTCAGGTCGTCCGGGACGTTTTCGCCGGGGCGGTGGGGCCTGTTCGCGACGCGGTGGTGCTCAACACTGGGATCGCCCTTGCCCTCACGGTCCGTGACGTCGGCGAGAGCGAGGCTGATTTCATCGCCGCATTGCAGACGGGGATGGATCGGGCCGGTGCGGCGATCGATGACGGAAGCGCCACGTCACTGTTGCAGCGTTGGGTCACCGCGACCCGCAGATGAGTCGCAGGCGTTGTTCGGACAGGTGAGTCTCAGGCGTCGTCCAGACCGAGGCTGAAAGCCGCTTCCAGGTCGTGCTTGGAGTAGGTCCGGAAGGCGATATGGGTCTGTGTGCCCAGGACACCGCTGACCTTGTTGAGCTGGTCGGCGATGACGTCGGCCAGCTCCTCGTGGTGGCGGACGCGGACGATGGCGATGAGGTCGACATCCCCGGTGACCGAGTAGACCTCACTGACGCCGTTGAGGTTGGCAATGGCGGCGGCGACCTCGGGAATGCGGTCGACCTCGGCGCTGATCAAGACGATGGCGGAAATCACGGGTCCACCCTAGCCCGCGGGGTCTTGGTGACTACCAGCGTCGTGGTGCTACCAGTGTCCGGGAACCACCAGCGCAGCGGCGGGTGGGCGATGGAGGAGCCCGGGGCCGCTGGGTTCGTCGAAGCCCACCACGTCGCGGTATGCCGTGGGGTCAGCATTCAGGTTGTCGCGGGCTGCGTCCGCGCCATGCACCGGGCAGGTCCACTCTCCATCGATGGTGACCATACGGACGTCGGGGGAGTCCAGCCAGCGCAGGATCTTCTCTGTCTCCTCGGCTGAGGCTGAGGCGGCAGGGCCAGGCGAGGGGGCCACGTTCTCGGCGCTGGCTGCCAGGGCCTCGATATACAGGAGAGGGTCGCCACCGCGAGGGGTCATGGTGGTGCCGGCGAGCCGCCCGAAGCGGACGCAGATGATCTCCCAGCCGCCCTGGGGTGCTGGTCGCGCTGCCACGATCTCGGCACTGTTCCCCAGTGGCGCGATGCGCTGAGCGCGTGCGGCTGCCCGGACCAGGTGCAGCAGCCGGTCTCGGACCGCGCCGGCGTCCTCGTAGCGTTCCTGGCCCGACAGACTGGTCATCCGTTCACGCAGGGCTCCGACGACCTCGCGTGAGTCGCCTGCGATCATCTGGGCGGCCTGCTCGACGATGACGGCGTAGTCCTGGACGCTCTGGTCACCCGTGCATGGGGCTCCACAGCGCCCCATCGCGGCCAGTACGCAGTCAGCAGATCGACCGCTGACTGACAGGCGCTTGGTGCACTGGCGCAGCGGGAGCACCTCGTGGACCGCGGCGATCGCGGACTCGGCCCCCAGGCGGGAGCTGAAGGGACCGAAGTACCGGGCGCCATCAGCCTTGACCTCTCGCACGATGCTCAGTCGCGGGAAGGCCTCGACGGTGAGCTTGACCCAGGGTGCCCGCTCGGGGTTGAGGGAGCGGCGGTTGTATCGCGGCTTGTATTGGGCGATGAGGCGAAGCTCGCGAACCTGCGCCTCCAGAGTGGTCTCGCAGACCACCGGTGTCACGCTGGCCGCGATCCCGACCATCTCGGCCATCCTGGTGCGCTGTTCCGATGCCGTGAAGTACGTACGGACCCGTCGCTGGATGTCCTGTGACGTGCCCACGTAGAGCACGTGCCCCTGGCTGTCCTTGAACAGGTAGACGCCCGGCGCCGAGGGCAGACCCTCCGCGAGGTGACGTTTGCGGCGCTGGGCTGAGCTGACCCGTGAGGAGAACGTGCTGAGCTCTTCCAGAGTCACGACCCCGAGGCTGCCGACCCGGGAGAGCAGTCCATGCAGGACGTCGACGGTGGCGCGGGCATCGTGTAGCGCGCGGTGATCCGGGGTTGTCGCAGCGCCGAACAGCCGCGCCAGCGTACCGAGCTTGCGGTTTGGCGCCTCGTCCTTGCTGATCAGCTGTCGGGCCAGGTGGGCTGTGTCGACCACGCGAAAGGATGGCCAGCGGTGGCCGGTGAGCTTGGCTGCTGCCTTGAGGAAAGAGATGTCGAAGGGCGCATTGTGGGCCACCAGCACGCTGTGCCGGGCGAACTCGAGAAACGCAGGGAACACGCTGTCGATACGGGGCGAGTCGGCCACCATCTGGTCGGTGATGCCGGTCAGGAGCGAGATGAAGGCGGGGATCGGCTCAGCGGGGTTGAGCAGGGTCTGGAACTCGCCGAGCACCTCGCCGCCCCGGATCTTGACCGCTCCGACCTCGGTGATGTGTGCACCCGCAGGGCTGCCGCCGGTCGTCTCGAGGTCGACGACCACGAAGGTGACCTCGGCCAAAGGGGTGCCGAGCTCGTCGAGTGTGCCTTGGACGCCTTGCATGGTCACGACGTTAGGTGCCGCGGCTGACAGGGCCCGGCAGGCGCGCTGCTACGGAGTCGCGACGGGACCGCGACGATGGCTGGCCGGGGGACAGATCAGGAGGGTTGTCGGACCCGCGGCCTAGCGTTCCTCACACGGCGCGCCGACAGGGTTAGCCAGTTGGGTCCAGTTGAGTCCATTGATGAGGTGGACCGAGAATCAGTGCGGAGGGCCAGTGATGATCGTCGACTGCATGACATGTCCGGTGCGCGGCCAGCGATGTGACGACTGTGCCGTCACGGTGCTGCGAGCACACGGGCCGGCCGAGCACCTCTCATCGGCCGAGCTTGAGTTGTCCACCGAGCTTGCGTTGTCTACCGAGCTTGCGTTGTCTACCGAGCTTGCGTTGTCCACCGAGCTGCGGCTGGATGCCGCGGAGAACAGGGTGGTGTCTATGTTGGTCGGCGCGGGGCTGGTCAACGCCGGGGCCGTGGCGACCCTTCGCGCGCGCCGCGAGAGCGTTCAGCACTGGGGGACCGTGCGTGACGTCGGCTGAGCAGGCCACAGCGACATATTCGTACGCGACCCATGAGCTCAGCGCGGCAACATACGATGGGTGTAATGACCAGAACCAGGCGGGTTGCCGCGATCGCGTTGTGCGCCGGGCTCGCCGTCGGTATCGCTGGGCAGCTGAACGGCTACCTGGACCTGCCCCGGGTCATCGGGAGCCTGAGCCAGACCACCCACAGAGCCTCTGGCGCAGACAGCACGAACCAGGCCGCGTCCTCGGGGCCCAAGGTGGACGAGCAGACGGTTCGGCTGACGGCTGCCCAAGATCTGCTATCGGCCCGGGCCGCGGCCGTGAAAGCCAGGAGCAAGAGCGCGTGGATGGCTACGGTGGACCTCCACGGCTCGGCATTCCGGGGGCGTCAGTCCGTCGCGTTCGACAACCTCATCAAGCTCCCGCTCGGCCAGTTCTCATACGGCGCTGTGCGGCCGGCTCCCGTGCTCACCGGGACACGCGTCCGGCAGGTGGGGCCCAAGGCTTGGGCAGCCACGGTCACGGGGACCTACTCGCTGGCCGGATTCGACCGGGCACCGTACTCCTTTGAGGCGACGTACACCTTGGTGCGCCGTCCCGGCGGCTGGCGCATTGCCGACGACACCGATGGCACCACCCCAATGCAGATGTGGGACCTGCCGGGACTGAGAGTCCTGCGCGGCAAGTCCGGCATCGTGATCGGCAATGCCCCCGAGGCGCGTATGCGGGACTACGGCACGATCGCGGACTCGGCCGTTCGCCGGGTCAGTGGCGTGTGGGGGACGGACTGGAGTTCTCGCGTGGTCATCGTGACGCCGTCCACGAACGATGAGTTCGCCAAGCTGTTGTTGCGTAACAGTGACAAGGGGCTCGATCAGGTGGCTGCGATCACCCAAGGAGTGATCGAGCCGGGGCGGCGGGCTCAGGGCGATCGCGTTGTCATCAACCCCAGGGCGTTCACCGCGTTGCAGCCCACCGGACGAGGAGTGGTCATCACCCATGAGCTGACACATGTCGCGGCCCGCTCGTCAACCATCAGTCCGGTCCCGCTCTGGTTGACGGAGGGTATGGCCGACTACGTCGGGTACTCCGGTCTCGATCTATCGCGTGCGCGCGTGGCCAGCGAGCTGCTCACTCTGGTGCGTGCGGGCAAGGGCCCCACAGCACTGCCGACGGAGGTCGACTTCGACCCGTCCCGGAGCAAGATCGCGACGTCATACTCCGCGTCGTGGCTGGCCGTGTCCCGTCTGGTCGACCTCTATGGCCAGGCCAAGGTTGTCGCGTTCTATCGTGTCGTCGGATCGTCCACGTCGGCGGGCGCAGTTGGCCAGGCTGACCCCGATGCAACTGCGGCGTCTGCGTTTCCCCACAGCTTTGGGGTGACCGAGGCGAAGTATGTCGATGGCTGGAGGCACTACCTGGTGACTCTCGCGCACGCCCGAGGGTGAATCGGCGTCTGCAGTCTCAGCCGGCCTGACTTGCGCTGGTGGCAGTCGCTGCGATGGTGTCAGCGCCCGACGGTCCTGCCTTGGTCCCCGAGTACAACGCTTCGACCTCGGAGGCATAGTCCTTCATCATCATGTTGCGCTTGAGCTTCAGCGATGGCGTCAGATAGCCGTTGTCCTCTGTGAAGTCGCAGGCAAGGACCGTGAACTTGCGAATCGACTCGGGCTTGCTGACTGCCTTGTTCGCGTTGTCGACCGCCCGCTCGAGCTCGGCGTGGACGACGTCGTTCGTGCGGGCATCATCCAAGGAGAGATTCCCCAGCTTCTTGTTCTTTGCCCAGGATGGGAACATCTCCGCGTCGAGGGTGATGAGTGCGCCGATGAAGGGTTTTTGGTCGCCGACCACGATGCACTGGGACACCAGAGGATGAGCGCGAAGGCGGTCCTCAAGGAACGCAGGGACGACGTTCTTGCCGCCAGTGGTGATCAGGAGCTCCTTCTTGCGACCGGTGATCTTCAGGAACCCCTCGTCGTCGAGCTCTCCGATGTCGCCGGTGCGGAACCATCCGTCGACGAGGGCCTCGTTGGTGGCGGTCTCGTTGTTGCGGTAGGCCGAGAAGACGTTGTTGCCCTTGATCAGGATTTCACCGTCATCGGCGATCTGGATGGCGACGCCGGGCAGTGGGGTGCCGACCGTGCCGATCTTGATCAGGTCGGGAGTGTTCAGGGTTGCTGGAGCTGTGGTCTCGGTGAGTCCGTAGCCCTCGAGCACGGTGAGTCCGATGCCACGGTAGAAGTGGCACAGCCGGGGACCCAGCGGGGCGCCACCTGACACGGCATACTCGGCCTTGCCGCCCAGGGCGGCACGAAGCTTGCCGTAGACGAGCCTGTCGAACAACGCGTGCCTGGCTTTGAGCAGTGCACCCGGCCCGCCGTTCTCCTGTGCCTCGCTCCAGGCGATCGCCGTCGCGGCTGCGGTTCGGAAGATCTTGCCCTTGCCCTCGGAGACGGCTTTCTGCTCCGAGGAGTTGTAGATCTTCTCGAAGACGCGCGGCACCGACAGGATGAACGTGGGGGAGAAGGTGCCGAAGTCGGCGATCAGGCTCTTGATGTCAGAGGTGAAACCCATCCGGACCCCGGCATTGACGCAGACAACCTGGATGAACCGTGCGAAAACGTGGGCGAGAGGCAGGAACAGCAGCGTCGACGCGCCCTCGGCACCAAGGACCACCTGCATCGTCTCTGTTGCGTTCTCGGCCAGAGCCATGAAGTTGTCGTGGGTGAGCTGGCATCCCTTGGGGCGGCCGGTCGTGCCCGAGGTATAGATGATCGTGGCGACGTCCCCGCGACTGACCTGACCGCGCCGGGCCTCAACGGCCTCATCGGTGATCTCGCGCCCGGCTGCCCTGAGCTTGTCGAGCCCTCCGGCGTCGATCTGCCACACAGTACGTAGCTCAGGCAGGTCGGCTTGTACCTCGGCCAGAATCCTGGCATGCGTCGGCGTTTCCAGGATCACGGCAGCACACCCCGCGTCCTTGACGATCCAGCCGACCTGCTGGGCCGCGGAGGTCTCATAGATTGGCACCGAAACAGCACCGGCGGTCCAGATGGCGAAGTCGGTCACGGCCCACTCATAGCGAGTCTTGCTCATGATCGCGACGCGTTCTCCGGGGCCGACCCCCGAAGCCATCAGACCCTTGGCGACGGCGCGGACGTCGGCGAGGAACTCCGCGTTCGTGACATCAACCCAGGTGCCCGACGACGGTTTGCAGAAGGCCACTTCGCGAGGCTGGCTGGCGTCGTTGCGGACCGGCAGATCCGAGAGGTTGCCCGTGACCTGGGGTGTGGCGAGCGGGGGAACCGAAATGTGTCTCACGAAGGTCCTTCAGACTGCCGGCGGGTGTGTGCCCGCGTACCTTAACCCACAAGAGAACCGAAGTTCATGCGCATGACCAACCTCACAGGTGTCTTCGCAGCGTGAATGGTAGGGCGAGCCGGCGACCGCATCACCCGGCACACGCCTGACGTGGCGCCAAAGATTGCAGGGTAACCTTCGCTGCATGGCTGATCGCACCGAGTCCAGCATCGTCATCGCCGCCGCGCCGGGGGCGATACTCGACGTCATTGCCGACTTCGACCGGTATCCCGAGTGGGCTGGCGAGGTCAAGAAGCTGGCGGTGATCTCGGAGGACGGTGACGGATGGGCCGACCAGGTCGAGTTCACCCTCTCCGCCGGTGCCATCAAGGACACTTACGTTTTAGAGTACGACTGGGACGTGGCCGCGGACGGCACCGGGGTGGTCTCCTGGATTCTGGTCAGTGGCCAGGTGCTCAAGGCGATGAATGGGTCTTACACCCTCGAAGACACCACTCTCGAGGACGGCGGCTCCGGTACCGCGGTCACCTACCGACTGGCGGTCGACGTCAAGATCCCCATGCTTGGCATCCTCAAGCGCAAGGCCGAGAAGGTCATCATCGACACTGCGCTGAAGGAACTGAAGAAACGCGTCGAGGTTTGAGCCGGCGTTCGGGCATCTCGTGAGAGTCGTGCTCTTCACCGGCAAGGGGGGCGTCGGCAAGACAACGACGGCCGCGGCCACCGCCGTACAAGCGGCCCGTGGGGGCATCAAGACCTTGGTCATGTCGACCGATGCAGCGCACTCACTCGGTGACGCTCTGGGTGTTGTCCTGGTGACCTCACCGGACGACCCCGACCCTGTGGTCGAGATCGAGCCCGGTCTGTCCGCCCTGCAGCTCAGTGCTTCCCACAGCGTCCGGCGTTCCTGGCGGTCGGTGCAGGACTATCTGCTGACCGTGTTCAAGGGGCTGGGTATCGACCCGGTGGTCGCCGACGAGCTGACCGTGCTCCCTGGCGCCGACGAGCTCGTCGCACTGCTCGAGCTGCGGAGACAGGTCGAGTCCGGCCCGTGGGACCTGGTGGTCGTCGACTGCGCGCCGACCGCGGAGACGTTGCGGTTGCTGGCTTTGCCCGAGGCCCTGGCCTGGCACCTTGAAAGGCTCATACCGGCCCAGCGAGGTCTCCTACGAGCGCTTCGTCCCGCCGCCGCGGCAGCCACCGGGCTCCCGCTGCCCGGGGTGCAGGTGCTGGACACATTGCGTCGCTGGCATGAGTCCCTGCTTGAGATCCAGTCCATCCTTGCTTCCGAGACGACCTCCGTGCGACTCGTGCTCACCCCCGAGCGGGTGGTCATCGCCGAGTCACGTCGTACGTTGACCTCGCTGCGGCTCTACGGTCTGACCGTGGACCAGATCGTGGTCAACCGCGTCTTCCCCGTGCCGGCGTCCCCCGAGTCGGATCAGGAATCGACCGATACTGCCTGGCTGGCCGGATGGAATGAGGCCCAGCAGCGGGGACTCTCCGAGGTCCGCCATTCCTTCGATCCTTTGCCGATCGTCATCGCCCCTTACCTCTCCCACGAGCCTGTGGGCACGGAGGCACTCGCCGCACTTGCCCAGGTATGTATTGGAGCAATCGGTGATGTCCTGGTGACAGCGCCTGCCCAGGGAATGACCGTGCGGCCAGAAGATGGAGGCTATCTCCTGACGTTGCCGCTGCCCTTGGTTACGGCTGCCGAGGTGGACCTCAAACGACGTGACGACGAGCTGCTCGTATCGGTGGCCGACCATCGCCGGGTGCTGTCGTTACCCAGTGTCTTGCGCCGGTGTGTCGTTACCGGCGCCGTAGTGCGTAACGCGACCCTTCGGGTGCGGTTCGTTCCCGACGAGAAGTTGTGGCCCGTGCATGAACGAGAAAGTGTGGCCCGTGAATGACTGAGCAATCCCCGTCTGCGATCGGTACGGTTGCCCAGGAGGCCGCGCGGCTGATCGAGGACATGGCCACGATGGCGCGCTCGAGCTACACCCGCGACGATGACGCCAGCGCGTATACCGGTGCGCCGGTTGAGGAACCTGTTTCTCCTGACGCGGCGGACGCGACTCACGCGCCGTATGCGGCCGGTCCGGCAGAGGACTCCAGGGCAGGGGGTTCCGAGGCGACGGATGAGCCCTCGGAAGGTGCCTGCAGCCAGTGCGGAGCCCATCGCGACGACAGCCTAGGCCACGACATCCCATCAAGCTGCAGACTCTGTCCGTTGTGTCGGGGAATCGCGTTGCTGCGCTCGGTCCGGCCCGAGACTGTGGACCTGCTGGCGGATCTCGCCGTGTCTCTGGCTGCCGGCCTGCGGGACGTGGCTATGCGGTCCCGGGCAAGCGATCCGGCGCCGTCCGCCAGGCCGACTTCCGGGCGTCCGCCCGATGCTGATCGTGTTGCGGTCCAGGACATTCTGGTGGATGACGAGAGCGAAGGATGACGTCGATGAGCGCGACGATCGGGCTGGACATCGGTGGCACCAAGATCAGTGGTGGCGTCATCGACAGGAACGGGGCGATTCTGGCCACGGGGCGCAGGGACACTCCGGCCACTGACCCTGCGGCCATCATCCAGGAGGCGGCCAGCCTGACTCGTGAGCTGTCCTCGGAGCACAAGATAGACGCCGTCGGAGTCGCGTGTGCCGCCTTCATCGACCGTTCGGGGTCCACAATATATTTCTCCCCCAACCTCGCGTGGCGAGATGAACCGTTCCAGCAGCGTCTCCAGTCGGCCCTCGACCTGCCCGTCACCATCGAGAACGACGCCAACGCCGCAGCCTGGGGCGAGTTTCGCTTCGGTGCCGCTGTTGACGCCGGCAACATGGTCATGGTCACAGTCGGCACCGGCATCGGTGGTGGCATCGTGGTTGACGGCGTCCTGATGCACGGCGCCTTCGGAGTGGCCGCCGAGCTTGGGCATATGCGTGTGGTTCCGGGTGGATTCCGTTGCGGTTGTGGCAATCGCGGCTGCTGGGAGATGTACGCGAGCGGCACGGCTCTGGTGCGAGAGGCGCGGGAGCTCGTCGTCACTGGAACACCGCTCGCGGCGCGTCTGAATGAGCTGTGTGGAGGGGATCCCGCAGCGCTGAGTGGGCCGGACGTCACCAGAGCAGCAGTGGAGGGCGATCCGGCTGCGGTCGAGCTGCTGGCCGATCTCGGAGTATGGATAGGGGAGGGTCTGGCCTCTGTCGCAGCCATTCTCGACCCCGAGCTGGTCGTCCTGGGCGGGGGAGTGTCCGAGGCAGGGACCTTACTGATCGATCCGGCGCTTGCTGCTTTTCGTCGACAGCTGACGGGTCGTGGGCACCGGCCTGAGGCTCGGTTCGCCCTGGCGAGCCTTGGCAATGACGCCGGCATGATTGGCGCCGCCGATCTTGCTGCTCGGGCGAACGCATGAACCCAGGGCGGGCGTGCGCATGAACCCCCGACTTGCCATCGGAATCGACATCGGTGGCACGAAGGTGGCCGGTGGTGTGGTCGATGTCGATGGCTTGGTCACCCACCGCGCGCGTCGGGACACCCCACACCGTTCCAAGAGCCCATCGGTCGTCGAAGGGACGATCGTCGAGGTCGTCGCTGAGCTGATGCAGGTTGCGGGGCCCGAAAACGTCGCTGCTGTTGGTATCGGCGCTGCCGGGTTTGTCGCGGCGGACCGGGCGACGGTGGTATTCGCCCCGCATCTGTCGTGGCGTCATGAGCCTCTCCAGGAAGCCCTGCAAAAACGTGTGGCGGTGCCGATCTTCGTCGACAACGACGCCAACGCGGCGGCCTGGGCCGAATGGAAGTTCGGGGCAGCCCGCGGTGAGACCCACGTCATGATGATCACGCTGGGCACGGGTATCGGTGGTGGCATCCTGGTCAACGGCTCTGTGCAACGCGGTCGCTTCGGCATAGCCGGCGAGTTCGGACACATGCAGGTCGTGCCGGGAGGCCACCGTTGCGAGTGCGGCAACCGCGGGTGTTGGGAGCAGTACGCCAGTGGCAACGCGTTGGTGCGAGAGGCGCGCTCACTGTTCTCGGCCAACTCTCCCATCGCCAGCGACCTGCTCGATCGCGCTGAGGGCATTGTGGGCAACCTGACCGGCCCACTGATCACGCAGGCCGCGCGCGATGGTGACCCGACGGCTCGCGAGCTTCTCGCCGAGATCGGTAACTGGCTGGGGGTCGGTATCGCCAACCTGGCCGCGGCTTTCGACCCTGGCATGTTCGTCATCGGTGGCGGCGTGAGCGCTGCTGGTGAGCTGTTGTTGACCTCGGCGCGTGAGACGTTCAAGCGGCAGCTGGCCGGCCGCGGATACCGGCCGGAGGCTCGCATCGTGGCCGCGCAGCTGGGCAACGACGCAGGTCTGATCGGGGCGGCTGACCTTGCTCGTTATTCTACTGAACAACAGACCGACTGACCTGGGTCACACCCCGTCGGGGTAGGGCCTGACCTCTGGTGGGCGGCCCAGCGACGATCTGACGAGCTCACAGCCGTGCGCCGTCGTCGTCATCTTCATGATGGCTGGGCATTCGTGAGACCAGCAGCGCGAAGCCGCCGACGGACATGGCGATGGCGGCGAGTATCCAGTAGCTGCTCGCGTCGCGGTTGAAGAAGACGAGGTACACCAGCAGCAAGGGCCCGCCACCCATACCGGCGATGATGGCCCAGAACGCCAGGTCCCCGGCCGGCAGGGGAGTTACCGGTGGTGGTTCGAAGTGCTCCTCGTACTCGTCGTCCACCTCGTGTGCCCGCCAGACCTGCGGAGCGGGAACGGCTTGAGGCTCGCCGAGCGTCGGCAACCCCTGGGGCTGGTTGATGGGCCACTGGCCCGGGTCACCTGGTGGCCTGTCGCCTGGTGGCCGGTCGGTCGACTCGGCGGTTGCCCCTTCGGTCGCCTCGATATCGGTCGTCTCGTTGTCGGTTGCTGAATTCTCGACAAGGGGAGGCGATCCTTGCTCGGCTTCCGTTGCGTCATCGTTCAGGTGAGCCACGATGTCGGCGAATATCGCGTCATCATCGAAGCCGTTGGACGAACGCCGACGGTCTGGATCGTTCACGTCAGGGTGATGCGCTCTATGAACTTGGCGGACTCGTCAAAGATGCGGGGCGCGTCATTGTCAATGGTGGCAACGTGATACGAGTCCTCGAGCAGGATCTCGGTGACGTCGCGGCTTGAGATCCTCGACAGGATCAACGCCGAGCTCGAAGCGGGCACGACATGGTCCTGGGGCGAGCGCAGCAGCAACACCGGCTGGGTGACTTCCGGCAGGTCCCGGATCACTGACTGCCAGGCGATCATCTGGGAGTGGGCGGCCTTCAGCGGAGTCCGGGTGTAGGCGAGCTCGGTGACGCCTGGTTTCTTGACGTCGTTGCCGACCCCCTCCAGAGACCCCACGAGGTGCTTCATGACCGGGAGCAAGCGGCTGCGGGGGTCGTCGAACTTGACCGCGGGGTTGACCAGGACCAGCCCGCTGATTCGGGGGCCGTGCTCCTGTGCTAGTTGCAGGCTCAGAGCTCCGCCCATGGACAGGCCGCCGACGATGACACGTTCGCAGTTCTCGTGCAGAGCGCGGAATGCCTTGTCCACGCAGGAGTACCAGTCCTGCCAGCCAGTTCTGTTCATCTCCTGCCAGGTGGTGCCATGTCCGGGCAGGAGGGGGACGCGCACCGTGTAGCCCCGCTCCGCGAGGTACTCGCCCCACGGGTGCATGCTCTGCGGTGTGCCGGTGAAGCCGTGGCACAACAACACCCCGACATCGGATCCGTCATGGTTGAACGGTTCGGCCCCGCTCATAATGGCCACAGATTCACTCCTGAGTTCTCGAGAGTCGGCGCCTGCCTTTGTACGGGAATCCTCGCACGACCCGGGACCCGCGCATAGTGTCGTACGATTCATGGGGCGTCAAGCGGTCTGTTTTCTCAGCTGAAGGAGGTGTCCGAGTTGTTCTACTGGGTGCTCAAGACCCTCATTCTCGGGCCGATCCTCAGGTTGTTGTTCCGTCCGTGGGTCGAGGGCGAGGAGAACATCCCGTCCGAGGGCGCCGCGATCTTCGCCAGCAACCACCTCTCGTTCTCCGACTCGATCTTCCTGCCACTTGTGGTCTCGCGCCGGGTCACCTTCCTGGCCAAGTCCGACTACTTCACCGGTCGTGGCGTCAAGGGCCGGGCGACGGCGGCCTTCTTCAAGGGCGCCGGCCAGCTGTCGGTCGACCGCTCCGGTGGACGCGCCGGTCAGGCGGCAGTGAACAGCGGTCTCAAGGTCCTGCGCCGCGGCGAGCTGCTCGGCATCTACCCCGAGGGCACCCGTTCGCCCGACGGTCGGCTCTATCGCGGACGTACCGGCGTGGCCAGGATGGCGCTCCAGGCGGGTTGCCCCGTGTTGCCGGTGGCCATGATCGGCACGGACAAGGCGCAGCCGAGCGGCAAGAGAGTCCCCAAGATCATGCGCATCGGGGTGCGTATCGGCAAGCCGCTGGACTTCTCCCGCTATGAGGGCATGGAGGACGACAGGTTCGTCCTGCGCTCCGTCACTGACGAGGTCATGTATGAGCTGATGCTCCTGTCGCGTCAGGAGTATGTCGACATGTATGCCACCTCGATGAAGGACCGTCTGCTTGCGGCAGCCAGGGCCAAGGCCAAGGAGCTGCAGCAAGAGGCCGCAGACAAGATCGACAAGATTGACAAGGGCATCAAGGGTGATGCTGCAACGCTTGCCCACGATGCCCAGAGTGAAGCGACTGGATCGGCCCAGAGTGAAGCGACTGGATCGGCCCAGAGTGAAGCGACTGGATCGACCCCGGACGACGAGGGCCGTCCGCCGACATCGCAGGGCGACGAGCGCGCGGCCAGCTAGCGCGTGAGGTCATCCAGGGGGCAGCGGCACGTCACCGCTCAGGCAGAGCCGACCGTGGTCGCTGCACTTTGAACGACAGAGTTCACAACACCGCAGTGGCGGAGTACCGTCGCCGGTTATGCCGGATCGTGAGCTCCCGCCGCTGCTCGGAACGAGTCACTTCCTCGTTCTGATCGGCCCGCGCGAGCTGGGTTTCTCCGAGGTCGGCAGGCTCAGCTCAGAGACCGACATGACGCTCCCGCCGCAGGATCGCGTAGACAGATTCGAGACGGTCGTCCTGCGGCGAGCGTTGACCAGCTCGAGTGAGCTCTACGACTGGCGCAGGGAGATCGTGAGCGGGCATGACGACCGTCGGCCGGTCACGATCCGCCTGCTCGATGCGACCGGGAGGACAATAGTCAATTCGTGGCGGCTCGAGGGCGCATGGCCGTGCCGTTGGTCCGGGCCGTCCCTCAATGCCTTGCGAAACGACGTCGCTATCGAGGAGCTCGAGCTCGCCTACGACGACCTGGTCTGGCTGGCGGAACCGGATACGCCGCCCCTCAAATCATCGCGTTCCCGCACGAAGATCGAAGGAGCCTGAGATGGCTGTCCAACGCGACCGCCCGTATGCGCAGTTCAACTTCCTGGTCGATCTCGGCACGGGCGCAACCGACGGCCCTCAAGCCGGCTTCCAGGAGTGCGGTGAGATCGGCATGTCGGTGGACGTGATCGAGTACCGGAACGGCAACGAGAGGGAGAACGGTGTCCGCAAGCTCACCGGCCTCGCGCGCTATCCGGACGTCACGCTCAGGCGTGGGATCATCGGCTCCTTGGACCTGTATCAGTGGCTCAACGAGGTCCGCAACGGGAACGTGGCGGCCTATCGCACGGTGACGGTGCAACTGATGAACGAAGACCACACGTCGGTTGTCCAGGAGTGGAAGCTCCTGCGCGCGCGCGTCATCAAGCACGTGAGCGGCCCGTTCAACGCACGATGCAGCGACGTCGCGATGGAAGAGCTCACGCTCGCCTACGAGCGACTCGAGATGAGGTAACCAGGCCTGCTATCCAGCGGTTTCCGGGGTGAGCAGCTCTTGGGCGATGCGCGCTCCGATGGGCAGGCAGGCGGTCGCAGCCGGAGACGGGGCGTTGAGGACATGCAGCACATCGCCCGCGCGTCGGAAGAGGAAGTCATCGACGAGGCGGCCGTCCTTGGCGACGGCCTGGGCTCGCACTCCCGACATCGACGGGCGCAGGTCCTTCGCACTGAGCTCGGGGAGCATCTTCCTCGCCTCCTTGAGCAACGAACGTCCAATCAGGGAGCGGGTGACTTCCTGAGCTCCGACCTTGCCGTACTTGCGAGCCAGACGCCACGTGCCGCCGTACCTGAGGGTCTCGGCCATGTCCCGGGCCGAGAAGACGCGCCAGGAGTATCCCTCACGGGCCAGCGCCGGCACGGCGTTGGGGCCCACATGGACCACACCGTCCAGTCTTCGAGTCAGGTGGACACCGAGGAAGGGCAGGTCAGGGTCCGGGATGGGGTACACCAGTCCCCGGACCAGCTCGGCGCGTTCGGGCACCAGCTCGCTGTACTCGCCCCGGAATGGCAGGATTCTCACGCCCGGGTCGATTCCTGAGGCACGAGCCAGCCGGTCGGAGTAGAGCCCGCCACACACCGCGACCCGGTGGGCAACGATGACGTCCTTGGAGGTGTGCACCCGCACCTCACCAGAGACCGTCGTCACCGACTCCACGGGTTCGCCGCACCGGATCGTTCCGCCTCGCGCAAGCACCTCGTCTGCCAGGGCAGCCGCAACCTTGCGATAGTCCACCCTGCCCGTGGACTCCACGACGAGGGCTCCGAGGGCCCGAAGGGCGGGCTCCCTCTCGGCCACCTCGTCGAGACCTGCCCGTCGCACGGGAACCGAGTTCTGGTGCCCCCGGGTCAGGAGATCGTCCAGCTTGACGATGTCCTGCTCCCGGGTGGCGACCACGAGCTTTCCCGCGACGTCGAAAGGGATCCCATGCTCCGTGCAGTAGGCCAACAGGTCGCGGGCGCCCTGCAAGACCAGGCGTGCCTTGAGCGAACCTGGCGTGTAGTAGAGCCCCGAGTGGATGACGCCGGAGTTGTGGCCGGTCTGGTGCAGGGCCACCTCCTGCTCCTTCTCCACGATGACCGTGCTGCGGTCCAGGTCGAGCTCCTGCAGTGCCTTGGTAACGGCCAGGCCGACGATTCCGCCTCCGACGACGACGTTGGGAAGCATCAGCACGGGCCCCACCCGCAACGGGCGCCTGTCGTGACGGGCATGGCTGTGATCCGCGATTTCGGCACCCGATGACTCTACTGACCAGCTGAACCCTCGGCGGGAGCCCGGCAGGATCAGGGCGGTCTGTGGTTAGCTGATCCGCGGTTCCCGCTGGGTCTCCGGCATCACCAAGGTCGTCACGAACGCGAGCCCGGAGATTGCCGCCGTCGCGAGGAACGCCACATCGAAGGATGCCGCGTCGGCGAGCAGACCGGCGACGAGCGGGCCGAGGAAGGCGCCGGCGTCGGAGGCCATCTGGAAGGCCGCGACCGGTGTTCCACCTCGCCCGCCAATCACGTCGCCGACGACTGCGGCGCAGGAAACACCGAGCAGTGCCGAGCCTGTGCCGTATAGAGCCATTCCGGCCATGAAGAGCGGCGCGTTGCCAGCGAGTGCCATCGTGACCCCCGCCACCAGCGAGAAGGCCGCCCCGGCGCGCAGGAACGGGCGGCGTCCCCGGGTGTCGACCAGCCGACCTGCCGGCACGAGTACAAGTCCCTGCACCGCCGCGGAGAGCACCAGGCCGGCGCCGGTCCAGGACGGGCTGAGGCGCAACCCTTCGACGACGAACAGCGGGATGAGCGATGAGCGGACCCCGAAGATCGCCCAGCCGACCGCGAAGTTGTTCGCCACCGCGGCCCGGTAGGCAGAGCTGCGCAGTGCCGTTCCGAGCGGGGTGGGGGCATGATCGGCGGTGCCCGCGATGACCTCGTGCTCGCGCAGTGCGGTGCGTGCGAGGAACACCGTGGCCAGACTTCCGGCGACCAGGAGAGTGGTCGCGTAGACGAAGAAGGGTGCGCGCAGGGACCACGCCGTGAGCGGGCCGCCGAAGGCGGGACCGGCGATGGCTCCCAGGAGAAATCCGGTTTGGTAGGTGCCGGCCGCCCGGCCGCGCTGGTCCGGGGCGACGACGCGCAGCAGAAGCGCGAACGATGAGACGGTGAACATCGCTGAGCCGAGACCGCCGATGCCGCGCAGCACGAGTAGCTGGGCGTAGCTGCCGGAGAGCCCGGCCAGAAGGCTGGACACCCCGACGATGCCGATCCCGGTGGCGAGTACCAGACGCTCGCCGATCCGGTTGACGAACCGGCCGGCCATGGGCGCGGAGGCGAAGCGCACCAGCGCGAACACCGAGATGACCGCGCCCGCGGCGAAGTTGCTGACGCCAAACTCCTTGGCGAACAGCGGGATCGCCGGGGCGACGATCCCGAAGCCCAAGGCCACCGAGAACGCCACCGCGGTGAGGACCGCTACCTCGGAGGGCAGGGATCCGAAGGGGTTGCGTAAGGTGCGCATACGATCACCCATCTTCGCAGGCCGCTGCGACTGTCGCTACGGCCGTGCATACATGTGATCAGCAGGGGTTGAGTTCTCGGGCGTGATCTGAGTGACTGAGACCGGACATGCCACGGCGCGGGGTCGGCCAGGAAGTTGGTCGGCGTTCCTATAGCCAGTCTCATCAAGCAACTGCTAGATTGCACCTAGCACTATGGCTCGCACCCCTCCGGGGGGCCTGTGAGGGGTGGTCTGGTGAGTGGCACGACACATGACCAGTTGTACGACGCCTTCGGCGCGTATGTGCGGAGCCAGCGTCAGCTCGCCCAGCTGACGCTACGTCAGGCGGCCGAGCTGGCCAGCATCTCCAACCCGTACCTGAGCCAGATCGAGCATGGGCTGGCGCTTCCGTCGATCGCGGTCCTCAGTGCTCTCGCCGACGCGCTCAGTGTGTCGGCCGAGACGATGCTGCTCCGGGCGGCGGGCATTGCGCCCCCAGAGGGTGCACAGCGCTCGAGCCAGACCGAGGACTCGATCCGCCAGGATCCTCGGCTGGACAACAGCCAGAAGCATGCCCTGCTGGCGGTGCTGGCGTCCTTCGTGGGCTCGTTCCCGGGCGCGGTGCCCGGTGAGTCTGCGGTGCCCGGTGAGCCTGCGGCGCCCGGTGAGTCTGAGCAGGTCGTGACGCACCGCAGCACACCAAGACGTACGTCCGCTCGGCCGGCAGCCGCTGGTCGAGCCGCGAGTCATCGACGAAAAGGGGTATGACCATGTCTGATTTGCGCTTTGACGGACGTGTAGCCATCATCACCGGAGCCGGTGGCGGTCTCGGGCGCTCTCACGCGCTTGAGCTCGCTCGCAGGGGAGCCCACGTCCTGGTGAACGACCTTGGTGGGGCAGTGGACGGCAGTGGCTCCTCGATGACCGCCGCAGACCGGGTGGTCGACGAGATCACCGCCTTGGGTGGTATCGCGGCGGCCAACCACGACACCGTGGCCACTCCGCAAGGGGGACAGGCGATCGTGCAGGCCGCGCTCGACGCATTCGGCCGTGTCGACGTGTTGGTCAACAATGCGGGCATCCTGCGCGACAAGGCCTTCCACAAGATGGACGACATCATGATCCAGTCGGTGATCGACGTCCATCTCAAGGGAGCTCTCTACGTCAGTCAGCCGGCCTATCGCCTGATGCGCGAGCAAGGCTACGGCCGCATCGTCAACACCAGCTCGGCCTCCGGCCTTTTCGGCAACTTCGGCCAGGCCAACTACGGCGCAGCCAAGGCTGGCCTGGCCGGTTTGACGCGCGTCCTCGCGCTGGAGGGTGCCAGCCACGGGATCAAGGTCAACGCCATCGCGCCGATCGCGGCCACCCGGATGACCGAGGACATTCTGGGGAACCTCGCGGCCAAGGTCTCGCCCGAGACCGTGAGTCCTCTTGTCGCCTACCTCGCGCATGAAGAGTGCTCGGTCAACGGACGCGTCTACTCCGTGGCGGGCGGCCGGATCGCGAGGATCTTCGTCGCCGAGACGCACGGCGTCGTGCTCTCCGAGAACACCCCCGAAGAGATCAGCGCAAAGCTGTCACTCATCGACGAGATGGACGTCGAGCGATACCACCTGCCGTTGTCGCTCGAGGATGAGACCACGATCATCGCGAAGGCGCTGTCGGAGGTCTCCTAAGAGGACCGCCGGCTGGTCGGGCGACGCTCAGCGGTCCCGACCAGCCGGTGTACTTGCGGTATCAGGCGTTACGACGACGCAAGAGCACCGCGGCTGCGGTCAGCAGGACCGCGACCCAGGCGAGCAGGACCGCGTAGCCCTGCCACGGGCCGAGGACCGCGCCTACTGCACCCTGGGACATCGTGTTGATCTCCGCCTGGGGCATCAGGATCTTGGAGCCCGCGGTGCCGGGCAGGAACGGGCTGATGTGCTGCAGCGGCTTCCACGGGATCAGGAACAGGTTCTCGATCACGAGGAGCAGCCCCAGCACCGTGGCGAGCGCGCCGGCCGAGTGGCGCAGGAGTGCGCCGATCGCGAAGGCGAGCAGGGCGATCGCGGTCAGGTAGAGCGGGACACCCACGAGGATGCGCACCGTTTCACCGTCAGCGAGGTCGGGTGCGAGCCCCTTGGCGCCGAGGAACAGCTGCATGACGCCCAGCGAGATGCCTACGGCGACCGTCGAGACCAGCAGTATCGAGGCTGTGAGGACGACGCCCTTGGCCCACAGCGCCGGAAGCCGTCGCGGGACAGCCGCCAGGGTCGAGCGGATCATCCCGGTCGAGTACTCCCCGGTGATGACGAGCACACCGAGGACGACCACGGCGAGCGAGGCCATGCTCGCCGCGATGGTGAACACGTCGATGCTGCTTGGGCCACCGCGCTGGGTTTCTTGTGAGGCGAGTATTGCGGAGAACAGGGTCACGATCCCGACCATGAGCAGGAGCGTGATCGCCATCGTCCAGATCGTGGAGCGCAGGGTGCGGAACTTGATCCACTCGGACCTCACGACACGCGGGAAGGTGAGTCGCACGTCGTTGACGGGCGGGCTGGCCTGAGAGGTCGTCTCGGTGGGGGAGGTCAGGACGCTGGTGCTCATCGGTTCGTGCCTTCCGTGCTGGCGAGCGCGACGTCTACGCCGAGGTGTTGGGGCTGCGGGCCGGTCAGTCCAGCATCTGTCGAGTGGTACTCCACGGAATCCTGGGTGAGCGCCATGTAGGCGTCCTCGAGGGAGCCGGTCACCGGCGTGAGCTCGTGGAGCACCAGCTGGGCAGACGCAGCGATCTCGCCGATCTCCCGGGCAGTGCTGCCGGTGACCTCGAGCCACTGCGGGGTCGTCGACGTAATGGAGATGCCCGGTCCGGCGAGCAGCTCGACGAGCTGGGTCGCCTGCGGGCTGCGCACCCGCACGGTCGTGCCAGCAGTACGCCCGACGATGTCTGCGACGGGTGCGTCAGCGAGCACCCGCCCGCGGCCAAGGACGATGATGTGGTCGGCGGTGAGGGCCATCTCGCTCATGAGGTGTGAGGAGAGGAAGACCGTACGGCCCTGGCCCGCGAGGTAGCGCACCAGGTTGCGGACCCAGACGACCCCCTCGGGGTCGAGTCCGTTCACCGGCTCGTCGAGGATCAGCGTGTGCGGGTCGCCGAGCAGCGCGGACGCGATGCCCAGGCGTTGGCCCATGCCGAGCGAGAAGCCACCGACCCGCTTCTTGGCGACGGGCTCGAGCCCGGTCATCTCGATGACCTCCCGCACGCGGGCCTTGCCGATGCCGTGCGTCGCGCCCATCGCGAGCAGGTGGTTGTACGCGCTGCGCCCGGTGTGCACGGCCTTCGCGTCGAGCAGCGCGCCGACCTCCTGGAGGGGGGCGCGGTGCTTGTCATAGCGGCGGCCGTTGACGTTCACTGTGCCGCGGGTGGGGTGGTCGAGCCCGACGATCATCCGCATCGTCGTGGACTTGCCGGCGCCGTTCGGGCCGAGGAAGCCGGTGACTTGCCCGGGATGCACGGTGAACGTGACATCGTCCACCGCCGTCTTGCGTCCGTATCGCTTGGTCAGGCCGTGGGCCTCGATCATCGGTGGGGATCCTTCGCGTTTGTCGTGAACTACCACCGTGAGGCTAGATGAAGTCGCGGATCCTCGGGCAGGCGGCCATCAGGCGAACAGGAGCTCGACCGCCGGGGGTCAGCGGGCTGGCTCTTCCTCCCACCCCTTGCTGCGTTCGACCGCCTTCAACCACTGCCGGTATGACGTATCGGCCGTCGTCCGCGCACCGCGGCCGGGCTCGAAGCGGCGTTCCAGCGCCCAGGTCGCGGCGATCTCCTCCTGGCTGGACCACACGCCGGTGCCGAGCCCGGCCAGGAACGCCGCGCCCAGACCGGTGGTGTCCGCGATCCTGGGGCGTTCGACCGGCACACCGAGCTGATCCGCCTGCATCTGCATGAGCAGAGAGTTCTCGCTTGCGCCGCCGTCGACGCGCAGCACGGGGATCGGTGTCTCGATGGTGTCGAACACGTCGCGCACCTCGAAGGTGATCGCCTCCAGAGTCGCCCGGACCAGGTGTGCGCGGGTGGTGCCGCGGGTGATGCCATGGATCGAGCCTCGCGCGTGCGGATCCCAGTGTGGTGCGCCCAGGCCGGTCAGCGCCGGCACGAAAACCACTCCCGCCGAGTCCCTGACGGTGCTCGCGATGGCTGCCGTCTCGGCCGCGGACCCGATGATCTGCAGACCGTCGCGCAGCCATTGGACTGCCGCGCCGGTGACGAAGATCGCGCCCTCGAGGGCATAGGTCAAGCTCGCGTCGGGCCCTTGCCAGGCAACCGTCGACAGGAGACCGGCATCGCTGCGCTGCAACGCCTTTCCGGTGTTCACAAGGATGAACGAGCCGGTGCCGTAGGTGCACTTGGCGTCACCGACGCCAAAGCAGGCCTGCCCGAAGAGGGCGGCCTGCTGGTCGCCGGCCATTCCCGAGATGGGGGCGTCAATGCCCAGGAAGGCGGCAGGGTCGGTGCGGGTGATCTCGCCCCAGTTGGGCACGACTTCGGGCAGGGCGCGCAGGGGAACCCCCAGCAGGTCACAGAGCTCGGCCGACCACCCGCCTTGCTGGACGTCATACAGCAGGGTCCGCGAGGCGTTCGAGGCATCGGTGACATGTGCGGCGCCGCTGGTCATCCGTGCGATGAGGTAGGAGTCGACGGTGCCGACGGCCACCTGGCCGGACTGGACGCCGGCCCATGCCCGGGAGTCGTTCTCGCGCAACCAGGTCAGCTTGGTGCCGGTGAAGTACGGGTCCAGCCGTAGGCCGGTTAGCTCGGTGACGCGCGGGCCATGACCTGCAGACTCCAGGCGTTCACAGACTGCCGCGGTGCGCCGGTCCTGCCAGACGATCGCACGCCGAGGCGCCGCCAATGTATGCCGGTCCCACAGGACCGCGGTCTCGCGCTGGTTGGTGATGCCCACGGCTTGCACCACGGCGTCGGGGGCCGCGTCAAGGGCGGCCCGTGTCGCCGTCTGCGTGGCCTGCCAGATCTCCTCGGGTGCGTGCTCGACCCACCCCGGGTGGGGGAAGTGCTGGGCGAACTCGGCATAGCCACGGGCGATCACAGCGGCCTCGGGGGTGACCAGCAACACCGTGACGCCGGTGGTGCCGGCGTCGACGGAGAGGACCACCGCGACCCGCTCGCCGCCTTCCTTGGGAGCGCTCATGCGACGGCATACAGGGCGGCGGACAAGACGGTCATACGAGGGACCCTAGCGACGGAGAGCCGGCAAATGAACGATAGATTGACGCCCATGCGCATAGGAATGTTGACAGGTGGCGGAGACTGCCCGGGACTGAACGCGGTTATCAGGGCGGCGGTGACCAAGGGGATCCAGGCTTACGGCCATGAGTTCGTGGGGTTCCGCGACGGCTGGAAGGGCCCGCTGGAGGGCCTGACCCATCCGCTGGGCCTCACGGACGTCGCCGGCATCCTGGCACAGGGCGGCACCATCCTGGGGTCCTCGCGGACCAACCCGTACAAGCTCGACGGCGGGCTGGACCGGATCAGGACGAACATCCAGGAAGCCGGCATCGACGCGCTGATCGCGATCGGCGGCGAGGACACGCTCGGTGTGGCCAAGAAGCTCACCGATGACGGGCTCGGTGTCGTCGGGGTGCCCAAGACCATTGACAATGACCTGTCCGCAACGGACTACACGTTCGGGTTCGACACTGCGGTGATGATCGCGACCGAGTCGATCGACCGGGTGCGCACGACCGCGCAGTCGCACCATCGCGCGCTCGTCGTTGAGGTCATGGGCCGGCACGCCGGCTGGATCGCGCTGCATGCCGGGATGGCCGGGGGAGCCAACGTGATCCTGGTGCCAGAGCGCGAGTTCGACATCGAGAAGGTTGCCGCCCAGGTGCGCACCTGTTTCGACCGGGGTGTGGCGCCGATCGTGGTGACATCCGAGGGCGCGCTGCCGATCGGCGGCGCCGAGTCCCTCAAGACCGGCGAGCTGGATGCCTTTGGGCACATTCGCCTTGGCGGGATCGCCGACTGGCTGGCTGGCGAGATCGAGAAGCGCACCGGCATCGAGACCCGTTCGGTGGTCTTGGGACACCTGCAACGTGGCGGCGTGCCCACGGCATACGACCGCGTGCTGTCCACTCGGTTCGGCCTGCAGGCCGCTGACGCCGTCAACGACCAGGACTTCGGCAAGATGGTCGCGCTGCACGGCACTGACATCGTGCGGGTTTCGTTGGCCGAAGCGGTCGGGACGCTCAAGACGGTCCCACCCGAGCGGCTGACCGAGGCTGAGGTCTTCTTCGGCTGATGCCGACCATACCGACCTGGGAGCCCTCCAAACCGTGGGCGCAACTAGGCTTACAGATGTGAGCAACCCAGCCAGAATCGATGCAAGCCCTGACGTCATCGCCGGCCTTGATGCCTGGCGTGATCTGCCTGCCGCCCAGCAGCCCGTGTGGCCTGATGCGGAGGCGCTCGCGACGGCCGTCGAGACGTTGTCGAGCTATCCGCCGCTGGTCTTCGCCGGTGAGTGCGACGTGCTCAAGGCTCGGCTGGGCGAGGCGGCGGTGGGCAGGGCGTTCGTCCTGCAGGGAGGGGACTGTGCCGAGACGTTCGCCTCCGCCACCGCCGACAACATCCGCGACCGGATCAAAACCATCCTGCAGATGGCGGCAGTCCTGACCTATGGCGCGAGCATGCCGGTGATCAAGGTCGGCCGCATTGCGGGCCAGTTCGCCAAGCCGCGAAGCAGCAACGAGGAGACCCGTGACGGCCTCACGTTGCCCACCTACCGCGGGGACATGGTCAACGACTCGCCGTTCACCCCTCAGGCGCGCACTCCCGATCCGGACCGTCTCGTGCGGGCCTACAACGCGAGCTCGGCGACGCTCAACCTCGTCCGGGCGTTCACGACCGGAGGCTTCGCCGACCTTCGCCACGTCCACGACTGGAACCGCGGGTTCGTTGCGAACTCGGCCAACTCGCGATACGAGCGCATCGCGGGGGACATCGACAAGGCGATGAAGTTCATGGCCGCCTGTGGTGCCGACTTCGACGCACTGCGCACGGTGGAGTTCTTCGCCAGCCACGAGGCGCTGCTGCTGGACTACGAGCGGCCCCTGACGCGCATCGACTCACGTACCGGCCTGCCGTATGACGTCTCCAGCCACTTCGTCTGGGTGGGGGAACGCACCCGCGACCTCGGCGGAGCGCACGTCGACTTCCTCTCGCGAATTCGCAACCCGATCGGCGTCAAGGTGGGCCCCACGGCCAGCCCGGACCACCTCCTACGCCTCATCGACAAGCTCGACCCAGAGCGTGAGCCGGGGCGGTTGACGTTCATCACGCGGATGGGTTCCGGCACGATTCGAGAGGCACTTCCCTCGATCGTGGAGAAGGTGACCGCCTCGGAGGCGGTCGTGACGTGGATCTGCGATCCCATGCACGGCAACACCTTCGAGTCGCCCTCGGGCTACAAGACACGCCGCTTCGATGACATCGTCGATGAGGTTCGTGGCTTCTTCGAGGTGCACAAGTCTCTGGGCACCATTCCCGGTGGCATTCATATCGAGCTCACCGGCAGCGATGTCACCGAGTGTCTGGGCGGGGCCGGCGAGATCGTCGATGCCGATCTGGAGATGCGCTACGAGACCCTCTGTGACCCACGCCTGAACCACCAGCAGAGTCTCGAGCTCGCGTTCCTGGTCGCTGAGATGCTCTCCGCATGACCGACCGCATCGTTGACCTCCGGTCCGACACGATCACCAAACCAGTGGTCGCGATGCGGTTGGCGATGGCGTCGGCCGAGGTCGGCGACGACGTCTATGGCGAGGACCCGACGGTCCGGGCACTCGAGGATCGGATCGCGGATCTGCTCGGTCACGAGTCGGGTCTGTTCACGCCGTCGGGCTCGATGGCCAACCAGCTCGGGATCCGACTGCACGTCGGGCCCGGCCAGGAGCTCATCGCCGACGAGCTGGCCCATGTGCTGCGGGCCGAGATGGGTGCCGCAGCCGTGTTCTCCGGCATCTCGTCGCGATCCTGGAAGGCGCCACGGGGCCTGCTCGACCCGGACGTGCCGTTGGGGCTGATGCAGCCCGACGCGGGGACCTACCAGGTGTCGACCAGGGCGATCGTCGTGGAGAACACCCACAACTTCGGCGGTGGCACGGTCCAGCCGCTCGAGGCGATCCGGGTCCTTCGTGCGGCCACCCAGCCATTGGGAGTGGCGATGCACCTCGACGGTGCCCGCCTCTGGAACGCTCACGTCGCCACGGGTATCGAGCTGGCGGCATACGGCCAGCAGTTCGACACGGTCTCGGTCTGCCTGAGCAAGGGCCTGGGCGCGCCGGTGGGCTCGGTTCTGGCCGGATCACGGGAGCACATCGCGCAGGCTCGCGTGTGGCGCAAGCGCTACGGCGGTGGCATGCGCCAGGCCGGGATTCTTGCGGCGGCCGGGTTGTGGGCGCTGGATCACCACATCGAACGTCTGGCCGATGACCACGCCCGCGCCCGAACGTTCTCCGAGGCCGTCGCGAGCCGGTTCCCCGGGGTGATCGACCCGGCACACGTCCAGACCAACATCGTCATCGCCGATGTCGGTCAGGCGGGCTGGGCTGCGGCGGACTTTGTCTCGGTCGCCGAGCAGCGGGGTCTGCGGATGTATGCCGTGAACGAGCGGGCTGTGCGCCTGGTCTGGCACCTCGACGTCGATGACGCGGATACGGGCTATGCAGCTGACCTGGTGAACACGATGCTCGCGGAGGCGGCGCAGGGATTATGAGCCTGTCAGGGCTCGCCGAGCCACGGCCGCTGCCGCCGGGCCAACGCCTGTCGCCGGTGCTGCGACCGGTGCGCTACGGACGCGTGCCTGACATCGACCTGGCCACGTGGTCGCTGCGGATCGGCGGCGACACCCATGACGGTGAGGTCGTTTCGCTGTCGTGGGCTGATCTCATGTCATTGCCGCAGACGGTTGTTCGGGCCGACCACCATTGCGTCTCGCGCTACACGACACTGGACCTGCAGTGGTCGGGTGTGGCCGCGCGGACCATCATCGAGCTGGCGCCCCCTGCCGACAATGTGGAGCACGTCCTGGTCTCGGCCGCTCGAGGGTACAGCAGCAGCATCCGGCTTGTGGACCTTGCGTCGCCACGGGCGGTCTTCGCTACTCACCTCGATGGTGAGCCGTTGAGTCCCGAGCACGGGTGGCCGCTTCGACTCGTGCTGCCCCACCTGTATGGCTGGAAGGGTCCCAAATGGGTTGGGGCCCTTGACTATCAGCGGTATGCCGAACGCGGCTTCTGGGAGCAGCGTGGTTACCACTTCACCGGCGACGTCTGGCGTGAGGAGCGGTACTCGTACCAGGAGTAACCACAGACGCTCTCACACGCCTCTGACCTGCACGTTCACCCATGACTGACCGCCACAGTCCGCAGGGAGTCCGCAAGAGTTGAGAACGCCGCATCCATCACGCTCCTGGTCAGTTCGTCGTCATCGGGCCACAGATGGCCGTAGGTGTCGAGCGTTACGACGGCCGAGCCGTGCCCGAGCCGCGTCTGTACGACCTTCACCGAGGCCCCGCCGGCGATGAGCGCACTCGCGTAGAAATGCCGCAGCGCGTGCGTGTCGATGTCGAGCGAGACCGCCTTGCCGACACGCGTCAAGATCGCCAGCCACACCCGGTATCTGAGCGGCTCCCCCATCGCGAGGGTGAACAGTGCATCGTCGGATGGATACGCGGCAAGGTGCGCCGCCAGCTCGTCGATGACCACCTGACCGAGCGGCACCGTCCGCGCGCTCTTGCTCGTCTTGGGTGGCCCGATCTGACCGGACTGCATCCGCTGTCTCTCCACCTTGACCGTCCGCCGCAAGAAGTCCACATCGGAGACGCTCAGCCCGAGCGCTTCCCCGATCCGCAGACCAGACCCCGCGAGCAGGACGACGAGCGCCCGGTATCGCGACGGCACGGCAGCGGCAAGAGTGGCGACCTGTTCGACAGTCGGCACGATGACCTCGGGCCGGTCATCTCGAGGGAGCTTGATCCGGCGGCAGGGTGACGCCGACAGGATCCGGTCATCCACCGCCGCCGTGAAGAGCTGCCCTGCCACCTTGTGGACCTGCCCGACCGTGCCGGGTGCGAGGGTGGCACTCAGAGTCTTGACGAGCGACTGTATGTCGCTGGGCCGAATACTGGCCAGCGGGCGATCCCCGATGTACGGCAGGACGTGCAACCGCAGCGCGATGTCAGTGTTTCGTGTCGTGTTCTCGCGGGTGACCTGGGCCGCCTGCCAGATCCTCGCGTACTGGCGCACGGTCGTCTTGCCGGCCTTGGGGTCGACGTACTGCCCGGTTACGACGGCCGCGGTCGTCTCGTCAATCCACCGCTGAGCGTCGACCTTGCGGCCAAAGTGCCGAGCGTGTTCCTTGCCCGCGGCGTCCCGGTAGCGTGCCCGCCACTGGCCGTTCTCGCGCTTCTTGATGCTGGCCATGGCTAAGCCTTCCTCTTGGCACGTCGCGCGGCCTTGATCTGGTCTCTCAAAATGGTATTGGCCTCGGGGTCAACGCCCGTCACTCTCTTGAGGAATTCCTTGCCCTTGGGCGATGAAGGGTCTGCGATGTTCTCGGCAATCCACCCCTCCACGGCCTTGAGCGCCGCAGGGTGGCCGTTGAGTGAGTCGCGCATCTGGCCGAGCGCTTGACTCTCAGCTTCTTCGCTCTTGACACACTCATGGCTGGCCGTCAGCCATCGTTGAACCGCGACTAGCGCCGCCTTGGATTCGGCCAACTCCGGTGGTGCCAACAGGTCCTCGGCAGTGAGGTCCAACACCCGCGACAGTGCCACCAGTTCGTCGACTGTGATTCGACGGGGCGGATCTGCCTTCTCGATCTTGTAGAGCGCGGACGCATTGATAGCGCACCCCGCGTCTGTCATCCGCTTCGCTAGACCCTCGTAGGTCCAGCCCCTCGCCTCGCGCTCGATACCGACGCGGCGTCTCAGATTGTTCTCCGCGTAGACGTCCCGCGGCTGATTGGGTCTCGGCACTGTGTCCTCCTTCTCGATATTCCTAAGCGGAAGTAACGCTAGCCGTGTTGGCTTGCCTTGTCAACGGTGGGAGACGTAGATTCCTAAGTAGTCACAGTGGCTACCGTTTAGGAAGGAACCGAGATGCCGCAGAACCTCATCACTGCCGAGGTTGCAGAGCTGGTCCGCGCACCGATCGAGACCGTCCGCTACTGGCGGCACGTCGGCAAGGGTCCGAAGTCGTTCAAGGTTGGCCGCCGCGTTCTCTACGCGATTGAGGACGTAGAGGCCTGGATCGCACAGGCCAAGGTCAACACCGCCGCCTGATGACCTGGACCAAGCTCTCCGACGATCACTTCGACCGCGAGGAGATCTTCACCCTGTCCCGCAGCGCCACGCTGCTCGACATCGAGGCCAAGGTCTGGTGCAACCGGCTCGGCAATGACGGCCACGTCCCCGCGGCCCAGCTCGCGCGCCTGACGACCTCACCAGATCCTGAAGCCGACGTCGCCGAGCTTGTGGCCGGCAATGTCTGGGAAGTCGACGGCAACGGATGGCAGGTCGACTGGTCAGAGCAGCGGACCAAGGCTGAAGTCGATACCGACCGAGAGGCGGGCAGGGCCAAGCAGGCGGCATATCGGGATCGGGTGAAGCGCCACGGCGACGGCGATCACAGCGCTTGTCACCCCAAGTTCTGTCCCGCACTTAGTAACCCGTTACTAACCGGGTCCGTAACCGGGTTAGTGTCGCCACCTGACCTGACCTGTCCTGTTCCTGACCTGACCCGTCCCGTCCCGAAGGGACAGGGGACAGGGGCAGGGGGATCAACTCACGCCGCCACGGCTCCGCCGCGTCGCGAGATTGACCCACAGGGGCAGGACAAACCCGCGCACCCCACCGTCTGCATTCACGGCGTCATCAACGGACACATCGGCTGCCCTAAGTGCACCGACGCAGCCAGGGACGCGTCGTGAGCTACCACTACGGCCCAACCGGTGAGCGCATCGAGGACGACCTCGCACCTGACCGTGAAGTCGGCGCCCCGAGCAAGTGGCTGCCCGAGCCGGACTGCACCGACGCCTGGGACGACTACAACAGCGGCGAGGACTGCCCCCACGGCGTCATCGGCGGCCTGGATCTCTCCCGGTTCAACCACACCCGCTGCGTCGACTGTGGCGGCCGACGACGCAAGTTCAAGAGACGCCTCACCGGCCGCCACCCCGTCAACCGCGACCGACTCAAAGGCGCATGGACGAGGGACGCGGCATGACCACCGCCGCCGCCCGTTCTGCCGCGCTGCTCCGCAAGCTCGACGCGGGTCGGAACCGCGACGGCACACAGCACGCCCCGCACTGCCCAGGAGGCCCGCTCGTGACCCAACAGGGCTACTCGGTACAGATCACCACCTGTCAGACGTGCGGCGCTGTGAGCACCGTTCGCAACGCCCCGAAGACCACCCCAAGAAAGGCCACACGATGACCCAGCCCAGCACTCACCTTCGCGCCCGGGCGGAGGTCGTCGGCTACTCCGAGCCCGTCCTGGCAGCGTTCCGCGATCTCGTCCATGAGGTTCAGTCCGATTCCGTCCTGGCTTTCGGGTCGGGCCAGATGATGCTCGCAATGGGGGACATGTTCGCCGTTGACAGGGGCGGCCGACCCAGCGACTTGTACGGCGCACTGGCCCGTCTGGTCATCGCCGCCGCCGAAGCCACCATCGAGAAGGGTTCAGACCAATGAGCGACCGCAGTGTGAGTGTGATGCTCAAGGCGAACGTCGCCGGTTACGTCGCCTCGATCGAGAAAGCATCCTTGGTAACCAGGGACTTTGCCAAGGATGCGCAGAAATCCGCGGCCACCCACAAGGAGTCGTGGGACAAAGTCGGCAAGGGCATGATGGTCACGGGCGGGGTCCTCGCGGCCGGGGTCACTCTGGCAACCAAGACGTTCATGGACTTCGATGCTGCGATGTCCAGAGCACAGGCCGGGACGATGGCCACAGGCGCTTCACTGACGGCTCTGCGCGCAGCTGCGATCGACGCTGGTGCCAAGACGCAGTTCTCGGCAATTGAGGCCGCTGATGCCATCACAGCAATGGGCAAGGCCGGGGTCAGCGTCAAGGACATCCTTGGTGGCGGGCTGATGGGTGCGCTTAACCTTGCCGCCGCCGGCCAGCTCGATGTTGCAGATGCAGCGGAGATCGCCGCCACCGCAATGACCCAGTTCGGCCTGTCAGGTAAGGACCTGCCACACGTCGCGGACTTGCTCGCGGCTGGTGCCGGTAAGGCTCAAGGCTCAGTTCAGGACCTGGCCGGGGCGCTGAAGTATGTCGGTCCGGTCGCCAAGGGCCTGGACGTCTCGATCGAGCAGACCACCGGCGTCCTGGCAGAGTTCGCGAGCCAAGGCATCATCGGTGAGCAAGCCGGCACGTCAATGCGAGGGATGCTGCTCTCGCTGACCTCCCCGACTGCCATCGCAGCCAAGACGATGGCCGACCTCGGCCTGAACATGTACGGCACCAACGGCAAGTTCATCGGGATGCAAGGCGCCGCCGGCCAACTGCAGGCCAAGCTCGGCCCGCTGTCGGATGCGACCCGCAACCAGGCGCTGGGGCAGTTGTTCGGCAACGAGCAGATCACCGCCGCCCGCATCCTGTACGAGGGCGGCGCTCCGGCTGTCCAGCAATGGACTGCCAAGGTCAACGATGCCGGGTTTGCTTCCCGTCAGGCTGCGATGCTCACCAACAACCTGAAGGGCGACGTTGAGCGCTTGGGCGGCTCGCTGTCGAGTGTCCTGATCAACTCCGGGTCTGCAACCAACGGGATGCTGCGCGGGATGACCAAGGAGCTGCAGGGCGTCGTAGACCTGTACGGGTCGCTGCCAGTCCCGGTGCAGCAAGGCGCAACGGCGTTTGCCGCAGTCGGTGGCGCGGCAACCCTGGCCGTTGGCGGGTTGATCCTCCTGGCCCCTCGCATCGCAGCCACCAAGGTTGCACTGGCAGGCATGGGACAAACGGGGGCGCTGCTGTCCCGGGGTCTGTCTGGCACCGCGAGCATCCTCAAGGGCCCAGTCGGTATCGCCCTTGCCGCCGGCGTCATCGGCCTCGGGTACTTCGCCAAGCAGGCCCAGGAGTCCAGCGCCCGCGTGGACGAACTCACCGCGACCCTGGACACGCAGACAGGTGCGATCACAAACAACACCCGCGCATGGGCGACCAAGCGCCTGTCTGATGACGGGATCCTGGACCTGGCCAAGCGCATGGGCGTCTCACTACAGGACGTGACAGACGCCGCCCTCGGCAACGCCGACGCCACCGCCCGGGTTCGGACTGCTTTGGACGCCTATGGGGTCGCTGCACAGAAGGCGTCCGGTGTGACGGGGCTGAACGAGGCGGCGAACGGGGCAGCCGCAACCAACATGCGCGAGCTGGGAGGCGCGGTCAGGATCACCACCGACGAGACGGGCCGAGCGACGGCCAAGGCCAAGCTGCTTGCCGAGGCCAACAACGTGGGCGGGTCGGCTGCCGCTGGCGCGGTCGGTGGCACCAAGGCTCTCAGCTCCGCAGAACAGGCACTGAAGACAGCAGCGACCGACACCAAGAAGGCCATCGACGACGAGGTCCAATCCCTGCAGGACGCGGGCTTGGCTGTCCTGTCGACCCGCTCGGCGACCCGTGAACTGATCGACGCCACACTGGCCGCGACTGCGGCGCACAAGAAGAACGGCGACGGCCTCAAGGTCACCACGGCCAAGGGTCGCGAGAACCAAGCCGCGCTTGATGCCCAGTCGTCGTCCGCCCTGAGGTTGGCCGACTCTGTATTCAAGGAGACCGGGTCCGAGGCCAAGATGCGCGCCTCGCTGGTCCAGTCACGGGCATCGCTGGTGGCGACATACCTACAGTTCGACAACAACCGTGGCCGCGCCAACGCCTACGCCGACTCGATCCTGAAGATTCCCCCGGCCAAGACCACAAAGATCACTGCAGATACCGCCAAGGCGCACGCCAACGTGAAGGCGATGCAAGAGCAGATCAACAACCTCAAGGGCAAGAACATCGTCGTCACCACAACCCTGTTCGGGCAGCGGGTCGCTCAGGGTCCGGGCGGTCAGGGTGGGCAGACCGTCGCTGCTGGTGGACCGATCACGGGCGTGGGCGGACCAACCCAGGACAACATCCCGATCTGGGGCAGCGTCGGTGAGTTCATGGTCAACGCCAAGTCCTATGCGAAGCACAGCGACCTGGTCAATGCCATCAACGCCGACAAGCTCGCGGGCGGTGGACCTGTCCTCAACTACTCGCTGCCGAAGGTGTCCGCGATACAGTCTGCGCTCAACGCTGCACCGCCGATGTTCCCCGCGAGCACAGGTGGTCCCGGCCTCGGTGGTGGCTCTGGTACGTCAGGGGCCAACCAAGCACTCGGGCTGGCGATGATGCTCGCTCGGGGCTGGGGCATGGATCAGTGGCCACCGCTCAAGGCGTTGTGGACCAAGGAAAGCGGCTGGAACGCGAAGGCTGTCAACCCGTCCTCGGGCGCGTGGGGTATCCCACAGTCGCTGCCCGCTGAGAAGATGCGGAGTTCGGGCGCGGACTACCTGACGAACCCGCGGACTCAGATCGACTGGGGGCTCGGCTACATCGCAGGCCGTTACGGCTCCCCTGCGGGCGCGTGGGCGCACTCTCAGGCGACCAACTGGTATGACACGGGCGGGATGCTCGGCCCGGGTGGCATCGCCATGAATAAGCGCGGCGGCAAGCCTGAGCGGGTCCTGTCCGGCCAGCAGACCGAGTCCTTCGACCGGCTGGTGGCGCTGCTCTCAAGTGGCGCGGCTCGCGGCGGTGGCGGGGGATCTACAGCACCGAGAACCTGCACGCATATCTGGAAGATCGACGGCCGTGAGATCGGACGTGCAGCCGTCAACCACATCGACAGCGAACTGTCTGGCGGGCTGACGATGACGGGGGTGTCCTGATGCCACGTAGGAACGTCGCCACCCACGGCCGACGACTCAAGGCTCACCCCGTCATGGTCGTGCCCGAGGCAGCCGCGATCAACTTCGAGGCCATGGCTCGTGCGCTTGTCCGCCGCGGCCTTGCTTCCAAGTTCATCCTCGACCGACCCGACAACCCGCACGACAACGAAATGGAGAACCGATGACCGACACCGACAACGAGACCGAGCCGACCATGAACGATCGATTGCGAGGCAAGCCGCCGAAGTTCGACGTCTTCGCCAAGTACCACACCGAGGACACCGAGCAACCCCCAGAGACCGGCACCACCACCGAGAAGGAGACCGACCAATGAGCAGAGCAGCGATCACCCAGCTAGAAGTCCTCGTGAGCGCCGCCGAAGAAAGCGGCTACAGCCTGCCCGAGGCGCTCGTCGCCGCCTACGACACGCTTGTGGCCGTCAAGGGGCTCACCATCCCAACACCCCCGACCCTCGACGTCCACACGGCCGCCGCACGGGCCATCACCGCTACCGCCGCCGGCAAACCCGTCGACCTCCTGGCACTGGCAGGCGAGGCAGCCGAGGCCCAGCTCGGCAGGCAGCGCTACGAGCAAGCCCAACTCATCCTGGCCCTGGCCATCGAGCAGGCCGGCGAACGTGCCCAGCACCTCGCCTCAGACATAGTCGAGCAGGTCATCACCCAGCACCTACGACCCGCGCTCGAGCAGGTCCACGCCCAAGCCCGCGAAGCCGGGGCCGCGCTCGGGGACTACAGCCTCGACGCCCACACCCTGCTGGCCGCACCCGCGAAGGTCCGCGCCGCCTACCTCAAGCTCCCCGAGCTGGTAGCCCGCAGTGCCGCAATCTGGAAGGCCCGCAGGCTCATCAACACCCTCGGATACCACGTGGCCCAGTACGACGTCATGGGACTCTATGCCGAGTTCGAGCGCCCGCTCGCCCTGTCCCCGCAGTGGAAACCACCCATGCGAACGCCGCCGATCCCAGCCCCTGCCGACCCTGGCGAACGCCTGCTCTGGGTCGCCGGCCCCGAAGGTGCAATAGGGCGACCCTGGTTGCCCACCGTCGCCCAGCAAGACGCCGCATGGCTGGCCCAGTTCGGACCAGAAGCCAGAGCCAAGGAAGCCAGAGCCAAGGCCCTGGCCTGACATGAGCAGCCAGGCCGAGTGTGAACGTCACCCGCGTTGCGTAGGGCAACAAGGGAACGATGGCAGCCAGGGTTGAGTCACGACCTCCCATCCCCGTCGACCTGCCAGCGCTCGACCCGGCACCCAGCACCAACCACGAGAGGCAAGCACTATGAGCGACCACGACGACAACGCAGCGATGAACGCAGCCATCCGAGGCATAGCACCACCCGCACCCAAGCACGACGACGAGCAGGACGACGAGCAAGAGCAGAGCGTCCCATCGTTCGACGGAGGAGCACGCACCACCGCACCCAGGACGCTCACCATGAACGCGCTCATTCGAGGCAAGGTGGACAGGTGGCACCGAGGTGAATGACAACTCATCGGACGACTAGAGGCACCCCCGGGTGGGGGGTGACCCATGAGCCACGCACGGCCGCAGTACCGCCGGGGAGGTGACTCGCAGTCCAGAGGGCTGAAATGCATCGGCCTACCCATTCCCATGAGATATCCGCCTGAGAGGACCCCCATGCCCACGAGGAAGCGCACCCCGGCTTTGGCCCTCGGTGGCCGCTCGCTCTGGGAGGCGATCACGGACGCTCACACGCTCGATGCCGCACAGGAGGTCATCCTGCTGGAGGCTTGCCGAGCAAAGGACCGCCTGGACGATCTGGACGAGCTGCTCCGTGCCGGCGTCGTGAGCCTTGTGCATGATGCCCAAACCCAGGACTACGAGCTGAAGGTCAACGTGGCGCTGGCGAACGCGAACGCCACTGCAACCTTGCTCAAACAGCTCTTGGCCGCCCTGCGTCTGCCCGATAAGTCGACTGGCAAGCGTCCACAGCGCCGCGGTGGTGCCCGTGGTGCCTACCTCGTTGGCAAGAGGTCCACGGGCTACTGGACCTCGACCCCTACTTGAGGGCTCGACAGACGACAGCGCCCGCCTCACTGATCGAGGCGGGCGCTGCTGTGTGCTGGGTCAGGCGTTGGCTGCCTCGCGCCGCTCTCTTTCGATCTCGACCTCTCGCTGGCCCAGTGCCGCGTTCGGGTCACCCGTGCACCCATCCGCCACGTCAGCGAACAAGGACAGGTGCCGTGCCAGCGACCGCGCCTCACCCGGAGTCATGTAGAAGCGCTTGACCTGACCGAACACGTCGTCACCCTCGACGCCGCGGGCGAGGATGCCCAGTTCCACCTTCGGGGCGTTGGCGGAGCGGTAGACGAGGCTGCGGTGCACCGTCCCATGGAAGTACGGCTTCGCCGCACCGGTGAAGATGGACACCTCGTCTCGCTTTGCATCCTCCGCCTCGGTGCCCATGACCTCGCTTTCGCAGTGGTCGCCGTGGTCCTCGACGCTGGCTCCGTCGGTGGGGCCATCGGAGATGCAGAAGGGGGCGCAGTATCCCCAAGGGGTGCTCGTGTCGGTCGGGTCGTTCAGGTCAGGCACGCCGCTCGGCCTGTGCTCGGTGGTGGTGCTGTCGGGCATGATGTTGTTCATGATCGTTTCTCCTTCTAGTGAGGTGGATCGGTCTAGGCCCTGGTCGGTGCTTCCTACGCCGGCTGGGGCTGCCTTAGTTGTTCTACGCGCTCCCGCCGTCAGCCGCAAGGGTGCCGGGCGGGTCATGAGAGCGCATCGGAGCCCATGCGACCCCATAGGAGACGCAGAACCGCCGCGTGTGACGAGGGTCACAGGGCGGGTCGTGATGTGTCCTCCTTTCGCTCTCTAGTCCGGTCCGCAGAAAGTCCGCAAGACGTTCACAAACGCTCACTATCTGCCAACGGTCGAACGGGGTGTCTGTGCAGGTCAGCGCGCTATACCGTTGATAGCCAACGGTATCCACCTGTGCATGCTTATTCGTACCAGGAGTAGTCAGAGGAACTTCGCACTTTCTCCTGCTAGGTTTGCGCTGATTCCACAGGGAAGGGTGCTTCGTATGTCGTTGACCGGGTGGGTGTTCCTGGATGCGGTCGTTCTGTTCACCGTGGCAGCCTTTGTCGTCCTGATCCTTCTGTGGCCTTCGTTAGCCCGAAGTTTCGTGCCGTGTGACACGTGAAACCCCTGCCGAGCAGGGGTTTCACTGTTTTCGGGGTAGGGCGTTCTGGCTACTTCAGGGTGAGTG
>Ga0209745_1000126_pt1 | contig 40547 bp, 39 predicted proteins | sample BarGraNGADG00312_FD_184495 | JGI IMG/M metagenome (GOLD analysis project Ga0209745, IMG submission 184495) | Arctic peat soil microbial communities from Barrow, Alaska - Barrow Graham LP Ref core NGADG0004-312 (SPAdes) (version 2) | ecosystem: Environmental > Terrestrial > Soil > Wetlands > Peat... | reverse complement strand
TTCTCCTGTTCTTTCCCTTTTAGCTCCACGATAAGCATTTGAGACATGTCGCGTTCGCGGGTAAAAAAGAGATTCCCATTTTCACAGAGCAGGTCACAACCGATTCCTGCCGACGTCTTAAAGGAGCTGTAAAGAGTTGCCATCCTGCCATCTTTATACCTGAATATTATACTTATGGAATCCTCCGAGCCTGAACCTGCAAACGAAGCTTTTGCGCTAATTTCATCTGGTACTCCAATAAAATAAAGAGCATCTATAACCGGGTATATTCCTATATCAAGAAGAGAGCTTCCTCCAAGTTCAAGATTGAATTTTCTCTCAGTGGGGTCATAAGGAGGCTGAATTGAAAACCTGGCATCCAAATGGATTAATTTACCAGGCATCCCTTCCTGTAATATCTCTTTGGTTTTTTTATAAACCGGTTGAAAAGGTGGCCAGAGAGCTTCCATCAGAAACGTTTTTTGCCTCGTAGCTTCGATTATCATACCATCCACTTCACGACTATTCATGGCAAAAGCCTTTTCACATAAAACTGCTTTCTTATTCTTCAGACAAAGCATAGTATGTTCATAATGATGCGAATGTGGTGATGCAATATATATTATATCAACCTCACTGTCAGATGCCAGCTCTTCATAACTTCCGTATGCTTTCTTAAAGCCATGGTCTTTTGCAAATTTTTCTGCCCTTCCTGTATTCCTCGATCCAACAGCGTATAATTCAACATTATCCAGAAGTTTTAATCCTTCCGTAAATTTTGCTGACATTTTTCCCGGGGCCAGAATTCCCCATTTATATTTTTTCTTCATTCTTAAATATTTTTATAAATATAGAAAAAAGTTGCCAGAATTTAGAATTGCCTTGTTTATTAGTAACTCCGTTTTGTCCCCAAGTTTTCGCCCCCAACCCAATAGCCTTCAACCTAAGAGGAGAATCGTAAATACAAAGTGAAGAAAATTCCCCTCCTTTTGAAGGAGGGGTGGCCGCAGCACAATGATAGTCAAAGTATTGCAAAGGTTTGTTGCGGCCGGGGTGGTTGATTGGTTTGCCTCAACCGAAGTGGACATGTTCCTGAGTGATGATCTGAAAGTTTTAAAGCTTTTTCAATTGAATATGATTTTGCTTTCATTGATATAAAGATATAAAGAAAGGAATAGATCAACCACCCCGGCCGGGAAATGAATTGCAAAAAATGAGAGAATAACTTGTCCCGGCCACCCCTCCTTCAAAAAGGAGGGGAAACTTTTCTAATCCATATTTCAATATTACCCTTAGGTTAACGGCCAGATGGAAAGAGGTGGAAATTAAAAATTATTTACATTATTTTAGTACTATGTATTGCATGGTATTAATATTATTATATATCTTTGCATTGTAATGTTACATGCATTAAACAGTAGTAAATTATTAACAGTAGTAAAAACCAGACTTATGAAAATCACAGTAAGCATTAATCTCGGCGGATATTCCTTCAACATCGACGAAGATGCATACGCCGAACTCAAACATTATCTGAAGAATCTTGAGCTTCACTTTGCAGGAGAAGAAAGTTCATCGGAGATCCTCTCAGATATTGAGACCCGAATGGCGGAACTCTTCCGTATAAAGATCACCAGTTATAAGCAGGTGATAAATATTGAAGATGTAAGGCAGGCTATTTCAGTATTAGGAACACCTGAAGACATTTCAGACAAAGAAGGACCATCTGCCCGCGACAAATTTGCTTCCCCGGGTTACCACAGGATGTACCGCGATACCGACAACAGAGTAATTGGGGGAGTCTGTTCCGGAATGGCAGCTTATTGGAATATTGACCCGGTAATTATAAGAGTAATATTTGTTGCTCTCACTCTTGCCGGAGGAATGGGAGTCCTGATATATCTGATTTTGTATATAGCTATTCCTGAGGCAAAAACTACAGCACAGAAAATTGAGATGAAAGGCAATCCTGTTAATATACACAATATAAAAGATTCGGTGAAAAAAGAATTTGATACCGTAAGAAAGAACATGAAATTTTAAGCCCGGGGTATCATATCAAATTGAAGTGTAAACAATAATAATTACATGTCATGGATTTAGAAAATACAAAAGCTCAAATGCGAAAAGGGATACTGGAATACTGTATACTATCCGTTTTATCCAGGAATTCCTGTTATGCAAGCGACATAATAAAGGAACTTAAAGAGGCTCAGGTTATTGTTGTTGAAGGAACCCTTTACCCGCTTCTGACCAGGCAAAAAAATGCCGGATTACTCAGTTATCGTTGGGAGGAATCACAACAGGGTCCCCCAAGGAAATATTATGAGCTCACAACAGATGGCCGGACTTATTTGGCCGACCTTGATAAATCGTGGAAAGAACTTGTTGATTCGGTAAATCTGATAAGAACCCGGTAAGCCTATCCCTAACCAAATAAAACTGAAAATAATGGACAAGACAATTAACATAAATATAGCCGGAACACTCTTTCAGATCGATGATGAGGCTTACCGGATCTTGCGCGACTACCTTCAGGCCATAAATAACCGGTTCCGAAATATCCAGGGGGGGCACGAAACAATTGATGATATTGAATCACGTATTGCTGAAATATTTCAATCACAGAAGGGCTTATCGGGAGCTATCTCCAAAGACAACGTTGAGGCAATGATTTCCATATTGGGAAAACCGGAGGATTTCGATTTTAACGAGTCGGAAACGGCCCCCCCGGTTTATACTTCCGGGAGAAAAAGAATGTACCGTAATCCAGATGATTCAGTAATCAGTGGCGTTTGCGGTGGCATAGGAGCATATCTGAATACCGATCCGGTTCTGTTCAGGATTTTGTTTGTTCTTTTTGCGATTTTTGGCGTGGGCTTATTAGTATATATCATCTTATGGATTGCACTTCCTGTCGCCAATACGGATTCCAGAAAAAGAGAAATGTATGGTAGTTCCTATCATTCAGCTACATCTCAATACCATCAGTCTGACAGAAATAGTACATCAGCGGCTCCAACGTACAATCAGGGTTATTATAATACCTCCAATGCCGGAAATGCTTTCAACGAAGTTTTCAGTGCGATCGGCAGAGTTCTCTATATAATATTGCGTATATTTCTAATTATCATAGGTATAGCGTTTGTGCTTATAGGGTTCCTGGCCATTTTAAGTGTTGTTATGGTTTTCGTCTTTAAATTCCCCGGAGTTTTCTCACACAATGGAATTAATGTGCACCTCGCTTATTATACCGATTTTTTGAATTATATAGTCAGCCCTTCTTCCACTCCGTGGATAATAACATTGACACTAATTGCCGTAATTCTACCAATGCTCGCATTAATATACTGGGGGGTAAAAATGATTTTCTGGTTCAAGGCCAGAGATGGTGTTTTCAGTCTTGCAGGCTTTATCGTATGGGTTCTTGCATGCGTAGCATTGTCAATGATCCTCTTTAACGAAGGTATAAGTTTCGCCCAGAGTGGAAAGGCCATAACTCAGATTCTAATGACTAATACGCCTGATACTATTTACATTATGACCGATCATAAAACTTCTGATCTAAAATATGATAAAGAGTTTTCATTACCTGATGAGGACTACACTATATACATGGATGATTCAGCACATCAGTTGTATATTCCATCTCGCTTACAGTTAAATATTACAGATGAGAATATAGTAAAGTTAGAAATCGAAAAACGTTCTTCTGGTCGCACAAGAAGTGATGCGGTAAGAAAAGCAGAATCCATTATTTATAACTCAAAAATAGGTAGAGATACAATCTGGCTCGACGAATACTTTGCCCTTCCGGCAGGAAGCAGATGGACAGCTGATTTTGCTACAGTAAACCTTTTTGTCCCGGAAAATACTGTCCTTCATTTTGATAAAACGTCGGAAAACCTTTTTCATAATGAAATAAGAATCGGGCTGGTTAAAAACAACATTGTAACTCACTCCCAATATGATGAACTCACTGAGCCATGGGAGCTAGGTAACAAATACTGGATTATTTCTGAAGACGGATTGGAAGAAACCAGAAGAGCTCCCTCAAAGCAAAAATAAGTTCTCATTTTTCATTCCTTGTTTCTTCACTGATGTCCGGCATCCGTAATAGGTGCCGGATTTCTTTTGTTATTTTATTAACAACAAAGTTTACCTGAATTTTGTTGGTGTAATAATGTAATATTACTTTCGTATTTGTTTATACTGCTAACCAGACTCACCCAAGTGAAAAAACTTTTTCTGCTTTCCGCATGTCTTATCTATATGCTTACTGCCTTTTCGCAGGAGATAAACACCAAATCCGACACTCTGCGTAAGGATGCTCTTAATGTATTTATGGAAGCAAGTGATTATATCCGCAAGGAAATGCCTTATGTGAACTACGTAAGAGATATCAAAGACGCAGGAGTATATATCATTTCAACCATGCAGCAAACTGGTTCAGGAGGTTATGAACATACTTATTACCTTGTCGGACAAAATGAAAACTCAGGAATGCGAGATACCATATCCTTCGCCACTTCTCCTGATGCAACCCAGGACGAATCGCGAATAATGGAGGTCCGCACACTTAAAATGGGGCTGATGCGCTATGTGGCGAAAACCCCTCTTTCTAAATATATGAATATTAGTTTCAGCGAGCCTCTGTCAGAAACTATCTCCTCTGACAAATGGAACAGCTGGGTGTATAGGGCATCTGTTTATGGATATTTAAATGGACAAAAATCGTATGAATCAAGCTATCTTAATTGGAATATTTCAGCCGTCAGGGTTACAAAAGACTGGAAAATAAACATGGCAACATCGTATAATTATAGTATTGATCAGTTTGACACTGATGATGGAATAATAAAGAGTGAAAATAACTCAAGAAATTTCAATTCGTTGATAGTGAAGAGCATATCCGACCATTGGTCATACGGAGGATCATTCTATCTCGGATCTTCAAGTTATAGCAACATTGACATGACCCTGAAAATCATGCCTGGAATTGAATATGACTTGTACCCATATTCAGAATCAACCAGGAGACAACTAAGATTTCTTTATACTCCAGGATACATTTATAACAATTACACTGATACAACAATTTACAACAAAACCAAAGAGGGTCTTTTCAGGCATTCGTTTTCCATTGCTTATGAAGTTGTTCAGAAATGGGGATCAATTGATGTCAGTATGCAATATAGTAACTACTTTCCCGACTGGTCTAAAAACAATCTTTCCATTAATGCATACCTTGATTTCAGGATAGCAAAAGGTTTATCTGTTAACCTGGGAGGAGATGCTTCAATAATACACGATCAGATTGGCCTGGTAAAAGGTGGCGCTACAACGGAAGAGGTACTTCTGCGCGTTAAAGAGTTGGCCACTCAATTCCAGTATTATACAAGTTTCGGACTTACCTACACATTTGGCTCAATTTATAATAATGTTGTAAACCCAAGGTTTGGAGGTAATTAGGGCAAATAATTATGTTATGTTTTAGGTAATCATTAAAGAGTTATCTTGGAAAAATGATTTAACTTTAGGTGAAGTTTCTCATTCCATTTACTGAAATGATATGACATTACAGATTTTGGTATTGGTTTTTATTATCGTGCTACTTGGATATATTATCTTTCTTCATATTCAACTGGCTAAAAAAAATGGATTCATTGAATCTACAGTAAGCAGATTATCCGGTATTGAAAAAAACCAGAGTCTTGAAGAAATGATGGCTTTTCTGTCGGAAATCCAGAAATCAAGTCAATACAGTTTATACTTCCCTGATAAATTTCCCGACCCAGCTGCAATTACTTTTATCTTTGAAAACGAAAAGGAGCTGAAAACCTACATGCATTATACTAAAGAAGAGTCTGATGCCAACAACATTTTGCTGAATGGTTTTAAGTTTGCCGAAAGTTTCTATAAAACTGCCCTGCCGGTTTCAAAAGACAACCTTGACCTGACTATAAAGCATAATAGCCGGAAATTTTTTGGTAATTATCTTATAATTATTTGTATTTCAAACGACATTGTAAATTTCTACTCCATGGAATTGGAAAAAGCAGGTGTCAGAAACTATTCTTTCGAGAATATTTTGACTGAGACCCCTCCCCTCCTGAATGACAATTCCGAAATTGTATATCAATTATCTCCCAGGTTTATAAAAGGATATATTAATTACAGAACAGGTGAAATCTTCAATAACCCGGAGTTTGATCCCTGGTACGATTCCCCCTCGTTCATTAAAAATATTGAGTTGTTGAGTAACAGATAAAGATTTTTTAAGGGTCTGAAGACATCAATTAAGTAATAATTATCTTTGAAATTATAAAACAAGATGTTATGAAAAAGTCAATATTGTTATTACTGGCAATATTCCTTGTATTTGTAAACACTATAAATGCCCAGGGCGGGCTGTTAAAAAAAGTTACAAATTCGATGACCGATGAGCTTCTCGGGAGAAAGGAAAAACCAAAACCGGAACCTGAACCGACATGTGCCTGTAGTAATCCTGATGTTATTATGGATATGGGTGGTAAATATAAAATTGATTACAAGGAAGTAAATATCAGCGTAAAGGACGATGGGAGAATACTTATTCAGGATCGTCTTACAAGCAAATATTATATCATTCAGGGGGGAGTTACAAAAGGTCCATACAGCAATGATGATCCTAATGTTGCTGAATTTGAAACTGTAGATAAATCCGACAATAGCATTGAAAGTTTCATCTTGAGAAACAAACCATACATTAGTAAATCAGGCGAAAAATTGCTCATTACATTCGATGGGAAGCAATATGGTCCGTATGCTCAGATAACCAGTTTCACATTATCAAAGACGAGAGAGAAATTTGCCGCAACAGTCATTGAAACTATTGTGACTTCTGAAGAAGACGGGAAAAAGATGGAAGCTGCCATGAAAAACGCAAAAACCGATCAGGAGCGCATGGACCTTGCTATGCAATACGCACAGATGATGCAGCAAAAAATGGTTGAGGGGGGCGGTCCCGGAGCCATGCTTCCAAAGCTTGTTACAAATATCCAAAATGCAACCTACGATCCAACACAATCTGTCGCTGGTGTATTAAACGGCAATATAAAATATGACGATATTCTTTTTGTTGCATACGATAAAATCAAGGATTTACAGGGAAAAACATTGCTTACTCTAAAACCGGAGATAATAGGCGGTGGACAATTATTTGTCAATACTGATAACACCAAATACGCAGTGTACGATTACGGAAAGCTTTCTTTCAGTGATAAAACTTCACTTACTGATTTATTTAGTCCTTATCTCGTAAAAGATGCCGGGAAAATCTATCTTGCATATATGTATTACTCCCCGAAAAAAAATTCGATATTGCAATGCAAGGTGCCATTCTAGCAATGTGAAACTACTATTTTTCATACTTATATTTTCCTTTCTTCCTAGTCCCATCTACTCGCAACAACTCAACTATCGCAAAGTTTTTGGTGAAGACTGGTTGAAAGCTGTGACTTTTGAAAAGGAAAACAGGAGCTGGATGGAGCCGGTTCTTGCCAGATATAACATATCATATCGAATGGCAATTGCCGTTATTTTCCCTGAGCTGGTCCGGTATTCCGCATTGCGCGATAAAATGGAAATCACCCTGCTTAAAGCTCTCTATATTAATCTCGGAGATGAATATGCAGACTTTTCAATTGGCCAATTTCAGATGAAACCTTCATTTGCAGAATTAATCATTGAAGAGACTTCTCCCAAAATGAACAAAAATCCACCTTTGGAATTGAAATCCAGATCCCACTTTGATGATTTGGTAAGTTACCGCAAAGCAATTGTAAGTGACCTTGAGAACACAAGATCTCAATTCAATTACATCATCGCTTTTTTTAAGATTTGCGATAAAAAATTTAACACAGAAAGGAAAGGTGAGTTACAAAAGTTAAAATTCATTGCTACAGCCTATAATTATGGCATTGACAAAACTGCTGCCCAGATTGATACCATGATCGATAAGAAATTCTTTAATACAAAACTTTTTAAAACAGAAAATTACTCATACGCAGACGTTTCAATGTTCTGGTATCAGGAATTTAACTATGACAAATAAATACTCATTTTGAAAATATATTGGTCGTATCAAAAATTGATATTAAAAAATGTATTTTTATCGTGGCTTTGGTATGGTTTATCAATAGTGTTTACAGAAACATCAATTAAAATATCTTGTTAATGGATAACCATTTTTTTAAAAGACTGTTTCCTGCTTCGCAATGGCTTCCCGGATATTCATTAAAAATTTTTGGGAATGACAGTATAGCGGGCGTGACTCTTGCGGCTTATGCCATCCCGGTTTCATTGGCTTACGCAACACTGGCTGGATTACCACCGCAATATGGTGTATATGGTTACCTGATTGGAGGTATCTTTTATGCACTGCTTGGCACAGGAAAGCAACTTGCTATTGGCCCCACCTCTGCCATTTCAATGCTTATTGGAATAACTCTTGCAAGTCTCTCTAACGGTGATCCTCAACGATGGATCGATATCTCTTCGCTAACCGCCCTGGTGTTTGCCTTTATGAGTGTTTTGGCTTATGTTTTACGCTTGAACAGCATTATTAATTTTATCAGCGAAAACGTTCTTTTGGGGTTTAAAGCCGGTGCTGCAATAGCAATAGGATCGACACAATTGCCCAAGTTATTCGGAGTACCCGGAGGTGGAACAAATACTATTCAACGGATAACCACCCTTCTTCATCAGCTCCCCGATACTAATTATACAGTTTTAGTTTTTGGATTAATTGCGATTATGCTCATTTTTGCCGGCGAAAAACTTTTTCCGGGCAAACCGACTACTATTGTTGTAGTTGCAATTTCAATTGTAATAATATCTTTTACATCGCTTGGAGTTGCAGGTTTTAAAACGGTTGGGGTAATTCCATCAGGGCTGCCACGGCTCCATCTTCCTTCATTTAACTTAGATGATATCAGAAGTGTTGTTCCTCTGGCATTTGCCTGCTTTCTACTGGCTTATATCGAGAGTGTTTCTGCAGCTAAGGCTTTAGCACAGAAAAACAACTACGAGATTGATCCGCACCAGGAATTGCTCGCACTGGGAGTAGCCAATTTAGCTGTCTCGTTAGGAAGCGGATATCCCGTAAGCGGTGGCTTGTCGCAATCTGCTGTGAATGAAGAAGCTGGCGCAAAAACACCTGTTGCACTGATAGTTGCTTCGATTACAATTGCAGCCTGCCTTATGTTTTTGACCGGACTGCTTCAAAACTTACCCACTGTAATCCTCGCTTCAGTGGTTTTGGTTGCTATAAGAGGTCTTGTAAATTTTAAAGAATTCAATCGTTTATTTAAAGTCAATAAATTTGACTTTGTCATTGCTAATCTAGCGCTTTTAAGTGTTATTATTTTTGGAATACTACAGGGAGTGGCAATTGCAGCGTTAGCCTCTTTGATATTAATTATCAGAATTGTTTCAAGTCCGCATGTTGCATTTCTTGGAAGAATACCCGGTACCAACAGGTATACCGATATGAAACGGCATCCTGATAATGAAACACTTCCCGGAGTACTGTTATTCAGAGTGGAAGCACCCCTCCTTTATTTTAATGCTGCAAATGTATTTCATACTGTTTGGGCAAAAATTATGTCTTCGGGTATAGAGTTAAAAGTGGTGATCTTCGATTTAAGCACCTCAGCATATATAGATTCAACAGGCGCAAGACTTATAAAAAGACTTTATATAGACCTGGAAGCACGCGGAATTGTCTTAAAAGTTGCTGAAGCTCATTCGGAGGTTCGCGATATCCTGCGATTCGAGGATATTGAACATCTTCTGGGGCATGTAAGCAGAAGAGATTCAGTACATGATATTGTAATCCATTTTGTTTCAGACAACAAATCTCCGGATTTGAGTTGAGGTCAGTTTTTTAAGTAGATTTGAGGATATAAATTTAAACCCCGGCGATATGAAATTTAAAACCTTTACCATTTCAATATTAACGCTCATGATAATTGGTAATGTTTCGAAAGCACAGGAAAACCTGATATCAAACATTAAACCTAAACAGATTAAACCCATTTCTGTTAAAAGCTTCAAACACACTGATGTCGGAAACCCCGCCATAGCAGGAACAGTAACTGTCTCCGGTGATGGATTTGATATTACGGCAGGTGGTGCTGACATCTGGGGGGTTAAGGATGAATTCAATTTTGTATATGTTGAACGTACCGGGGATTTCGACTTTATCTCGAGGATTGAAAGTCTTAGTACACCTCATCAGTACACCAAAGCCGGACTAATGGCCCGTGAAGATTTGACAGCCGGTTGCAGACATATTTATTTCCAGGTGTTTCCAAATAATAACCCAAGAAACAAGAATAATGGCGGATTCGAATATCAATACCGACAGGAAAATGGTGGAGAGATGAAAGCTATCTACCCAAAAAGTTTTGAGGGAACACCCGAATTTCCGGTTACATTTCCAAATACATGGATAAGACTTCAGCGGGTTAATAATGTTTTCACAGGATATTATAGCACTGATGGAAAAACATGGAAAATATATACTGCTTAACACTGGGGCTCCCTTCCAGGATTTTTCTTGGACTTGCGGTTACTTCACATAAAACAACAGAAAGCGCTTCTGCAAAATTCAGAAATATCGGGGAAATTATACATTAATGGTTAATCGGCAAATTTTATGAATATTGATCATGCTGAAATACATACTATCAGACTGAAGCAATTAAAGGATTATAGAGAACCTTTTGCTTTAAAGTTCATGGGTTGATCCCTGTGTCTATTTGGTGAATTCCATGAAAACAATAGCAGCAATTATTCTCGAAAATGATAAAGGAGAACTCTTCCTTGCTCTAAGAGATAATAAACCGGGAATACCTTTCCCAAACCATTGGGATCTTATAGGAGGACATGTTGAAGAAGGGGAAACTCCGGAAGAAGCACTCGTTCGCGAAGTAAAGGAGGAACTTGACCTCGATCTTAAGGAGTACACTTTTTACAAAAAGTATGAATGTCTGGAGGGAGATGCCTATCCGAATACAAAATATATCTATTCCGGGAAAATAAATATTCCCATTGATGAGATTACTCTTCTTGAAGGTGAGCGGTCAGAATACTTTTCAAGAGAGGAGATCCCAAATGTTAAATTTGCCAACATTATTAAAACAATAGTCCTGGAATACATCAATGATCATAAAAAATAATACCACCATCCTATGCTCAAATTCCACCAAAAAGCAGCTCGAAACCGCCTTGCCGGAGATATTCTTCAGAAATTTTCGAACTACAATATTAAACTGGCAATCGTTGGAGATTTTACAAAATACAAGAGCAAAAGTTTGCATGATTTTATCCGCGAAAGCAACAAGGGGAACAGGATATTTTTCCTCCAAAACTTTGATGATGCTTTGAACAAACTGATGTGAAATTAGTTTAACATCTATAATATTCCGGTAATCGACAAATCTTAGTACGTTAAATTATAAGTTCAGTATGATTCCCAAAAAAAACAGTGATGAAAATAAAAGCAATTATTACAGGGGCCACAGGAATGGTTGGAGAGGGTGTGCTTCAGGAGTCTCTTTTACATCCTGATGTTGAATCGGTATTGGTTATAAACAGAAAACCCTGTGGGGTCACACATCCCAAACTAACTGAGATTATACATACTAATTTTTTTAACATTTGTGAGATTGCTGAACAATTGAAAGGGTATAATGCCTGTTTTTTCTGCCTGGGGGTTTCTTCTGTAGGTTTAAAAGCCAATCAGTATTATTCAATGACTTACATCCTCACAATGCACATGGCAGAGATACTTGCAAAACAAAATCCTGATATGACTCTCTGTTATATATCAGGTGCAGGGACAGATAGCACAGAACAAGGAAAATTAAACTGGGCAAAGGTTAAAGGGAAAACAGAAAACGACCTGATGAAACTTCCTTTCAAAAAAGTATATGCATTCCGTCCTGCATTTATGTTGCCGGAGAAAGATGCAAAAAATGCACATAAATATTATGCCGGATTTCGAGTTCTTTACCCTGCACTAAGGACAATATTTCCTGGATTTGTATCAACTTTAAAAGTGGTTGCAACAGGGATGATAAATTCCGTGCTTTTTGGATATGAAAAACCGGTCCTTGAAGTAAAGGATATTGTAGAATTAGCAAATAGATAAAATTTATGAAGCTTACTTCATTACCTTCTTCAAAATTCCAAAAACTCCTCTTATAAATGTTGCACTTGTAAGTACTTTAACCATCTCATCCTGCGGCGTTCTGCTGCCTCTTCGCGATGATGGAATCCCCCATTCACCCTCTCTCCCTTTCTCCCCTTCTCCCCGTCTCCCCTTCTTTCCTCTCAGCCTTAGATACCTTCCTGCTCTGATCAAGAAGGGCTTTGCTCGCCTGACTGAAGATCAGATGAGCTTCGTCGATAAAAATCACAAGTTCCGGTTTCTCTGCATCACCCTTTTCAGGCATTTGGCTATATATTTCCGCAAGAAGTGAAAGCATAAATGTTGAGAATAGTTTTGGTTTATCCTGAATATCGGTAAGCCTGATTATACTGACATAACCATTACCATTCTTATCCACTCTTAACAGATCGTGAATATCAAAAGACAGCTCTCCAAAAAACAGATCAGCTCCCTGCTGCTCCAACTCAATTATCTTACGCAATAAAGGCAGTTTTCCGGTCCATAGTAATTAGTTTTTTTATAATTAAAAACAGCGCAATTTACATGTTTATGTACTATTCACCAAGATCGGACATTATCGATATTGGATACTTTATAGAATATATCCTGATACTCATCTATAAAGCAGAGCTTCCTGAATTTATAATTAATGTTTACCTTTGGTAATAGTTAAAATTCAGGGTCCTTCTGTATTACTAAATCTAATTTCAAGATAAAATGAAAACGAAATTCATAGTAGTTCTATTATTGATTTGCGGACTTACCAGATTGGCCTTCGGTCAGGTAACAGATGCTGAAAAAGCTCTGAGAACAGTTAAAACAGATACAACTCAGGGTTGGAAAAAAGGAGGTGTACTTGCTATAAACCTTGCTCAGACATCGCTCTCAAACTGGACTGCAGGTGGGCAGAATTCCGTTGCTGTAAACGGGATATTCAGTGGTTTTGCAAATTATAAAAGGAATGGATCGGTTTGGGATAACTCTCTTGACATAGGTTACGGACTACTTAAACAGGGAAAAACTACGGGTTACAGGAAAACTGATGACAAATTCGATTTTTTATCAAAATACGGACTGGAAGCGTTTAAGAATGTCTATTATGCTGTTCTTTTTAATTTCAAAACACAAATGGCTCCCGGCTATGATTATCCTAATGATTCTGTTAAAACAAAAATTTCAAATCTTTTTTCGCCTGCTTATCTGTTATTAGCCCTTGGAATGGACTATAAACCCAGCAATCACTTCAGTGCATTTATTGCCCCTCTCACGGCAAGAGTTATTATTGTGAGAGATACAGCTCTGTCAAATGCGGGTGCATTCGGTGTTGACCCGGGGAAAAAATCGAAAAGTGAAGTCGGAGGATATTTGAGAGTAATTTATACCAGGAATGATTTTAAATCAGAATTTCTGAAGAATATTTCTTTCACAACGAAAATAGATCTCTTCTCTAATTATGCCGACAAACCTCAGAATATTGTAGTTAACTGGGAAACAATGATTGCACTTAAGGTAAATAAATTTATTTCAGCCAATCTGAACACCCAGCTGCTTTATGATCCTAAAATCACTATACCGTCTGATAGAAATGGAAACGGGATAATTGAGGCAGGAGAAGGCGTAAAATCAAAAGTACAGTTCAAAGAAATACTTGGAGTCGGACTTTCATATAATTTTTAATGCCGTATAACTAAATCCTTACATTATGAAACTAGCTGATGAGTTCAAAGCTTTTGCATTGAAAGGCAATGTTACCGATATGGCTGTCGGTATAATTATTGGAGCTGCATTCGGGAAAATTGTATCATCTATCGTTGGTGATATTATCATGCCTCCCCTTGGACTTCTGATTGGTGGCGTAAACTTTACAGAGCTTAAAGTAATCCTTAAATCTGCAACTCTTTTGCACCCTGCAGTAACCTGGAATTATGGAAATTTTTTGCAAGTGACATTTGACTTTCTGATTGTTGCTTTTGCAGTATTTATGGTTATAAAGGCATTGAATGCGGCTAAAAAGAAAGAAGAAGCAAAACCTGCTCCTCCTCCTCCTGCTCCTTCCAATGAGGAACTTTTGTTAATTGAAATCCGCGATCTGCTTAAGAAATAAATCTGATGAATATAAAAACTTTTAAAATTATTGCTCTCGCAACCTGTCTCTTATCATTTGAGACTTATGTTTCTATTGGTCAGGACCTGCCATCTGGTTTAAAAATCTGGTTCAATAAACCTGCCGATAATTGGAACGAAGCTCTACCTATAGGTAATGGCAGGCTTGGAGGAATGGTATTCGGCGGGGTTGAAAAAGACAGAATCGAAATTAACGAAGAATCCGTTTGGACCGGCGGACCACGCTGGGATGCGAATCCCGAGGCTCTCAAAAATCTTCCGAAAGTCCGGCAACTTCTTTTTGATGGTAAATATAAAGAGGCTGAAAATCTTGCCCAGAAGGGTATTATGGGTCAGAAACCCAGAAATCCCATAGCAACTTATCAGGCCCTTGGCGACCTGTATATAAACTTCGGACCTCAGGGTGGGGTAACTAACTACCGGCGCGAACTCAATATCGAAGATGCAATAGCAAGAGTTTCGTATACTACCAACCAGGTAAATTATATCAGAGAAGTTTTTTCAAGCGCACCCCATCAGGTAATAATCATCAGACTCACTGCAGATAAACCTGGTTCTTTAACCTTTACAACCACTCTTTCACGTTTGGGAAATAAAGCAACCATTGTAAACGAAGGAAACGAAATTACAATGAATGAACATGTTGGTGACGGGATAGGAGTGAAAATGTTTTCTCGTCTTAAATTGATTGCCGAAGGCGGAACAATGAATTCCGGGGGAGACAGTATACGCATTGTTAAAGCAAATAGAGTTACAATCTATCTCACCGGCGCAACAGATTATTCCGGTGGCGATCCTGCAACCATTACAAAAACACAAATGGATGCTGTATTAAAAGAACCATTTGCAGTAGTAGAAAAAGCTCATGTTGCTGACTATCAGTCATTGTTTAAACGTGTTGATCTCGATCTTGGAGCCAGCGATGGGAACTTCTTCACTACCGATGCCCGGATTGCCGCCATGCAAAACGGCTATGTTGATACTGATCTGATAGAATTATATTATCAGTTTGGCCGGTACTTACTTATCAGTAGTTCACGCCCCGGCGATCTTCCTGCAAACCTTCAGGGGATATGGGCAGATGGTCTGCGCCCGCCATGGAGCGCCGATTATCACATTAATATTAACATCCAGATGAATTACTGGCCTTCTGAAATTACCAACCTGGGAGAACTTCAGGAGCCATTTATCGATTTTATAGATGCGCTGCGTCCGAATGCGAGACGAACAGCCAAAGAGGTTTATGGAATGAAGGGAATCGTTGCTCATTATACTACAGATGTCTGGCATTTCACAGAACCTACAGGTTCAATAGGATATGGAATGTGGCCTATGGGGATTGCCTGGAGCTGTCAGAATATTTGGGATCATTACCTGTTTGGCGGGGATATAAATTACCTGAGAACTAAGTCATATCCCATAATGAAAGAGGCTGCTGAATTTTGCATGGATTGGCTTGTCGTAAATCCAAAGACGGGATATCTTGTTTCAGGTCCCTCTATTTCCCCTGAGAACAAATTTAAAATTCCGGGAGGAACCGGAACCGCAAGTATGGTAATGGGACCTACAATGGATCACATGATAATCAGGGACCTTCTGCAAAACACAATTCAGGCCAGCACAATTCTTGATCTTGATAAGCCTTTCCGGACTAAAATGCAAAAAACACTTGAGAAACTTGCACCTGTTCAGATTGGTAAAGACGGACGGATTATGGAGTGGACCGAGGAATTTGAAGAGGCTGAACCAGGCCATCGTCATATATCACATCTTTACGGATTGTATCCCGGCAATCAGATAACCCAACAGCATAATGCAGAATTTCTTGCTGCAGCAAGGAAAACAATAGACTATCGTCTGGCTAATGGTGGTGGCCATACCGGATGGAGCCGTGCATGGATAATTAACTTTTTTGCCCGTCTGAGAGATGGGGACAAAGCTTATGAGAATGTTCTTGCGTTATTAAGAAAATCTACACTCAATAATCTTTTCGATAACCATCCCCCATTCCAGATCGATGGGAACTTTGGCGGTACTGCAGGTATTACAGAAATGCTTCTGCAAAGTCATGCCGGAGAGGTTGAATTATTACCTGCTCTTCCCTCAGACTGGAAGAAAGGTTACATACATGGATTAATGGCCCGTGGAGGGTTTCAGATTGATATAGATTGGGAAAACGGGAAACTGAAACAAGCGAAAATCATCTCAAAACTGGGTAATAACCTGAAACTAAGCTATAACGGAAAAGTAATTGAAATACCAAATACCGAAAAAGGGAAAACATATCTTTTCGGCGGAGACATTGCCCTGCTTAATTAAACAATTTTAGCTATGTACAGAATTTGGGGGTTGGTTTTTGGTTTGATAGTGATTTCAAACTATACAACTGCACAGTTCTCCCTCGAAATCGAGATAACAGGATTAAAAAATAATGAAGGTAATATAATGCTTCAGGTTTTTGATGAAAAACAAAATGTCCTTACCAGGGAGATGAGTGCCATAAAGCAGAAGAAATGTCTCTTTTCATTTAAAAATCTTAACCCCGGAAAATTTGCGGTACGCTATTTTCACGATGAAAATCTTAATGGTGTAATGGAAACAAATTTGGTGGGGAAACCGACAGAAGGATATGGCTTTTCAAATAACGTTATCGGAAAGTTCGGAGCTCCTCCCTTTGAAAAATGGCTTTTCGAAATAAAGGGTGATACTAAGATTTCACTCAAACCCACTTACTGATTCAGTAAAACCATTTTAAAAATCCATAAAAGAAAGAAAAAGGAAATTACTAATTTGCTCCATTAAATTGGGACAAAACTGTTTTTTTTAAGTCTTTAGTTAAAATTTAAAGTATTAAAAGGATAACAAATAGTATGGCAAATAAACAATCCGCGGTGATTATCGGAGCAGGCATCGGGGGTATCACTACTGCAATCTACCTTGCTAAGAATGGTTATGATGTAACCGTTTATGAGAAAAACTCTTCTCCGGGGGGGCGTTGTGGCCAGATGATACGCGATGGTCACCGTTTCGATCTTGGCGCTACAATGTTACTGATGCCGGATATTTATCGAAAGATATTTAATTCTATTGGAGTTCCCCTCTTCGAAAATAACAGTATAAAACCGTTGAAAGATCTCTATAAAATATACTTCGACAATAATGAGGTCATCACTTTTTCCACCGATGAAAACAAAATGAAAGAACAGCTCGAAAAAATCGAGCCGGGAAGTTTTAAGAAATCACAGAAATATGTTTCCGCCGGATACGAAATCTTCCAAACAGGTATTAATAAACTAATTGGAAGAAACTTTGATAATATCTTTCAGTTTGCTAACTTTAAAAATGTTGGCATGCTAATCAAACTCAAGACCTATATTTCCAACTATAGATATGTAAAAAAATTCTTCCGTAATACTCACTTACGGATGGCTTATACCTTTCAAAACATCTATGTTGGACAGAGTCCTTTCGATTCTCCGGCATTATTCTCAATGGTACCTGCTGCAGAATTGACAGAAGGATCTTTCTTCCCAACAGGAGGTATGTTTAGCATAGTCGAAAAACTTTTGTCCGCTGCTCACTCAGCTGGCGTTAAGTTCTATTATAATATGCCGGTTAAGGAAATAAGAGTGAAAAATAAAAAAGCAGAGAGTGTAATCTTTGAAGACCTGTCTGAAAGCAAGGCAGATATTATAGTAGCTAATGCAGACCTTCCATACGTTTACCGCAAATTACTTCCTGACAGGAGAAAGTCAAGAGGGCTCGACAGAATGAAATATTCTTGTTCCGCTATATGCTACCACTGGGGCCTCGATAAGGTTTATCCTCAACTTGGGCACCATAGTGTTTTTCTGTCAGATGGATTCCGCGATGGACTGGACTGTATTTTCAAAGATAAATCTGTAAGCGATTTCCCCAGCTTTTATGTACATGCTCCGACCAGGACAGATTCCTCAGCTGCACCCAAAAATCAGGATACCCTTTCGTTTGTTGTTGGCGCCGGTCATGTAGATAAGATGAAAAAACAGGATTGGGATAACCTTGCCAAAAAAACACGAAACGCAGTCATTCAACGAATTAAACAGCTTGGTCTTGAAGACATTGAAGACCATATCAAATTTGAAATCTGTATAACACCAGAAAATTGGGAAAGTACCTGCAACATTTCAAAGGGTTCTGTATTCGGAAGTCTTGCCCATAACCTTCTACAAATGGGTTATTTCCGCCCTCATAACCAGCATAGCCGATACAAAAATCTTTACTTTGTTGGCGGAAGTACTCATCCGGGTAACGGAATACCTAACGTTTTGCTCTCAGCTAAACTTACATCTGAACGTATCCTCAATAAACAATTAAATTGACCTAACCGGCGCAAACTCATGAATTCACAAAAAGAAATATTTATAAAAATCTTCAATTCAATCAATTTTCACGAAATTAAAGATCACCCGAATATACTTATTGCAGCCAATTTCTGGGATGCAGAGAGATTTTGTGCAGCCAAAACATGCTATAAATTCATGCGGGGAATTGATGATCTTATAGATAACTACAAAGCAAAAAACAAATTTATTGAAATCTGTGAACGGAAAGAATTTGTTACAAATGTTGACGAATGGCTCAAAATGATCATTATTTCAAAAGAATGTAACCCTCTCCAGGCTGAGTTGATTGAAACCATCGAAAAATTCAGGATTCCATTATGGCCGATGGAAGAATTCGCTAAATCAATGATTTACGACATTAACAATGACGGATTCCCCACCTTAATTTCCTTTATTGAGTATGCAGGGGGGGCTTCTGTTGCGCCGGCTTCAATTTTTGTACATTTAAACGGGTTGTCAAAAGTTGATACAAATTATATCGATCCTCCATTCGATGTGAAATGGGCTGCAACACCCTGTGCCATTTTTAGTTACCTTGTACATATTATACGCGACTTTCAGAAAGACCAGCTTAACAACCTTAGCTATTTTGCTGATGATATGATAATTAAGAACGGACTTACAAGAACTAAAATGCAGGAATTCGCACACGGAGCCCCTGTCGACCAAAACTTTCGTAATCTTATTAAACAGTATTATTCTCTTGCCGGGGAGTATCGCAGCAAAACTTATGATATAATCACAGAAATCAAGCCTCTTCTTGAACCCAGGTATCAGCTAAGTCTTGAAATAATATTCGACTTATACCTGATGGTTTTTGAGAGGATCGATCTCCAAAACGGCAAATTCACAACTGAGGAACTTAATCCTACCCCTGATGAGACTAAAAAAAGAGTTTATGATTTAATTATGAATTTCGAGGTAACCTGAAGGAATTAATATAAATTGGCAGGAACTTCATTTCATTCCCTTTTTGTAAATACTTTTGACGTCCTGATACCTTATTTCAACAAATTACAATTTAAACATAAATTTACACTGATCATGAAAAAAATTATATCTTCCCTTTTTCTGATTTTATCGCTGGTGGGGTTTGGTGCTCAGAATGATAAAGTATTTCTATTTACATATTTCAAAGGTAATGGTGAAGATGGTCTGCATCTGGCATATAGCAGGGACGGACTTAAATTTACCACGCTTAATAATGATAAATCTTACCTTACTCCAAACGTCGGAGTATCAAAACTTATGCGTGATCCCTGTGTCATACAAACTGAAGATGGAACCTTTCACATGGTTTGGACAGCAGGCTGGACAGAAAATGGAATTGGGTATGCTTCTTCAAAGGATCTTATTAACTGGTCTGAACAGAAATATCTGGTTGTGATGGATAAAGAACCCACAGCCAGGAATTGCTGGGCTCCTGAAATTAATTATGACAAGAAAAATAAACAATTTTTGATCTATTGGGCAACAACCATTCCTGGCAGGTTTCCTGCTTCGGAGAATCCGGGAGAATCAGGTTATAATCACAGAATATATTCAATTACCACTAAGGATTTTGTTACACTTTCTGAGACAAAGTTGTTTTATGATAAAGGCTTTAATGTTATCGACGCAACAATAATTCAGAACGGAAAGAATTATGTAATGTTTGTCAAAGATGAAACTGCAAAGCCTCCTCAAAAAAATATTCGTGTCACCACATCAGAAAGTCTTTATGGCCCATACTCGGCTCCTTCAGAACCTATTACAGGAAAGTACTGGGCCGAGGGCCCCACTTCAATTAAAATAAATAACACTTGGTTTGTCTACTTTGATAAATATACTCAAAAGAAATATGGAGCTGTGACCTCGAAAGACCTGAAAACCTGGGAAGATATTTCAGATAAAATTGTATTCCCCGAAGGTGCACGTCACGGAACTGTTATCGAAGTCACGGAAAAAACACTTAACAGATTATTAAACAAATAATTAACAAGCCTATATTCATTATTATAAATCCTTTTCGACTGTGCATCTCTTAGATAAAATAATAGTATACTACGCTAATGTTTTTGATTCCATTCATGCTTGTTTCATCAATTTTTCTATATTTGTCTAATGTTATCTTGAATCAAGCCTCCGGGGTTCTTCGTACAAAACTCCCTGACCATATGAAATTTAAATTTTTAATCAAGAATAAATGAAAATATGAAAAATAAATTAAAACCTTTCCTTCTTCTATTGGCTATCTTTTCAGGAATACTGAACGTCTCGGGCCAAAAACCAGATCTTAAATTAAGTACCGATTTTTCAGCCTTTTATAATGTGCGTCAATTCGGGGCAAAAGGCGACAGTGTAAATTTTGATACTGATGCAATTAACAAAGCAATTATTGCAGCTTCCGAAGCAGGCGGAGGAACTATCTATTTTCCTGCTGGTGAGTATCTGAGTTTCTCAATCCACCTCAAAAGCAATATCACTCTCTTCCTCGATAATGGCGCTTTTTTGATAGCTGCCGAGCCTAACAAGGGAAAGGGGGGATTTGATGCACCAGAACCAAACGCCTCGGATAAATTTCAGGATTTTGGACATAGCCATTGGCAAAACAGCCTAATCTGGGGTGAAAACCTTGAAAATATTGCAATTATCGGAAATGGATGGATTATTGGATCCACCGGTCTGACCAGAGGAGGATCACCAACACCCGGTATTGCTAATAAAGCCATTGCTCTTAAGCTTTGCAGGAATGTAATTCTGAAGGATTTCTCAATATTAAGAGGAGGTCATTTTTGTTTACTTGCAACCGGAGTTGATAATCTTACTATTGATAATGTAAAGATCGATACGAACCGCGATGGCTTCGATATTGATTGTTGCCGTCACGTGCGTATTTCAAATTGCAGCGTAAATGCACCATGGGACGATGCAATAGTATTAAAAAGCTCATTTGCTCTTGGCTTTGCACGTCTCACAGAAGATGCAACAATTACCAATTGTTCGGTAAGTGGATTTGATATAGGAACATTTCTGGATGGAACTTATAAACGCGAAAAAGCAGGCACAGTGCCCGATCGCGGTGTAGTTACCGGAAGAATCAAATTCGGTACCGAATCAAATGGAGGATTCAGGAACATCACAATATCCAACTGCACTTTTGAATTCTGCAGGGGACTTGCTCTTGAGACAGTTGATGGAGGAATTCTTGAAGACATTTCAATTTCTAACATTACCATGAAAGATGTTATGGGCGCTCCATTTTTTATGCGCATTGGTTCAAGAATGAGAGGCCCGGAAGGAATACCTGTCGGAAAACTAAGAAGAGTTAATGTCAGCAACGTTGTGGCATATGGCGTTAATCCGGATTATGCCTCGCTACTTGTTGGAATACCCGGATACGATATTGAAGACATCAAAATGGACAATATAACCCTATTATTAAAAGGTGGCGCACCCGCAGAGCAGGCTGCTCTGGTTGTCCCGGAAAAGGAAAAAGCATATCCCGATCCTCAGGAATTCGGGAAAATTCCAGCGTATGGATTCTTCATTCGTCATGCCAAAAATATAAGTATGACCAATGTAGAAATAAAGCTTGAAAATGATGATTCCAGACCTCCTTTCATTCTGGAAGATGTTAAAGGCGCATTTTTTAATAATGTCAAAGCTTCTCCCGGCCCCGGTAATGTTTCCTTTATCCTTAAAAATGTTTCTGATTTTCAGACAATTAATTGTGGAATTCTGCCTGATAAAAAGATAGACAAAACAATCGACACAAAATTCTAAATCAAGAATCCATTTTAAACTCTGTATAATATGATACGCTATTCTATTTTAATTTTATCGGCATTGATACTTTCATCCGGCACACTCGGAGAAAAAAAACAGAAACCAACAATCTGGCTTATTGGTGACTCTACAGTTAAGAACGGAAGTGGTAAAGGCGCCGGAGGACTTTGGGGATGGGGAGATTATTTATATCAGCAGTTTGACACTACCGAAATATCTGTAAAAAATTACGCTTTGGGTGGCCGCAGCAGCCGTACATTTTTGAGTGAAGGTTTATGGGACAAAGTACTCGCACAGATAAAACCCGGTGATTTTGTGATTATGCAATTCGGACATAATGATAACGGGCCGGTAAATGACAATTTCAGGGCACGTGGAACTATAAAAGGGATAGGAAATGAAACAGAAGAGATAGACAATATCCTTACAAAGAAACATGAGATAGTCCACTCTTTTGGCTGGTATTTGAGAAAATTCGCCTCCGACACAAAATCAAAGGGAGCAACACCGGTAATTTGTTCGTTAATACCAAGAAATTCGTGGAAAGACGGGAAAGTGGTACGTTCATCTGAAGATTTCGCAAAATGGGCTCAAGAATCTGCTTTGGCAGAGAAAGCTTTCTTTATAAACCTTAATGAAATAATTGCAAAAAAATATGAAGCAATTGGGCAGGATGAGATAAAAGCAAAATACTTTCTTACCGACAACACACACACAACCGAAACCGGTGCAATTCTGAATGCCACAGCGGTAGCTGAAGGAATCAGATCCTTAAAAAAATGTAAATTAAATAAGTATCTTTTGCCCGTAACTCATTAATTTTCAAATTATATAACTCCCCAACACCATATGGAGGTTCTTTGCAAGCATCTTCTTATCGATTTTCGATGGGAAGAGGCTTTTTTTTTGCTCATAAACTGCTTGATTCAGTGCTCTCTTCAAATAACGGGAACTGCTAGACGGCAGCAGGTACGGGATGCGATGCAGCTCCATATTTCAGAATAAGTGAGTGTAAAAATTACTTAATTCTGATATTTTAAAAAACAATTCATGAAATTTGTTGTTATACTAGATTGAACGAACCTTTGCTAATTAATAAAATATTTTAAATTACCTTTGTAAAACACTTGTAAGTTAACGACATATGACATTATTTACTCCAGTGCCGTTAAATGAAATGGATGGCAGACGGTTGTATTACACTTTTATTGCAGGAGCCAGAAAAGTTATTGAGCATCAGGTTGAGCTCAATAAAATAAACGTCTTCCCTGTTAATGACGGAGATACCGGTACAAATCTTGCCTCAACTATCAGAGCTGTAATTGACTCTATTCACCCTCACAGATCTTATAAAATTACTGCAGACCGAATTGCCGAAACCACTCTTATTAACGCCCGTGGCAACTCCGGGATTATCTTTGCACAGTTCCTGTATGGAATGAGCATGGAAACAGGTAATTTTAAAACAATAACCATAAGGCAGTTTGCAGAAAGCATCAAGAATTCGGTTCGTTACATTTATGAGGCTGTCTCTAATCCCGTTGAAGGAACAATGCTTACGGTTATAAGAGACTGGGCAGATTATATCTACGACAACAGAAACAGGATAAATGACTTCAACGAATTGTTTACCAGTTCTTTGTCAGTACTTAACAAGTCGCTTATTGAAACTAAATCAAAACTGGCTGTTCTGGCGAAAGCAAATGTTGTTGACGCCGGCGCAAGAGGTTTTGTTTTTTTTGTTGAAGGTATAATTGATTTCATCTCAAGCAGAAACCTGAAAGAATTAGTCCGGGTAAGAGCTGAAACAGGTCTTTTTGAAAAGATTGAAGAATCAATTCCAGAAAAAGTTGAGTTTAGGTATTGTACCGAAGCTTTGATTAAAAATAGTTTTATTGATAACAAAACCTTGCGATCGACTCTTGAAAAGTACGGAAATTCTATTGTTGTTGCAGGTTCTGACAGAATGAGAAGAATACATCTGCATACTAATACCCCTGCAGAACTATTCAACGAATTGAGAAACACGGGCACTCTAGCTTTTCAAAAGGCCGATGACATGGTCCGTCAAAGTGAAGTTGTTTATAACAGAAAATGGAAAATAGCATTAGTCACAGATTCAACCTGCGACCTTGGTCAGAATTTAATCGATAATTATCAGATAAACATGCTTCCGATAAATATCAATTTCGGAGAGAATCATTATCTCGATAAAGTCACAATTCAACCTGAACAGTTTTATACCCTGTTAGAAGAGAATAAAGACTATCCAAAATCATCACAGGTAAACGAAAAGAGTTTTACAAATCTTTATTCACATCTGGCTTCACATTACGATTCAATAATTGCAATCCATCTGAGCGATAAATTAAGTGGTACATTCAGCAGCAGTCAGAAAGCCGCAATGGCAATAAGCAAAGAATTCAATAAACCAATCTCTGTAATAAATTCCAGGAATCTTTCCGGAGCCATTGGTCTACTTGTTTTAAGGGCAGCTAAGGCTATTGAAGATGGTTATTCGCATAATAAGATCGTGGAAATGACCGAAAAATGGACAAAGGATGTACGGATATTCGTTAGTGTCAAAGACATAAAATATCTTATCCGGGGAGGGCGTCTCTCAGCTGCAAAAGGATTGATCGCCAGGATCCTGAATATAAACCCTATAGTATCAATAGATGAATCCGGAAAAGCTATAGTTTTCGATAAAGCTTTTAACCAGAAAGCTAATATGGAAAAGGTTATGGGGCATATCAGAAGGCTAAGCAGCGAAAGACCTATCTGGAACTACATTGTCCTTCATGCAGGCAATCCGGAGGCCGCCAGTTGGTATTCAAAAAAAATGGAAATACTTACCAATAAAACACCAGCCTCGGTTGTAAATATCTCTCCGATTATAGGAGCCAACGCAGGAATTGGTGCAGCTGCAGTAGCTCTGCTCTTCGATTAACCCTGAAATATATGAGTTTCTTCCAGATCTTTCTGCAGGCTTTTCTTGTCATTATGATTTTAATGACTCTTTTATGGGTTGTTAGCGTAATACTAAGAAATGTAAGTATTGTTGATCTCTTCTGGGGATTCGGTTTTATACTCACTGCTGTTTTTTATTTTCTTAAAACAGAAGATGTTGGACCAAGAAAAATCATAATAACAACACTGGTTGCTCTATGGGGTTTTCGGCTTTCAGCATATCTGGCCTGGCGCAACTTTGGGAAAGGCGAGGATTTCCGTTATAAACAATTCCGAAAGAAATATGGAGAAAAGAGGTATTGGTGGATAAGCTTTTTTCAGACATTCCTTCTTCAGGGATTACTGATGTGGCTCATTTCTGCACCACTCCTAGGAGCTCAATACTATACTCATCCCAATGCTTTAGGGGTTTTAGATTACACAGGTATCGCTTTATGGGTTATTGGTTTTACATTCGAAACGGGTGGAGATTTTCAGCTTGCTGTCTTCAGGGCCAACCCATTAAATAAAGGCAAAGTGCTAAATAGAGGATTCTGGAAGGTTACACGTCATCCTAATTATTTTGGCGATTCAGCTGTATGGTGGGGATACGGACTTATCTGCATTGCCTCAGGCAGCTATCTTCCTGTTCTTGGATCAGTTCTTATGACAGCCCTCATAATTAAAGTTTCCGGTGTTGCACTTCTCGAGAAAAGCCTGAAAGAACAAAAAGCTGAATACAAAGAATATATTGAAAAAACCAGTGCTTTTATTCCATGGTTCCCTAAGAAATAAGAGTAAAACCCCTTTACCCCAAAGGTAGCTTTTAGTTAAACTCTCATAAATCCTGATTTAGCATCTTTATATTTGTAAGTGACCGATTATGAGTGATCGATTTTTTGCTATCTTTGAAGCAGACGTAATCAAAATAATCAATTAAACATTAAGATATGAAACATCATCTCAAAGCGATTCTGTTAGTAGTTTTTCTAAATTTTGGGGTGATTGGAATCCTAAATTCCCAAGGCCTTCCCAAAGAATTCATCAATCCTCCGCACGAGTTTTCTGTAATGCCTTTCTGGTTCTGGAATGATACATTAAAAGATGAAGAAATAATACGTCAGATAGCTGATTTTGAGGCGCATGGCGTTTATGGATTTGTCATTCATCCCCGAATAGGTTTGCCGGAAAATGTAAAATGGCTGGGGCCTGAAATGATTCATGCAATGAATGTAGCAATAAGTGAGGCTGCACGTAGAAAGATGCATGTCGTGCTTTATGACGAAGGAATGTATCCATCCGGCTCATCAAGCGGTCAGGTAGTTGCAAAAAATCCCAACCATGCAGCCCGTGGACTTGCAAAAATTGATCTTAAACCCGGGGAGAATTTTCAACCCACTGCGGGTAAAAATTTAATCGCAACGATCGATCGTCCTGGAGGTGAACGTGTTGCAATTGTTGACCAGGCATCCGGAGGTGTTATACGTGGCCTTCATTACCTCAAAGAAGATGGTCCGCGCCTGCAGGAAGAGACTCCTGCGGCAGGCGACATCCTGAACCCCGATGCTGTGACAAGTTTTATGGAGTTAGTATACGATCGCTATTCAAAAGAATTTGGTAAATACTTCGGAACAACCATTCTCGGAATATTTACTGACGAACCCTCTGCTCTCGGTCGTGGAGGCTCCAGGGGAGTTGTTCCGGGAAACGCAAATTTACTTACACAAATCAACAGAATACTTGGATATGATTTTAAACCTTTTCTTGCTGATCTTTGGTATAACGACCTGCCCGATTCCAGAAAACATCGTGCTGATTACGACCGGGCCATAAATATCTGCCTCGAAGAAAATTATTATAAACGCCTGGGAACCTGGTGCAAAGACCATGGGATCTCACTAATGGGTCATCCCGCCGGATCAATGGATATTGGAGCAGAACGATATTTTCAGATACCCGGACAAGACCTTGTCTGGCGCTACGTTGAGGCAGGACCAAAGGCACTTGAGGGGCAACATTCAACCATGGCAAAGTGCGCTTCAAGTTCTATGCTTCACCTTGGATTTCGACGAAACTCCAATGAGCTTTATGGAGCTTATGGTCACAATCTTACTTTTGACGAGATGGAGTGGCTCGCAAGCTGGTGCTTTGTCCGTGGTCAGAATTTTCTGATTCCTCATGCTTTCTTTTATTCCATTAGGGGGCCCCGATTCGATGAACGTCCACCTGACGTTGGTCCGCATTCTGCCTGGTGGAACAACTACAAACCTTATGCCGATGCCTGCAGCAGACTAAGTTGGATTAACACCGACTCGAAACAGATATGCGACGTAGCAATACTGGCAGAAGCAACATTTCTTCCCGATAAACCAGCAAAAATATGTTTTCAGCGTCAGCGCGACTTTAACTACCTCGAAATTCGTCAACTCTGGGAGGATGCAAAAGTAGATTCTAAAGGGGTTCATATTGCAGGAATGACATATAGTGCCATAGTCCTCGATACGTTATCCTATATTCCAGCTGAGGCTGAACCAATTTTGAAGAATCTTGCAAAAGACGGCCGTCTGATCATCCGGGAAAATTCCAAATTTGCAAACCTCTTTAAAGGAGCCATTTTATATCAAACATCTGATAATCTTATTTCTTCAATTGATAAAATAATAGCCCCCGACCTTGTTTTAATACCCGCATCAGAGAATATACGGTATAGACATGTTATTAAGGGAAATGAACACTACTATATTATTTTCAACGAGGAAGCCGGAGAGGTAAATACAAAAATTCAAATTCCTCTAAACGGAAACCGTCAATGGGTAAACCCATATACTGCTGAAGTATCCGTTTCGAAGAAAGACGAAAATGTGAATTTCAAACAACATGAATTAAAAGTACTAAAAGTAAGCATGTCAAAATGATATAACAGGAATATGAATAATCAAAAGTATTGATACCAGTTATTCATTCAATACTACTTTGGAGTAATAAATTTATAAATTATGAAGCCGTTAAAGTCTGTTTTTGTAATATTCTTCTTTAACATATTGGTATTTAACAGTAGTGCCCAGTACACTACTTTAAAGCTCTGGCCATCAGGTGTACCCGGTTCAATAAAAAATGAAAGTTATGTTGAAAGAGCCAGCGAAACTAATGGAGAATTTTCCAGTTTTGCAAAGGTAACAGATCCGTCATTGTTTGTTTTTCTGCCTCAGGCTGACAAAGCAACGGGTATGGCAATTCTCATTTGCCCGGGAGGGGGATATTCCAATCTATCCTTTAGTCGCGAGGGAATTACCATCGCCCGTTGGTTAAACGATAATGGCATAGCCGGAATCGTATTAAAATACCGTCTGCCTTCCGATTTAATAATGAAAGATAAATCAATCGGTCCGCTTCAGGATGCACAGGAAGCGCTGCGCACAATCCGAAGAAATGCCGCTGCCTGGAAAATAAATCCTGAAAAAGTTGGTGTTATTGGTTTCTCAGCAGGTGGTCACCTTGCCTCAACTCTTTCTACACATTTTGCTGATAAAGTTTATGAAGTGACTGACACAATCAGCGCCCGACCAGATTTTTCACTGCTCATCTATCCGGTAATCTCAATGGATGCTGCCATTACCCACGCCGGATCGAGAAGGAGTCTTATTGGCGATAATCCATCACCTGATGCTATCATGCTCTATTCAAATGAGTTGCAGATTACAGAAAAGACCCCACCAACCTTTCTTGTTCACGCTGCAGATGATAAAACAGTCCCTGTAAAGAATAGTATCTTATATTTCGAAGGGCTGCAGAAAATTAATATCAATGCCGAACTACATATTTTCCCAAAAGGAGGACATGGATTCAACCTGGCTCGCAATGGGGGAACAGAATCAGCATGGCCAGATCTGGCTCTCAACTGGTTGAAAAAAACAATCAGATAAATTGTTGCACAACTAATTTATTCGTTATATATTTAAGTAATCTGTTTCTTCCATGCCGGAAGAATAAGATTTTATGTTATTTATTTAATAATGAATAATTTAAGCAAAATGAATAAAATTACTGTAATTCTCCTTCTGGCTGCTTTCACTATTTTTCACTCCGCAATTGCCCAGATAAAAACTGATAATTCAAAAATTGATATCCTGTTAATCAGGGGTGATTACAAAAAAGTAATTGACACCTGCAAGCTGATTCTCGCTGCCGACACACTTAACTCAGAGATTTATTATAAGATGGGGCTGGCTTATCAGAATTACTTACGTGAAGATAAGTCTTTTGACTGTTTCTTAAAAGCTTCTTCAATCTCCCCTGAAAATAACCTTTATAAATTTATGGTTGCAAAGGGTTATTATGCCAAAGGAAAAACTAAACAGGCCAAACCTATCCTGGAAAGCCTATACAAATCTGATACCACGAACTGGTCGTATGCTTACTACCTGACATCCATATATATGCAGGATAAAAGCTACGATGAATCCTTAAAAATATATCAAAGATTCTACGATAATGATTCATCAGATTATGTAATTATTGATAAGATAGGGTTTGTATATCTGAGGATGGGATTCTACCCCACAGCCATTGAGTATTACAACAGATCATTAGCTTTGAACAAGGTAAATATCAGTTCAATTAAGAATCTTTCATTTCTCTATGCTTCCACCCGCAGAGCTGATACTGCTCTGAAATTACTTGCAAGAGGTATTGAAATCGATTCTACAGATCTGGATCTCTATATCAGAAGGGCAGCGCTGAACTTTTCATATAATTATACCAAAAGAGCAATGGATGACTATCTGAAAATCCTGGCTACAGGTGATTCAACAGTTCTCTATATAAAGCGTGTTGGTATCGGATATAGCAATAACTTTCAGTCTGTTAAAGCCATTGAATATTTTCTGATCGCATTTAAAAAAGATTCTTCTGATTTTGAAGTGTCAAATTTTCTGGCACGCAATTATCAGAAAATTAACGATCTCAAAAGCAGCGCCTACTATTATAGAAGTATTTTAAGAACCCTCGAGCCGGCTGTAGTACGATTAAGCTTTAACTATGTCTCACTTGCTGAGATATTAAAATCAGATGGTTTTTACACTGAGTCTATTGAGAGCTATCTTAAGGGTCAGAAATACTTACCGGATATGAACATTGACATGAATATTGCCAACATTTATGATGAGAAGCTCAACGATATTCCAAATGCGCTTCACTACTACCAGCTCTTTATGGATAGGTATAAAACCAATAAAATCCGCTTCAGTCCTAAGTATGTCGAAGCCATTAAGAGTCGCGTCGATTATCTGAAGGAGAAACAAGCGCTTACCGAAAAGAAGTAGCATTATTATTTGTGCCGGGATCTTTTATTCATATTTTTTTACTTGTTGTCATTTCTAAAAGGACAATAAGGATTTATTCTTGTACCTTGCATTAAAAATTTGAAAGACCGATACTTCAAATATCAATTTTTCAGATTAAAGGATAATGTTAAGATGAAATTCCAAACTTGCATATTATCTTTTACGCTCATTGTTCTTCTTTCTTATAGCTGTAAAAAGGAGGTTGAAGAGCCCCCGGGACCGGTTATTGATCTCGAAGGAAATACTTATAAAACAATAAAAGCAGGAACCCAGATATGGATGGCAGAAAACCTGAAATCCACTGTGTTAAATGACGGAACAGAAATCTCCCTGGTAAGGGATTCTGCAACCTGGAGAGACCTTGAATCTCCCGGCTACTGCTGGTATAATAACGATATAACAAATAGTGCAGCTTACGGAGCTTTGTATAATGGGTTTCCCGTCAGCACTGGAAAGTTATGCCCAGACGGGTGGCATATTCCGGACATAGAAGAGTGGCAACTACTGAGGGACTTTTTAACGGACACTATTTCAGATATGGGTAAAATGAAAGAATCCGGAACGGAACATTGGATGACACCTAATACAGGAGCAACAAACAGCAGCGGTTTTACTGCTTTGCCTTCAGGTTTTCGTTATATTGATGGTTCTTTTACCGCTATTCAATATTACACTGGCTTTTGGTCAGCTTCGGAAATTGGTTCTGATAATGAATGGTTTCTTGGTCTATATTACCGGGAGGCCGGTTCCTCTTTGGGTTCCGTCTCAAAAAAATATGGATTGAGCGTCAGGTGTGTTAAAGATTAAGATGAAGAGAGATAAATTCTCATTCAAATCAAGGCTTGGGAGCTTTAAATTTGCGTTTAAAGGCCTAGTGTTATTATTGAAAAATGAGCATAATGCCAGAATTCATCTGGTTTTAGCAATTGTTGCGATAACAACCGGTATGCTTCTTAATATCAATGCTTTCGAATGGTCGTTGATTGTAATTGTTATTGGCATTGTATTCCTTACTGAACTATTAAACACTTCAATTGAGACATTAGCTGATATTGTTCAGCCAGAGTGGAATGAAAAAATACGGATGGCCAAAGATTATTCTGCCGCTGCGGTACTGATTTCAGCAATTATATCCATTATTGTCGGAGGAATTATATTTATTCCTAAAATATTGAATTTATTTTAATCCTGTTTCAATAACCTGACTTAAAGCAGAGAAAGGAATAAATATATTTACATTCTATACAACAAAAGCATCCGAAACACAGTTTATAGTTACATTTGGCACCGTAAAGTGATTCAGCACCATAATCAGCTGATTCAATCACTAAAACATATGCCATATACTTTCATATAGTCCGATATTAATGATACTGAATATCTTCTTTTTAATACTAAACTTTTCCTTTTTAGCTATCCACCCAAAGCCATCAGAGTTTGAGGCACCAAAATCAGTGACAATAAGTGGCTTTATCCGCGATGCCAGAAGCGGTGAAACACTAAGCGGTGCTGTTATTTATCCGAAAGAGAGGCCAACTGTCGGTATAAATTCAAATTCCTATGGATATTATTCACTTTCGCTTCCTGCAGGAAAGTATACTATCATTATACAATATCTGGGATACAGAGCCAAAACCATTTCACTTGATTTAATTGACAACCTAAAAATTGATGTTGAACTGGAAGAAGAATCTATCTCTCTCAAAGAGGTTACAATTAGCGGGGAAAGAAGTAATAATAATGTGGTTTCAGGAGAACTGATTTCGAAAATTAATGTTAAAGAAATTCAGAATATCCCGGTAATTCTGGGTGAGAAAGATATTTTAAAAACCATTCAGCTGCTACCAGGAGTATCCCCCGCCGGAGAGGGTAATGCAGGTTTTTATGTGAGAGGCGGCGGCGTTGATCAAAATCTGATTTTGCTTGATGAAGCGCCTGTGTATAACCCCTCTCATCTGCTGGGATTTTTTTCAACTTTCAATTCCGACGCTATAAAAGATATTACATTATATAAAGGTGGTTTCCCGGCTGAATATGGAGGACGTTTGTCTTCTGTTGTGGATATTAAAATGAATGAGGGGAACAACAAAGAATATCATATTTCCGGAGGCATTGGAATTATAGCCTCACATTTAGCAGTCGAAGGGCCTATTATGAAAAACAAAGGTTCTTTTATGATTACAGGTCGCAGAACTTATGCTGATGTCTTTCTTAAATTTCTTCCCGGGAAAGGATCAGATTCCATTGCAAAAAAGTCAACCCTTTACTTTTACGATCTAACCATTAAAGCCAACTATGAGATTACAAAAAAAGACAGGTTGTATTTTTCATGTTACCTTGGCAGAGATAATTTCAACCTTGGTGGTTCTATGGGCTTAAACTGGGGAAATATTACCGCAACAACAAGATGGAACCATGTAGTAAGCGATAAAGTTTTTTCAAACACTTCACTGATTTTCAACCGGTACAGCTATAATTTTAATGTGGCTGTTGGTAATATGACAATGAAGGTATTATCAGAAATCAAAGATTGGAACTTCAAAGAGGACATCCATTATTATCTGAATTCTAATAATACCATAAAATTCGGGATAAATTCTATTTATCATACATTCGTTCCCAGTAAAGTAGATAGTACCGATATTTTTCGTATCCGATCGATGGATAACAGATATGCTCTTGAAAATGCCGTTTACTTTTCCAACGAACAATCCATTTCAAAAAATCTTAAAGCAACATATGGATTACGATATTCAGTCTTTAGTTCCATCGGACCCGGTACAATCTACACCTACAATGAAGTGTCTGATGTAGTAGATTCTTCATCATTTCCTAAAGGGGAAATATTTAACTCTTTTGGTGGATTTGAGCCAAGGATTCTTTTGAACTATATTATAAACGACTCAATCTCAATTAAAGCCTCTTATGCACGTACCCGTCAGTATATTCATTTGTTATCTAATACTACCTCAACCACTCCTTTCGATCTTTGGGTCCCAAGTAATATCAACATCTTACCGGAAATTGCTGATCAATACACTTTGGGGTATTTCAGAAATTTTCATAATAATATGTTTGAAACGTCTGTTGAAGTTTACTATAAGACCCTGCAAAACCAAATTGATTACCGAAACGGAGCAAACCTGATACTTAATAACAAAGTTGAAGCACAGCTGGTATTTGGCAATGGCAAGGGATATGGCGCTGAATTTCTCATACGGAAAAAATATGGAAAGCTTACAGGCTGGATCAGTTATACATTATCTAAAACCGAAAGGCAGTTCAAAGATATCAATGGTGGTAAAACATTTCTTGCAAAACAAGACAGACCTCACAATATAGCCATTGTAGGTATGTACGAATTAAATCCCCGGTTTACATTTTCAGCTACCTGGATATACTGCAGCGGAAATGTTGTAACGTTCCCAAGCGGACGTTATTATATTGATGGAAATATCGTTCCGTACTATACCGGAAGAAACGGATACAGGATGCCTGATTATCACAGGTTAGATGTAGGACTTACATGGGTGAGAAAAAAAACCAACAGTTTTGAAAGCGACTGGAATTTTTCTATCTACAATGTTTATGGACGTGCAAATGCTTATGCTATCAATTTCCAACCTGACCCAAATGACCCAACAAAAATGCAGGCAGTACAGCTATCCCTTTTCCGCTTTGTCCCGGCCATTACTTATAATTTCAAATTCTAAAAGGGAAATTGCAATGACAAAAAAACCGAAAATAGGATGTAGTTTTAGTCACCTGATGATTTTATATTTCCTGGCACTTATATTATTCCCGGGGTGTCAAAAAATTATCAATGTAGATCTGAATGAGGCAGCACCTAATATTGTTATAGAAGGTCTGATAACAGACAGACCCGGTCCTTATGTAATTACCATCAGCAAATCCGGAAGCTATTTTAATCAACCTGAATTGGTTCCTGTATCATCGGCCTTGGTTAGCATTGCCGACGATCTTGGAAAAACGGATACCCTTATCGAGGCAAAACCAGGAATGTATCTTACTTCAAAAATCCGTGGAAATCCCGGAAGAACATACACATTGAAAGTTATATCAGAAAACGTAGAATATACAGGTTCTTCAAAGATGTCTAATCGTGTCTGGATTGATTCCTTAAACTTAACCAAATCCATATCACAGCATTTTGATTTCGGAAACGATAACAGAAATGAGTTACAGGCAGACTTAAACTGTTATTTCAGAGATCCTTATTTAGAGAAGAACTATTTCCGGCTGAAAGTTTTCATAAACGATTCTGCCAGAGTTGATAATTACCGGTTGTATGATGACCAGTATACAGATGGGATGGAAATTGGTCTGCGTGCAGCGCATGCAAGAGCAGGCAGTACTTACAGACTCGAACTGTATTCTCTCGACAGCAAAACTTTTGGTTATTACCGCACTCTCGAGGACCTTCTGAATAATAACCCGATTTTCGGTTCCACCCCGGCAAATCCGAACACCAATCTTAGTAATGGAGCATTAGGCTATTTTGGAACTGGTGCTTTGTCATCCAAAACAATTCTCATAACCGATTCCTTATTAGAAACCGTCAGATAAATGCTTTCCGAAAAATTGTATCCTGCAACCATCTGCCTAATTCAAAAATTTGTATGTCGTTGCAAAAAGGATAAATTATGGTAATATTGTGGAAAATATCATAGTTTAAACCTTTAATCGTCAATCTTTATGAAAGTTATGAGATCTATACTTCCAAAATTATATCTGTCATTCTTATTAATTGGAGCTTCTTCAACTATTGCTAATTGTCAGCTTTACGAATGGCGCGGACCAGATCGTACAGGTATCTATAATGAAACGGGATTGCTAAAGAAATGGCCTGATGGCGGGCCTAAACTTTTATGGGAGTCCGCCAAAATGGGAGATGGATATTCTTCGGCAACTGTTACGGACGATGCAATTTATGTTACAGGAAGAAAAGACAGCTCTGATGTCCTTACTGCTCTTACTCTTGAAGGGAAAATAAAATGGGAGACTATCTACGGCAACGCCTGGATGGCAAACCATACTGGTTCAAGATGTATACCTACATTCTATAATGGAAATCTGTTTCTGGTTAGCGGCAGTGGCGATATTGTCTGTGTCGGCTCAAATGGGAAGATAAAATGGACTAAAAACCATTTCGCATTATACGATAGTAAACCATTAATGTTTGGAATATCCGAATCTCCGCTTATTGTCGATAACATGGTTATTACGTCACCGGGTGGTAAAAAAGCATCAATGGTTGCCTTCAACATAAATGATGGAAGTGTAGCATGGGAAGCCGAGCCTTTAAATGATGGGCCTATGTATGTAAATCCTAAACTGATTGAATACGCAGGTAAAAAAATGATTGTTACTGTAATGGGAGAAAATATAATTGCGGTTAATTCGAAAGATGGTAAAATCATGTGGAAGGTCAATTATGCAACCGTTAATGCAGCTACTGGCAAGGTTATGAAAAATCATTCGACAACTCCAATTTACAGAGATGGATATATCCTTATTGCAAACGGATATAACTGGGTAGCTCTCAAACTTAAGCTTTCTGCAGATGGAAATTCAGTACAGATAGTCTGGGAGAACCGAAGCTTTGATCCACAGATGGGCGGAGTTGTCCTATTGGGTGATAATATTTATGCAAATAACCATATGTCTAAACCAGTCGATACCTGGGTTTGTGTCGACTGGAACACAGGCAAAACGCTATGGGCAGAGAAATGGTACAGCAAAGGATCAATTATTTCTGCCGATGGAATGCTTTACCTTTACGAAGAGAAGACAGGACATGTAGCTCTGGCAAAACCTGACCCTGCAAAACTCAATATCGTTAGTGAATTTCAGATCACAAAAGGAGAAGGCCCATTCTGGGCTCACCCGGTAATAAATAAAGGAAAACTTTATATGAGACATGGTGACATGCTGATGGTGTATCAGATAAAGTAATTTGTTGTCTCTTTATTTACTCTTTTCAAATAAGGGCTTACTGAAATTTAATTGTGTATTTATTATAATAATAGTAAATTTGATTTTGTGGGGATTCCTGTAACTATATCGAAAACGGGGCTAAATTTACAAAGCAGATAAATAGAATAATTAATATTGAGATACATGAAAACAAATGTCACGGTTTTTCATTGGTTACCAAGGATTATCTGCATTCTGGCTATTCTTTTCGTTAGCGTATTCGCCTTGGATTCGTTTGCACCAGGACTTACGATCTGGCAGCAACTGGGTGCCTTTTTCATTAATCTGATCCCATCCTTTGTCTTGATTGCTTTTCTAATTGTTGCCTGGAAATGGGAACTTATTGGTGGAATTATATTTTTAGCAGCAGGACTAGCCCTGAGCCCATTTATCTTTAATATGAATTTTAATCGAACCCACTCCATTGGGATTAGTCTCGGCATTATTGCGATGATTACATTGCCATTTGTTATTGTGGGAATTCTTTTCTTAATAAGTAATTCCCTGAAGAAAAAAATTGCTCAATAAATCAGATTTTGAATAACTAAGCAAAAAAGAAAAACAAATCATAGTTTTAAGTTACCTTTTAAAAGATTTACACATGCAAAACAGACAATTAATTCAATTGCTTAAATACGTTGTTATTACCGGCAACATCATTTTTATTTTATGGATTTTGTATAATGGTATCAGTGAAGGATTCAAGGGTACTCTGGTACAAATATTTTCTTATGTCGCCCTTATCGGCCTCTTAACTGTCAACAGCATTCTATTGCTTTTCAAACCAATACAGTGAAGGAATCTATCTGAGCTAGGTCTGGCGTGTATGGCTTCTGTTTGGAAAGTCTTGATTCTAAAACAAATTAAACAATTATGAAAATAATAATCGCTCTCCTTTTAACACTTTCGGTTTGTTTTTCGGGCAATTCCCAGATTCTGAAAAAACAAATCCCGGAGAATCTGGTAGTGCTCACCTTCGATGATGCCACGGCAAGCCAATATTCCATTGTGGCTCCGTTGTTAAAGCAATTCGGATTTGGTGCGACATTTTTTGTCTGTGAGTTCCCGACAAAATCTGCAGACAGGTCGGCTTACATGAATTGGCAACAAATAAAGGAACTGGATAAAATGGGATTTGAAGTTGCCAATCATACGCGATCCCATGCTGCTGTGAGTAAAGTGCCCAAAGCTCAGTTTATTGATGAGTTAAATTATATTGAACGCAAATGTGATTCAATGGGTATTGAAAAACCATCCACCTTTGCCTATCCCGGATACAATCTCAGTCTCCCGGTGATGGAAACGTTACTTGAGAAAGGATACAAATTTGCGCGTGCAGGTGGAAGCCGGGCTTATGATCCGATGAATGACTATCCACTGCTCGTGCCAAGCTGGGCGATGAATGCCACTAATAAAGAACAAATCATGGCGGCATTTAATGAAGCCCGGAATGGCCGAATTGTCGTCTTAACGATTCATGGTGTTCCAGATGTTGAGCATCCGTGGGTGAATACCCCACCCGAATTATTCAAAGAATACCTGCAATATTTAGCGGAGCATCACTTTAAGGTTATATCACTCCGTGATTTGAACAATTACATTAACGTAGATGAAGCAATCAGAACAATTGTTCCTGATCTGAATAAATCACTCAAAAACTAAAACTACCAATTTTGGCACTTACTCAACCTTGGATACAAGATACTAAACTCAAATTAGTGCCAGCTATGTACTAGCCATACCAAAACAAAAAGCTCCGATATTATTGTATATCAGAGCTTTATTGGTATTTCATGGTTAACCTTTCGAAGTAGTTGTGATATCAGATGTTGGGGAGCTCTATAAAGGTCTCGTTTGCCTTGTTTCAGCAGTCAAACTTGATCTTAGTCTTATTACGCAAATGAAAGCATCCCAGAGACTAGGCCGAATAGACCCGAAATCTGGATATTTAGTTGAGTCATGTTGCATTTTCTTTACTGTTGTGCCGAAAATTGTCTGCTTCTCGCCACGGCTCGCCGGCGATTATTTTTGATTGTATATCTTTTGGGTACCAGTTGTTAAGCAACTGATCTATTGGCTAATATGTATGTTATTGGGTCTTTGGTAAATGGTTGATTTTATCTTAAGCAATTATTGTTAACCATTTGAAATTAAGATTTATATATAGAATTGTTGCTCGTAAATAAAAAAATAGTTATATGTTTGTAACCATATTGCTAATTACAGTTTAGTATTTAACATTAATAAAAAATGATTATGAAAAAACTAAGTTTGTATTTAATGATTGTTCTCTTTGGTGTGTCTATTTTTAGTTGTAAAAAAAATGAACCAACAGCTAAAGAAAACCTCATTGGTAAATGGATGGTAACAGCATGGACTATGAGTCCTGCACGAAATGGTGTAACTGATTATTTTAGTTTAATGGACGCTTGTGGAAAGGATGACCTCACGATTTTTAATGCCGATGGCACCGTTACAAATGATCAAGGTGTTTTAAAATGCAGTGCATCTAATCCACAAACATCAAGTGGTGGAACCTGGGCTTTAAGTGCCGATGGAAAAACACTTACTATGACTTCACCAGGTCAAGCACCAACGGTCATTACAATTGTAACATTATCTTCTACTTCTTTTGTAATGAAAATGACTATGGTAGATAGTGTAGGTACTCTTACTTATACCATAACTCTTGTAAAAAAATAAATTAAGTTAGTTTGTCAACGTATTTGTATAATTACTAACCCAGCTCTCCAAACATACTTATATACTGTCTAATACAGGATATCAACCATCTGGATCGCGATTGTTGCAGTAGAATCCATAACCCCATTCAAAACTAGATGTACTTACCTCTGTACGTTGACGCTACAAGACACTATCTCCTACTGGCTGGTATTCTGCTATTAACTCAGTATCTGAAGAGCTTTCAGGCATTTGCAAAGCACCTACTCCCTTCTCTTCCAAATAGATCATTTTGTGGTACTGATTCTCGGATCCCATATTGCTATGTATAAAACACTATTTAGGCAACATAATTGATCTACACAACAGAACAATTACCTTTAAATTTAAATAATATGATTAATTTATATCTAATCTGGAGCTAATCCTCTCCCAGAATCTTGGTGCATAAACAAATATATCATCTCGAGTATATGGTACATTATCAGCTCCTGCATAAACCTGGATCAAATCCTGTGTATTTATGCTTAAAATACCGTTCATTACTGTTGTTTCACCTTCTGCCGGCTGATTGAAAATCATATTTACATATTTATTACTCCTTATTGTAAGATCATGCCCGGGTTCAGCAATAGGGCAATCTTCAGAAAAGCCAACACTTTCTCCATTAGGATTCACTATAAAAGTGGAATCGGTATTCCCGAATATTAAATATAAATTGCGGCTTGTTCCGGCATTAGGGAATAATTTATTGAGAATTTGGTTGTGATTTATCTTAAGTATGTTATCAGTGACAGAACCTGATGGAAACATGTCTAAAGTGACGTTTTGATACTCGGGAGGCAATTGCAATTCCTGATATAAATTATATGGTATAAAGTAGAAATATTTAAAATCAATTGGTGCATTCACAAATTGCCCATCATTATTGATGTTGCCATATATCACGGGATCAAAGTTGACGATATTATTGTCAGAAAAATCGATTGAGCGGGATGGATCATTGGGACTCAGCTTCTCTCCATTCTGTTCTATATATTGCAGCATAGTGGCATTATTGGCATTATTATTCGACCGATCCAATACCCTATCAATATAACC
>Ga0209745_1000124_pt1 | contig 41065 bp, 42 predicted proteins | sample BarGraNGADG00312_FD_184495 | JGI IMG/M metagenome (GOLD analysis project Ga0209745, IMG submission 184495) | Arctic peat soil microbial communities from Barrow, Alaska - Barrow Graham LP Ref core NGADG0004-312 (SPAdes) (version 2) | ecosystem: Environmental > Terrestrial > Soil > Wetlands > Peat... | reverse complement strand
GCGACGGCGTCGTGGGCATCCGGGAACATGACGGGGATGATGGCGTGCTCACCCGGCAGCAGGTCGAAGCCGGCCGCCTCCATCCGTTCGCGGAAGTCGCGTGCGTTGCGCCACAGCGTCGCCCGTTGCTCGGCGCCGCCTGCAACGAGGTCGAGGGCGACAAGCGAGCCTGCGACGACTGACGGTGCGACAGCGTTCGAGAACAGGTAGGGACGCGCCCGCTGCCGCAGCAGCTCGACGATCGCGGCGTGTGAGCTGATGTAGCCGCCCGAGGCACCGCCAAGCGCCTTGCCGAGTGTGCCGGAGACGATGTCGACGCGGTCTCTCACCCCGAAGAGCTCGGGCGTGCCCGCACCGGACGGGCCGACGAAGCCCACCGCGTGCGAGTCATCGACCATCACGAGCGCGTCGTAGCGCTCGGCCAGGTCGCAGATCTCGTCCAGCGGCGCGAGGTAGCCGTCCATCGAGAAGACGCCGTCGGTGACGATGAGCCGACGCCTGGCACCACTCGCGGACTGCAACTGCGCCTCGAGATCGGCCATGTCCCGGTTGAGATAGCGCCGGCGATCCGCCTTGCACAGCCGGATGCCGTCGATGATCGAGGCGTGGTTGAGCTCATCTGAGATAACGACGTCTTCGGCACCGAGCAGAACCTCGAACACGCCGCCGTTGGCGTCGAAGCATGACGGGAACAGAATCGTGGCCTCGGTGCCGAGGAACGCGGATAACCTGGTCTCGAGCTTGACATGCTGGGCCTGCGTTCCGCAGATGAATCGCACGCTGGCCATTCCGAAGCCCCACTCGCCAAGGGATGCTTTCGCAGCCGCGACGAGGCGCGCGTCGTCCGCGAGGCCCAGGTAGTTGTTGGCGCAGAAGTTCAGGACGTCCTGGCCGCCCGAGCGCACGTGCGCGGACTGCGGGGAGGCGAGTTGACGCTCCGTCTTGTAGAGGCCGGCGGCCCTGATCTCAGCGAGGGTCTCTTCGAGTTCCTTGCGAACGGTGGTGTAGATGGCCTACTCCTCGGTCCAGTCGATGATGACCTTGCCGCCGTCACCCTTGCGCGCGACTGCGAACGCTTCCTCCCAGCGCGAGGCCGGGAAGCGGTCGGTGATGATGGGCGAGATGTCGAGCCCCGTGCTGACCATGGCGTTCATGGCATACCAGGTCTCGAACATCTCGCGGCCATAGATGCCCTTGATCGTGATCATGTGCGTCACGACCTTGGCCCAGTCGACCGTGATGGGTTGGCTGGGCAGACCAAGCACGGCGACTCGCGCACCATGGTTGAGGTTGTCGATCATCTCGGGAAGGGCGCCGGCAGATCCGCTCATCTCCAGACCGATGTCGAAGCCTTCGGCCATGCCGAGGCGCTGCTGGGCGGAAGAGATCCGTTCAGTGGAGACGTTGATCGCGAGGTCTACGCCAATCTTTCTGGCGAGCTCCAGGCGCGCCTCGTTCACGTCGGTCACGACGACGAAGCGTGCCCCGACGTGGCGCGCGACTGCGGCCGCCATGAGTCCGATCGGTCCGGCTCCCGTGATGAGCACGTCCTCACCGACGAGCGGGAACGACAGTGCGGTGTGCACGGCGTTGCCCAACGGATCGAAGATCGCGGCCAGGTCGAGGTCCATGTCGTCCGGGTGTCGCCACACGTTGCTTTCGGGTATGACGACGTACTCAGCGAATGCACCGTCCCGGTTGACGCCCAGACTCGATGTGTGGATGCACAGGTGCCTGCTGCCTGCCCGGCAGTTGCGGCAGTGTCCGCAGACGACATGCCCCTCGCCTGACACAAGGTCACCGACCGCGACCGTGGTCACCTCGCCGCCCACCTCGACAACGTGGCCGACGAACTCGTGCCCGGGGATCAGCGGGGCGTTGATGGCGCCGGCGGCCCAGCTGTCCCAGGACTCGATGTGCAGGTCGGTTCCGCAGATGCCTGTACGGGCGACCCGGATCTTCACGTCGCGCAGGCCCGGTATCGGTTCCGGCCGTTCGGTCAGGGTCAGACCAGGTCCGGCAACGCCTTTGTACAGGGCTTTCATCGGACCGCGACCATCTCGGCCAATGCGGCCTTATCGGCAGCGGCCTCGGCCTCCCACTCCAGGATCCGGGCCTGCTGCAGCGGGGTCTTGCGGTTGAAATACCACGCGACGCCCAAGATGACGAACCAGATCGGCGCTACGTAGAGTCCCAGCCGCGTGTCGGCGGCCTGGGCCAATGCCACCAGCATGAGGCCGAAGAACACGAGGACGACGTAAGGCATGAAGGCTGAGCCCGGCATCTTGAAGGTTGAGCCGGCGTGCAGCTGTGGGCGGCGACGGAGGTAGGCGATGTAGCTCACCATGATCATGGACCAGGTGAAGACAACGATCACCGAGCCCAGCGAGGTGACGACCACGAAGGCTCCCATCACCGAGTCCCCGGCGTAGAGCATGACCAACCCGAACAGCATGAAGACGCAGGAGAACATCAGGGCATTCTGCGGGACCTTGCGCCTGCTCAGCTTGGCGAAAGTCTTGGGTGCGTTTCCGTGACCCGCCAGGCCGTAGATCATCCGGGAGGTCGAGTAGATGCCGGAGTTCGCGCTCGAGGCGGCGGAGGTCAGCACCACGAGGTTGACGGCGATAGCCGCTATGCCCAGACCTGCCAGGGTGAACATGCCGATGAAGGGGCTGCTGCCGGCATCGATCGTGCGCCACGGGTTGACTGCCATGATGACTGTCAGGGCGCCCACGTAGAAGAGCATGACCCGGATCGGGATGGAGTTGATCGCCCGAGGCATGGTCTTCATGGGGTCCTTGGTCTCCGCGGCCGCGGTGCCCACCAGCTCGATACCACCGAAGGCGAACAGGGCAATCTGGAAGCCCAGGACGAACCCGAACGCGCCGTGCGGGAACATCCCACCGTCGTTCCAGATGTTGGACAGGCTCGACACTGCACCCTTGGGCGAGGTGAAGTGGCTGCCGATCATGATCGCGCCGGTGGCAATCAGCGCCAGAATGGCGACCACCTTGATGATGGCGAACCAGAACTCCAGCTCACCGAACGCCGCGACCGTAGGCAGGTTCAGGGTCAGCAGCAATATTGGTACGACCAGTGCGGGGAGCCAAAGAGGGGTGCCAGGTAGCAGGACCTGCACATAGGCGGTGATCGCCACCACGTCCGCGACGCCGACGACCACCCAGTAGAACCAGTACGACCACGAGACGACAAAGCCGGCCCACGGGCCGAGCAGATCGCCGGCGAAGTCACCGAAGGTCTTGTATTCCAGGTTGGAGAGCAGCACCTCCCCCATCGCCCGCATGACGAAGAACAACATGAAGCCGATAATCATGTAGACGAAGAGCACGGCTGGCCCGGCAAGGGAGATGGTCTTGCCGGAGCCCATGAACAGACCGGTCCCGATGGCACCGCCGATAGCGATCATCTGGATATGACGGTTGCTGAGTGCCCGGGCCAGATGCGGTTCGTCGCTGTGGCCTGTCGTCGCGGTTGCGGTGCCTGTGGGCCCGGAAACCTCACTAATCTGTGTTGTAGACATAGGATGTTTCCTTGTCGCGAACTGAGCCAAACCGGAGCCGGACGACCACGCTATATGCGAGGGACGTCATCAGCGCTGATGACGTTATTGATCAGGTTCCGATTTATCGCTCTCGACCGGGCAGCACTGGCGGTCACGGCTGACGCCCGACGATGTTGGCGGGTGCGTGACTTACGATAATTTACATTATTCCGCGTGTCGAGGACTAAAGTCCTGCTTCTCTATTCGTTACAAATGATACGTCATATCTTCTTGAGAGAGGGCATCGGATGAGCAAATATTCGGGGGGTGTCGGTGACGAGGACATCCAGCCGAATGATGTTCGGCCTCTCATTGATGATACGGATCGCCGGATCCTGGAAGTGCTGGCTGTGGAGGCCCGAATCCCCAACAACGCACTGGCCGAACGGGTCGGCATCGCGCCGTCAACCTGTCTGGGCCGGGTGCGGGCACTGGTCGCGAGCGGTGTGATCCGAGGCTTCTACGCCGACATCGACCCCGAGGCGGTGGGGCATCCCCTCCAGGCGATCATTGCCATCCGCCTGCAGGTGGATGCCCGCGATGTCATTCATTCCTTCGCGAAACGTCTGGCAGGCATGGCTGAGGTTCGGAACGTCTTCTTTGTCGCCGGAGGGCACGATTTCTTTGTACGTGTGGCCACTCAAGACATAGCCGAGCTTCGGCAGTTCGTTCTCGTTAACCTCAGCGGCAGTCCTGAAGTCGCCGCAACGGAGACGAACGTTATCTTGGAGCAGTTCCTCGTTCAGCGGCTATAAAGTGAGCTGTCATCCTGCAAAGAGAATTGGTTTCCATGCAAATCCCCGACGATCAATAATTGCATAAGGCGCCTATAGGGAAACGTGCATGAACGAGCCCGCCCCAATGGTGGTCTCCAGATATCTACGAGCCCGATCCGGGCCGATCGTCAAGCGATCGTTTCGAGGGAAGGAGCTCGAACGCGGCGTAGCCGACCACCCGCTCGGGGTCTCCGACAGTGTCGGCAGAGGTGGCCAGGTGCAGCAGCCGCACGTCGAGCTCGTGCCTGTGCGCCCAGTGGAGGAGACCGCGAAGGGCGAAGGAGCCGCACGCGTCGTGCGGACCGATCGCAGCGGTATCCCGGTCCACAACTGCCTGCGTCGTATGGCGATCGCGTCGTTGCGCGCTCAGCTGGTCGAGGTAGTGGGACAGGTCGGTACTGACCACCGGCAGCAGGTCGCCGTCGGCGCACAGGGTGTCCAGCACGTCGGCAACCTGCTCCGGTGCGGTCGCGCCGACCACGAGCGGGACGCAGGTCCATCCGTCGGCCAGCACGCGCTGCAGGAATGGAAGTTGCACCTCGAGCGAGTGCTCCGGTCGATGGGGGTGGTCGTCGACGGTGACGCATTCGTGCCGTTCTGCCAGGTCGGCGCAGGTGTGGGTCTCCACGGGCACCTCACCGATCGGCGTGGCGAACGCTGTTGACGTCGGCACGGCGATTCCGGTCAGGGGGACGTAGTGAGCCGGCCCCAGCACGGCGACGCGACGCACCGGCCGGTCGCGCAGCTGTTCGTATGCCGATGCTGCCACCGGGCCCGAGTAGGCGTAGCCGGCGTGCGGGGCCACCAGCGCAACCGGCGCAGCCGACGCCGACGCGGCGGCGCCCTCCGATTCCCGCCGCCGTGCCTGCTCGAGAAGCGTGTCCACGACCGCGGCGAGCTCGTCCGCGTCGGAGGGGTAGAAGGAACCGGCAACGGCCGGCGGCCGCACGGGTGCCGATCTCCACACCGGACTCACCACTGGTTCACCGCATCGCGTCGGCGATGGACACAGGCAGGCGACGCCTGCCCCATTGACCGGCCGGGCCGTCATACACGCCCGGGATCTGCGTTCCGCACTTCCGGCACGTGCCGTCGTCATCCAGCAGGTAGCGGCTCAACTCGTACCAGTCCCGGACCACGACCTCGGTTCCGCAGCCCGGACAGGTCGTCGTGCCGCCTTCGGTGTCGTGGACGTTGCCGGTGTAGACGTATCGCAGCCCGTTACCAAGGGCGATCCGCCGCGCACGGGTCAGGGTGGCCGCCGGGGTGCTCGGGACGTTCATCATCTTGTAGTCCGGGTGGAACGCGGAGAAGTGCAACGGCACATCGGTGCCGAGCTCGGATGCGATCCAGGCGGTTTCGGCGTCGAGCTCGTCATCCGAGTCGTTGTGGCCAGGGATCAGCAAGGTGGTGATCTCGAGCCACACGTCGGTCTCATGCCGCAGGTAGCGCAGCGTGTCCAGCACGTCGGCGAGCCGCGCGGCACAGGTCCGATGGTAGAAGTCCTCGGTGAAAGCCTTGAGGTCGACATTCGCGGCATCGCAGTGCCCGAAGAAGGCGGCACGCGGCTCGGGGCTCATGTAGCCCGCGGTCACCGCTATCGACTTGATCCCGATCTCATGGCAGGCATCGGCCACGTCCGCGGCGTACTCCCAGAAGATCACCGGGTCGTTGTAGGTGAACGCGACGCTGCGGCAACCCAGATGCTCGGCCATGCGCGCAAGGGTCTCCGGAGCCGCGGAGTCTGTCAGGGTGTCGATCTCCCGTGACGTGGAGATGTCCCAGTTCTGGCAGAACCTGCAGGCCAGGTTGCAGCCCGCGGTGCCGAACGACAGGACTGCGCTGCCGGGCAGGAAGTGGTGAAGCGGCTTCTTCTCGACGGGGTCCACGCAGAACCCGCTCGAGCGACCGTAGGACGTCAGGACGATCTGGTCGCCGGCGCGGGCCCGGACGAAGCACAGCCCGCGCTGGCCCTCGTGCAGCCGACACGCGCGAGGGCACACATCGCACTGGACTCTGCCGTCCTCCAGCAAGTGCCAGTACCGCGTGGGCACAGTGTGTGGGTCGTCGAGAGTGATCGTGTCGTCCATCGCGGACACCTCCACAGCTCAACGGTACGTCCGTGCTGGTGCAATATGGAGGTATGTGGCCGGGGGGATCCCCAGGAGCTCATGGCCCTGCAGAGACGACGATCGGTCCCGCTCGAGAGGTTCATTGTGCAGGAGTGCGAATGAGACTAGGTCTGCATATCCCGGATTTCACGTGGAAGGGCGGCCCAACCGCACTCTGCAGATCTGCCATCAGATGTGGAGTGAGAATGACGGTCCGTATGACGGCAAGCATTAACGGCTGGCTCGCACCCTCAACTCGCCCCAGTCGCTGAGCCGGCCCCATCCGCCGATCCTGATCGGCGGTGCGGGAGAGCGTAAGACGCTACGGCTGGTGGCACGGTGGTCGACGCTGGTTCGCTGCGGCCGCTGACATTGATGGCCGAACGGATAATCCCCGCTGTGGCAGATCTGTAGGGCCGGCGCCGAGGTGGCCCGTGGCCCCTATGCGGATTTGGCCGCGGGCAGGGATGACTCGATCAGATCGATGATCTCGGGCGCGTCCGGCTCGACCTTCGGGCGGAAACGGTGCACGTCGCCGGCAGGGGTGACCACGAACTTCTCGAAGTTCCACGTCACCTTGCCGGCCTTGCCTTTGGCATCCGGTGTCCTGGTCAGCTCGGCGTAGAGCGGATGCTGGGAACGTCCGTTCACCCTGATCTTCTCGAACATCGGGAACGTGACGTTGTAGGTGGTCGAGCAGAACTCCTTGATGGCCTCAGAGCTGCTGAGCTCCTGCAGGAACTGGTTGCTCGGGAAGGCCAGTACCGTGAACCCGCGGTCGCCGTAGGTCTTCTGTAGCTGCTCGAGCTTCTTGTACTGCGGGGTGAGACCGCAGCGGGAGGCCACATTGACGATGAGCTTGACCTTGTCTGCGTAGTCGGCGAGCGAGGTCGGCTGGCCATCGATGGTGACGAGCGGGATGTCGTTGAGGGTCATACCAAGACCTAACGCCCTAAGCGGAGCGGCTAGTCCCGCGCCAAGAGCTGACCAGTACCGTAAGCCACACCTGTAGGCGAATCACAGAGGAGAACGACAAGCATGGACACCGCAGCGACCCCACAACAGCAGCCGGTTGACCCCGAGGTCATCGCTGGTCAGCCGGGGCACTGGGCCGCCGCCTTCGCCGCCAATCCCGACATGTACGGCACAGATCCCAGTGCCCCCGGGCTCGCGGCCGCCGAGACCTTCGTGGCCGCAGGCCTTACCAGCGTGCTCGAGCTCGGTGCCGGCCAGGGACGCGACACGCTCTACCTGGCTCGCCAGGGCTTGCACGTCACCGCGTTCGACTTCGCAGCCGGCGCCGTCGAGACCATTTCGGCCAAGGTTGAGGCGGCCGGCCTGACCGACCTGGTCACCGTTGCCCGCCACGACGTCCGCCGGCCGTTACCGCTGCGCGACGCCAGTATCGATGCGTCCTACTCCCACATGCTCTTCTGTATGGCGCTGACCACCGGCGAGCTCGAGCGCCTTGTCGAGGACCTCCGCCGCGTGTTGCGCCCCGGGGGGCTGGTTGTTTACACCGCCCGCACCACAGCCGACGCCCACTTTGGCGCCGGAACGCCCCGTGGTGACGACATGTTTGAGCACGGAGGGTTCATCGTCCACTTCTTCGACCTGGCGCTCATCGAGCGTCTTGCCACGGGCTTCGAGCTCGTCGACGTCGCCGACTTCACCGAGGGGGACCTGCCCCGGCGGCTCGCCCGCGTCACCATGCGGGTCCCACAGCCATAGTTCTTTCTCGCCCGCCGCCCGGAGCGACAGCTCACCTGGCCAGGTAGCCCCCGTCGATGGGGTAGTAGGTGCCGGTGGCGAAGGACGAGCCGTCGCTGGCCAGCCACGCCACGAGCTCGGCAACCTCGTCCGGCTTGCCGAGCCGCTTCAGGGCGTGCTGCGTCGCGAGGAAGTCCAGGGTGCGCTGGTCGAGGTTCTTGGTGAGCAACGGAGTCGCGATGAAACCCGGCCCGACCGCGTTGACCCGCACCCCGTCAGTGGCGTGCTCCCAAGCAGCCGCCTGCGTGAGTCGTCCTTGGCCATGGGTGGGTTCCGCGATAGCGACGCTGATGCGACAGCCTGGTCCACATGTGCTATAGGACGCTCGACGCCTGCAGCGTAGAGTTCGACACAGCGGACGAAGCGAGGCGGTCGGGCATGAGCAGCGAAGACAAACCCTCTCTCGGTGAGGCGATCTTGGCGCAGGTGCGAAGCGTCAAGACCAAGATCCCTTTGCGCCCGGCGGATTTCGTCAAAGATTTCGTCTCATTTCCAGGAGGGTCGCGGCCGGCCGGCTCGGTTGCTCTTGACTTCACCTGCGATGGTCATGAAGGGCGCCTGATGCGTCTCTGGATGTCTCATCATCAGGCCGGGGACGCCACGTTCGGTGGTGAGGGAGTCACTGGGGCGTGGGACACCGATACCAGCGGTTGCGGGGCGGTCGTGGTGACGTGCATTCAGCAGGGATGCCTCAACAGCGCACGCCTGACCAACGACTGGCTGGTGTCGAGCTTCAGGCAGGTGCGGACCGACTTTGCAGCAGGCAAGGGTCTGCCCATCGCGTGGTTCCAGTTCTCGCAGGTGGGCGTGTCAAGCCGCTGAGTCCCTGCGTGCCTGACGGTTCTGGCACGTCGTGCATGTCGGGTCGTTCGATGGGTCAGCCCAGCGGCTCGAACGTGGCCGTGAAGTGGCGCAAGGCCGGGGGCTCGTCCACAATCCGATAGCCGGTGAGCTCACCGGCATGTCGTGCGACGTGCTCGCAGACCTCGATGACGTAGTCGATGTGGCTCTGCGTGTACGTCCGCCGCGGGATGGCCAGCCGCACCAGGTCGAGGGCGGCGGGCACCTCTGAGCCGTCCGGCTGGCGGCCGAACATCACCGTGCCGATCTCGATGCTGCGCACGCCTCCTGCCTCATACAGAGCGACCGCGAGCGCCTCGCCCGGGTACTCCAGCGGCGGGATGTGCGGCAGCAGGGCCCGGGCGTCCAGGTACACGGCGTGTCCGCCGATCGGGGTCAGCACCGGCACCCCGGCCTTGACCAACGCGTCGCCGAGGTAGCCGGTCGAGCGGATCCGGTACCTCAGGTAGTCGTGGCTGACGACCTCCTTCAGCCCCTGCGCCAGCGCCTCGAGATCGCGGCCGGCCAAGCCGCCGTACGTCGGGAACCCCTCGGTGAGGATCAGCACGTTGCGGCACTCGCGGGCCAGCTCGTCGTCATCCATCGCCAGCCATCCACCGATGTTGCCCATCGGGTCCTTCTTCGCGCTCATCGTCATGCCGTCGGCCAGCGAGGCCATCTCACGCACGATGTCGGCCACGTCGCGGTCCCCATGCCCCTCCTCGCGCTCGTGGACGAACCACGCGTTCTCGGCGAAGCGGCACGCATCCAGGAACAGCCTCTTGCCGTACTTGTCGCACACCTCTCGGACTGCATGAAGGTTGGCCAGCGACACCGGCTGCCCGCCGCCGCTGTTGTTGGTGATCGTCACGAACACGACCGGGACGTCGTCGCCGTGCTCGCGCAGCAACGTCTCCAGCGCCCGGACATCCATGTTGCCCTTGAACGGGTGGTCGGCCTGCGGGTCGCGGCCCTGCGCGATGACCAGGTCGACAGCCGTCGCCCCCGAGGCCTCGACGTTGGCGCGGGTGGTGTCGAAGTGCGTGTTGTTCGGCACGATCTTCCCGGGCCCGCCGAGAACGCTGAAGATGATCCTCTCGGCCGCGCGGCCCTGGTGGGTGGGGAGAATGTGCTCGAACGGGAACAGCTCACGCACCGCATCACGGAATACGAAATAGGACGGCGAGCCGGCATACGACTCATCCCCGTGCTGTATCGCGGCCCACTGGTCGCGGCTCATCGCGCCGGTCCCCGAGTCGGTGAGCAGGTCGATCAGCACGTCCTGGGCGTTCACCTTGAACAGGTTGTATCCCGCCGCGGCAATCGCGGCCTTTCGCTGCTCCGGGGTGGTCAGCCGCAGCGGCTCCACTGAGTGGATCCGGAAGGGCTCGATGATCGTGTGGTAGATCGGCGCGCTCATGTTCACGATGGTGCCACGTCCCGTCGCGGTCAGTGCTGGTGGCCGTTGACCTTCAGGCTCCGTGCCGACGACGCGCGGGCGAAGACCAGGATCGGCGCGGCGCTCGGTTCGCCGACCGCCGTCTCCACGATGGTCCGGTACGCGTTGAGCTGCGGGGCGTAGTAGCCCACGCGTGAGGGCAGCGCCGAATCCGGGGCGTCATCGGTCTTGTAGTCGACGATGACCAGCGACCCGTCGTCCTCGCGGTAGATGAGGTCGACGAAACCCTCTGATACGGTCCCGTCCTTCTGGACCATCCCGACGTACGACTCGCGCCAGTGTTCTCGCGCCGCAGCCCGTTTCACAACATCCGAGCCGAGCGCAGACCGGACCAGCAGGGTCACCAGAGGAGCGAGCTCGACGACGCCCTCGGCCACACACTGGGCCGCCACGGCGTCCTGCAGGCCGCTGCCGGACGCTAGATCCACGACCTGCAGAACGCCGTGCACTGCCCGGCCGATCGCGGAGCCGTAGCGGCCCTTTGACCACGCCGGCAGCTCGACATCACGTCCACCCTTGGCTACCCCCGAAGCCACCTCGTCGTCGGTTCGCGTCACGTTGATCGCGACGTCCGCTGCAACGTCGATGTCCGGCAGCGGCCCCTCGACGTCCGGCAGTGGTCCCTCGGCATCTGGGTCCGTGCCCTCCAGACCCGATGCGCTGAAGGCCGGGTGCTGTCGGCTCGCCTCGGCGGACTGCCCGACGCCGGCCAGCCAGGCGTCGAAGTCAGGGGGAGCAGACACGAGCGATGTCAGCTGCGCGGGAGCCGAACCGGCTGCGCCTGAAGGCAATGGTACTGCACCCGCCTGCGCCGCGTTGGCCTCGGCCAGCCGTCGCGCGTTCGTGTCCTTGGTACTTGACCGGTGCAGTGAGACGACGAGGTGGTCGCGCGCACGGGTCGCCGCGACATACATCAGGCGCAGCCGTTCGTAGGAGCTCATCTGCTCGTCCAACGGCAGCTGGTCCTGGAAGTCACCGGTCTGCAGGTTCTTGGACAGACTCACGGCGTAGCCGTCCGGCGACCATAACAGGCGCACCCCGCGGTCGTGCCTCGGCTGAGCCGTCATGCCGGACAGGACCACCATCGGGAACTCCAGGCCCTTGGCGGCGTGAATCGTCATGATCCGCACCGAGTCCATGTCCGACTCGGGCAGGACCGACTCGGCCACCCGCGAGCCCTCGGCCGACTGCGCAGTGGCCCACGCGAGATACGAGCGGAGTCCGCCGTGCTCGATCTCGGACCATGCGCGCGCCTGGTCGATGACGAACCGCAGCCGGCGCCAGGAGTCGCGGGTGCGCGGCCCGTACACAGCCGCCTCGAACATCCGACGCTCGACCGCCAGTGCCCCCAGGACCTCCGAGGGGGTCAACCAGCGGGACCGCCGATACAGGTCGCACAACGCGGCGATCGCCACTGCGACGGGGTGGTCCTGCTGGCCCCTGGGCGCCGGCGCCAGCAGGTTGAAGGATCCGTGCGCCTGCTTCCAGGTCCAGAGGTCGTCATCACCACACCCGAACAGCGGCGAGCGCAGCGTGGTCACCAGGGCGAACGCGTCGGAGGGGTCGGCGAGCGCCCGCGCCGCAGCGAACAGGTCGCGCACCTCTAGCGCGTGGTAGACCAGCGAGCTCGACTCCGTGCGGTACATCACGCCTGCGTCGTCGAGCGCAGTCTCAAGGAATGGCAACGAGGTTCGTGCCGGGAGCAGGATCGTGATGTCACCGGGGCGCAGCGGTCGCCATGTCGTGGTCGCCTCGGCGTCGGGGTTCGAGGCCGGCTCCGTCTCCTCGGTGGTCCAGCCCTCGAGCAGCGCGCGCACGATCGACCGTGCCACGTCGGCCGCCTCACGCTCGCGCAGCTCGCTTGCCGTGAGCTTGACGTTGTGCTCCACGGCGCCCAGAACGGTCACCGGCGGGCCCACCGTCGGGCCGACGCGGTACGCAGTGAGCGGCTGGTACTGCGGCTGCTTCTCCTTGTCAGGCACGATGACCCGGCTGAACACCTCATTGACCCAGTCGAGGATGGGCGCGGCGGTGCGGAAGTTGGTGGTGAGCGACACCGGGCCACCGAGCACCTGCTGGGCTCGCAGGTACATCGCGATGTCCGCGCGCCGGAACCGGTAGATCGACTGCTTCGGGTCCCCGACGACGAACAGCGACCCCTGGGGAACGAGGACGTCTTCCCAGTGAGCCTGCGTCGCGGCGGCACCACCCGCGATCCGGACGGCGATCTCAATCTGGATGGGGTCGGTGTCCTGGAACTCGTCGAGCAGCAGCCGCTGGTATCTCGCCTGCAGGTCCGCACGTACCTCGGCATTGTCCCGCAACAGGTTTCGGGCAAGGACGAGCAGGTCGTGGAACTCCAGACGGCCGTTGCCGCGCCGCGACCGGGCGGACTCGAGGACACGCACGCCGCACCAGTGAACGATGGACCGCAGCGTCGACTCGATGACCTGGGAGACCATCTGGCGCGCACTCTGCTGCCACGACCGGCACTCATCCTTCAGCTCCGCGAGCCGCCCGTCCCAGCTGTGCGCTTTGCCATAGGACCACTGGAGGTCGGCGGCCGCCTGGATCACCGCCAGCTGGGCGATGTCGTCGCCCTCGGCCGACTCCAGATCATCGGCCCACCCCGAGAGCCGCGCCAGCTTGTCGAGGAACAAGTCGTCGGATGTCGAGCAGAAGCGCTTCATCGCGATGAGCCGGCGGGCCTGGGCGACGAGAGGTGAAAGGTCGGGCAGTGTTGGCTCGGGCGGCCGGCCGGGTGCCACGACACGCTCGTCCACGAGGTCCCAGTCGGAGTTGAGCTTGGTGATCAGGGACCGCACATGGTCCAGGGAGATGCCCGTCGCGAGCGCCATGTCGATGGTCGCCGACATCGTCGGGTCGTCGAGCAGCTCGGTGCGCAGCAGCGACCAGCGTCCCTCGAACGCCACCGACGACCCGACCTCGTCGAGCACCTCGATCAGTGGCGGGATACCGGCCTCGATCGGGTGCTCGGACAGGATCCGTTGTGCGAAGGAGTGCAGCGTGCCGATGGCCGCGGTGTCGAGGTCGTCGAGCGCGGCCAGTGCGCGCTCGCGCTGCGTGACGCGGGTGGTGTGCAGGGCCGCCTGCTCGAGCCGCGCGCGCAGGCGGTCGCGCAGCTCGGACGCGGCCCGTTCGGTGAACGTCACCGCAGCGATGTTTGCGATCGGTATCCCGTCCTCGAGCGCCAGCGTCTGCGCTCGGCTCACCAGGACGGACGTCTTGCCCGAACCAGCGCCGGCCTCGACGAACAACGTCGCCGCGGTGTCGTTGCGGATGCTCAGCCGGGCGGCCTCGTCGGCGAGCCGAGTGCTGGGCGTCATGACTCGTTCCCGTCGTCCCCGGCAGGCAGGGCCTCAACACGCAGGGCCTCGGGCTCGACCAGGCGGGTGTAGCGGCGGAGCTCTGGCGCCAGTCGCATTGTCTCCCAACGTCTTCGGACGTCGGCGTGGTCGAGGCCGTCGGGGTTGCAGTAGGGGCACTGGACCCAGCGGAAGTCGGGCTCCGCCGGCGGGCGCGAAGGGAACACCCCATTGGCAATGGACCTGGCGATCAGACCCACCGTCTCGGCATACGTCTGCTCCACCTCATCGGTGAGCGGCACCTGGACACGCCTGCCGCGGTCCTTGCGGACGAACCAGTACATCGCCTCCACGGGGGTGTCGGCGTCGCCGAAGCGGGCCCGCGCGGCGTGTGCGTAGACCGGAAGCTGGAGCTTCTCGCCTCCCTCGACGGGGTTGTCCCCGGACAGGTTCTTGAACCTTCTGGCGCTGCCCGACTTGAGGTCGGTGACCAGCAGGGTGCCGTCCCGGCGCTGGTCGACCTTGTCGGCCCGTCCGTGGAGGTGCAGCTCACCGCCCTCGACCGCGATGATCACCTCGGGGTGCCCGTCGAGGCCGAATGCGAGCTCGCTGGCGAGGACCCGGGCGTCCTGACCGGCGCGCCAGCGGTCGTCGTCGTCGAGCATCCAGCCGAGGGTGCCCAGCAGCGACGCGCGGGTTCTCGCCCAGAGAGTCCGGTGGCCGGTGAGGCCGGCTGCTTCATACGCGTCGGCCTTGGCTGCGCCGATCTCAGCCAGCCGTTGCCGCTGCCGGTCGGTCCACGGCTCGCCGTAGCCCGGGAGCTCGCCCCGGTGGCTGCACTCGCTGATGAGCTCATCGAAGCACCCATGGATGACATTGCCTATGTCCATGGCGCTGATCTCGATGACCTCCTCGGGTGCCTCGACCGGCTCGACGTGGAGCATCCGCTTGACGAAGTACTCGTGAGGGCAGATCGCGTAGCGCTCCAGCGCGGTCGGCGACACCGGCCCGGCGCCGTGGGCAAAATCGGGCAAGCCGTCCAGCCCGTGGAGGTTGCCGTCGAACCGGGTGAACTGGTCGGACTCGCGGGCCCTGCTCATGGTCCTCGACGCGGTGAGGGCATCGTCGTTCAGATCGATGTGTGCCAACGCCGCGCGGGTGCGCCACTCCTGGCCGGTGCTCGGCGCGCCGGTGGTCTGCAGGGAGCCGGCGTACGAGTGCGAGGTCGACAGCCACTGGCCTGCCTTCGTGTCGATGCGGGCCTGCGCCCACTCGGTGGCGGCCAGGGACGGGTTGCCGCTGAGTCGGCGCAGCGTGGGTAACAGCCAGCGACTCGGCAACCGATCGGTATGCCGGCGCAGGTCGCCCCGAGGGAAGCTCGCCACCACCTCGCTCGCCGAGGTGAACGCGGCCAGCAGGCTGCGCTGCTTTCGGTCCACCTCAGCCCGCGTCGGGGGGAGCTGGCCTGCGGTCATCTCGCGGACCCGCTCGGGCAGCAGGGAGTCGTCATGCAGCCGTCCGGGGAAGAGGTCCTCGGATAGGCCGACGAGATAGACGACGTCAAGGTCGAGCCCGATGGCGTGGGTCACGGGAGCGACCAGGACGCCCTCGCCGAACCTGCCCACCCGTGGCAGTGCCGAATCGAGCTCGAGGGCGAGCACCTCCTCGAGGCCCTCAACCGTGGGGATGGACCCGGTCTCGTCCAGGGCAGCCAACCCGCTCAGGGTGCGCTCGATGACGCTTGCCGCATACTGCTCCTCCAGCGGCATCCGGGCCACGTCGGCAGGCTGGATGAGGGAGTGCAGGAGGCCGCGAGCCCAGGCCGCGAGATCGTCCCAGGTCCTGGGGCCGACGATCGCGGTGAACCATTCCTGCAGCTCGATCATGAACTGCTGCAAAGCGACTGCCGTGTCCCGGTTGCGTTCGGCGCGGGCGATCGTGGACTCGTACGGCTCGTCCTTCTTCTTCGCCTGCTCGGCCTCGATCGTCGCCGTCTGCGTTGCGAGGTAGGTCGTGAGCCGCGTGTGCCAGTGCTCGCCGGCCACCACCCCTGCCTCGCGCGATATCCGCTCCCAGCGAGAGACGCTGATGCGCGCGCCGGCGAAGTCGCGCGCGCCGGCCTCTCCGAGCGTCCGGAGCACGTCGGCCCGTCGGAAGTCGGTCCGGCCTGTCTCGAGCAGGCCGAGCAGCAGCCGGGACACAGCCCGCTCGTTGACCGGGCGGACGCCGGGGCCGTTGGTCGTGATGCCCGCCGAACCGAGGTGTTCGTGCAGCAGACGCGCGTAGGGCGAGCGGTTGGCATACAGGACGGCGATGCGGTGAGCGGGCACCGACCGCAGCTTCTGGACCACCTCACGTACGACGCAGCGCACCTCGTCGTCGGAGTCGGAGGCGTTCAGGACACGGGCGGCGAAAGGCTCGTCGGTGCTGGCGGAGGCTTGGAACCCGGGCGCGAGGGTGACCAGCGTGGCTACGATGCCCTGGTCGGCGCGGGCGTTGCCGGTGAGCCCGGCGATGACCTGCAGGTCGGTCCGGTCGCCGAGGGACTGGGCGAACGCGGTCTGGGCGTGGGTGAGGTCTTGCGGGAGGTAGAGCAGCACCGGCCCCAGCTCCGTTGTGGCCGATGGCGCGCGTTCGAGGTGCAGGGCGCGTACCATCACCGTCGCTGCGGTGAGCAGGTCGGTGGCGTCATACCACCGTCGCTCGAGCTCGGTGACGGTCTCGCGGTGGAGCCGGACAACATCCTTGACGAGGCTGGAGGCGGACTCAAGGGTGGTGAGGGTGGTGTCGGTGACGTCGCGAAGGGCCGTCATCGCCTGGCCGAGCGCACGGGACGTGGAGGGATGGGTGGCAACGGGTCCGAAGATGCCGGGGTCGGCGTCGAGGCGTCGGCGGATGGCGGCGGCGGTCACCGGGCGCGTCGCGGGGCGCCTGCCTGCCGCGGTCAGGGCCGGCGCGGCGAGCTGCTCGGCGAGGCGGGGGAGTGTGGAGAAGTAGATGCCGGCGATGCCGTTGCCCTCGTCGCCCAGGCCGCGGGCCAGGAACCGGCGAGCGACGATGCCGGCGATGTTGTTCGGCACCAGTACTGTCACCGGAGCCATCGGATCGTCGCGCTTGACCTGCGCCACCGCTGCTCGCAGGGCTTCCAGAGCCGGCCGACCGTATGCCGTGGTCGTCACCTGAACGGTCACGCCGGACCCCCTCTGGACACCCCTCGCCTGCCTGATCGCAGGCTATCGGCCCTGGACGGTCAAGGGGCGGTTAGACGTCGAACGAATGCCTGACATCAGAGGTGGCGCAGCAGCTGCGATGTCGCCTCACCCGCGCGGGAGGCGGCCCCGCGCGAAGTAGGCAATGGGGCCGAGGAAGTTCACGCCGATGACTACCGCCCACACCGCCTTGCGCCCGTTGACCAGCTCCGCCGGTCGGGTCGCGAGGTCGGCCCACGCCGTCGCGGCCAGTGAAAGCTGCACGGACGCTGCCACCAGGATCGCCGTTTGCTGCCGCTCGCTCAGCTCACTCCACCGTTGTGCCTTCATGTCTGTCGCTCTGGTCCGCCTTTGTCGCCTTTGCGCTCGGATGCCGGGGTCGCTGCTCGTCGATGGGCACTGCTGTTCATCTGGACGAGCGGGCGCGGATGAAGCGCTCCAGACGCAGCCGAGCCTCGAGCATCGTGAGCTCGACCGCCCGATCCTGGACGGCTTGCCGGCTCTCGTCCATGACGGCCCGGACGATCTCGGCGACGAGACCGGGCGGGACACTGCCTTCAAGCTCGGCGGACAAGTTCGCGGTCATCTCGGCCGACAACTGCTTGCTGTCGCTCGTGACGTGGCTCGCCCGCAATGTGCTGGTGCGGGGCGCGTCGCAAAGACGAGTGTCCTCAACCAAGGTGCTGCCCTTATCCAAGGTAGTTCGACGGGTCGTCGTACGGACGGGAGTGAGCGTTTCGCGATGGCCCCACTCGTGCCGGACTGACCGGCCGGGGTGGCCAGGGGTCTGTTGCCAGGGCGCTGTCGCTGTCCGCGTCGTCCAGGACGGACGTGTCGTCGTCAACCGCTGGTGCTGCGATGAGCTGTTCAACGAGGTGCGCGAGGGTGGCAGCGTTGGTGAACTTGCCTGCGTCAGAGGGTGACATGGGCGACTCCTTCGTTGCGGTGGCAGCCTCGCTGCCTCGAGGTTGCTTCAGGTGGACTTGCGGCTCTGCGGGGCTTCCACCGATGCGTCCGGTCCAGGGAACACCAGCGCTGTATGCCCGTCCTCGTGGCGGACAACGTATGGCGGCGCGCCGTTCCTTCCCCGTATCTCGATGATCTCGGATGTCTGGTCCGACGTACCGACAACGCGTCCGTGCACGTGCAGCCGGTCACCCACAACAGCACGCATCCCAGCTCCTCCCCAGAGTCCTGTGTTCAGGGTGTACCTTTCGGCGGGCGTGCGATAGAGCAACGAGCATTCCTTGACCGAGACCAGACCTTGGGCCGTGCGGCTGTCAGTCAGGCAAGCACCGTGGCGGGAGCGTCGTTGACGGCGGCGAGCTGTGTCTGCGTGTAGTGCCGCAGTGAGCGGACCTGGGCGGGCTCCAGCCGGTCGCAGACCCAGTCCCAGTGCAGTGAGCACCAGTCACCCACCGCGAGCCCGCGGCTCAGGCGCATGGTCCCCTCACCGGTCATGGCCACTTCGTCGCGGACTTCGCCGAGCACCAGGCGATGACCGTCCCATTCAAGCGGCTGCGATGCCACGACGGCCTTGTCTGCGATGACGGCGACGACCCGGCCCCACCGGATCCGGCAGCGGTCGAGGACGTGAAGGGGCTCGCTGACGACGCCGTTGCGGAGCAGTCCCACGAACGGATAGACGCCCAGCACGTGGAAGCTGTGGTGGGGGAGGGCGCCGTTGGGGATGGCTTCCGCGAGCGCAGGCCAGGACTGGCCGGCACGACGATGGAAGCGCGCGTCCAGTGATCCGGCGAGCAGGGCCGGCCCGACCCGCTCGAGCAGCCGGCTGCCCAGCCAGTAGGCCTCGACGACGCGGGCGTCCAGCGGGTCGTCCAGGTGGTTGGCGGCCGCGATGAGCTCCAGGTAGGGCCAGGCGCCCTCGAACTCCCGCAAGTCCTGGCGTAGCCCCCCGTCCACGACACCGGCAGAGGTCTGCTCGAGCAGGGCCCGGTGGTCGTCGCCACCGCAGTACCCCAGCTCGTTGGGCGGGTACGCGTAGCGAGCGAAGATCAGGGGACCGTCGGTCACCGGCTCAGGTCGAGTCACCTTGCACGGCTCATGCTGCGCCGGCCAGGGTGTCCCGACCTCGCCATCCCGGCACTGCCACCAGGACGGCGCCCGCCAGGACAAGGGTTACCCAGCCGAGCTGCGGAACCAGCGGTTTCCCGTTGACGGCAGCGGCGAGCAGGGCGGTGATCACCGCTGCGATGACCAGAACCGCCGTGACGTCGACCGCCGGAGCCCGCGACAGAGCCGCGAACCACGTTGAGACGTAGCCGGCGAGGATCACGCCGGTGACCAGGACCCACATCCACTGGCTGCCGGTCAGTGCGGTGAGCGCCCCTCCCTCGCCGCGGATCAGGGTCCAGGCAACGAGGACAACCGATCCGATGCCCATCCGGGTCAGCCCCACGGTCCACGACGACAGGTCGGCGAGTAGCTTCTTCGCGATAATCACCTCGCCCGCCCACAGCAGGGTCGCCCCCAGCACCATCAGCTGGCCCCGACCGAGGATCGTCGTGGCGCCCCCGGCCAGCCCGATCTGCCCGAGCACCAGGAGCGCGATGGCGGCAACCTGCAGGGCTCCGAGCCGCTCGCCCAGCAGAGGTACCGCGAGCAGGGCCACCCAGACCAGCAGGGTCTTGTGCAGGAAGGCGGCGTCCACCGAGGACGCCAGGGCCAGGCCCTCGAAGAAGAGCACGAAGGCGATCGCCCCGCCGAAGACGCCGACGACCGCAAGGCCTGCCCATTGCCGCGGCCGCGACGGTCGGGTCAGCACGGCCCCGCGCCGGCTCGCGGACATCGCTGCGATGAGCGCGACCAGCACTAGTGCCGCGACCACGTTCTTGGCGGTCGTGTAGGTCGTGGGGTCACCGAATGCCTTGACCCCGTAGGAGTTGAGGAAGACGGCCAGGCCGCTGACGCAGGCCGTTGCCAGCGCCAGCAGGAGGCCATTTCTTCGGGTCGCGTTCATGAGACTCCTTCGTTTGTCGGCTCGCGCAGGTCGAGCGCGTCCCTGGCTTCCTGCTCGGTCAACCGGGCCAGCACCAGCCCCGAGTGCACGAGCACCCAGTCACCCGGCCCTACGGCGTCGCTGACGGCCAGCAGTGACGCGCTGATCTCCCGATCACCGGCGCGGACCTGCACGCACCGGTCGGGACCGGCCGCGGTGATCTGGCCGACCGTGCCCAGGCACATCAGGGCTCTCCTTTGCCGGCATCGATCGCGGTGCACACTGCATCAACAGCAGCCGGCACCGCGGCCAGGACCGCGTCGGACATGGGGGTGCCGTGGCCGAACTGAGCGGCCTCGACGCCGACCACGACAAGCCTTCGGGGCAGTAGGTCGAGAGTACGGGCGAGCTCCACGACGGCGGGGAGTCCGAGCGCGTGGGTGCCTCCTGCGGACCAGTTGCCTGCGGGTAGCTTCTGCCCAAGGACGTCGATGACGTGGATGTCGCCGGGCTCGCCGCCGGAGCGGATCGCGTCCGTGACGACGACGGTGTCCTCGGGTGCCCAGGCGTCGAGCGCCTCGCTGGGGTCGTCGAACTCGAGCGCCAGGACGTCCAGGCGCTCGTCCGCCACCTGACGGGCCACCTGAACGCCCACGGCATCGTCACCGCGGTCGGGGTTGCCTATGCCGATGACGAGTGCCGGCCTGGTCATTGCTCCTCCATCGTGAGGTCGAGAAAGTGCGTCGCGCAGGAGATGCAGGGGTCGTAGTTGCGAATCGCCTGCTCGCACTGGCGGACCAGCTCGTCGTGGGGCAGGTCGAGGCGTTCCTGGACGAAGGCACGTAGGTCCGCCTCGATGCTCGGCTGGTTCTGTGAGGTCGGTGGGACGATCGTGGCGTCCAGGATCGTGCCATTCTCGGCGAGCTCGTAGCGGTGGTACAGCAGTCCCCGCGGTGCCTCTGTCGCGCCGTGACCGATCCCGGCGCGCGGCGGGACGTCGACGGAGGCTGCCGAGGCACCGTCCCAGGCGTCGATGATCGCCAGGGCCTCGTCGGTCGCGTGGACGAGCTCGACGGCTCGCACGACGATCGACTGGAACGGGTTGCGGCACTCGTCTCCCAGCCCCGCCTCGCCGGCGACCTCGCGGGCGAGCGGGCCAAGCTGGTCGTGGTTGAGCGAGTAGCGGGCAAGCGGCCCCACGACATACGACGTCCGCCCGTCGAGGTGTGCGTGCAGCGCGTTGGACCTGGCAACGTGCTCCTCCACGACGTGGGTTCCGAAGTCGGCGACCTCGAAGGCGCGGCCGGCACTGCTGACCACCGATCCGCCCTCCAGCGGGTATCCGTGCGGCGACCGCAGGGCGACGTACTCATACGGCTGCACCAGATCGGGGAACTCGAAGCCGGCCACGAGTCGAACGGTCTCGACGGCATCGTCGCGGGCGCGCTCCAGGGTGGGACGGATCTCGCGGAGCTCCGCGGCGGTCGGCAGGCGGTAGAAGCCACCGACGCGCACGTTGACCGGGTGGACGGCGCGTCCACCGACCAGGGTCATCAGGGCGTTGCCGGCCTTCTTCAGCCGCAGTCCCTGTTCGACGACGGCGCCGTGGTCGGCAGCCATCTCGATCGCCCCCTGGTAGCCGAGGAAGTCCGGTGCGTGCAGCAGGAAGATGTGCAGTGCGTGGCTCTCGATCCACTCGCCGCAGTAGAGCAAGCGGCGCAGCAGCCGCAGCTCCTCCGGAACCGTTACGCCGCAGGCGTCCTCGATCGCCAGGCACGAGCTCATCTGGTAGGCGACCGGGCAGATTCCGCAGATGCGGGCCGTGATGTCCGGTGGCTCCGTCCACGCCCGGCCGCGCAGGAACGCCTCGAAGAACCGCGGTGGCTCGAAGATGCGCAGCTCGACGTCGGCGACGAGGCCGTCGTGCACGACGATGTGCATGGCTCCCTCACCCTCGACGCGGGCTAGGGTGTCCACCTTCAGGACGTGATCGCCCTGGGTGAGCTTGTGCGTCATGGAGCCATCTCCTCACGCCGTTTGATGTCATGTCGTTCGCTCTCAGCCCTGAACGCCTCGGCGCCGGCGTTGAAGGTGCGGAAGATGCGCAGCGCCTGGGACTCATCCATGCCGCCCGCGCGCAGCCGGTCCGCCAGAGACTGGGTGTTGGGAGTGTCCTGCGGGCCGAAGCAGCCGTAGCAGCCGCGCGAGTAGGCCGGGCAGAGCGCCCCGCAGCCGGCCTGGGTGACCGGGCCGAGACACGGCGTGCCGTGAGCCACCGCGACGCAGACCGCGCCGCGGCGTTTGCACTCGACGCAGACACTGTATGAAGGGATGCGCGGACGGCGGTCCTGGACGAATGCGGCGAGAACCTCCAGGAGCTGGCCGGAGCTGACCGGGCAGCCGTGCAGCTCGAAGTCGACGGTGACGTGCTCGGAGATGGGTGTGGAACGCCCGAGCGTCTCTATGTACTCCGGGTGGGCGTAGACGACCGAGCGATACTGCACAACGTCCGCGAAGTTGCGCAGAGCCTGGATGCCGCCGCTCGTGGCGCAGGCACCGATCGTGATCAACCGGCGGGAGACCCGGCGGACCTCGCGGATGCGCTCGGCGTCGCTGGCCGTGGTCACCGAGCCCTCGACCAGCGATACGTCGTACGGGCCCTCGACGACGGCGCGAGTGGCCTCCGGGAAGTAGGCGATCTCGACGGCTCCGGCCAGTGGGATGAGCTCGTCCTCGCAGTTCAGCAGGGTCAGCTGGCACCCGTCGCAGGAGGCGAACTTCCAGACGGCCAGCTTCGGGCGGTTGTGCTCTGCTGCGTCGTGCACTGCCGCGTCGTGCACTGCCGCGTCGTGCACCTTCATGTCATAGCTCCCTTACTCCGAGTAGGCCGGTGACCTGGTCGAACGGCAGTACGGGTCCGTCGAGGCAGATGAACAGCTCGCGATACTGACAGTGCCCGCACAGGCCGACCCCGCAGCGCATGTTGCGCTCGAGGGAGACCCGGACCAGCTCTGGGCGCACCCCCCGTTCGATCAGCGCAGCCGCCGTGAACCGCATCATGACCTCGGGGCCGCAGACCAGGGCCATAGAGGCTCTCGGATCGAACCCCGCCCGCTTGATGAGGGTCGTCACCAGACCGACCCGACCCTTCCACGACGGCGTCCCGTAGTCGACGGTGACCAGGACCTCGACCCCCAGGTTCTCCCAACGCCTCAGCTCGTCGGTGAAGAGCAGGTCCTCGGGGCTGCGGGTGCCGTAGAGCAGCACGACCCGGCCATAGCGTTGCCGGTGGTGGAGCACCTCGAGCACGGCCGGACGCAGCGGGGCCAGGCCGATGCCCCCGGCGACCAGGACCACATCCCCGCCGGCACCATCGGCCACTTCCCAGCCGGTGCCATACGGACCACGGACACCCACCATGTCGCCGACCGACGTGCCGGCGAGGGCGTGCGTGACGGGGCCGACGTCACGGATCGTGTGCTGGAGCGGGCCGTCCACGTTCGCGGCGCTGCTGACCGAGATCGGCACCTCTCCGGCGCCGAACGCCGACAGCATCGTGAACTGGCCGGGGATGAACTCCAGCTGTACGCCGTCCGCCGGCTCGAGCATCATCGTGAAGGTGTCGGCGGTGTCCTGGCGTCGATCGGCGAGGCGGAAGAGGCGCGGGATCATCGCGCCGACCGGCTGCACGGTGTGCCGCTCAGCCAGGTGTTGCATCGGTGGCTCCCCCGTTGTTGACTCCGGCATCGGTGGGTCGAGCCCAGGTGGCTTTGGCCTCCGTGAGTAGAGGACTGACCAGCGGACTGGTGGCCCCCGTGCTGCCGTAGAGGTCGAGCAGCCGGACCCGCGCGGCCACCAACCGGCTGAACATCACCTGGGTCACCAGCTTCATGAGCTCGTACCCCAGTCGTGGGTCCTCCTCGCACTTGCCGCGCAGGCACTGCCCGTCGAAGGCGACCGCGCCGGTGGCCTCAACGGCCCGTGCGTCGAACAGCCACTTGTATGGCGGCACGAGCCACGACCAGCCCAGAACGTCGCCCGCGTCGGCGGTATCGACCACCATCGTGCCGGCTGCGGGACCGTGCACCTGGAGGGCTATCCGGCCGCGCCGGACGACGAAGAACTGGTTGGCCGGCTGCCCCGTTCGGAACAGGAACTCGCCGGGCGCGAAGCTGACGTTGGTCGCACAGCCCGCGACGAGCGCCAGATCTTTCGCGTTCAGCCCCGAGAAGAAGGGGTGGTCAGGAAGGTACTGCTCGATGGTGCGCATGTCAGCCCTCTCCGGAGCGAATGGCCCCGACCTCAGCGGTGATGTCGATGGCGGCGGGGCACCACGTGATACAGCGACCGCAGCCGACGCATCCCGACGTGCCGAACTGGTCCACCCACGAGGCGAGCTTGTGGGTGGCCCACTGGCGATAACGCGACGACGCCGAGGAACGGACGCTGCCGCCGTGCAGGTAGGAGAAGTCGTTGGTGAAGCAGGAGTCCCACAGTCGCCACCGCGCCGTCTCGGTCCCGGCCAGGTCGCTGGTGTCCTCGACGGAGGTACAGAAGCAGGTGGGGCAGACGAGGGTGCAGTTCGTGCAGGACAGACAGCGGCTCGCCACGTCGTCCCAGCGCGGGTTCTCGGCATTCGCGTACAGAAGGTCGCGTAGCCCGTCGGTGTCCAGCGACCGCCCCATCCGCTGCGCCGCCGCTTCGCCCACCTCCCGGGCTGCGTCGCGGTCCCACCTCGCCGCGTTCAGGACCTCGCCCCCGGCCGCGCGGGTCGTCAGCTCGTCGAGGACGTCCTCGCCGCGGTCGCTTCCGGCCACGACGAGGAAGCGGTGCCCGTCCTTGTCGAGCAGCTCGGTCAGCGAGAGGTCAAAGCCGTTGTCCGGCACGGGTCCGGTGCCCATGGAGGCGCAGAAGCAGGTGCCCCCTGGATCTGAGCAGGTCAGTGCGATGATGAAGTTGTTCTCGCGCCGGGTGACGTATGCCGCGTCGGGCGCCGCCCGCTTCGCCAGGACGGTGTCGTGGATCCTGAGCGCGTGGAGGTCGCAGGAGCGGACGCCGAGCAGGGCGAGGTGGGGCGCATCCACGTCAGCAGGTTCGATCTCCATCCCGGTGCCGGTCCGCCGTCCGCTCCACAGCAGCTCGCGAGAGGGGAACAGCAGCGACTTCCACCCCTGGGGACCGACGACGTAGCGGAACAGCGCCTCATCGCCGCGCTGGCGGAGCCGGTAGCTGCCGCAGTCCTGGAGGTCTCCCACCCCGCGCGGAAGCTGGTCGGCCGACTCGATCTCGGCATGGACGACCGCGCCGTCCCGCACTGTCGGCCCAACGACGGTCCAGTCACGCTCGCGGAGCAGGTCGATGAGCAGCTGCAGCCCGGGAAGGAGCACGACCATTCCTCTGATGTCGTCCATGAGCACCTCCGGTTCGATCTTCTCGCCCACGACACACTGACCTCAAGGGACCAACGTCCCGTGGTTGGGCACGAACTCAGGTGCTCCGGCTGCTCACCTGGCTGTAGCTCACGGCGTGACCAGGGATCGGCGAAGGCGCAGGGATGCGATGGCGAGCAGCACCACGGCATACCCGGCGAGGATGGCGAGGTAGCCGGCGATCTCGACCAGGCCACCGCCGCGAGACAACACGGTCACCCAGGCATCCACCGCCCACGCGTGGGGCGTGGCGTGCCCGGCCAGGCGCACGGACTGGGGGACGATCTCCAGCGGCCACATGCACCCGCCCAGCATCGCGAAGGCGATGCCCACCGCCGGGCCGATCGCCGATGCCTGCTCCGGCGTGCGAAAGAGCGTGCCGCTGACCATGCCCGCGCCAGTGCCGACCAGGGCCCACATCCCGACCAACGCGGCAGCGGCCCAGGGGTTGCCCCAGCTCACGCCGAACAGCACGGCCCCCACGCCGACGATCAGCAGGGGGAGCGCGAGCGCGAGGTAGCAGAGCGCCTCGCCCATGATCAGGTCGCGTGGTCGGATCGGGGCCGCGAGGGCGCGCGCGAAGACCCCGTACCTGCGGGTCTGGATGATCGCAGCGCCCCCGGCCAGTGCGTTGAGGAACACGAACAGGACCAGCATCGTCGGTGCGCTGTAGCTGTAGCCCACGGGCAGGATGTTGCTCTTGCTGTTGACGACCACGGTGCGGACCGGGACGAGGGGGGTCTGGCGCTGCAACGACCTGGCCGTGGCGAGGTTCTCCGCGAAGCCGCGGCTGGAGTGGGTGGTCGCAAACAACGCGGCCTGGACCGTGGCGCCGTGGCGGGCGACGACTGAGGTGATGCTGGTCACCGTTGCCTGGCTGTTCTCCACCGCCCCCGAGACGCGGACCGGTATCTGGGTGGCACGACCGGATCGGAGGTCGGCGTCAAGGGTCTTCGGGACTGACCACCCGTCGTCGCAGCGCGAAGGCCACGGCCCCGGTGGCCAGCGCGAAGGCGAGGATAGCCATCAGTGGGGTCAGCGCCGCGGTCCACGAGGCGCCGCCTGCAAAGTCGGTGAACGCCCGCAGCGCCCAGCAGTTGGGGGTCAGCAGTGCGAGGGTGCGCACCAGCGGCGGTGCGCCGCCGATGAAGATGAAGTTCCCGCCGAGCAGGACCAGTCCGAACGTCAGCATCGATGCGAAGCCCTCCGACTGCCGCTCGGTCCGCGCCAACGTGATCACCAGCGCGGTCATCCCCACCACGGTCAGGGAGAGCGCCACGATCAGCGCGAACACGGCAAGCGGAGGCCCCCAGTCCGCGCCGAAGGCCAGGGACGTGACGACCGCGACGGTGCCCAGACTGGTCAGCCCGTAGACGAAGGTCGCCAGTGACTTGCCCGCCAGGATGGTGCCCGGCCCGATCGGCGCGGCAGCGAGCCGCTCCATGGTCCCCCCGTTGCGCTCGAGGAAGAAGCCGCGCGCGCCGAAATCGATGGCGAAGAACATGAAGAAGATCCCCATGGCCGGCGCGTAGTAGCCGATGCCGGTCAGCGTCTTCGTGCCCGCGGGCTGGGTGACCGTCTGCTCGGGGAGCCGCACGGCCGCTGCCTGCGCCGCCAGCGTGCCCACCGACGAGACAGGGGCCCCCGCACGCATCGCGGACTGCACCGAGAGCTGGACTGCCTCGATCTGTGCCGTGAACGACTGTGCGAGGGAGCGCGCCACCTGCTCTGCGATCGATGAGTCGACACTGGCCAGGACGGTGATCGGGCGGCCCTGCCCCGAGGTGACGGCTTCGGAGAATCCCTTGGGGATGACGAACGCTGCGCCGAGCTCACCCTTCTTGACCAGTGCCCGAGCGTCCGCCTCGCTGGTCACCGGCTTCACCGTGAGCAGGTCGGCCAGGTCCGGGCCAGTGAGGAATGGCGTGAATCCTGTGGCCACCGGTCCCTTGTCGAGGTCGACCACCGCCACGTTGGCGTGGAACGCTCCTGTCGATCCGAAGGCCACGCTGATCAGCCAGGCAACGGCCACGGGGGCGATCAAGCCGAGCACGGTGGCCGACCGGTCACGCAGTCGCTGCCGCAGGTCTTTGCGGGCTATGGCCAGCACGGCACGCATGTCTCACTCCCGCAATGCGGTGCCGGTGAGGTGAAGGAAGACCGCTTCGAGGTCCGGCTCATCGACCTCGACGGAGCGCACCGACGTGCCGGTCCGGGTCGCGGCCTCCAGCACCTGGGGCAACCGGAGTCTTCCGTCCTGGGCCAGAAGCTGGACCGAGGAGTCTGTCACGTCGGCGCGCTCGATGCCCTCCAGCGAGCGGCACGCTTGCGCGAAGGCTGCCAGAGAACCGTTGGCCGACAGTGTGATCCGGTCCTTCTCGCCCACCTGGGAGACGAGCTCACACCAGGCGGATGGTCGTGGTCTTGCCGGCACCGTTCGGGCCGAGCAGGCCGTAGGTCTCTCCGGGAGCCACCCGGAAGGAGACAGCGTCCACGGCGAGGCGGGTGCCGAAGCTTCGGCTCAGATGGGCGGCATCCAGCATCGCGGTATCCGGCGCCATGGTGTCCGGCGACACCGGGCTCGTTGGGTCTGTCACGGTCAGCCCTTCAGATAACTGATGGGATTCTCCTTGGTTCCAGCCAGGAAATCCTGCCTGCCGCGTCCCGCCAATGGGGTCTAAGATCGTGGCCGGTTGGTGTCAAGAGCTGACGTATGCCGGCGAAACGCAGCGCGGGCACCCAGCCACCTGCAACAAGAGTGGGCGTCAACGGTCTAGTCAGCAGGGTCACGATGTGCTGAAGTTCGGGGCATGAGCCCTAGGAGCCGCGGTACGTTGGCCGCACGATTCCCTGGCGTGCCGCTGATGAGCGATCGCACCAGCGCGCGCGAGCAGCCGCTCGAGACCCTCCTGGCGCAGATGGACTCATCGTCGGCGGACCGGGCTCTGGCAGCCGTGGTGTGGCTACTGCCCGAGGGCGCTGACCTGACTGACCTAGGTCAGGTCGAGCTGCAGGAGTTCCTCTGGTACCAGCTGCCGTTGAAGTGGATGGCGCAGACCAGCGAGCTGCACGAGATCGCGTGGTCCCTGGCGGATCTGTTCACCGCCGCGGGGCTCGAACGTTTTGCCGCTCTGTGCCGGGCCCCACAGACCCACCGGCTCCTGGATGCGTGGCAGGACAACGACCATGAGCCGGCGCGCAGGACGATGAGGGAGGCGATGGCCTTTTCGGGAGTGGACCCACCGGACACGCCCCTGCTGGGGTGGGGCGCGGTGTTTGGTGAGGCCGAACACGAGGCCAGACGGCGGGTCAGCCAAGCACTGGAGCAGGCTGTCGATGCCGGCGAGCTGGTGCCGGGCGAGCGAGGCTGGAAGCAGCTCGCCGCTCGCATCACCGAGGTCTCGCTGATGCTGCCGCGGCTGGACCTGCGCGGGGGAACCATGCTTGCGGCCGTATGCCGGGAGCGCCGCGAGAACTGGGCCGCCGGATACCCCGCGGCGCGTCAAGACCTCCTGACCCAGATGTTGCCGCTGCTGGCCGCTGAGGTTGCCGTGCCTGTGGAGGCGAGCGAATGCCTGACGCCTTTGCGTTGGCTGCTCGAACACATCGGTGACGGCGTCACGTTGACCCAGGCTGGATGGTTGCCCAGGGCCTTGGTGCTCGAGGCGAACGACAGGTTCGGCTGGTTCGACCTGCTTGGCTTCAAGGTCAGAACCGAGACCGACCTGCCCGAGCTTGTCACCCTGAACGAGCTGGCTCGACGAGCCAGGTTGATCACCAAGAGGGGCCGCAAGGTGTCGTTGTCCGCTACGGGGCGACGCGCGCTGGGTGACCCGAGCCTGCTGTGGCGCATCGTCGTGGCTGACATCTTCTCGGCCGGAACCTACCAGGGTGAGGGCGCTGCCCTGGCTGCGGCGGCGCTGGTCAAAGCCACCATGCCGGTGTCACGCCCGGCGGTGGAGGCGAAGGTCGGGGCCGGTCTGAGGGGTCGGTGGCGCACTGCCTCAGGCGAGGCACTCGAGCAGTGGTCGGGTTTGGACGCGACGCGCGACTTCGGTTTGCTCGCTGGCGTCTTCGGCTGGCTTGAGCCTGACGACGACTGGCAGAACCGGACGTGGACGCTGACCGCTTCCGGACGTCAGGCAGCCCTGATGGGTTTGCAGCTCCAGGCGCGATCGTCGCGGAACCGCGTCTGAGGTCTGTCGTTGGCGGACGTGGCGGCGCTGAGACGGACTGGCGCACCGGAGCAGGTGCGGAGTGTGGTGACTGTGTCCAGAAACACAGGCCCCTTGTCCGGGCATCCGGGAGGGCGGCGTACGGTGCGGCTTCATGACCACGAGGCCGCCTGTCCCGAGTACCAGCCCGCAAACTGACGGTCCACCCCTGGATGTTGGTGACGGCGAGACTCGTATTGCGCGAATCGCCCTGCGGTTCACGGATTTCAGTGAGAAGTGGCTTCCGGACGCCTTCGGTTTTGTCCTTGTCGGAACGGTCATCGTCCTGCTGCTCGGCCTGGTCACCGGGGAGCCGTTGCTGAGGGCCGCCGTTGATCCCGAGAAGCCCAAGGCGATGGGGCTGATCGACGCCTGGGGTGCCGGCTTCTGGTCGCTCATCACCTTCACCCTGCAGATGGCGATGATCATCATCGGCGGGTACGCCGTCGCATCCTCAGCGCCAGTCGCGAGGTTGATCGCCAGGATAGCGACGATTCCCAAGACCCCGCGCACGGCGGTGGCGTTCGTCGCCGCGGTGGCGATGTCAGCGGCGTACCTCAACTGGGCTTTCTCGCTCGTCTTCGCCGCGATCCTCGCCCGTGAGGTCGCGCGCAACGTTCCCCGCGCCGACTACCGGGCGCTCGGCGCCATGGCCTTCCTCGGCCTCGGCACCGTCTGGGCTCAGGGGCTTTCCGGGTCGGCCGCCCTGCAGGTGGCCAGCGCGTCCAGCAGCCCCAAGGCGGTGCAGGACGAGATCACCAAACATGGATACGCCAACGGCCTGATCCCGTTGTCCGACACCATCTTCACGTGGCGGGCGCTGGTGGCAACGCTGCTGATCTTCGTGGTGGCGGTCGCCATGGCCTGGTTAATGGCGCCGCGAGGTGAGCGGGCATGCTCAGCGGCGGACCTGGGCATTGAGATCAAGCCGCTGGTCGGTCCTGGGTCCACGCGGGAGGCCGGCCGCGAGACGCAGGAACCGCGACGCCCCGGTGACTGGCTGGAGCACTCGCCGGTCCTCACCATCGTCATCGTGGCCATCGGCGCGGTCTACCTGCTGCGGCATTTCAGTGGGGGGAACGCTCTGGGCTCCCTGGACCTCAACACCATCAACCTGATCCTGATCCTGCTCGCCCTGCTGCTGAACTGGCGCCCCTGGCGGATGGCCCGTGCCGTCCGCGAGGGCGCACCGGCGGTCAGTGGCGTGCTGCTGCAGTTCCCTCTCTATGGTGGCATCTTCGGGATGATCGCCTACACCGGGCTGTCCGAGCGGATCGCCGGCTGGCTCGTCCAGGCGAGCAGCCAGTTCTTGTTCCCGCCGCTGATTGCGCTCTACTCGATGGTGCTCGGCGTGTTTGTGCCCAGCGGTGGCTCCAAGTGGGTGATCGAGGCCCCCTACGTCCTCAGCGCGGCACGTCAGCTGAATGTCAACGCAGGCTGGATGGTCGTCGTCTACGACCTCGGCGAAGCCAGCGCCAACCTGCTCCAGCCGTTCTGGATGCTGCCGGTCCTGGCGGTCCTGGGGCTGAAGGCGCGCGACATCATGGGATACACCTTCGCCATGTGGCTGGTCTGCTTCCCGACGGCGCTGGTGGCTGTCACCCTGCTGGCGCCGCACGTGGGAGGGTGAATTTCCGCACGTCGGCCTGAACCACCCCGGTTGCGGCGCGCACCAGTGTCAGCGTCCGCTCGGTCACCGCGGTCAGGGATGAGCCTGACTCGATGGCGCCCATCGCAGCCTCCAGTACGCCGCCCAGCAGCTGCGCTGTGAGCTGTAGGTCCGGCGTTCCAAGGTCCTTCAGCGCGCGCAAGAAGGGCGCGGCCTGCTCGCGGTGCAGATCCCGCAGCGCGCGCCGGCAAGCCGGCGCTGCTCGACCTTTCACTCCTGCGCATCCGAAGCTTCCGCTACGGAGTCATCGCGGCGCTGATCGTGGCAATTGGCGAGTTCGGGATGCTCTTCGCACTGCCCCTCTTCCTGCAGAGCGGGCAGGCATCAGGTTTGCAGAGCACTGTTCGCCAGCTGGGTGCCGCTCTCGGAATTGCCGTGCTCGGCACGCTTCTCGTCTCGACCCTGGGCGCCGCGACCGCCAACAATCTCAGCTCGGTACCCGGCCTGCCTGACTCGGCCCAGAAGCAGGTCGTGTCAGTCGTCCAGGGATCCGCGGGCGCGGCAATTCCCCTGCTCGGAAGGATGCCGGGTGGTCAGCCCGCCCAGGCCGCGGCCGAGTCTGCCATGGTGACCGCGGCACGGATCACGACCCTGAGCGCGGCCGCCATCATCCTTCTTGGCCTGCTCGCCACCATCGCGTTGGCGCCCGTGAAACCCCACGACGACAAGGACTCTGTGAAGGCCGCTCCGAGCCCTGAGGTTGCCCTGGAGTGAGCAGAGCAACTACCGGGCGAGAGCGTATCCAACGGCCACGGCGAGTGTGACCAAGGCCAGAGCCATCGTGGCCTGAGTGTTATGCCGCCGGTGTGTGACCGCGGCCGGCTCAGGGACGTGCCTGGGCAAGGTTGATCGATCGATGGCGCCCTGCTGTCCGACACGCTTGGCCCGCACGGCATACAGCACCGCGGAGACCAGCAGCGGCAGGAACGCGGCGAAGGCGCTCAGCACGAGCACCGAGACCGGGACTCGCACCTGACTGGGGACCGGGAGCACTGCGGCCACGACCCAGACGAGGAGGCCGGCGTTGATGAGCACGGCACGCAACGCGTTGGCACGGTCCATTCGTGCCTGGGTTCCTCGCAGAACGGTGGGGCCGCCGCCAAGGACGACGGGCACCAGGAAGGACATGGCGCCGAGCAGGATCTGGGCGGCGAACCCGGCGGCCAGGGGAATGATGAGCAGTCCCAGACGGTCGGTGACCGACTGCCATGTCGGGCTGATGACCAGCACGGTGACCAGGCCCGCAAGAGACCCCACCAGCCAGATCACCGCCGCCATGACCGACCACGTGGCATAGGCCGAAGGCGCCTTGGCGCGCGCTACTTGTGCCAGCGGTCGGACGGCCCAGAGGACTCCGCTCAGGTACGCCGCCACCCCCGCGGCAGCCAGAGCCTGTAGTCCGCAGAGAGCGCCCGTGACGGAGACGACGACGGAGCCGACAAGGATCGGAAGTGCTTGGCGGGCAACCCGTTCGGCGCCCTCGGCGATGCGGGTTCGCAGCATCGTCGGCCACAGGGTGACCAACGTGCCCATGACCGTGAGGCCGATCCAGCCCAACAGGTTGAGAGTGATGTGTGCGACCACCAACCGTCCGTGCCACAGCCCGAGCGGGTCACGGGCCAAGGCTGCGCCCAGCCCGGCACCAATCGGCAGGGCGAGCGAGGCGTAGACGTAGTAGCGGACAGTTGCTCCGAAACGCGACGCCAGGGCCGCCCGAGCCTGGAGCGCCAGCGTGATGCCGTGCCCTGCGGCCGCGGCACCCACGACCACGGACCCGACCAACGTCAGGATCCAGGCGGAGCTCACCATGCCAGCGACGACCGCCAGGACGCCCACGTTCAGGGCGACCAGCCGGGCGGTCTGCCAGCGCCGTGATCCGGCCGTGGCGCGGCGTCGCAGCAGTGCGTCCGCGAAGTGTGCGCTCCAGACGAAGATCGCGTTGGTGACGGCGCCCAGCAACAGCAGGTGCACCAGTAGCCAGGGTGACTCGGGGATGTAGCGGCGGAACAGGGTGATCGCGAGCGTTGCAGCGAGCCAGACGGCAACCGGTGCGTTGGCGCCAAGGTGCCATTGCGTGCGGTCGCGCAAAGCCATCGGGGCCGGGGGTCCGAGCGTCACGTGGCGATCCCGCGACGGGGGAGCAGGTCCAGACGGCAGGCCCCGGGCTCGGAAAAGGGTTGCAGCTCAGTGAGTTCCGTTCGCTCAGGGCCGGTGCCCAGCTCATCGAGGGCGCCACGCACAACACCGAGATGGACTCCGCACACCACCTGCGGATGCTGGTGGGCTGCCTCCAGCAGGGGGCAACGGCGCAGCTTGACGACGCTGACGCGGGCGTTCGTACCTGGGGCGAACCCGAGCTCTTCAAGCAGGGCGACCACTTCGCGGCGACCCGACACGGCGCTGGGTGCCTTGGGCGTGTTCTGTCCCGGGCCCTCGCCCGCAGCCGCAGCTGGAGCCGGAGCCGGAGATCCAGCCGCAGTCATGGGGGATCGCCGGACGAGCTCACGACCCCACATCCGGCCCGTCTCGATGGAGTCGGCGCGGGGTTGCCGGCTGGTGCGGGCGATCTGCGCGGCAAGCGCGGAGGCCAGACCGGCATACTCGCGCGCCCCCGGTTCGGAGCCGACCTCGGGCGCGGCACTGTAGAGCCAGGCCGGACGCCCACGACCCAGGGCTGGAGCGCGGGTTCGAACGGCCAGCCGGTCGCCCACCAAGCCGTCCAGGTGTTCGCGAATCGTGTTCGGGTGTTGACGAGTAAGAGCCGAAAGGGCACTCACCGTACAGGGCTCCGGCTGGTCGATCAGGACGTCCAGGATGCGGGCCCGTGCGGTCGAGAGGCGGGCCCGTCGCCGGCTCGCCCGCGCTGTGGGCAGCGGACCGTATCCTAACCGTGGGCTCGCGGGCGTCGACCGATTATTTTTCACGGAACAAAGTGTAATAAACTCTCCTCACGCTTCGCTACACGGGCGGGCAGGGCGCCACAAGGTGCCGCATCGCGTTTGAGTCGGAGGAGTTCCATGAGCACGGTCGTTGTCGCAACAAGCGCCGCAGATGCCGAGGCCGTCGAGGCCGTCAAGAATCATCACGCACAGCTGGCCGGCGCCCTTGCCGTCCAGGTGGAGGCGCTTGTGGAAGCCGCGGTCCTGGGCGACCTGCCCGGTGCCGGGGCCGCGTCCGACACCTTGGTCCGGTGGTGCGATGCCGAGCTGATCCCGCATGCGCTCGCGGAAGAGCAGGCCATGTACCCGCAGGCCCATGAGGATCTTCGCGCCCGACTACTGGTGGACGCCATGCTGGCCGAGCACCATGACCTGGTTGCGCTGGTCGAGGCCATTCGGCAGGCGACCGGCCCGGTGCGCGCCGCAGCCAACGCCCAGGCTCTCCGGTCACTGTTCGAATCGCACCTGGTCAAGGAGAACGAGCAGATACTGCCACTGCTGGCCGCGTCCGGCGACGTCTCACTGGCGGTCATTCTCGAGGGCATGCATGAGCTGCTTGGCGCCGGGGACAACAGTGAGAGCGCCGAGGCTGGCGTTGGGGCCGCCTCCGAGGGCGGATGTGGTGGCGAGTGCGGCTGTGGTCATCGGGACGACGGCGAGACTGCCGGGGTCCTGCCCGAGCTCGACGCGCGAGCGGTGCCACACGCCATACGGCATGCCACGATCTTCGGCGCGTTGGACTCTGTGGGAGCCGGGGGCGGCATGGTGCTGGTCGCTCCGCATGACCCGCTGCCATTGCTGGCTCAGCTGGAGCAGCGCTCGCCGGGGTTGTTCACCGTCGACTACCTCGAGCGCGGCCCTGAGAGCTGGCGGGTCCGCTTCATCCGCGCCTGACGATGCGGATGAGAAGCCCCGAAGAAAGGGCCGGCCCGCGCGCCCCAACACCTACTCGTGTTTGGCCATCTCCCGGGAGATGACCGATGTGCCGACGATCGCACCGTCAATGTCGCGGATAGGAGAGACTGCGAGTGAGACCGGGAACACCGTTCCGTCCTTTCGAACGCGATTGGTCTCAAAGTGCTCGACATGCTCGCCGGCCTTGATCTTGGTGAGGATGTCTTTGATCTCGTCGGGTCGGTCCTTGAGAGCCACGGGTTGGATGGACTTGCCGATGATCTCTTTGCTCGAGTAGCCGTACATCTGTTTGGCGGCCGGGTTCCAGCTCGTGATGATGCCGTCGAGCGTGCTGCTGATGATGGCAACGTCCGAGCTCGCGACGATCGCCTCTACGAGCTGGCCAAGTGACGCTTGATCCCTCAGCCTGAGCCATACAACAGTGATCCGGGCGTGGTGAGCAGCTTGCCCGTTTCGAGCCAGGTCTTCAGGCCGGAGAGGATCATCGGCCAGCCGCCATAGAGCTGGGCGTTCGCGCCCTCGCGCAGCTCGCCGTGGGTCACTGTCAGATGGCAGCTGTCTCCAACGGGCTCGATCTCCCAGGTGATCTTCGAGATGTCCTCGCTCCTTACGTCCTCGTCCCAGAGGGCGACCATGGTCTGGACCAGCTTCCGTGGGGGGTCGACCTCGAGGTTCTCGCCCTCGCCCAACGGCCCGGGGGCGCCCTCGTGCGTCATCTCGAAGCTCGAGCCGGGCGTGAAGTCCGAGCTGATCCGGTTGCCGAACTGGTACTTGCTCCTGATCTCAGGGTCGGTGATCGCCTCCCAGAGACGCTCCGGAGTGGTGCGGATGTAGATCTCGAAGACCTTCTCCATGGGACTTCTCCTCATCTGTTCGGCGCCGGCTCTGAACGCGGGTCTGGCACTCCCTCGACGCCTCGACGATACAGCCGGCAGATCACTGCGTGGCCGGGTCGGGCATGCTCGTCACCATGGATACGACGTGGGACATCGAGGGCATTCGTTGGCAGTACCCGGCGCTCAAGGGCGGCACGGCATATCTCGACGGTGCCGGCGGAACGCAGGTGCCCGAGTGCGTGATCGAGGCGATCTCCGATGCCCACCGCTCCGGACTGAGCAATGTGCACGGCCCTTTCGCGTCCAGCCGCCGTTCGGATCAGCTGATCGCGGACGCCCGCGAGGCGGTCGCGGATCTCACCGGCGGGCCGGCGGGTGGGGTTGTCCTCGGACCCAACATGACCACCCTGACCTATCGCTTCGCCGGAGCCCTGGCCAAGACCTGGTCGCCCGGCGACGAGATCGTGCTCTCAGAGCTCGACCACGACTCCAACGTACGGCCATGGGTGCAGGCCGCGGCCTCCGTCGGCGTGACGGTGCGCTGGGCGCGGGTGGATCCGCTGACCACCGATCTGCCGGCCGGTCAGTATTCCGAGCTGGTCACCTCGCGTACGAGGCTTGTGGCCGTGGCCGCGGCGTCGAACCTGATCGGGACCATGACCGATGTCGCGGCGATCAGCGCGATCGCCCACGCCGCAGGGGCTTTGGTCTATGTCGACGCGGTCGCCGCAGCACCGCACTTCCGGTTGGACATGTCGTTGCTCGGTGCGGACTTCATCGCCCTCTCTGCCTACAAGTGGTGTGGTCCGCACGCCGGGGCCGTCGTGGCTTCCGTTGACGTGTTGGAGACGCTTCACCCCGACAAGCTGGAGCCGTCGTCCAACGAGGTGCCCGAACGTTTCGAGCTCGGCACCGCGGGTCTGGCCAACATGGCGGGCATCACGGCGGCCGTGGATCACCTGGCGGGCCTGGTCGCCGGGCAGGGGGATCGGCGGCAGCGACTCGATCGTTCCTTTGCGGCGTTGAGGGCCCGGGAGATCACCACGGTGCGGTCCGCGATCACCCGGCTCACCGGCATACCGGGTGTTCGTATGGTCGGGGCGCCGACCCGGCGCACGGGGACCATCTGCTTCACGGTGGACTCCCTCGCGCCGGGTGAGGTCGCGGCGCGGCTGGGGGAGCGGGACATCTGCGTGTGGAGCGGTCACGCGTACGCATGGGAGCTCACCCGAGCACTGGGGATCCGCGATACCGGGGGTGCGATCCGGGTCAGCCTCTCGCCGTACACCGCTGAGTCGGACATCGAGCGGCTGGTCAAGGCCATGACCTCGATCGTGTCCGGACCGGCCGGCGACTGAGCGCGTTGGCACCAGCCTGCTCGCCGGTGCTTGTAGATGACGGTGTCTGTGGATAACCCTGAGTGACCACCGTCGGAGTCCGGCAGGCTGCCACCCATGAGTCTGAGCAGCGCCATCGGTGTGACCAGCGCAGTGACCTTCAGGAGCGAAGCGGTGACCGAGCTGGGTCAGGCCATGCACGAGCTGATCGCCCGCCAGATAGACCTTGGCGAGTTCACCGACCGATTTCTGGCGGCGCGCATCTACACGCTGTGCCCGGTGCGTCCCGGCCTGTTCGTCATGTCACGTCCCGGTGGGGCGGCGATCGTGCCGGTCTGGTCCACGATCCGGGCGCTGCGGCAGGTGATGGGCAACTATGACTGGTTCGCGCGCACGGGGCAGGATCTGGTGGATCACTGTCCACCTGGTGTCGCCGTTCTGATCGATGCCGGGATGCCGCACCCCATCGCGTTGCCACCCTCGGCTGTCACGTCGGCCAAAGTCCATCTAGCGTGATCGCCAAGGTCCATTCAGTTGGTGATCGTTACAGTCCATTCAGTGGGTGATTGCTGAAGCCCATCTCGTGGGTGATCGCTGTTGAAGCTCCTTGGAACGAAGGGTGTTACCGGCATGATGCAGAGTTGGGGCCACTTCGTGGCCCGACGAGCGTGGACCGTCCTTGTCGCCGGGGTGGTTCTCGTCGCCGCGGCCGCGGTGTTCGGCCTCGGGGTCTTCGGCAGCCTCAGCAACGGTGGCTTTGACGACCCGGCCAGCGAGTCTGCCCGGTCTCTGGTCGCCGAACACGCGGCCTTTACGAGCCACGACGCCGACATCGTGGTCATCTACTCCAGCCCGTCGATGACAGTGCGCGATCCGGCTTTCCGGGAGTCCGTCTCGAAAGTCATCGCAGGGCTACCCGAGGGGTCGATGCACCGTGTCACCACCTGGTACCAAACCCCGTCGCCCACGTTGATCAGCAAGGACCAGCACGCGACCCGTGTCATCTTTGCCTTGAGCGGCACCTCCCCGGACGAGAAAGCCGCTCTCTACGACCAGGTCAAGCCCCACCTTGACGCCAAGGGCCTGACCACGACGGTCGGCGGACCGTGGTCCGTCTTCCGAGACGTGAACCACGCCGTCTCCAGGGACATCACCAAGGCTGAGGAGATCTCGATGCCGATAGTGATCCTCTTGTGCCTCGCGTTCTTCGGCAGCGTCACTGCCGCTTTGATGCCGGCCTTTGTCGGTGGCGTGGCCATCTTCGGTGCCTTCGCTCTGGTGCGCGTCATCACCATGGTCACTGATGTCTCGGTATTCTCCATCAACATCATCACCCTGATCGGGATGGGCCTGGCAATCGACTACGCGCTTTTCGTCGTGAGCAGGTTCCGCGAGGAGCTCGCCAAACAGCCCGGCACCGAGCGTGAGCACGTCAACGCGGCCATCACGGCCACCATGGCGACGGCTGGCCGCACCGTGTTGTTCTCCGGCTTGATCGTGGCCGCCTCACTGGCCTCTTTGCTGATCTTCCAGCAGAGCTTCCTTCGCTCGATGGGCTACGGCGGGGTCGCCGCGGTCATCGCAGCGATGCTGGCGGCACTGACCCTCCTGCCGGCGCTGCTCACCGTCCTGGGACCGCGCATTGAAGCCGGTCGTATGCCGTGGCGCCGAGGCTCGCGCGCGGAATCCGCCGTCACTGTGGAATCTGGTGCGTGGGCGACCCTGGCACACAGTGTGATGCGGCGACCCGTCGCATACCTGGTGGTCATCACGGTGGCCTTGCTGGCCCTTGGTGCCCCATTCCTGTCAGTGCGGTGGGGCAGCACCGATGAGCGAGTCCTGCCGGCCAGCGCTCCGAGCCGGGTCGCCGCAGACCTGGGCGCCCGTGAGTTCGGCGGCGGGACCACCAGTTCCAACATTGTGGTCCAAGGGGCCGGTGGCCAGCAGCTCGCTGCCTACGTCGGCCGGCTCGGCAAGGTGAGCGGGGTTCAGTCGGCCCGGGTGATCGACCAGGCTGTTGCCCGCCCGGGCGGCGCCGGCCCGACGAGCCTGGTCCAGGTCAGCTGGCTCGGGCACAGCCAGAGCGAGCGTTCGCAGCAGCTGGTCAGGGACCTGCGCGCCGTCGATCCCGGCGCCGGGGCCTACGCTCTGGTCGGCGGCTTCTCGGCGGGCGCCGTTGACCTCATTGACTCGATTGGCGCACGCCTGCCCTGGATGGGCCTCTTCGTGGTAGCCGTCATGCTGGTCCTGCTGTTCGTTGCCTTCGGTTCTGTAGTCCTGCCCCTCAAGGCTGTGGTGATGAGCGCCCTGTCCCTCACCGCCTCGTTCGGGGTGGTCACCCTGATCTTCCAGGAGGGCTATCTGTCGGAGCCTCTTGGCTTCACCTCGACGGGTTATCTGGACGTCACCCAGCCGATCCTGATGCTCGCCATCATCTTCGGCCTGTCCATGGACTACGAGGTCTTCCTGCTATCCCGGATCCGTGAGGAGTGGGACCGTACCGGCGACAACACGACGTCTGTGGCCAATGGGCTGCAGCGCAGTGGGCGCATCATCACGAGCGCAGCCATCTTGCTCGCCGTGGTCATCGGCGGGTTCGCCACCTCCGGCATCGTGATCATGAAGATGATCGGGATCGGTATGCTCGTCGCCGTCCTGATCGATGCCACTGTCGTACGCGCCCTGCTGGTTCCGGCCACGATGCGGTTGCTGGGCACTCTGAACTGGTGGGCTCCCGGTCCGCTTCGACGATGGTGGGAGCGTCACGGGATGGCCGAGTCGGAGAGCATTGGGCCGAGGTCGGCAGGGGTCGGGCCGAGCTAGCTCTCGTTCCAGGTGTTCTGGATAAGGCGCGCGGCCTCCTGCGAGTTGAGGCCGAGCCGTCTGACCGTGTGAACGTAGTCAGCGGCGGCTGCTTTTGCGAGGTCAGCGGCGCCGGAGTGGGCCGTGGTCTCGTCCAGTACATCGCTGCGCACGAACGTGCCACGACGACCGTGGGTGGCGATCACCGCATCGGCCTCGAGCTCGCGGTAGGCCCGTGCCACGGTGTTGGCCGCAAGCCCGAGATCGGCTGCGAGCCGGCGTACCGTCGGGAGCTTGGTCCCTGCTCTGAGCTGTCCCGCCGCGACGGCCGAGGCGATCTGGGTCCGCACCTGTTCGAAAGGTGCCGTGGCCGAGTCGGCGTCGATGGTCAGGTTGAGTTCGCTCACGGCTCACACGGTATGCCGTTTTGGTTCCTCGCTCACACTCTGTGCGGTCTTGGGGACCGCCGACCTGCTGGTCGGCATTCAGGCAGGGGCTTGTCCAGATTGAGAGACGGAATTCCCGAGACTTGGTCAGAGGTTCTACGGTTCTCGTAGGTCATGAGTGTCAGCGACAAGCCCCGGCTCGCTGGCCGGCAACCCTCCACCGCGGTGGGGTGCCCCGGGTGAAGACCTGGCAACGCGCCTTCGGGCGCTGCGCAAGCGCGGGTTCGCTCTTCGGTGTACCCGCATCTCACATCAAAGACTGAAAGGTATAGGGAATCCGATGAGTGACAACAACGCCAACTGGTCCTTCGAGACCCGCCAGCTTCATGCCGGCCAGGTCCCGGATCCGACGACTGGAGCCCGAGCGCTGCCGATCTACCAGACCACGTCCTTCGTGTTCAAGGACACCGAGCACGCGGCAAACCTGTTCGCGCTCAAGGAGTTCGGCAACATCTACACCCGC
>Ga0209745_1000123_pt1 | contig 41100 bp, 43 predicted proteins | sample BarGraNGADG00312_FD_184495 | JGI IMG/M metagenome (GOLD analysis project Ga0209745, IMG submission 184495) | Arctic peat soil microbial communities from Barrow, Alaska - Barrow Graham LP Ref core NGADG0004-312 (SPAdes) (version 2) | ecosystem: Environmental > Terrestrial > Soil > Wetlands > Peat... | reverse complement strand
GCAGTCTCTTCGGCCTTGGCCTCCGACTTCTTTGCGGGCTTCTTGGCGGCCGCTTTTCTGGAGGCCGCCTTTTTGGCGCCTACTTGCTTTTCCCTGTCTTCTTTTTCTTCCGGCATGCTTCCCCTCCTTTTTCAATAGAATTATATCCGAATGACGAGCAAGTGATAGTGGTCTGTCCACTAGCTGCTACGCTTCTGAATGGGTTATCATCACGGGGTAGACCATTTTGAAAATCGCATATACGCCATGTAGGGGTGCCCCCCGAGCGGGAGCTGAGAGGTATACCCTGGGACCCGATCTGGATAATACCAGCGTGGGAAACGTGGCTTTCGCTACGTTATCTGCGCCGTTTCCCAGGTTGGGAGGCGGCGATTTCAATGCGGGAACAATAGTCGTTACGGGAGAGGCGATGAAGCAACTAAAACTGGGACTGTACCTGATAACCGGAGCATATCCCAACCTGGGCAGAGGGCATCTGGATATTGCGCGGGCCGCACTGGCAGGGGGAGCGGACGTAATTCAGATAAGGGAGAAGGAAGCCGGAGCGAAGCAGCTGTTGGGCGTCGCCCTGGAGGCCCGGGACCTTCTGGATAAAAATGGAAGCGATTGCCTGTTCTTCATAAACGACGATGTCGATGTGGCACTGGCTTGCGAGGCCGATGGGGTGCACGTCGGTCGGGATGACTTGAGTGCCGGGGAAGCGCGTTCACTTTGCGGGCCGGCCATGTTTCTTGGTGTGTCGGCCAGCAACGTGCTCGAGGCGGAGGAGGCGGAGCAGGAAGGCGCGGACTATATCGGGGTGGGACCGATTTTCGCAACGCCGAGTAAAGCGGACGCCGCCGCGCCAATAGGGATGGAAGGGCTGCGGTTGATAAGAGAGTCGGTGGGCATGCCAATTGTGGCCATCGGCGGCATCAACCACGATAACGCGGCTGGCGTTCTTGAGGCGGGCGCAGACGGAGTGGCCGTTATCTCGGCAGTGGCGACGGCTGCGGATATGGAGGAATCGGTGCGCCGGTTGAGGCGGCTGGTCGATTCGTTCGGTAAAGGGAGGTAGCGATGATTGGCGGCAAGACCTGGTTGGAGGCGTTGAAGTCGGGCGAGGCGCCCGCGATTTTGGAAAAGATTGCCAGCGACGAGGGGCTGCCCGCTGGCGACCTCTTTGAAGCGATGTTGAATGGAACGGCCGTTGTTCCCTATAACAGCGGACGCTGCATAGAGAAGCCTTGTGTGATCGGGGCGGGCTCGAGGGTAAAGGTCAACGCGAACATCGGCACCTCGAGCGATTACGCGGGCCTCGAGGACGAGATGGCCAAGCTGCGCGCGGCGGTGGAGGCGGGAGCGGACGCAGTGATGGATCTTTCAACCGGGGGCCCGATCGACCTGGTCAGGAAAGCGGTGATTGAGAATTGTCCGGTACCGGTCGGCTCGGTTCCGATCTATCAAGCGGCGGTCAGGGCCCAGGAGGAGCAGGGCAGCATCGTGGGCATGACGGCAGACGACATGTTCAGGGCCATCGAGGACCACTGCCGCTCGGGGGTGGATTTCATAACCGTGCACTGCGGAGTGACCTTGGGTGTGCTCGAGGCCTTGCGGGCAAATCCCAGGGTGGCGGATATCGTCAGCAGGGGAGGCGCATTCCTCGCGGGCTGGATGCTGCATCACCAGAGGGAAAACCCGCTATATGCGGAATTCGATCGCCTGCTCGATATAGCACGCAATCATGAAGTCACGCTCTCACTAGGTGACGGTCTGAGGCCGGGTTGCATTGAGGACGCTTCGGATTCGGCACAAGTGGCGGAATTGGTCGTCCTGGGCGAGCTGGTCAAGCGCTGCCGGGACGCGGGGGTGCAGTGCATGGTGGAAGGCCCCGGACATGTTCCGCTCAACCAGGTGGAGGCGAACGTGCGAATGGCTAAGGCCATAACCAGGGGAGCCCCCTTCTATGTCCTGGGACCGCTGGTCACCGATGTAGCTGCCGGTTACGATCACATCGCGGCCGCTATCGGGGGAGCTTTGGCCGCAATCTCAGGCGCCGACTTCCTTTGTTACGTGACGCCCAGGGAACACCTCGGGCTTCCGACCGAGGAGGATGTGCGTGAGGGTGTGATCGTTACCCGCATCGCCGCTCATGCCGCCGACGTAGCCAGGGGCCTTCCGCGAGCCAGGGATTGGGATTTGCGTATGAGCCGGGCCAGAAAGGCGCTCGATTGGGAGGCCCAGATGGAGCTGGCACTCGACCCCGTGAAGGCCAGGCGTCTTTTCGGCGAGCGGCAGATTGAAGGTGAGAAGGCCTGCACCATGTGCGGCGACTTTTGTGCCATGCGCTTCATCAGCGAGTATTTGGGCCGGGAAGAAGTACCGGCCTGCTAAGTACCTAGTTTCATAAATACGGCCGCATTCGAGCGCCGCTGCATCCAAACCGGCTGCGTTCCGCTTCCTGCGGCGTATTGCACGAGTACGCCTCGGTCGCGCGCCTTGCCGGTGCGGCGCCCTGGCGCCCTCGGTGCTGACCCTATTTATGAAGCGAGGTACTAAAAAGGAGCTGGAGGCTGCGGATTGCGCGTATCCGAATCGGGCGAATTTGGCTTGATAGCAGAGCTAAGGAAGATGCTGGGCGCAAGGAAGGAAGATGTCATCCTGTCCGCCGGCGACGATGCCGCCGTCTTCCGATCCCCGGGTGGTGACCTCATGGCCTTCACCGCGGACGCCATGGTTGAGCGGGTCCACTTCGATCCCGCTTATGTCTCCTGGCATGCTCTTGGCTATAAATCGCTTGCCGTTAATATCTCCGACCTGGCGGCGATGGGCGGTTGCCCCTCTTCTTTTGCATTGGTGGTTCTGGGTTTGCGGGAGGATGTCGAGATCGAGGATATAAAGAGGCTGTACGAAGGCTTGATTCAATGCAGCGAGGAATTCTCGTGCTGTATTGTGGGCGGCGATATAGTGCGTTGCCCACAACAGTTATTCGTGTCCATTTCCCTCGCCGGCGGCTTGCCGGGCGGAGCCTTCCTGACCCGCTCCGGAGCCAGGCCCGGCCAATCGATTCTGATCAGCGGTACGCTTGGCGATTCCGCTCTCGGCCTGAAGTGGCTGCTGAAAGGCGGAGGCGGAGAGAATGCCTGCGCCAGGAAGCACCTCTACCCGCAGCCTCGCTTGCGCGAGGGAAATCGGGCGCTTGAGCTGGGCGCGACGGCGGCCATAGACATAAGTGACGGTCTGGTGCGCGACCTCGGCCATATATGCGAGGAGAGCGGCGTGGGGGCTCGCATTATGGTGGAGGACATACCATTGTCGAAGTCGGCCGCGAAGACCGCGAGCGAGGTGGGCGAGGATCCCCTAAAAGCGGCGTTATGGGGCGGCGAGGATTACGAGCTGATCATAGTCGCCGATGAAAATAATGCGAGGATCATGCGGGCGGAAATGAACCTGACGCTTATAGGGGAGATAACGCAGGGGTCGGGAGTGACAGTAATCGATTCTTCCGGGCGGCCGGTGCAATTGGAAAATACTGGTTATGACCATTTCGAGGAGGCTTAGGTGTCGAGGCCGTTGATCGCCCTAACCATTGCCGGATCCGATTCGGGAGGAGGCGCCGGGGTGCAAGCAGATCTCAAGACCTTCTATGCTCTCGGCGTTCATGGCACCTGTGCTATCACCAGCGTCACCTCCCAGAACACGCGAGAAGTTACAGCCCGCTACGATCTTCCCCCCGAGGTGGTCTCATCCCAGTTGGAGGCCGTTCTATGCGATTTCCAAGTCGCGGCTGCGAAGACCGGGATGCTGGGCAATGCGGGAATAATAACGGCGGTGGCTGATACGCTTGCCCGGCACAAGGTGAAAAATGTGGTGGTCGATCCGGTTATGATTTCCTCGACCGGCGATAACCTCCTCACCAGTGACGGGATGGATGTCTTGCGTGAGCACTTGTTCCCCCTGGCCGACGTGATTACCCCTAACATCAAGGAAGCCTCAGCACTGACAGGCCGCGAGGTTCGCGACCTGGAGGGAATGAGGAAGGCAGCCGTTTTCTTAAAGAAAATGGGAGCGGCGGCGGTGGTGGTAACCGGCGGACATCTGGGCGGCAGCAGCGTCATCGATGTCTTCTACGATGGGGAGCGCATGCTCGAGTTGGCGGGCGCAAGGGTAGAGACCGCGAACAACCACGGCACCGGCTGCGTCTTTTCGGCGGCGGTCGCATCCCGATTGGCACTTGGGGAAAATCTCCTGGCGGCCATCGAGAATGCCAAGCAAGATGTCTCGCAAGCCCTGGAGAACTCAATTAAATTGGGTCGGGGGAGGGGAGCCGTTCAGCCGGTTTGCCGTCATTAGAGATTGTTGACAATCCTGTTGAAGAAATGAGGAAAAAGGGGGAAGACGGCATGAGAGTGGGGCTTATAAGCGATACGCATGGTGACGTGGCAGCATGGCGGCAAGCTATCTCGCTTTTCGAATCTTGCGATCTTATTCTTCATGCCGGCGATCACCTCTACCACGGCGTCTTCAACCCCATACTAGGGAGTTATGATCCCAAGCAATTAGCGGAAGAGATGAATGAATGCCCGATACCCATGCTCCACGCCCGTGGTAACTGCGATTCGGACGTGGACCAAGTCGCCATCGCCGACCCCATAATGTCTCCATATAGTATCTGCGAGGTGGACGGGTTGAAAATCATGCTCACACACGGGGATGGTACGGGTGACGCGGAACTGGTGGAAATGGCGACCGGTTACTCGCTTCAACTCCTGGTGCGCGGCCACACCCATATCCACGGCGTCTGGAACCACGGGTCCCTCTTAGTCTGCAACCCCGGCAGCCCGTCACTTCCCAAGGGAGACCGGATACCCTCGGTCGGAATCCTCGAGAACGGAATGGTGAGCATCCTGGACTTGCGCGACGGAAGTAAGTTGTTGAGTCTTCAGGTTCCGGCTTCTGGGTGACCGCCTGCAGCCTGCCCGGTCTACACAAAAAAAAGGGAAAAGCCCTTCAGCGATTGAACATTAAGGGAAAACCGAGAATGGACAAGGAATAGAAGAGGAGGTAGAGCCCATGAGAAGAATCTTGATTGTCGTACTGGCCGTAGCCCTGACCCTGTCGCTAGTCGTCTTCATAGCGGGTTGCGGCGGCAATAAAGACAAAGACACCGCAAAACAGTACATGACTGACGGAGATGCGAGCTGGCAGCTGGCACAGGATCAATGGAAGAAAGTTACCGATATGCAGACCCAGATCACAACCACCCTGATGTCCGGAGACCTTTCCCAGCTGCAAGGTGCGGCCGGCACGGCGCTCACGAAGCAGTTCACGGACGGCTTCGCCGCAGTCGATCAGAACGACCAAGCGGCCAAGCAGCAATACGATTCCATTTCCTCCCTCAATGATGTGCAGGACTACAAGGATTACGCGTCACAAATGCTGCAGGCAATCGACCTGGATCAACAAAGGGTAATGGCCTTCGAAGCGCTCATCCAGAGCATCACTTCCTATATACAGTCACTGCCGGCCGGACAACAACCGAACCTTCAGCAACTGGCAAGCAACCCCGATTACCAGCGTGTAACCGATCTCGAGATGCAGATACAAAACATCGAAAAGAGCGCGGACCAATTGAGGAAGGACAAAAAACTCTAGACAGGGACTCGTCCTTTATTGGAAGGAATTGAAAAGGGAGCGGATAAATCCGCTCCCTTTAGCTTGCTCGGTAATCGCTTCAGTGGCGGGGCACCTTGCCTGCTTTCATGCATTTCGTGCAGACGGTCATACGGCCCGGTTTGCCGTCTACCAAGACCCTCACCTTTTGCACGTTGGGGTTCCACCTGCGCTTGGTCTTATGGTGAGAGTGACTGACTCTGAAGCCGAAACCAGGCTTTTTTCCGCATACCTCGCATATCTTTGACACTGCATTACCTCCTCAAAATGTCCCGTCCCATAAATACGCCGGCATTCAAGCGCCTTTGCAGCCACTCCGGAAAGGCGAGCGAATGATACGTGCTCGGTACGTCGCAGGGGAGCGGAACGCAGGCGGCGCGGCGCATAGATGCTCTCGGTGCACACCGTATCTATGGAACGGGACACCAAGCATACGGCGCTATGTTACCAGAAGCCCTCCGGCATGACAATGTTTGCGACTGTCCTGTCACCCATGATTCCCACCATCCGGGCGCCGCCTGTATCCGGCCGGCACTTCGGGTGTTTTAGTCTCTAGCGATTGTTATAATCATTCTATTCTGGCCACGGTCGCGAGATTTAGGCGGGAAGATGACTGAAAAAGAAAACCAGGATAGGGAGCTGGGAACCATTATCATCAGCGATGACGTGGTTGCTGATATCGTCGGCATCACCTGCACGCGTTGCTACGGCATCGTCGGCATGGCCAGCCAGAGCTTTCATGAAGGGGTTGCGGACCTCCTGGGAAGGGACAGTCTTCGCAAGGGGGTACGGCTGAAACGCAATGAAGAAGAGGTCAGCTTCGACCTGTTCGTGATCGTCGAGGCCGGGATAAATATCACGGAGGTGGCGCATAACCTTATCGAGCAGGTTAAGTACATGGTTGAGAGCTGTACGGGGCTCAAGGTGGAAGAAATTCAGGTTCACGTTCAAGGTGTGAGAGTGCCTTGAACCCCGCATACGGGGGTGTCATTTTTGGTTGATCGGCTTGAGGCTGCCGACTTCGTTGGCCTCATAAACGGCGCTATAGACGCGCTGAAATTGCACAAAGACGAGATAAACTCCATGAATGTCTTCCCGGTGCCGGATGGCGATACCGGGACCAACATGCTGTTGACGATGCAAGCGGTGCGGGAAGCTCTAGGTAAATCCAATCATGTGGACATGCCCCATATATGCCAGGCGCTTTCACGCGGCTCGCTCATGGGGGCGCGGGGTAATTCCGGCGTGGTCCTTTCCCAGATCCTCAAGGGCATGACAGACATTATATGCGACAAGGAAAGCGTGGATGTCGATGCCATGTCGGAAGCCCTGAGCCACGGCTCGGACGTTGCCTATCGGGCGGTCATGAAGCCGGTCGAGGGGACGATACTCACGGTGGTAAGGGAGGCCTCCGAGGAGGGGATGCGCATCAAGGAGGGCCACCGGCAGCTCGAGGACTGGTTCGCAGTCGTCGTGCAACAGGCCAGAGAAACGCTGGAACATACACCCGACATGCTTCCGGTTTTGAAGGAAGCCGGCGTGGTCGATGCCGGCGGGCGAGGATTGCTGGCCATCTTCGAGGGGATACTCGCGCATCTCACAGGCCAGGACCTGGGAACCATCGAGGAGGAGGCAGCCTATGCGGGCGCCGGGCTGGCCGAAATCGAGGTGGAAGATTACCGCTACGAGGCCCAGTTCATGTTGCATGGAAAAGATACGAAGATCGAAGGCTTGCGCGAGACCCTCAACAAAATCGGCGGCTCGGTGTTGGTTGTCGGGGGGGATAAAACCTACCGGGTGCACGTGCACACCGATCACCTGGGAAAAGCCATAGAGGAATCGTCCAAGGTCGGGCGTTTGAGCGATGTGGAGATCGTCGACCTCAAACTGCAGACCGAGGAAGTACGTTCGGGACGCGAAACCGCCAGTCAGAAAGCGGTGGGATTGGTGGCGGTGGCGGTAGGGGACGGCATCAAGGAAGTGCTGATGTCGATGGGGGTGAGCCACATCGTCGAAGGGGGTCAGAGCATGAATCCCAGCACTGCCGAGATACTGAAAGCGATCAAGACGCTGCCGCAGCAGAACGTCATCCTCATCCCCAACAACAAGAACGTCATCCTCGCCGCCGAGCAGACCAAGGAACTTACGGATAAAAAGATTACGGTAGTGCCGTCCGGTTCCATAGCCGAGGGTTTCGCCGCGCTGATCGCCTTCGATCCGCGTGAAGATTTGAAGACCAACCGGAAAAAAATGACCGAGGCTATGAAAAGGGTCAAGACCGGAGCGGTGACGGTGGCCGTCAGGGATAGCAAATATAAGGGGGGCAAGATCAAGAAAGGCAATTTTATCGGCCTCTTCAAGGGAGATATAGTTTCGGCAGCGACCGGCCCGCAGGAAGCGGCGCGCCAGCTGCTCGAGAAGATGATTTCTCCGCAGGACGAATTGGTTGCGGTGATCATCGGGAAGGAAGCGCAGGAGGCCAATCACGGCGGCATCCTTGACCTTATCACGGAAAAGGGGCTCGAGCCGGAGGTGATAGAAGGGGGGCAGCCGGTCTATCAGTACATCTTCGGTGTCGAGTAATCATCGCGGCAGCACCGGCGCAAAGACGGCAGAGCCGGCGAGGCGGCGAGTCGAAGAGCTGGAAGCCAGCTGGAAATTCCTGGATGCCGGCGTCAGCGAGATCAGGGGCGTCGGCAGGACCTTTCTGCATTACCTGGAAGGCCTGGGAATCAATACTATTGAGGACTTACTCTACCACTTTCCCCGCCGCTACCTCGACCGCCGCAAGCTTTCCCGCATAGGCGATGTAAAGATAGGGGCCGAGGCGACGGTTATAGGCACGGTCCGCAGCGCAGATGTCAACCGTATCTCGCGCAACAGGACCATAACGAGCGTTTCCATCTACGACGGCTCCGCTTACCTCTATGGCACCTGGTTCAATCAGCCGTATCACCTGGATCGCCTGCAGCCGGGAACCGAGGTCGTCTTTTCCGGTAAAGTACAATACCGCCTGGGCCGTTTGCAGATGATAAACCCCGCTTACGATATCCTCGAGGACCAGACCGAGGTCGGGCGTAAGACATTACACACCGGGCGAATAATACCATTGCATCCGGCGAGCCAGAAGCTGAGCGCGGCCATGTTGCGCCGGGTGATCATGCGATGCCTGGAACAGTGTGGAGAGATCCCGGACCATCTTCCCATGGATATCAGGCTCGCGCATGGCTATCCGTCGCGATCCCAGGCCTTGAGGGAGATGCACTTCCCGGGATCACGCGGCCGCCTCAATCGCGCCCGCCAGCGCATGGCATACGACGAACTTCTGGTGATGCAGGTCGCCCTGGCCCTCCGGCGCCGGCACTTCAGGACCACCATGACCGGCATAGTGCACGACCAGCCGGGTGCCCTGATTGAATCCTTTAAGAAAACCTTGCCCTTTACCCTGACCGCCGCCCAGAAGAGGGCTTTTTCCGAGATCGCGCGCGACATGTCGTTGCCCTACCCGATGAACAGGCTGCTGCAGGGCGAGGTGGGTTCGGGAAAGACGGTCGTAGCCCTGCTCGCACTGCTTCTCACCCATGAGAGCGGCAACCAGGGCGCGCTGATGGCGCCGACCGAGGTCCTGGCCGATCAACATTTTCGCAACCTGACCAACCTCCTCACCGGGGCCCTCGACCTGCGCGTCGAGATACTCACCGGGAATACCCCGGCGGCACATCGCAAGGAGATCCTGGAAGCGGCGCGAAGCGGCGGTCTCGATATCCTGCTCGGCACGCACGCTCTGATCCAGGAGGATGTTGAATTCAAGAGTCTCGGCCTCATCGTGGTCGATGAGCAGCAGCGCTTCGGTCTGCGCCAGAGGATGCTTCTCAAGGAGAAGGGAAATTGTCCGGATACCCTGATAATGACCGCGACGCCCATCCCCCGCACCCTTTCCCTCACCCTGTATGGGGATCTCGAGGTGTCGGTGATAGACGAAATCCCGGCCGGCCGGCCGGGCACGACTACCATAGCCGCGGGGAACGAAGGCAGGGAGCGCGCCTACGCCATAATTCGCGATCAACTGGAGTCGGGGAGGCAGGGATTCGTTGTCTGTCCCCTGGTGGATGTCTCTCCGGTCGTCGAGGCCAAGGCCGCTCAGAAGGAGGTAAAGGAACTCAAAAAGGTTTTCCCAGACTTTACCATAGGCCTCCTGCATGGCCAGATGGGGAAAGCCGAGAAAGATGAGGCCATGGCGGGCTTCAGAGAGGGAAGGGTGCAGTTGCTGGTCTCGACCACGGTAATCGAGGTGGGTATCGATATAGCCAACGCTACCTTCATGCTGGTCGAGAACGCCGACAGGTTCGGCCTTTCACAGCTGCATCAATTGAGAGGCCGGGTGGGAAGAGGCGAACATAAATCGTATGCGCTTTTTATTTTCGAGGCGGATACCGAGGAGTCGAAAAGCCGCATGCGAGCCATAGCTGAGATAGAGGACGGCTTCAAGCTGGCCGAGGCCGATCTTCAGATTCGCGGCGAGGGCTCACTATTTGGAACCCGGCAGTCGGGGCTGCCCGATCTGAGGGTGGCACGACTGATAAAGGATTACAACCTGCTCGTAAAGGCGCGGCGCGATGCTTTTGCGATCGTAGAAAAAGACCCCGGGCTCGAGGATCCAAGGCATCAGTTGCTTCGTTTCGAGGTAGCTAGGCGCTTCGAGGAGAGCCTGGATTGGCTATTCCAGGCCTAGTGGACCGCCTCATACATGAGGCTGTCCACTAGCGACCGCCGCATACATGAACTGCCCACTTCGCAGCATCCTTTATAATCTCTTACAGGAGGCCGTTTTGTGATGATCCGGAAGAGCCGCAGCAAACGATGGATGTTGGCAGGAGTTATCATCTGCCTGCTCCTGATGACCCTCATTCCGGCGGCCGCCCGGGCAGAGGCCGAACCTGATGGACCCCGCTTGATGAGGGTCTCGCCCTCGCAGCCGCAATTAGCCGGCAGGGACATCACGATTGCGCTCTCTTTCGATCGCCCCATGGAGCTTTCGAGCATATCGGAAGCGGCATCCTTCGATCCCCCCGTCGCCTTTGCCGTCTCGGGAGAAGCCGAATGTTTGATCGTACCCTCGGATCTCCTCGAAGGCGGCCGGGAATACAGTTTCCGCCTGGAGGCCGGCAGGGTTCGCGACCGCAGCGGCAACAAGTTTGCGGAAGGACTGGAATTACGCTTTACCACCCGTAACGAAGCCATGTGCTTTGCCGTGCCGGGGATAGGTTTTGATGGGGATGTATTGGAAGGAAAGGATGCGCAGGCGGTAGCAAGTGTCCTGGGATTCGGGGTAGGGAAATATCCCGGCACGGGGCGGCCGGGCGCCGGGAACCTGGTGCTCATGGCCCATGCCAGCGGCCAGATATACTTCCCCTTCAACCGTCTACAGGAACTGAAAGCAGAAGATGAGCTGAGGGTGCGCTACGGGGGGCAAACCTTCGTCTACAAGCTTGGGGAGACAATGGTGGTTGCCGAAAGCGCGATATGGATACTGGATCCACAGGGCTACGCCATGCTAACTATCTTCGTCTGCTGCGCCGCCGACGGCAAGCCTTCTCCCACCTTTCACCCGCCCTACCGCTACGTGGTTCGCGCCGCCCTTACCGGCGTCAACCCGTGACATTCGGCCGGTGTGCCTCATTTGCCCACCGCTCTTGTAGAATATATAACCATGAGGATTATAGGAGGCGAGGCGCGCGGCCGCACCATTAAGACTCCCCGAGGAATGGCGACGCGTCCGATGAGAGACTTCGTGCGCGAGGCCGTTTTCAGCATTTTGGGTAGATCGGTCGAGGGCGCTCGCGTACTCGATCTCTTCGCCGGCAGCGGCTCGCTCGGGTTGGAGGCCCTCAGCCGGGGGGCGAAGGAAGCGGTCTTCGTCGATTTCGGACGGGAGCCGATCAAGATCATTCAGGAAAATCTGGACAGGTTAGGCATGTCGGTCAGGGCTAAGATCATCAAGGCGGAAGTTCTCGATTACCTGCGGAAAGCCTGCAGCGGAGAGTCCCGGTTTGATTTGATTTTTATAGACCCACCCTTTAGAATTGATTTGAAATATCGGCAGGAAATGCTGAAGCTTATCGCCGAAGGCGGTTTTTTGGCCCCATCGGCGGTTGTGATTATAGAGGCTCCACTGCGAAGCGAGCCCCCGCGATCGCCGGAGGGAATGAGATTCGCGGAAAGGCGAAAGTACGGGGAGGCCGCGGTGGATATTTATGTAAATAAGGAAAATAATATAAATCAGGGGAAGGAAGGCCGGGCGATATGACTGCTGCGATTTGTCCGGGGACCTTCGATCCAATAACAAATGGACATCTGGACGTTATCAAAAGGGCAAGCAAATACTTCGACCGATTCATCGTTGCCGTGGCCGCAAGACCGGATAAGATGCCCCTGTTTAATTTGCGGGAGAGGGTGCATATGGTGAGTACCACCACTAAAAACCTGCCTAATGTGGATGTCGAGCCGTTCGACACGCTGCTGGTGGATTTCGCGAAAAGCGTGGGCGCCACGTCAATAGTCAAGGGATTGCGCGCTATCAGCGATTTCGAGTACGAGTTCCAGATGGCCCAGATCAACCAGGCGATGGGGGAGGAGATCGAAACGTTTTTCATGATGGCGAGTGCCGAATATACCTTCATTAGCTCGAGCGCCGTAAGGGAGGTAGCCTCCTACGGGGGGTCCATAAAAGGCCTGGTGCCGGGAGATATAGAAAACGAATTGGTGGAGATGTTTAACAGCAAGTTCAACAGCCTGGAGAAAGGGGCGGTCTAGATGGACGTCTTTCAACAGCTAGACAGAATAGAGGACCTGATTGTTTCGAGCAAGCATGTGCCTTTTTCGTCCTCGGTAATGGTTAGCGAGACCGAGATATTCGAGCTACTGGATGAATTCCGCAGCTCTCTTCCGGAAGAGTTGAAGCAGGCGCGCTGGATGGTCAAGGAAAAGCAGGAATTGATGGATGAAACGCGCAAGGAGGCCGATCGCATCCGGGACGAAGCCATGCAGGAGAGGTCGCGCCTGATAGAGGAGACGGAGATCATCAAGGCCGCCAGGGCCGAGGCGGAAAGGATGCTGGAAGAGTCGCAAGGGCAGTCGAGGGAAATAAGGCTGGAAGCCGAGGATTACGCGGATGAAAGGCTGGCCAATCTCGAAGTAACCTGCTACAAGCTGCTCGAGGTGATCAAGCGAGCGAGGGAAAGGCTTCAAGGCACGCCGGAGCAGACCGAGGAAGCGCAGGAGTTCGAACTGGAATAAGGCGATCGACGGCCTGCCCGCTTTGGTCTGAGGCCGGCACGAAATAATAGCGGATAGAACCGCGCCCCTCCAACCACTTCCCAAACATTATTTCGACGACCTGATTTTTATATAGATCTGGAGGTGTCTGAAATGAAAGACACATTGAATTCGCGTAAGTTGAAAGTCTCGGTAACCAATCTCGTGAAAAAGGTGTTTTCAAGAGAAAGGTTTTCGGCGATCGTGGATGTCGGTGTCGGAGAGCACGGCCTTGACGAGCGAGGCAAGGAGGGCGACCTCAAGCTGGACGTCTGGCTGGAAAGCAGCCCGGACGGCATCCGGGTCAAGGGTGAGATAAGAGGGACTGTTGGTATGGAATGCACCCGCTGCCTGTCTGAATACACGCAGGAACTGGATATCGATGTCGATGAGTTCTATCGGCGACCCGGATTGAGCACGGTGAATCGCGAAGGCCGAGTTGCTGCGCACGAGATCGAGGTCCCGGAAGAGGACGCATATATAATAGACGAAGGAATGATAGATCTTAACCTGCTGATCAACGACAATGTTATGCTCAACCTCCCCATCAAGCGGCTGTGCGATGAACGCTGCAAGGGGCTATGCCAGGTCTGCGGGACGAATCTCAACGATGAGGAGTGTGGCTGCGTTATCGAGGATATCGATCCGCGGCTGGCGCCCCTGCGCGACCTGCTTGACCGCAAAGAGAGCTGAGAATATACTCGGTGGAGTTTGGTAGAAAGAGGTAATTAAGCTTTTTGGAGGCAGGAAATGGCAGTACCGAAGCGCAAAAAGTCACGTTCAAGAACCGCAATGAGGCGGGCGAACTGGAAGGCGCAGGAGCCTTCAAAGTCCTCTTGCCCGCAGTGCCATTCCCCAAAACTTCCTCATAGGGCATGTCCGACTTGCGGAACCTATAACGGCCGGGAAGTGATCGAGACGGAATAGACGCCCGGGAGAAACTGGCGTGGCGAACCTGGAAAAAATAACCATAGCCCTCGATGCTATGGGCGGTGATAACGATCCCGAAGCCAGCGTTTCCGGGGCCCTCGAAGCTCGCGACGAATTCGGAATAGAAACCCTCCTGGTCGGCGATGAGAAAATCCTGCGCGCAATGCTGGCCGAAAAAGAGCGAGGTGACCTGGAGATAGTGCACGCACCCGAGGCGGTCGGCATGGAAGAAGAGGGTGCCTGGGCGGTGCGGAGCAGGGAGGGTGCGTCAATAGTCGTCGCGGCCGAGGCGGTGCGCGAGGGCAGGGCACGTGCGATGGTATCGGCGGGAAACACCGGCGCCGCCATGGCCGCCGCCTTTTTTTCATGGGGCAGGATCAAGGGAATAAAGAGGCCGGCTCTGGCCGTGGTCCTTCCTCCCGCAAAGTCACCCGCACTGCTCATTGATGTCGGTGCCAACAGCGACTGCCGTCCGGAACACCTGCGCCAGTTCGCCCTTCTGGGGAGCGCCTATGCTTCGCTGCGCTGGGACCTCGAAAGCCCGAGGGTGGCGCTGCTCAACATCGGAGCGGAGGAATCGAAGGGCAATGAGCTAGCCCGTGAAGCGTTTCAGATATTGAGCTCGGATGATCGCATCAATTTCATCGGCAATCTCGAGGGGAGGGACCTGGCGCGGCAAAAGGCCGACGTGGTCGTGACCGACGGATTTACCGGCAACATCACCCTGAAGGTCGTGGAGGGGGTGGCTTCAATGATAATGGGTCAGCTCCTGGAATCGCTGAAGACTCTGAACGAAGAAGAGCTGAAGCCGCTGTTGCCTGCCTTGCTGGGGCTAAGACAGGAGATCGATTATCGCAGTATCGGCGGAGCGCCGTTGCTGGGAGTAAAGGGCGTCTGTATTATTGCCCACGGTAGTTCGGATGCCCTGGCTATGAAGAACTCATTGCGGGTGGCGGCGGAAGCTGCGGCATCGGGGATGGTGGAAATGACGGAGCGCTATCTCGCGGCGCCGAGAGGGAGCGCTTCGTGATTTTACGGCATCGCGGGAGGGAAGGTATCGAAAAAATCCTTGGGGTCAGGTTCCGCGATCGTGAGTTACTGCGGATTTCCCTTACGCATAGGTCGTACGCGCACGCAGCATCAATGGGTTCCGAGAATACCAACGAAAGGTTGGAGTTCCTGGGGGATGCCGTCCTCGATCTGGTTATTTCAGATTATATGTATAACAAGCACCGAGAATTGGACGAGGGTGAGCTTACACGCATCAGGTCTTTTCTGGTAAATATGAATTCCTTGAGTGAAATGGCAAGGGATATCGGCATCGGGCCCCACATCTTGTTGAGCCGAGAAGAGAGAGCGGATGGGGGAGCCGAAAAGTCATCCATCCTCGCCGATACGCTTGAGGCGCTCATCGGGGCCGTATATCTGGACCAGGGATTGCATAAGGCGCGCGAGGTGGTCATGAGGCTGGTGCTGGAGAAGATGAACGAGGCCGTGTCCGGGCCCCTCGATTACGATTACAAGTCCAGGCTGCAGGAGCAGGTGGTGAAGGAGACGGGGGCGCTTCCCAGGTACCGGTTGACCGAGGAAGGGCCGGCCCACAGGAAGATTTTTTACGCCACCGTCTACATCAACGGAGAGATTCGGGGGCAGGGGAGCGGGAGCTCCAAAAAAGAGGCCGAGCAGGCTGCCGCGCAGCAGGCGCTCGAGGGAGCCTCTAAAGATAGGGTCTTTAAAGGTTCGAACAGTGATAAGAAGGGGGAATGAAGATGGCTGGCATCGGGATCGTTACCGACTCCACAGCCTACATGGACGATGCGTACGTGAAGGAACACGACATAAAAGTTGTGCCGCTCAGCGTCATGATGGATAACGTTTCCTACCGGGAGGGCGTGGATATAGGTAACGAGGAGTTTTACCGCAGGCTCAAAGAATCGCCAAACTTTCCCACCACATCGCAGCCTTCGGCCGGCGAATTCCTGGAGGCCTACAAAGAGATGGCCGGCCGCTACGACCAATTGGTAAGCATACACATCTCCTCCGGTATCAGCGGCACTTGCGAATCGGCGAGGTGCGCCGCGGCCGAGATGGAAGATTATCCCATTGAGATCATCGACTCCAGGACCACTAGCGCTATGCTGATGCTCATCATTCAGGATCTGGTGGAAGCCAGGGATAAAGGCATGGAATTACCGGAAATCCAAGCCCTTCTCAAAAAGAGGATCGAGCAAAGCACCATCATGTTCGCTGTGGATACGCTGGAGTACCTGCATAAGGGTGGCCGCATAGGTGGGGCGCAGGCCATGATGGGCTCCATGCTCAAGATCAAGCCCATCCTCTACCTCGACGGCACGATCGATGCCTTGGAAAAGGTGAGGGGGAGCGGCAAGGCGCTCGACCGCCTGGTGGAGCTGACGCGGGAGAAGCTGGGAAAGAAGAGGGCGCGAGTCGGATACACCCACGTCAGAAATGAGGCCCGCTTATTCGAGCTGGCAGAAAAGGTAAGGGGAGCGGTGAAGTGTGACCGGGACGGTGTTTGTTACAACGAGGTCGGCCCCGTTATCGGATCTCACGTCGGGCCGGGCACCGTGGCAGTCGCTTTCTTCCCGGTGGATTAGCTGGCTTTATAAGGCTTATGAGTAAGAGAAGGTGCATAAACGATAGCTGCCATACGTCCGGCTGCTCCTGAAGAAGTCAACGAGGTAACCCGGCTCATGTACCTGGCGGGTAAGAGCCATGTGGAGAAATCCATTTACGACATCATGTGGCCGCAGAGCATGGACTTGAGGATGGCGCGACTGGCGGCGCTCTATAAAGCTTCCGCCCGCTCCTGGTACCGCTACGATTCCTATCTGGTAAGCGAGTTGGATGGCAAGGTGTCGGGATCCCTGTGTGGCTACAACGAACTCGAGTCCGGAGGCCCGAAGCTGGGGGAGGCCTTTAAGGAGATCGGGATCGACCGCTCGGAGGGCAGAGCCATCTTAGAGGCCCTGCAACCCTATTACCGCGTCTGCCCCGTCCATCCCGAAGACGCATGGATAGTCGAACACGTCGCCGTTTTCCCCGAGTTCAGGGGGCGGGGCATAATAATCGACCTTCTGGAAAAGGTGCTGGAACGGGGACGGCAGCGCGGCTATAAATACGCGCAACTCGATATGCTCATTGGTAATACCCCGGCTCAGCGAGCGTACGAGAAGGCTGGTTTCAGGGCCTCCGATGAGCGTGAAGACCCCGAGTTCGCGAAGATCTTCGGCGCTCCCGGCATTCTGAAAATGTCCACCCCCCTCTAATGGGGTCAGGCCTATGCATATGCATTTTCCGCAAGGCTGTGCATTGATATTCGGAAAACTTGAAAATGCATATGCATAGGCCTGACCCCATTAGAGGGGGGAAGGGTTTCAGCCGCTTAAAGGAGAAAAATAGTTAGAATATCAGTAGATAGATAAAAGAGAGAGAAAGAGCATGTTTCTAAAATCTCTTACCGTTCGCGGATTCAAGTCTTTCGCAGAGAAGATGACGCTAGAGTTCGAGCCGGGCATATCGGTGATCGTTGGACCCAATGGCAGCGGCAAGAGCAACGTTGCGGACAGCGTCCTATGGGTGCTGGGCGAGCAGAGCCCGCGCAACCTCAGGGGTAGCAAGATGGAAGACGTCATATTCGCCGGCAGCGCCACTCGCCAGCCCCAGAACATGGCGGAGGTATCCCTAAGCTTTGACAATCGCAACGGTGATATTCCCCTCGACTTTCCGGAAGTCGTCGTCACCCGGCGCATATTACGCACCGGGGAGAGCGAATACCTCTTGAATAAAGCCAGCTGCCGCCTGATTGATATTCAGGAGCTGCTCTCCGACCTGGGCGTGGGCCGCGAACTAACCGCCGTTATCAGCCAGAACAGGCTGGAGACCATATTGCGCAGCCAGGCCGAGGACCGCCGGGCTTTCATCGAGGAAGCGGCCGGGCTGCGAAAACACCGCCGCCGCAAGGACAAGGCGTTACGCAAGATGGAGGGCATGGAGCGCAACCTGGTAAGGGTGAAAGACATCATCTCTGAGGTTAACAAGCAGCTACGTCCGCTGGAGCGGCAGGCCAGGCAAGCCAAGGAATACCAGGAATTGGCAACCAGCATTAGGGAATTGTCGATACGGCTGCTGGTCGCCGAACTGGAGGAATTGAAAGAACAGTGGGAGAACCGGCGCCAAGAGGAAGAACGGCTCGTACGCCAGCTGGAGGAGACATCGGCACGCGTAAAGCAGGGCAAGGAAAGCATCTTGCAGTTGGAGGTAAGCATTCGCAATGGCCGCATCGAGCTCGAGAAATGCCGCCTGCGTCAGATGAGGCTGCTTTCTCTCGGCGAGCGGCTGCGGGCCTGCGAGCACCTCGGCGAGGAGAGGCTCAAACTATATGACGCCTTGGGTGGAGACATTTCATATGGTGAATCGGGATGGACCTCGCGACGGCAGGAGCTGGCCAGGAAGCGCGCCGAGCTGGAGGTGGAATCGCAAAAGACGGAGGAGGAGATTTCGCAGCTGGAAGAGGAGGGGCGGCGAATTCGGGATGAGCGCAAGTCGCTGGCGGCTGAATTGGGCTCGGTCAGGCGCGAGAGGGACGCTCTCAGGCGTTCCTGGGATGAGATGCAGGAGCGGGGCAAGGCGATCCAGGAAGATAAGAGGAATAATCTGGAAAAGGCTGAGGAGCTCGACCGGGCGGCAAACGATCTGGCATCGCGCAGGGATCAATTAGCGCAACGCCTCGAAATCCTGTCAGGCAGCCTGCGGGAGGCGCAAGACGGCCTTACGAATATCATGCGCGAGAAGGCCGAGAAGCAATCGCGGTCGGCAGCGGCTAAGCAGGAACTCTCGCGCTTGCGGCTGCAGCTGGACGAGGTGACCGGCAGGCAAAAATGTTGCTATGAGGATGAAGCATTGGTCGACGCCCGGTTGAAGGCCCTGCAGGAGCTTTTTTCCTCAAGGATCGATTATGCGGCCGGCGCCGCCAAGGTGATTGAACATGCGGAAGGCGGAACCGGAATAATCGGCATTTTGATGCATAAGATCAGCATCGCCGAGCAGTGGGAAAAGGCCATGGAGTCGTATCTCGGGCCCTGGCTTTTCTGTGTCATTACCGAGGGCATCACCGACGCTCTGGAAGCTATCAAGGCTCTGAAAAAAGGCGCAGAGGGCTATGCGCTTTTCCTGCCACTCTCCGAAATAACCAAGGAGCGGGGCGAGGATTTTAAGAGTATGGCCAGGCAAGCAGGAGGCACGCCTGCCCTCGATATCATCGATTGTGACCGGGATGTCCGATCGGCTGTTGAATATCTCCTGGGCGATGTCGTCTTCTGCCGGGACATGGAAGAAGCCGGCAGTAAGGCTGAAAGGTATCCCAAGTTGACCTTCGTGACATCGGAGGGGGATGTCGTAGCTCCCCACCGGGTCATCAAAGGGGGAGCCAAACCAAAAAGCGCTTTTCAGCTCATAGCGGGGCGGCGTGAGATGCAGCAATTACAGGAAAAGCTGGCGTTGTGCGACGAGCGGGCCATGGCCATCGAGGCGGAGCGTATGGAAATCCTCGAAAGCATAAGCCGGTTGGAAAGCGATATCCAGATAATGGAAAAAGAGGCCGTCGAGATCGAGGCGGCATCGAGGGAGTTGGAAGCCGCATCCGGGGAGAAGGTGCTTAACCGTGAGCGCCTGGTAGCTGAGATCGACGGCCTGGCTGAAAAGCAGGCTGAAATGGAGGCAGAGCGAGCGCAGCTTAGCGCCAGCTTAAACGCCCTGGAGGACGAGGAATCCAATCTGTCGGCGACACTCGATACGCTGGAACCGCAATGGGCGAAGGAAGAGGGCGTCGTCGAGGGTTTGCGCGAGCGCGAAAAGGAAATGGACGAAGCCTTGCAGCAGATGAGGGCGAAGGAGGCTTCCCTTGCCGAGAGGCGTTTCCACTTGCAAGAGAGGCTCAGAGAACTGGGGGAGGAAGCGGCGGCTCCCGACTTGCCCGGGCGGGAGGATCTGGCTGAGATGTCCCGAGCGCAGGAGCAGGTGCTGGAGCTTACACGTAGGCTCGCGAAGACGCATGAGATACTGGCCTCGCGGGCGGCGGCGCGCGAGCAAGAGACCCGGGACGGCATCGAGAGGAATGAGCGGGAGCTTGATGACGGCCGCGGCAACCTGGAGGAGACGGAGGCGGTGGAGGCGGAGCTGAGGGAGACGGTCCACAACAAGGACTTAATAACGGCCCAGCTGAAGATGCGAGTCGATATGCTGGTCCAGCGCCTGCTCGACGAGTACAGGCTGCCGGTGGAAACAGCGGTAATGGAATATTCTCCCAATCGCGAGCGGGAAGACATGAGGCAGGACCTGGAACGCATGGAACGCCGGCGCGAAATGCTCGGTCAGGTCAACTTAAGGGCCGTCGAGGAATTTCAGACGCTGAAAGAACGCCATGATTTCCTGCTGGAGCAGGTGGAGGAACTGAAGGAAAGCAAGGCCTCCCTCCTCAAAGTCGTGCGAGCCGTAGACCAGGAGATCGTACGCATATTCAAGGAAACCTATGAGGAAGTGAACCAGCACTTCCAGGAACTCTTCGAAAAGTTGTTTCCCCAGGGGAGGGCCGAACTCACCCTCTCCGATCCAACCGACCTGCTGAATACAGGTGTGGAGATAGAAGCCCAGCCACGTGGCAAGCGGCTGAAAAAGCTTTCGCTTCTCTCCGGTGGCGAAACCGCCCTGACCTCCCTTGCCTTCCTCTTCGCCATCTTCAAGACCAGGCCCAGCCCCTTCTATTTCCTGGATGAGGTGGAGGCGGCGCTTGATGACGTCAACCTTCACCGCTTCCTGAATATGCTCAAGGAGTTCAAGGGCGATTCGCAACTGGTCATTATCACCCATCAGAAGCGCACCATGGAGATAGCCGACGTCCTATACGGCGTATCCATGCAGGCTTCGGGGGTTTCCAAAGTGGTCAGCCAGAAACTGGAAGAAGCGGAACAGCTGGCTAAGACCGGCACCGACTAAGGGGGGCCGACCCTCCACCTCAATAGACCCGGCCGGACCGGGATCTCGGTTCGGGGTATTATAAATCAATGTAGTCGCAAGAAGCGCGAACCGTGAGGCGGGCCATGAACGAAGAAAAAGAGCAAAAGAAGCGCGAGAAGGAAGAACAGAAGAGGAAGCAGAGGGAGGAAAAGGAGCGGCTCAAGGCGGAGAGGAAGGAGCGCAAGGAGCGCAAGAGGCAGGAAAAGGAACAAGCCCTCGAGGAGATGCAGGAACTCCCGGACATCGAGGCCGAGGAAGACGCCCGGGAGCTTAAGTGCGAACCGGTTTTTAATCCCTCTAAGGTCGAGGAGGGAGTGCTCATCCCCTATGAGTGTGAAGAAGAGCCGGAAGAGCAGCCGCCCTTACTCGATGAGCCCCTGACGATTCTCGAAGAGGAGGCGCAGGAAGAGGACAAGGAAGGCTGGTTCTTAAGGCTGCGCAACGGTCTCTCAAAAAGCCGCATCAATTTCGTTGCTCCCTTATCCCGGGCCATGTCATCACGCCGCTTCGATGACGCCTTCTGGGAAGAGGTGGAGGAAATACTGGTAGGGGCCGACGTCGGGGTGGACATGACAATGATTTTAGTGGAAAGGGTCAAAGAGCGCATGGCTCGGGAAAAGGTGAAGGAGCCCGAGCAGCTCTTGGAGCTTTTCCGCAACGTCCTTGCCGAAGCCCTGGATACCGGCGAGCAATACCTGAGGTTTGCGACCCAGGGACCGAGTGTTTTCATGGTTGTCGGCGTGAACGGAACCGGCAAGACGACGACCATCGCTAAAATGGGACACCTGCTGCAGCGGGATGACAAGACAGTTGTTTTCGCAGCGGGCGACACCTTCCGCGCGGCCGGTGTGGAGCAGCTGGAAACGTGGGGCGAAAGGGTGGGGCTGCAAACGGTAAAGCATCGCCAGGGATCTGACGCGGCGGCCGTCGTTCACGATGCCGTGGAATCGGCCGTAGCCCGAGGCATCGATGTTGTTATCGCGGATACCGCCGGCCGGCTGCACACCAAGACCCCCCTCATGGAGGAATTGAAGAAGATAAGGCGGGTGGCGGAAAGGGGCGCGCAGGTTACCGAGACCCTACTGGTGATAGACGCGACCACCGGGCAGAACGGAGTCATCCAGGCCAGCCGGTTCAAAGAGGCGGTTGACGTTACTGGCGTTGTCCTCACCAAGCTCGACGGCACGGCCAAGGGCGGTATCGTCGTTGCGATAGTCCACGAACTCGGGATTCCCATAAAGTTCATCGGGGTCGGCGAAGGGCTCGAAGATCTCTACCCCTTCGATCCCCAGGAATTCGCAAGGGCCCTGTTCTCGTAAGTAAAAATATCCTTTATTCTAGAAATAATCAGCCCGCGCCAAGAAAGCTTATCCCCATTCCCGGGCTATCAGCAAACCATACATATTATTTTAAATAGTTCGATTATTGGCGGCGAATGGAATATCATTATTGGGCATGCTCAGCACGCTCCTTGTGCTGGAAAAGGCCGATTCTTGATCCAGGTGGCATTGCAAATGAACGGTGATAAGCAAAGAGAGTCAAGAAGGGAATTGGGAACAGCGAAGGATAGTGATGGCGCCCGATTCTCGGCCGCCGCCGGCCAGAGAGCGGGAGACGAATTTAATATCAACAATCCTTTCCTGAGCTTGCTCATGCAAAGCATTCAAGATGTCATCGTATTGCTCGAGGCCGATGGGACCATCCGTTATGTCAGCCCGGCCAACGAAAAATATTCCGGCTATAAGTCGGAGGAACTTATCGGCAGCAGCCCACTGGATTCCATCCATCCCGACGACATTCCAATCGTCATTCAAGCGCTGTCTGGCCTCCTTAAGGAGCCGGGCTCGCGGCGTGAATGCGATTATCGCATACGGCACAGGGATGGAGGATGGCAATACGTTCATGGCGTTGCGACCAATTTGCTTGATTACCCGCCGTTGTCGGCCATCTTACTCAGCGCCTCGAACGTTACCGATTACAAGCAGGCGGAGAAGAAACTGAGGGATGAGCAGAGCTTTCTGGAGGAAGCCCTGGACTCCTTGAATATCGTTTTCTATGTCCTCGATATGAATGCCCGCTTGCTGCGCTGGAACAAGACTTTCAGGCAGGTTTCCGGCTACAGCGATGAAGAGCTCGCATCACTCTCGGTTCTCGATTTTTTTGAAGATGAAGATATCGTGCGGCAGGAGGAATTCTTTCAGACCCTCGTCGTGCAAGACCGAGCGGGGATCGAGGCGACGGTGGTCAACAAGGACGGCCTTAGAATTCCCTTTTATTTCCATTCAACCCTGTTTAGAGATGGAGAGGGGAATCCCAAAGCCGTTTGCGGGGGAGGAATCGACATCAGCGAGAAAAAGCAGGCTGAGACGGAGCTTGAGGGATACCGTAAGCGCATCGAGGAGCTGGTTGAGGAGCGCACCATGGCGCTGATGCAAGCCAACGAAAAATTGCAGGCGGAGATAACCGAACGCAAGCGGGAGGAGGCAGAGCTTCTGTCCAGTAATTCGGAGCTGGATGCTTTTGCTTATAGTGTATCCCACGATCTGCGCGGTTCCCTCTCGGTAATAAAGGGTTTCGCCCATTCGGCTATAAGAGCTCGAGAGGATGAGCGGTTCGAGGATGAAATGCATTGCCTCTCCGAGATCATAGGGGCCACCAATCGCATGAACTATTTCATCCAATCACTCCTTGTTTATTGTGAGGCGGGCCAGGCGCAAGGAGAAACGGACAGGGTTGAACCGGGATTGGTATTGAGGGATGTCATCAAGGCGCATAAGGAGCGAATAGAGGAGGCGGGGACCGAACTGAAAACCCAGAATAACTTGCCGGCAATCGAAGTCGAACCGGTGAGGCTGTATCAGGTGTTGGCCAACCTGGTGGAGAATGGCCTTAAATACTCAGGCGACAATCCCCGTCCGAAAATAGAAATCGGTGGCAGAGAAGAAGACGGCGAGGCTATATTCTTTGTAAGAGATAACGGCATGGGCATCCAGAGCGAAGACCTGCACAGAATATTTGAACCCTTCGCGCGCGCCGAGGACGCCGGGCAGGCCGGACTGGGGATAGGACTCGCGACTGTGAAGCGGGCGGTGGAAGGATGGGGGGGGAAGGTATGGGTCGATTCGACTCCGGGCTCCGGCTCTACCTTCTTTTTTACAGCTCCCATCGCAAATTCTTGAGATTCCCAGGCAATGGCGATCGACCCCATGATTGCCGGCTATCTTTGACACGGTTAAAAAGTTCCTATAACTTTAGATACTTAGTGGTTGCTTAAAACAGCACATAAAACCTGAAATCCGCGCCGAGCCGCGGGTGGGGTAAAAAACTTTAATGACAGTGGTGGTGAATCATGTTTGACAATCTCAGCGAACGGCTGCAGGACATTTTCAAGGGCCTGCGCGGTCACGCTAAGCTATCGGAAAAACAGGTAAACGAGGTGACGCGGGAGATCCGGCTAGCCCTCCTCGAGGCCGACGTTAACTTTAAAGTAGTAAAGGAATTCGTCGGCCGTGTGCAGGAGAGGGCGGTGGGGCAGGACGTGCTGAAGAGCCTCACCCCGGCTCAACAGGTCATAAAGATAATCGACGAGGAACTGACCGACCTGTTAGGAAGCACCAAGCAAGGTATCAACTTCGGCCGGCCTCCCTCGGTGATCATGCTGATCGGACTTCAGGGCTCGGGGAAAACTACGGCGACCGCCAAGCTGGCCAACCACCTCAAGAGCCAGGGGCGTCACCCGATGATGATCGCTGCCGACATCTACCGCCCTGCGGCCATCGACCAATTGGAAAAACTTGGAGACCAGGTGGGTGTCGAGGTTTATTCCGACCGCAAGGCGAAGCCGGAGGCCATAATCGAAGCCGGTCTCAAGAAGGCGGAAAAGGAAGGCCTTGATACGGCCATAGTGGATACAGCCGGCCGATTGCACATCGATGAGGGCATGATGCAGGAGTTGGTTCGCATCAAGAAGAAAGCACCCCCAAATGAAACTCTCCTGGTTGTAGATGCAATGACCGGCCAGGATGCCGTCAATGTGGCTCAAGAGTTCAACGAGAAAGTGGGCTTTGACGGCATCATTCTCACTAAGCTCGACGGCGATGCCAGGGGCGGAGCCGCCCTTTCCGTAAAGGCCGTCACCGGGAAACCGATAAAATTTGCCAGCGTAGGAGAGAAGATAGCCGACCTCGAGCCCTTTTACCCCGATCGCATGTCCTCGAGGATCCTCGGCCTTGGCGACATGCTCACCTTCATAGAGAAAGCCCAGTCCACCTACGACGAAAAGCAGGCCGAGGAACTGGAAAAGAAGCTGCGCAAGCAGCAGTTTACCCTCGAGGATTTCCTCGACCAGATGGACCAGCTGAAGAAGATGGGGCCGCTCGACCAGATCCTGGGCATGATCCCGGGAATCAGTGCCGGCAAACTCAAAGGCCTTCAGGTGGAGGAGTCGCAGCTGAAGCGGGTGGAGGCAATCATTCAATCTATGACACCGGGAGAACGGCGCAAGCCGCAGATCATAGGGGCCAGCCGCAAGCAGCGCATTGCGCGCGGCAGCGGCACGAGCACCCAGGATGTTAACCGCCTGTTGCAGCAGTTCCAGCAGATGCAGAAGCTGTTCAAACAGTTCGGGAAGATGTCTCCCCGCAAGATAAGCCAGATGGGGCAGACTTTTCCCTTCCAACTCTAGCGGATCCGCTGAAAAGCGGGGTTGTTGAAACGCGAAAGGAGTGCATTTAGATTGGTAAAAATCAGATTGATGAGAATGGGTGCCAAGAAAAAGCCTTTCTATCGGGTGGCCGTTGCCGACAGTCGCAGTCCCAGGGACGGCAGGTTCATCGAAATCATAGGGCATTACAATCCTCGCTCTGAACCTTCTTTTATCGAGATGGACGAGGAAAAAGCTCTGGAATGGTTGCGCAAGGGAGCGCAGCCCTCGAACCAAGTCCGGAATCTCATGAAGATCAAGGGAATCTGGCAGAAGTTTGAGGAGGAAAAGAGTGGCAAGTAACAACAACGCCGGCCAGGAGGTCGACTTAAGAGAGCTCCTTGAGTACTTGGCTAAGGCGCTGGTGGATAAGCCCGAGATGGTAGAAGTAACCGCCGTCGAGGGCGAGCGCTCGACCATCCTGCAATTGCGTGTTGATCCGGAAGATGTCGGCAAAGTGATAGGCAAGAAGGGGCGCATCGCCGGGGCAATGCGAATCTTGATCAAGGCTTCGGCGACCAAGGAAGGGCGCAACGCTATAGTCGAGATAATCGATTAGCGCCATGCCCCGGGCAAGCGGCAAGAGCCCCTACATCGCGACCGGAAGAATTATCAAGCCGCATGGCGTCCTCGGCTGGGTCAGGATCCAATCCCTTACCACCAACCCGCAACGTTTTGACAGCGGTAACAGCTTTATCGTGGAAGGGAACGAAAGGGGGGAGCGGCTGGTGCTGGAGGCGTCGCAGGGGCAACGTGGTGGAGTCCTCGCCAAGTTCCGCGGTGTTGACGACCGTGGTGCGGCCGGCCGACTTTCCGGCAAGCTGTTGTTAATAAAGCCGGAGGAACTCGGCGAGTCGCCGGAGGATGCCTTCTGGGAGCACCAGTTGTTGGGGCTCGCTGTAGAAACAACGGACGGCCGGCGACTGGGAGAGGTTACGGAAGTCATAGAAACGGGGGCCAACGATGTCCTGGTGGTGTCAGGAGAGAAGGAGTGTCTTATCCCCATGATAGAGGACGTGATCGAGCGAGTGGATCTGGCGGTGGGAGTGATGTTGATTCGTCCCCTTCCCGGTCTCTTGGAGGAGTAACCTTGCGAATAGATGTCTACAGCATTTTCCCGGGTATCTTCGAATCGCCCTTGAAGGAGAGCCTTCTGGGCAAGGCCATCGAGGCCCGAGTAATCGACATCAGGCCTCATGATATCCGCGACTACACGGAAGGAAAGCACCGCCAGGTGGACGATGAGCCTTTCGGTGGCGGGCCGGGCATGGTCATGAAGCCGGAGCCGATCTTCCGGGCGGTGACCGAGACGCTGGGGTATGGGATGAACCAATTAGACGAACTGAAAAGCAATGTGGAGGTCATTCTTTTAACGCCGGGCGGAGAGAAGCTCGATCAGGAGAAGGTAAGCGAGCTTTCTCGCCGGGAACATTTGGCGCTGATATGCGGTCGTTATGAGGGCGTGGACGAAAGGGTGCGCGAGCACCTGTGCACGCGGGCTTTATCCATCGGTGACTATATCCTTTCCGGCGGGGAATTCGCGGCACTGGTCGTAATCGATAGCGTCGCCCGCCTCTTGCCCGGTGTAGTGGGTAACCAGGATTCGCTGACGGAAGAGTCATTTTCGCAAGGTTTGCTGGAGTATCCTCAATACACCCGGCCGGCGGATTTCAACGGCTGGAAGGTGCCTGAAATAATACTTTCGGGAAATCACGGCGAGATCGAGAAATGGCGCCGAATGGCGGCCGAGGAATCGACAAGGAAAACCAGACCGGAGCTTGCCCACTCCGAGCCGGATGAGGTCTAATAGTATAGCGAGAAGGAGGAAAGCAATGCAGAAGACGGATATCGTAGAGAGCGAATACCTGCGGGATGACATACCAGACTTCCGGCCGGGAGACACGGTTAAGGTCCATGTTAGGGTCGTGGAGGGAACTCGCGAGCGCGTCCAGATGTTCCAGGGCGTCGTAATAAGCCGCAAGGGCGGCGGCCTACGGGAGAATTTCACTGTCCGAAAAATTTCCTTCGGGATCGGCGTTGAGCGGACCTTCCCCGTGCATTCACCAATGATTTCCAAGATCGAAGTGATAATGCAGGGCAGGGTGCGCCGGGCGAAACTCTACTACCTCAGGGATCGAGTCGGCAAAGCCGCCAAGGTCAGGGAGAAGCGCAGGCCATAGGCGGAGGCATATGTCCAATTCCGATCCCTACGAACCAACCAGGAAGCAGGGGCCGGGCGAAAGGCCGACCTTTTCCGATGAGCAACTCCGGCAACGCCAAGAGGGCGAGGCTCAACCTGCGTCCGATACCGCGTCTGGCTCGCCCGGATCGGATGAGGTTTCCGATTCGCCGCATACGCCGCCTCCCTATTTGATGAATCAAGCTCCGGGCTCGCCCGAAAAGCCTCCTGCCCCTCCCCGAAAGCGCCGGGAGGGCAAGGATGACATCGTCAAGACCAGGGAGCAATGGGTAGGGCTGCTCTTAGAGCTGGCCGTGCTATTCATCATCGCATTGGTCCTCGCCATTTTTCTGCAGGCTTTTTTCATAAGACCCTTCATGATCCCCTCTCCCTCCATGGAGCCCACCCTGATGGAAGGCGACCGGGTCCTGGTGGATCGCATCTCCTATCATTTCCGCACACCGAATCGGGGAGAAGTGATAGTCTTTCGTTTTAACCCCAATGACAGCGCCAACTGGACAGAAGGGGGCAACCCCATCAGCCGTTCCCTCGATCTCCTGGCGGAGGTATTGAATATAACCCACCAGGGCGAACTGCCCTTCATTAAGAGGGTGGTCGGAGTGGGCGGGGATACGGTCGAGATGCGGGACGGCCAACTGTACGTGAACGGTGAAATAGATACCCACGACTACCAGTACATCAAGGACACCAGCAATGGAAAGTGGAACGTGCCTGAGGGAACGGTAATGGTCATGGGCGACAACCGTTCAAACTCAAACGACAGCCGGCGCTGGGGATTCGTGCCATATAAGGCGATTATGGGAAAGGCGATCGCCATCTGGTGGCCGCCGAGCCGATGGAGCAGCCTCTAGTGTTCCGTCCTATAAATACGGTGATGCACCGAGAGTGTCTGTGCGCGGCGCCGGCAAGGCGCGCGACTGGGGCGTACTCGATGAGTACATCGCAGGAAGCTAGGCTTCTCGCGAAGCGAGAAGCCGTATTGCGAGGAGGCGAAGCCGACGCGGCAAGCCCGATCGAGCAGGGCATCGCGGTAGAACACGGAGCTGAAACGGATGTAGAGGCACTCTAATGCCATGGTATGTATGGTATGGGACACCAAGGTGAGGCTTTTGGTGAACTGGCTCTTGGAACCGGAGAGATGGGCGTGGCGCATAGGCTATGCCCGGGTGGCGGGAACCGATGAGGCAGGGCGAGGAGCGCTCGCCGGACCTCTGGTGGCCGCCGCCGCCGTCCTGCCGAATGATCAGGAGCTAGCCGGCCTGGAGGGTCTAACGGATTCCAAGCTGCTGTCGCCGGAGAAGCGGCTGGAATTCTTCCGAGTCATTATAGAGGTCGCCGAATGTTGGAGCTATGCTTGCATAGCTCCGAGCACAATAGATTCCGGGGGACTTCAGCCGGCCAACCTTTCGGCAATGCGGGAGGCGGTACAAGGCCTAGAGCCCGCCCCTGATATCGTAATGGTGGACTACTACAAGGTGAACGATTTAAAGATACCGCAGTGGGGATTGGTTCACGGCGACAGGGTGTGCCGAAGCGTGGCGGCGGCTTCGGTCCTTGCCAAAGTGATAAGGGACCATTTGATGATGTTCTGGGCCGTGCGATATCCGGAATATGGTTTCGAGAGAAACAAGGGTTATGGAACCGAGGAACACTTGAAGGCCCTCGACGATATCGGCTCTTCCCCTTGCCACCGGGCTTCCTTCCGTGGAGTGAACCAGTTGGAGCTGGAATTAGGAGAGGGATATGGGGCATAGGCAGGTTGGCGTCACCGGGGAGGATAAGGCTTGCCGTTTCCTGAGGTGGCGCGGCTACCATATACTGGAAAGAAATTATCGTTCGCCCTTCGGCGAACTGGACATTATAGCGTCAAGAAGGAAATGGCTGGTTTTTTGTGAGGTGAAGGCACGTTCGAGCGGCGAGCTGGACATGGCACTTGCGGCGGTCGACAGCCGGCGGCAAGAGAGAATGGCCCGGACGGCTTCACATTACCTTAATGTCAAAGGCGATACGGCGAGGGATTGCCGTTTTGATGTTATCGCATTGCTCAAAGACGGAGCGAAGTGGAGAATAGAGCACGTAAAGGATGCTTTTGAGGTAAGCCAATCATGAAGACGTGTCCCTGGTGTGGCAGGAACAACCTGGATAGTGACGAGTACTGTTTCAATTGTGAAAAGGACCTCAACGCGGTTCCCGACTCAGACGATAGCTTCGAGCTCGAAATGGAGATGCGCCGCACGAGGGTCGCAAAGGCGCCCTCGATATTCCGCCTGGTATTGATCTCCATCCTGCGCAAGATCTTGCTCGCCCTGCTCGCCCTCGGCGGCACTTTTATCTTCGTCTTCACAGCCATGGCGGTCAGTTACGAAAATGACATAGTCGCAATAGCCGCCCTCAGCTTTTTCGGTGCGGCTCTGCTTTGCGCCCTATACTACCCCGATGTCAGGATCTCCAGGAGGATAGGAAACAAGGGTATTATCGTTTCGGCCATCGCTAACCTGATATTGATCGCATTGCTGACACCGCCCGCTCTCTACTTTCTCTCCACCAGGGGGTATATAGGCGATCTAGTAAATCTGTTTGGCAAGATATGGTGGACCGTCCCCGCCTACCTGGCCTTGGGTTGCCTCATGGCCTGGCTTTCGGGGAGGAGGGCGGTGACCGACACCGCCAGCCCTTAACCTGCCCGTTAGGACCAGGGCCCCTTATGTAGCTCACCACATTTTCAATTTGGACTCGCAGAAAGATTGGCGAATGGCAGAAGAACCATCAAATCATACCGATATAAGCGGCGAGCGCCGGCGGGTGCGAGTAAAATCCGGGCTGCTGGAGGGCAAGGCGGCGAACGGCGTATGGGAGTTTATGGGAATTCCCTATGCCGAACCGCCCATAGGGGAGTTGCGTTGGGCTCCGCCCCAGCCGGTAAAGCCCTGGCGGGGCGTCAGGCCCTGCGCGCAATTCGGTGAATCCTGCGCCCAGCCGGACGGGGCCGCTTACCAGTTGGGAAGGTTGGGAGAGGACTGCCTCTACATGAATATATGGATCCCTGAAAACAAGGCGCATGAAAGCCTGCCGGTCATGGTATGGATCCATGGCGGCGCCTTCCTTTCGGGATCAGCGTCCATAGAATTGCGGCCGGGTGCCAGGCTCTATGATGGAGGGCGCTTGGCCGAGCGCGGTGTTATCGTCGTTACCATAAATTACCGGCTGGGTCCCTTCGGGTTCCTGGCCCATCCCCTGCTCTCCGCGCAATCTCCCCGGCATGTCTCCGGCAACTATGGCATGCTCGATCAGATAGCCGCCTTGAAGTGGGTGGCGGAAAACATTGAGGCTTTTGGCGGCGACCCTTCCCGGGTAACGCTTTTCGGCCAGTCTGCGGGAGCTGTAAGCATTTATCTTCTTATGCTCAGCACGCTAAGCGCCAGGTTATTCTGCCGTGTCATCTGCCAGAGCGGTCCCCTGTGGATAAAGTCCGGGCTTCCGCCGCCGTATCAGGATCTGCGGGCGGCGCAGGAAACCGGCGAGGCTCTGGCCGGCGCCCTCGGTTGCGGTGACTCTCCCCGAGCCATCGATATCATGCGGACCTTGCCGGAAGATGACGTGATCAAAGCTGCCGGTCTGGAAGGTGGACTGACGCCCCAATCGCTGCCTTTCGGGCCGGTCGTTGACGGCTGGGTCCTCCAGCACAGGCCCGAGTCGCTTTTTTCTCGCGCGCGCCAGCATAAAATCGATCTCCTTGCAGGCTGGACGCTGCAGGAAGCCGACTACTTCATGAACCTTTTCGATGTAAGCCCGGCCGGTTATGAATCATATATGCGCCAAATGGCGGGTTCCCACAAGGAAGAGGCTCTCGCGCTTTTTCCCATCGAGGAGACATCGCTAAGAGAGGTCTTCGCTGCAGCTGTTACCGCATTTGATTTTGAAGCTCCCGTCCGGTTTGTCGCCCGATGTTTGGAGGAGGCGGGGAATAGGTCCTTTCTCTACATGTTTACCCGCGTTCCGCCCGGTCCCGAAGGCCAAGACCTCTGCGCATGTCATGGCAGTGAGATTCCTTACGTCTTCGGTGATGTGGAGGATGAGACATACTACGGGTTAATCGATCTCCACCTCTCTGACCATATCCTGGAATATTTTACTAACTTTGCTCGAAACGGCGATCCGAATTCGCCCGGCCTTCCCCCTTGGCCTTCTTTCGATTATGAAAGCGAGCCTGTCCTGCAACTGGGCGACGAGATAACGGTAAAGTCTTTCCCGCACAAAGAGGCCTGCGACCTCGCAGAGAGAATCCACCGCGATCTTTAATACCTGATCCGCAATCTGCACGGATCAGGCTTTTTCCAAAGCGCCTCCCAAACGTCATTATCTAGTTATATAATATATATAACTTAGACAGGAGGCTTAAGAAATGTTCGCAAGATTGGACAGCTGTTCGATACTAGGTATCGAGGTTATCAAGGTCGAGGTGGAGGTGGATACATCGGGCAGTCTTCCCGGCATCCACCTCGTGGGCTTGCCGGATGCCACCGTCAGGGAATCTTATCGCCGCATCAAGGCGGCTATCGCCAACTCCGAGCTTCCCTTCTCCGGGCGGCGCATAACCATCAACCTGGCGCCCGCCGACCTTCGCAAGGAGGGTTCGAACTTCGACCTTCCCATGGCCCTGGCCATCCTCGCTGTCTCCGGCTGCCTCAAGCCCGAGTCGCTCGCCGGGCTTCTCGTCGTCGGCGAGCTTGCTTTGGACGGCAGGGTGCGCGGAGTGCGCGGGGCTCTGGCAATGGCCCTTTGGGCCAGGCGTAACGGGCGGCAGGGCATTATGCTCCCGCATGAGAATCTGGGGGAGGCGACACAGGTGAACGGCATAGAGGCGGTTGGAGTAGGAAACCTGCGAGAAGCCATCGATTATTTACACGGCAAACCGCTGCAATCGGCGCCCCTTCCCCTCAAGCCGCGAGAAGATGAACCATTCCCGTGCCTCTCGGATGTGAAAGGACAGCTTCAGGCCAAACGCGCTCTTGAGATAGCCGCGGCCGGTTTCCACAACCTGCTCTTTGTAGGTCCTCCCGGGTCCGGCAAGTCGATGCTCGCCCAGCGCCTGCCCGGCATTATGCCCGATCTGACGCCGGATGAGGTGCTGGAGGTGTCTAGCATTAAGAGCATAGCCGGCCTGCTCGAGCTGGATCGGCCACTCCCCGGCAAGCCACCTTTCCGGGCGCCTCACCATTCGATTTCTCATGTCGGACTGGTGGGAGGAGGCCATCCCCTTCCCCGGCCGGGCGAAATCAGCCTCAGCCATCGCGGAGTGCTATTCCTCGACGAACTGCCCGAGTTTCGCAGGGATGCCCTCGAGGTACTGAGGCAACCCCTGGAAGCCGGCTCCGTTTCCATTTCACGCTCGCTGGTATGCGCCAACTTTCCGGCGCGCTTTCTCCTGGTGGCCGGCATGAATCCCTGTCCCTGTGGTTATCTCGGTGATTCGCAACGACAATGCTCCTGCGCTCCGGGCAGGGTAAGGCATTACTATAACCGGGTTTCCGGCCCACTGCTCGATCGCATAGATCTACAGGTCGAAGTGCCACGACTGGCTCCGGCCGAATTGGTTGAAATGCCGCAAGGCGAGCCATCCGAGGCTGTGCTCGCGAGGGTAGAGAATGCCCGCCGCCGGCAGAGGGAGCGTGGTGGGGAAGGCTGCAGCAATGCCGATGTCGAATTGCCCAAACTGCGCCAATACTGCCGCTTGGGCCAGGAAGAAAAAAGATTTATGTTCACCGCCGCCGATCGGCTCAGCCTGTCCGGTCGCGGTTTTGACCGCTGCCTGCGAGTGGCCAGAACCATAGCGGATCTGGCCGGCCGGGAAGAGGTCGGCGTGGCGGACCTCGCTGAAGCAGTTCAATATCGTTCTTTTGACAGGCTGCGCGGGGGGGCGATGATGACGGAGGTGACTTATGGAGGAAGCATATAGGGCGGCATTGGCTTGCATCCCGGGTATGAATATCCTCTCCTTGGCAAGGATGATCGAAATGTCGGGGGGCTCGCAAGTCTTATGGAGGATATTCGAAAAAGGGGGAGGCAGGGCGGCGGCGCTGGTTGGCGCAGAAAAAGCCGCAGAATTCAAAAAGGCCTGCATGGCATCGAGCCCGGCCCGGGTGTTAAAGGAACTGCAGCGCCAGGGAATCAGAGTGGTCTTCCCGGGCCAACCCGATTTCCCGCAGATGCTTTCGGCGATATATGACCCGCCAGCCGTGCTCTTCATGCGGGGGAACCAACCGCCGCAGGAAAGCATGTGTGTCTCGATCGTGGGCGCGAGGAAGGCCAGCGGATACGGGAAGTGGGCGGCGGAGACCCTGGCGGCGCAGCTGGCAAACCTGGGGATAGTAGTCGTGTCGGGCCTGGCTTATGGGGTGGACGCCCATGCCCACATGGGTTGCCTGAGGGCCTCGGGCTTTACGGTTGCCGTTCTGGGCTGTGGGATCGATCGCATCTACCCGGCCGGCCACGAGCAGCTGTTTCGCCGCATCGCGGAGTCCGGCTGCCTGATCAGCGAGTACCCACCCGGCACCGAGCCGCTACCCTGGAGGTTTCCCCACCGCAACCGCATAATTGCCGGCCTTTGCCATGCCGTGGTAGTGGTTGAAGCAGGCGAGAAAAGCGGTGCCCTGATAACGGCTGATATGGCATTGGAGGAAGGGCGGGAGGTATTGGCCGTGCCGGGGCCTATCAACAGCTTTCTCTCTTTGGGGACCAACGCTCTTATTCAAAAGGGAGCCAAGCTGGTCAGGAGCATCGAAGATATCTGTGAGGAATTACCCTGGGACTTTTCTCGTTCGCCTTCCCGAACATGCACTTCGCCTACTGCCGGCGATTCTCAATTGGTCGGCATCGAACTCTCGATCCTCGATCTTTTGCGAGGCGGCCCTCGCAGCCTCGACTGGTTGAGCACCAGACTGGAGAGAGAAGTTGCCGAACTCCTGCCCAGCTTGACGGCAATGTCTCTGAGCGGTTGGGTGGCTGAGGAGGCTGGAGGAAAATACCGGCTGCTGCGGGATCCTGAGTGTTCCGTCCCATAAACACGATGAGGCCTGACCCCAATGGTCCGGAATACCAAATGCCGGAATGTATGAAAAATAACACAAGTATAAATATTCAACAATAAATTCAACTATTGACAATAATACCTTTTAATATAAAATTATACATAATTTCAACAGCTTGCACTGGAAGAGGGGATAAGTTGATGCAGGAAGCGTTGGCTCAATATCTTCGGTTCCTTAAGGCCGAGCGTAACATGTCCCCCGAGACCCTGCGTGCCTACCAGAACGATCTGGGGGATTTCGTCGGATTCTGCTCCCGTGCGGGTATTACACAACCCGAAGGAGTCGATCACAAGCTGCTGAGGCGTTATCTTTCAAACCAACAGACCAGAGGCTATTCAAAATCGACGATTGCGAGAAGGTCTTCGGCTATAAGGGGCTTTTTTCGGTTCTTGGTCCAGCGAGACCTCCTGGATGTCGATCCCGCTGCGGCGCTGTCTCCACCCCATAAGGAGAGAAGGCTGCCCAGAGTGCTGCGGCTCGAAGAAATCGATGGAGCGGAGGGAATGCAGAATCTGCACGTTTATCGCACCTCCCTGCGCGACATGGCCATCGTCGAGCTGCTGTATGCGACCGGCATGCGGGTGGCTGAGCTGGCAGGACTGGACTCCGAAGACGTTGATTTCGAGAGAGGGGAGGTGAGAGTACTAGGCAAAGGTCGAAAGGAACGTTTGATTCCAATGCATGAGGCCGCCCAACAACTACTGGCCAATTATATCCGCAAGGAGAGGCCAATACTCCAAGGCAACGCGGCCGAGGGCGAAACCGAAGGCAACCCGCTCTTCCTAAGCGTAAAGGGCGGGAGGCTGAGTGACCGCGGTGTTCGAAGAGTCATCGAGCGCTTTTTCCGCGGATTGGAGGGTGGAAAGAGGATAAGTCCTCATACCCTGCGCCACACTTTCGCGACGCATCTTCTGCAGGGCGGAGCCGACCTTAGAACGGTCCAGGAGCTGCTGGGTCATGTTGATTTATCGACTACCCAGATATATACTCATCTTAGTAAAGGTCAGCTCAAAGAGGTATTTTTCCAAACACACCCCCGTGCTTGATGCTTTTTGTAACGGCATCTTTGAAATGAGATGGGGAGTATGTTAAATACGGCTGATTTTTATAAAAGAGGAGCAAGGTTGGAAAGCATAGAGGACGTAGGCAAAATATGGAGGAAATTCAAGGCAGATGGCTCCCAGGAATCAAGGGAAAAACTCATTCTCAACTACGCTCCGCTCGTAAAATACGTCGCCGGTAGGGTTTCCTCTGGACTTCCCCCCAACATTGAATACGCGGACCTTGTAAGCTATGGAATCTTTGGCCTCATCGATGCCATAGAGAAGTACGATCCGGACCGCGGCATAAAGTTCGAAACCTATGCCATCGCCCGCATCAAGGGAGCGATCATAGACGAATTGAGGTCCATAGATTGGGTGCCGCGCTCTATAAGATTCAAGGCTCGCGAGCTGGAAAAGGCCTACGTATCGCTGGAAAACGAGCTCAAGAGGCTGCCCGCGGACGAAGAGGTGGCCAAATGCATGGGCATCTCCCTCGGTGAATTCCACCAGCTGTTGCAGCAGATGAGTTTCATATCGCTCGTCGCCCTCGATGAGCTATGGAACGTCGGCGGCGACAAGGGGGACAAGGTCAGCCTGGTGGATACGCTCGAGGACTCCCGGGTAAAAGACCCTTCCAAGACCTATGAGATAGAGGAGATGAAGAGGATCCTGGCGGGAGCCATCAACCGGCTGCCGGAAAGGGAGAAGATCGTCATCAGCCTCTATTATTACGAGGGCCTCACCTTGCGGGAAATCGGGGAGGTACTGGGCGTCACCGAATCTAGGGTCTGCCAGATGCACACCAAGGCGATTTTGAGGCTCAAGGGGAGATTGACCAGCGCCAAGGGGGCTCTGGAGGTCTAAGTACCTCGCTTCACGAGAGACCGTATTCACGAAGCGAGTTACCAAGGCACCGAGTGGGATAGATTCATTGAGGACTCTCTCGGCTGATGCCTGACCGTATTCTCGCGGGGGCTAGGTATCGGCTATCCTGCCCAAAGGAGCTGCATTGCCCATGTAATTTTCCTATGCTATATTTAGCTGGCGCCTGGCTAATATATGAGGAGGTGGGCCTGCACACGATATGAGTCTTGAGCTGCGTTGCGAATGGGCCCGCCATGAGGCGGGAATTTTTTTATGGTGTTTTGATTGATAAAAATACACACGTCCGCTGACCCTTTCCGGGTGCCTAAGTACCTGGACCTAGAAGTAGGGCGGCATTCGAGCGGCGTTGCATCCACGCCGGCTGCGTTGCGCTTCCTGCGACGTACTCGCAGAGTACGCCTCAGTCGGGCGCCTTGCCGGCGCGGCGCACCTGCGCTCTCGGTGCTTTACCCTATTTCTGAACCCAGGTACTAAAGGTGGGAAAGAGGGAGGAAGCGGGCGGAGGTAAAAACCAAGGAGGAAAAATGACCGTCGTTTCAATGAAACACTTGCTCGAAGCGGGGGTGCACTTCGGACACCAGACCCGGAGATGGAACCCCAAGATGAAGAAGTACATCTTCACCGAGCGCAATGGAATCTACATCATCGATCTTCAGCAAACCCTGGCCCTCATCGAGGAAGCGTACAATTTCATACGTGATTCCGTGAGGGACGGTGGGAGTCTTCTTTTCATCGGAACGAAGAAGCAGGCCCAGGAAGCGATAAAAGAGAACGCGCTTGGGTCGGGCATGCCCTATGTCACCAATCGCTGGCTGGGCGGCACCCTGACCAACTGGTCGACCATCAAAAAGCGGATCGAGAAATTTAAGGATCTGCAGGAGATGGAGGCTTCCGGGGAGATTGAAGCCATGCACAAGAAGGAGGCCACCAGGGTCAGGCATCAGCTGACCAAACTGAGGCGCAACCTGGAGGGGCTGCGAGATATGCAGGGCCTTCCGAGTGCGGTGTTCATTATCGATCCGCGCAAGGAGAACATCGCGATGCTGGAGGCCCGCAAACTGGATATCCCGATCATCGCGGTGGTCGATACCAACTGCGACCCCGACCTCGTCAACTTCGTCATACCCGGCAACGATGATGCCATCCGGGCGGCGAACCTGATCTCCGAGATCATTGCCAACGCGGTACTCGAGGGCAAGCAGCTGCGCGAGGCTATGCAGGGCCGTAAGCGGGAAGAGGAAGCCGCGGCGGCGAAGGCTGAATCAGCGCAACAGGAAGAAAAAAAGGTCTGATATCAACAAGGGAATTACCTTGTTCACAATACTTTTTAGGAGGAAATAATGGAAATAACTGCCAAACAAGTGAAAGAACTCAGGGAGGCCACGGGGGCCGGCATCATGGATTCCAAGAAGGCCCTCGAGGAATCGCAGGGCGACGTCGAGAAGGCCATCCGCATATTGAGAGAAAAAGGTCTCGCCGGGGCTCAGAAGAAAATGGGTCGTGTAGCTGCCGATGGCATAATCGATGCCTACATCCATCTCAATAATCGCATCGGCGTGCTGCTCGAGGTGAACTGCGAGACCGATTTCGTGGCGAGAAACGAGACCTTCCGGGCGATGGTACATGATATTGCCCTGCATATCGCCGCAGCCCGGCCTCTTTACGTTAGCTCGGAGGACATCCCGGAAAACGTTCTCGAGGTGGAGAGAGAGATAAACCGCACTCGCGCCCTCAAGGAGGGCAAACCCGAGAATGTGGTCGACAAGATCGTCGAGGGGCGCATGAAGAAATTCTACGAGGAGGTTTGCCTTCTCGACCAACCGTTTATCCGGGATCCTGAGATGACGATAGGGGAACTCGTATGCAAGACCATAGCGGCGGTGGGTGAGAACATCGTTCTCAGGCGCTTCACCAGATACCAGATCGGAGAAGCGCTGCCCGAATAGGCATGCCGCGGCGGCGGAAGGTATGAATCGTATCCAGGTAGAAATCATACTGAGACCGGAACAGGCAATGCCGCGACCTTTATGTTGCGGAGATGGAGGCTGATTTGTCCCAGGAGAACACCTGCGATCCATCCTACAAAAGGGTCCTGATCAAGCTCAGCGGCGAAGCTTTCGTGGGCGAGGGGGAGTATGGCATCGACCCCGAGATGGTGAATACCATAGCCGACGAGCTGGCCGAGGTACACGGACTGGGTGTGGAAGTAGCCATAGTGGTCGGGGGCGGCAATATATTTCGCGGTATGGCGGCGAGTGCGGCGGGAATGGATCGCTCTGCAGCCGATTATACCGGGATGCTTGCCACGGTCATGAACTCCCTGGTCCTTCAGGATGCTCTCGAAAAACGAAATGTCTTTACCCGGGTGCAGTCGGCCATAGCGATGCAGGCCATTGCCGAGCCCTATATCCGACGCCGGGCGGTGCGCCACTTGGAGAAGGGCAGGATCGTTATCTTTGCGGCCGGTACCGGAAACCCGTATTTCACCACCGACACAACTGCCGCTTTGCGGGCGCTGGAGATAGGCGCCGATGCAATCTTGAAGGCTACCATGGTAAACGGTGTTTACGATTGCGATCCCATGAAGCATCCCGAGGCGGTGATGTATGACTCGTTGCAATATATCGATGTGCTGCAGCAAGGCTTGAAAGTCATGGATGCCACGGCGGTTTCGCTTTGCATGGACAACAGCCTGCCCATAATCGTTTTCAATATGACGGTTCCCGGCAATATAAAGAGGGTGCTTTTGGGTGAGAGGATAGGGACTATAGTCGCATCGAATGCGGAAGAGGGGAGGTAGCCGATGGTCGAGGATGTCCTGGCGGACGCGCAACGGCGCATGGACAACACCATGGAACACATACGGCAGGATTTTACGGGCATAAGGACGGGAAGGGCGAGCGCCTCCCTGCTCAATCGGGTTAACGTAAATTATTATGGCCAGCACACACCGCTGAATCAGATCGCCTCCATCACGGTTCCCGAGCCCACCATGCTCGTGATTTCACCCTACGATAAGAGCATAATCGGTGACATCGAGAAGGCGATAATGCAGTCAGACCTCGGTTTGAATCCCATGAACGACGGGCACATAATCAGGCTTCCTATCCCCAAGCTTACCGAGGAGCGCCGGAAGGAGATGACTCGCGTGGTCAAATCCAAGGCGGAGGATGGGCGGGTCGCCGTTCGCAACGTCAGGCGCGACGCAATCGAGGAACTGCGTACGTTGGAGAAAGACGGGCAGATTACCGAAGACGACCTTCACCGCGGGCAGGAAGAAATCCAGAAGCTCACGGACAAGCACATAGCGGAAACAGACGAAATGCTCAAGACAAAGGAAAAAGAGCTTTTGGAGGTCTGATTTGGCTGATGTCGAGAAAAAAGACGACGCGGCTCAAAAAGCAAAATCCTGGCTGGCCTCTCGGTTCGGAGATTTCTTAATAAGGATTGCCAGCGCGGTTGTTCTGGTTGCCATCATAGTGGCCCTCCTCTGGTGGGGCAACATACCGTTTACCATCGGAATAACTCTCATCGTCTTCGGCGGTCTGTGGGAACTGTACTCCACCTTCTCGCGACACGGCTACAAGCCGGCCTTTTTTGTCTCGCTCGCGGCGGCTGCCACCTTTCCCATCCTCGCATATTTCATAATAGGTCGCGATCAGCAGGACCTCACCTGGTTCGCAACCGCGCTCGCCCTCTACATGCCGCTGCTCTTCGTCAGCTGTATATTCCGGAGCGGCTGCAAGTCGCCGACTTCGAATATCGCGATCTCGCTTCTCGGAGTGATCCTCGTGGGCTTCGGCCTTGCCCACTTCGTTCTCATGCTTCATTTCGATACCTGGACGGTTCCCTTCGTGATGATAGTCATGGTCTGGATTTCAGATGCCGTTGCCTATCTGGGCGGGTCGGCCTTCGGCAAACACAAAATGGCACCCAATATCAGCCCCGGCAAAACATGGGAGGGTACTATCATCTCTACACTGGGAGTGTTCATCGCGGCCTACGTGTTGCAGGTCACTCTCAACCGTGCCTGGTTCAGCCTCGGCGTGGCCATGGAGCTGGCTGCTATTGTGGTGGTGTTCGGCCCGCTTGGCGATCTCTCCGAATCAATGGTAAAAAGAGAGCTGGGCATAAAGGATATGAGCTCGCTTATCCCGGGTCACGGTGGGATTATGGACCGCTTCGATAGCATGTTCTTTACCGTGGCGGTTGCCTATTATTTCCTCCGCTTCCTGGTCTTTAAAATATGAT
>Ga0209745_1000117_pt1 | contig 41986 bp, 37 predicted proteins | sample BarGraNGADG00312_FD_184495 | JGI IMG/M metagenome (GOLD analysis project Ga0209745, IMG submission 184495) | Arctic peat soil microbial communities from Barrow, Alaska - Barrow Graham LP Ref core NGADG0004-312 (SPAdes) (version 2) | ecosystem: Environmental > Terrestrial > Soil > Wetlands > Peat... | reverse complement strand
CCGACGCGGCCGGTCCCGGCGAGGCCGGGTGACACCCCGACCATCGACGGAGCGTCTCGCGATGAGCGATGAACCCGAAGCCCCTACGTCCGATGAAACCTCCGATGGGGAGCGGGCGCTCTCCATTCCCCCCGAGCTCCCGGTCCTTCCGCTCCGCGACACGGTGCTGTTTCCCAATTCGTTCATGCCCCTCGCGGTGGCGCGCGAAAGCTCTGTCCGCCTGATCGACGACGCGATCGGCGGCGGGAAGCTGATCGCCGTGTTCACCCAGCGGGACGCGGCCGTCGAGGAACCGGGACAGGCCGACCTCTATCCCATCGGGACGGCCACGCACATCCACAAGATGTTCAAGCTGCCGGACGGCAGCCTGCGCCTGATCGTCCAGGGACTCGCCCGGCTCAAGATGGACCAGGTCGTGGCGGTCAAGCCGTACTTGCGCGCCACCGTCGTTGCGGCGTCCGACGAGGTCTCCGACGCCGACAAGCTCGAGATCGACGCGCTGCAGCGGAACATCAAGACCAACTTCCAGCAGGTGGTGTCGTTGTCGCCGCTTCTGTCCGACGACTTGCAGACGCTGGCGCTCAACATCTCCGACCCCGGCAAGCTCGCCGACTTCATCGCCTCGAGTCTGACCACCATCGCCACGGCCGTGAAGGAGGATGTGCTCGAGACGCTCGACGTCCGCGCGCGCATGGACGTGCTCAACCGGATCCTGATCAAGGAACTCGAGGTCCTCGAGCTGGGCTCCAAGATCCAGTCGCAGGTCCAGTCGGAAGTCGGGAAGAACCAACGCGACTACTTCCTCCGCGAGCAGCTCAAGGCCATCCAGAAGGAACTGGGCGAGGGCGACGACCAGACGAAGGAAATCGAGGAGATTCGGGAGAAGATCGAAGCGGCCGGCATGCCGGAGGCCGTGAAGAAGGACGTGCTGCGCGAACTGGATCGACTCTCCAGGATGCCGGTCGCCGCCGCCGAGTACACCGTGTCCCGGACCTACCTCGACTGGCTCGTGGCGCTGCCGTGGAACAAGAAGACGGAAGAGGTGATCGACCTCAAGCGTACGAAAGATGTCCTCGACGCCGACCACTCGGATCTGGTCAAGGCAAAGGACCGCATCCTCGAATACCTCGCCGTCCGGAAGCTGAACCCCGCGATGAAGGGACCGATCCTCTGCTTCGTCGGTCCTCCGGGCGTCGGCAAGACGTCGCTCGCGAAGTCGATCGCCTCGGCGCTCGACCGGAAATTCGTGCGCATCTCGCTGGGCGGCATGCGCGACGAGGCGGAAATCCGGGGCCACCGGCGCACCTACATCGGCGCGCTGCCCGGCCAGATCGTCCAGGGGCTTCGCCGCGCCGAGTCGAAGAACCCGGTGTTCATCCTCGACGAAATCGACAAGCTCGGGTCCGATTTTCGCGGCGACCCGGCGTCGGCGCTGCTCGAGGTCCTCGATCCCGAACAGAACAACACCTTCCGCGACCACTACCTCGACGTGCCGTTCGACCTGTCCGAGGTCCTGTTCATCACGACGGCGAACGTGCTCGACCCGGTGCCTCCGGCTCTCCGCGACCGGATGGAAGTGCTCGAGCTCCCCGGCTACACCGAGGAGGAGAAGATCAAGATCGCGGAGGAGCACCTCGTGGCCAAGCAGGTGCAGAACCACGGCCTGACGCCGGAGTTCATCACGTTCCACGAGGCCGCGCTCCGCGCGGTGATTCGCGGCTATACCCGCGAGGCGGGCGTCAGGAACCTCGAGCGCGAGATTGCCGCGCTCTGCCGCAAGTCGGCTCGCCGGTGTGCCGAGGGCCAGGAAGAGCCGATCGCCATAACCCCCGAAGTCGTGGTCGAGATGCTCGGCGCCCCCCGGTTCCTCGATGAGGAGATGGAGGAGCGCACCAAGAATCCGGGTGTGGCCATCGGCCTGGCGTGGACGCCTTCCGGCGGCGAAGTCCTCTTCGTCGAAGCGAGGCGGATGCACGGCGGCGGCAGCCTCACGCTGACCGGCCACTTGGGCGACGTGATGAAGGAATCGGCGCGGGCGGCCCTGTCGTGGCTGCGCGCGAACGCGTCCCGGTACGGCATCGAGCCCGATTTCTACAAGGCGTCGGAGCTCCACCTGCACGTGCCGTCGGGCGCCATCCCGAAGGACGGCCCGTCGGCGGGCGTGACGATGGCCGTGGCGCTCTGCTCGGAGCTGAGCCAGCGACCGGTTCGCGGCGACGTCGCGATGACCGGGGAGATCACGTTGTCCGGCCGGGTGCTGCCAGTGGGCGGCGTCAAGGAGAAGGTCCTCGCGGCGCGCCGCGTCGGCATCCGCGAGGTCATCATTCCCGCCCGTAACGAGAAGAACATCGTCGAGGATCTGAGCGAGGATCTGCGCCGCGACATGACGGTGCACTTCGTGACGACGATCGACGAGGTCCTGGAACTGGCGCTGCAGCCGAAGCCGGAGAAGCCGGTCGGCGTGACCACGACCGGGGCGGGCGAGCTTCAGCCGATCGCTGCGTCATAGGAACGGCGTTCATCTGTGATGGAAGAACCTGGCGGGACGTTGCTGGCGCACGAGGAGATTTACCAGGGGCGCATCTTCAGCGTGGTTCGTGACCGTGTTCGGCTACCCAAGGGCGTCGAGGCCACGATGGAGGTCGTGCGGCACCCGGGCTCGGTTGTCCTCCTGCCGATGCGAGACCCCCAGCACGTCATCCTGGTCAAGCAGTATCGCTACGCGGTCGATCGATGGGTCTGGGAGCTTGCGGCTGGCAGCCTGAAGCCCGGTGAAGACCCGGCGAGTGGGGCGGCGCGCGAGTGCGAGGAGGAGACCGGTTTCGCGCCAGGCCGCGTGGATTTCGTCGGCGCCTTCTACCCGACGCCCGGCTACTGTGACGAGAAGATGAACTTCTTCAAGCTGACGGCGCTGGCCGCGCCCGACGCCAGCCGCCCCGCGGCAAGCCCCGACGAGGACGAGGACATCCGGACGCGGAGCTTCTCGCTGGACGAGGTGCGCGACATGATCCGCCGGGGCGAGATCGACGATCTCAAGACCGTCGCAGGCCTGACGCTGGTCTAGGCCTTCAGATTCCCGGATTCACAACTTCGCCTCCGCCTCCTCCACCCTGGCCTGGATCTCGTCGAGGACTTCCTGCAGGTCGGGCGGGAGCGCGCAAGTGAACTCCATCCGTGTGCCTTCGCGCGGGTGGGTGAAGGCCAGCCGCGCGGCATGAAGAAAGGGACGCTCCAGGCGTTCCACGGCGCGCAGCGCGGCCGGCATCCGGTGGCGGACGCCGCCGTAGGTGCCGTCGCCGACGATCGGGTGGCCGATCGCGCTCAGGTGGACGCGGATCTGGTGCGTGCGCCCGGTGGCAATCGCGATGTGCAGGAGCGTCACGCCCCGCAGGTCGAGGGCGGCCGTGATCCGCGTGGCGGCCGAGCGCGAGCGGCGCGCCCGGGTAGACATCTTCTCGCGATGGACCGGGTCGCGGCCGAGGGGGAGGTCGATGCGCCGGCCCGCGAGCACCTCGCCCCACGCCAGCGCGATGTACTCCTTCTCCACCTCGCGGTCGTGGAACTGCCGCGAGAGCTCCCGGTGGGCGGCGTCGTTCTTGGCGGCCACCATCAGGCCGGAGGTTCCGCGGTCGAGCCGATGCACGATGCCCGGCCGCTGTTCGCCGCCGACTCCGCTGAGGTTGTCCGCATGAAAGAGCAGCGCGTTCACCAGCGTGTCCTGGTCGTGTCCCGCGGCCGGGTGGACGACCATGCCCGCCGGCTTGTCCACGACGATGACATCCAGATCCTGGTAGATGACCGGAAGGTGGATCTCCTGCGCAACCGGGGTCGCGGGCGCAGCCTCGGGAATCTCGACCTCGACGACGTCGCCGGGCTTGACGGTCGCGTTCGACTTGGTGGGGCGGCCGCCGAGCGTGACGCGCCCGTCCTTCACCAGGCGCTGCAACTGGGACCGGGAGTGCTGCGGGAGCAGGCCGGCAAGGTACACGTCGAGCCGCAGGCCGGCGCTGTCGGGATCAACGGTGAATGTGTGTCGCTCCATGTGTGCGGCCGGCAACCCGTGCCTCCCTGGCGCCGTTTCTACGTGGTCCAGGCTGTATCGTCCCGTCCAGCATACGCTCGTCAGCGCGCTGCTACCCGGTCGCGGTGGAACCGCGATTCCCGACGCCCAGCATGTCGAGCATCATGCCGACGACGCCGATCGTGATCGCGGAATCGGCCACGTTGAACGCCCAGAAGTGATACTGGCGCCAGTAGACGTCCACGAAGTCCACGACGTATCCCGCGGTGACCCGGTCTACCAGATTTCCGGCAGCGCCCCCGAGGACCAGGGCGAGCCCCAGCCGCGCGAACCGCTGGTTGGGCGAGAGCCCGGCCGCGAACCAGGCGATACTGACCAGTGCCGCCGTTGCGATGAGCGCAATCACGGCTGCCTTGTACGGGAAGTCGGCGGCGTTCAGGATGCCAAACGCCGCCCCGCTGTTCTGCACGTGCGTCAGGTCCAGCAGGCCCGGGATCAGCGTCCGGCTGCTGTGCAGCGGCACGTCTGCCCGGACCAGCGCCTTCGTGACCTGATCGAACAAGACGATGGCGCCGGCCAGGGAGAGCGTGGTGGCTGGCACTCTCGGAGAGGTGACGGGGACCGGGGACTGGTCCGTCATCTCCGTGCCTCGGCCAGGGCGTCCTCGCACCGCCGGCACAGGCCCGGGCTTGCCGGGTCGGTGCTGACCGCCGGCACGTAGCGCCAGCAACGGTCGCATCGCACGCCGTCGGCACGCGAGACGACGATCGTGGCCCAACTGTCGTCCGACTCCTTGTAGACGGTACCATCGCCCGCCGATGGCGCGCCGCTCACGATGACGTCGGACGTGATGAACAACGTCGGCAGGTCGTCGCGGTAGCGTTCCAGCAGCGTCGCGAGGCGGCCCGTCGCGCGCACCTCTACTTTTGCCTCGAGCGACTTGCCCACCACCTTTGCCTGGCGCAGCCTCTCGATCTCGATGTTCACGGCGTCACGCAGCTTCATCAGCCGCTGCCAGCGTTCCGAGAGAGCCGGATCGACCAGCGCATCGAGCCCGGACGGGAAGTCCGCCAGGTGTACCGAGTCTTCGCGCTTCCCCGGCAGGAACCGCCACAGCTCGTCCGCGGTAACCGGCACGATCGGCGCGATCAACCGCGCCAGGCCGTCCGCCATCGTGTAGAGCGCCGTCTGCACGGAACGCCTGGCCGTCGATTTCGGCGCCATCGTGTAGAGCCGGTCCTTCGACACGTCCACGTAGAAGGCGCTCACGTCGGCCGTGATCAGGCTGTTGACGGCCTGCGGCACCGCCGGGAAGTCGTACTCGTCGTAGGCGCGTATTACTCGCGACGCCACTTCGGCGTAGCGTGCCAGCGCGAATCGATCCAGCTCGTGGAGCTGATCGACCGGCAGCGCGTCTTTCTCCGGCGTGAAGTCGTAGAGGTTCGCGACCAGGATGCGCAGCGTGTTGCGGAGCTTGAGGTAGGCCTCCACCACGCGCGCCAGGATCTCCGGGCCGATCCGCAGCTCCTCCCGGTAGTCCACCATCGACGCCCAGAGGCGGAGGATTTCCGCGCCGCTTTTCGAGATGACCTCTTGCGGCTCGATCGTGTTGCCGATCGACTTCGACATCTTCCGGCCCTGCTCGTCCACGACGAAGCCGTGTGTCACCACCGCGCGGTAGGGCGCCTGCCCGCGCGTGCCGATTCCCACCAGCAGCGAGCTCTGGAACCAGCCGCGATACTGGTCCGAACCCTCCATGTACAGGTCCGCCGGCCAAGGCAGATCCTCGCTGTGGCCCAGCACCGCCTCATGGCTCGATCCCGAGTCGAACCAGACGTCGAGGATATCGTGCTCGCGCTCGAACTCGCGCCCGCCGCACTTGGGGCAGGCGAGGCCAGCCGGCAGGAACTCCTCGATCGGCCGCTCGTACCACGCATCCGCACCGTGTTCGGCAAAGACCGCCGCGGTGCGCTCGGCCAGCTCTGTGGTGAGAACAGCTTCGCCGCACGTCACGCAGTCAACCGCGGGGATCGGGACGCCCCAGGACCGCTGGCGCGAGATGCACCAGTCAGGGCGGTTGGCGAGCATCAGCGTCAGCCGTTCCTCGCCCCACGCGGGGATCCACTTGACGTGCCGAACCGCCTCGATCGCCTTTTCGCGGAGGCCGGTCCTGTCCATCGCGACGAACCACTGGGAGGTGGCGAGAAAGATCACCGGGTGGTGACAGCGCCAGCAGTGCGGGTACGAGTGCTCGAACGACTCTTTGTGCCACAGCCGGCCGCGCGAGGCGAGCGCCTCCTCGATCTTGGGGTTCGCGTCGAACACGCGCTGCCCGGCGAACAACTCCACCTCGTCCAGGAAGTGGCCGCCGGGTCCCACGGGGGCATACACCTCGAGACCGTACTGCACCCCGGTCGTGAAGTCGTCTGAGCCGTGGCCCGGCGCCGTGTGAACGGCACCCGTTCCCTGATCGAGCGTGACGTAGGTCGCCAGCACGCCCACCGAGTCCCGGTCATAGAGCGGGTGACGGAAGCGCAATCCTTCGAGCTCGCGCCCGGAGAAGCGCGCCACCGGTTCACCAAACGTGCGCTTCACCTGCTTGGAGACGCGTGCGGCCAGACCCTCCGCCACGATGACCGTCGTGCCATCAACCGGGTACGCGCCGTAGGTGAACTCCGGGTGGAACGCGATGGCCAGGTTGGACGGAATGGTCCACGGTGTGGTCGTCCAGATCAGCACCGACAGGTTGTCGCGCCCCGCCAGCACCGGCACGCGACTGCCCAGCTCCGCGGCCGCCCCGGCCGTGAACGGGAACTCCACGAAGATCGACGGCGACGTGTGGTTCTCGTACTCGACTTCGGCTTCGGCCAGCGCCGTGCGGCAGTGGATGCACCAGTGGACGGGCTTCTTGCCCTTGTAGACCATCCCCTGTTCGACGAAACGCGCCAGCGCCCGGACGATGGTCGCCTGGTAGCCGTGGTCCATCGTCAGGTAGGGGTCGCCCCAGGCGCCCATGACGCCGAGGCGCTTGAAGTCGGTCCGCATGATGTCCACGAACTTGGCGGCGTACGCCCGGCAGGCGCGGCGGAAATCGCCGACGGTCATCTGCCGCTTGCGGGCGCCAAGTTCGCGGTCCACCTTCAGCTCGATCGGCAGACCGTGGCAGTCCCAGCCCGGCACGTAGGGCGCGTCGAAGCCCGCCATCGTCCGCGACCGGATGATGAAGTCCTTGAGGATCTTGTTGAACGCGGTCCCCAGGTGGATACGCCCGTTGGCGTACGGAGGGCCGTCGTGGAAGGTGAACTTCGGAGCCCCTCGGCGCCGCTCCCGGATGCGGCCGTACAGATCGCTGGCATCCCAGCGTTCGATCGCCTTGGGTTCCGCGGACTGCAGGTTCGCCTTCATGGGGAACCCCGTCTGCGGGAGGTTGAGCGTCTCCTTCCAGTCGGCCATAGTCTCTGTTCGTGCCTCGTGTCACGTGTCGCTCGCCGGTCTCCTGCGTTGAGCACCGATCTCCTCATTTTACACGCAGGCGCGATTGCCAGTCGCGCCTCCATCTATAATGTGCCCATGAGCCATGCTCCAGCCCCGCGCACGGCCTTTCTCGACAATGGCCTGAAGATCCTCATCCAGGAAATCCACATCGCCCCGCTCGCCTCGGTCTGGTGCTGGTACAAAGTCGGCTCCAGGGACGAGGTGCCCGGCTGCACGGGCGTCTCGCATTGGGTCGAACACATGAACTTCAAGGGCACCACCAACATCCCCCGGGAGAAGGTGAAAGGGATCATCGAGGAGTTCGGGGGCAGCTGGAACGGGTACACCTGGATCGACCAGACGACCTACCTCGAAACCGCGACCCGCGATGCGCTCGACCGGATGCTCTTCATCGAAGCGGAGCGGATGGCCAACGGACTGTATGAACCGGGCGAGTGCGAATCCGAGCGGACGGTCATCATCTCCGAGCTCGAAGGCGGAGAGAACGACCCGGACCAGTTGCTCGAGATGGAAGTGAACGCGGCGGCATTCAAGGCGCATCCCTACGGGCACCCGACGATCGGTTGGCTGAGCGACCTGCAGCGGATGACGCGCGACGATCTGTACAGCTACTACCGGCGCCACTACATCCCGAACAACGCCACGCTGGTCGTCGTCGGCGACGTCGACGCCGATGACGTCATCCGACGGGCGAATCACCACTTCGGGGCCATCCCGCCCGGCACCGTCCCGACGCGGACGCTGAGCGTCGAGCCGGCACAGCTGGGCGAGCGCCGCGTGGTGGTGGAGAAGGAAGGGACCACGGCTTACCTGAAGGTGGCGTATCATGCGCCCGCGGCCACCGGCGAGGGGTTCTTCCCGTTGCTGCTGATCGATTCCGTTCTGACAGGGGCAAAGGGACTGAACCTGTGGTCGAGCTTCCGCACGCCGCCGCCGCAGCGCAGCGCCCGCCTGTACCGCGCGCTCGTCGAGGGGCGGCTTGCGTCGTCCGTGTCTGGGGGATTGCTCCCCACGGCCGACCCGTACCTCTACACGATTTCGGTGACGGCCCGGGAAGGCACATCACTTGAAGCCGTGGAGCGCGCCGCGCTCAGCGAGATTGACAGGGTGGCGCGCGAGGGCGTGACATCCCAGGAACTCGACAAGGCGCGGAACCAGCTGCGCGCGCGGCTGGTGTTCGAGAACGACAGCGTGACGAACATCGCGCACCAGCTCGGGTTCTTCGAGACGATCGCGTCGGTGGATCTCTTCCTGTCGGTCGGCGATCGCATTCAGCAGGTGACGCAAGACCAGGTGGCGGAGGCCGCCGCCAGGATCCTCCGCCCGGCCAACCGCACGGTCGGCTGGTTCAAGCCGGTGCCGATCGGAGAGGGCGAACACCTGCCAGCGGATGCGGCCAGTTCCGGCGGCCCGGTCAGTGGCCGGTAGTAAGTCCCTTATGCGCGAAGTCTTCGACGTCGGGGAAGAGAAATTGCGAGCGGTCGGTTGACAGGCGTGGCGGCCGCCCCGGCGCGGCTCGGACGAAGGGAGACATGACGATCGAAGTGCAGCAGGGGCTCTCGCCCACCCGCAAGCGTCTCGAGAACGGCGCGCTGGTGATCGCCAAGGAATCTGGCGCGACGCCGGCCGTCACCATCGCCGTGTCGGTACCGGCGGGCACGGCGACCGATCCCCGGGACGTCCCGGGCGTGGCTCACTTCCTGTCGCGCGTCATCGACCGCGGCACCGAGTCGCGGAGCGGCGACGAGATTGCGGAATTGCTCGACAGCCGGGGCGTCTCGCTCAACGTCGCGGCGATGCGCCACACGCTTGTCGTTTCCTGCACCTGCCTCGCCGAGGATTTCGGGACGATGCTCGCGTTGATCGCCGACGTCGTCCGGAACCCGAGCCTGCCCGAGAGCGAGATCGCCACGCGGCGCGGAGAGATCATCACCAGCATCCGGCAGGACCAGGACAACCCGGCAATGGTTGCGGTCGAGGAAGAGTTGGCGCTGCTCTACCCGAACGGACATCCGTACGGCCGGCGCATGAAGGGGACGATCGAGACGGTGGACCAGATCGACCGACCGGTCCTGTCGCGCGCGCACCACGACCGCTTCACCCCGTCCGAGCTGCTCGTCGTCTGCGTGGGCGACGTCGATGCGGCACGGGCAGTCGATGAGTCGGGCAAGGTGTTCGGCGACTGGCGCGGGTACCCGGCCAGCCCGTTGCTGGTACCGTCGCCCGCGCAGGTGGAGGAACGCCGGACGGCCGTGTTCCCGATGATGAACAAGGCGCAGGCCGATATCGCCTACGGGTTCAACACCATCTCGCGCCAGGACCCGTCGTACTACGCCTTCTCCCTGCTGAACAACGTGCTCGGGCAGTACGCGCTGGGAGGCCGCCTGGGGGACAGCATCCGCGAGCGACAGGGGATGGCGTACTACGTCTTCAGCGCCTTCGAGCCGAACGTGGGGGAGGCGCCGCTCGTCATCCGCGCGGGCGTCAGCCCGGCCAATGTCGATCGGGCCATCGCGTCGATCGACGAAGAAGTCCGCCGGATGGCGGCCGATGGTGTGACCGCAGAGGAATTGGCGGCGTCCAAGCGATACCTCATCGGCTCGATGCCGCGAACTCTCGAGACGAACGCCGGCATCGCGACATTCCTCCAGTCGTGCGAGCAGTTCGGCCTGGGGATGGACCACGATGTCCGGCTGCCGGGATTGCTGAACGAGGTCACCCTGGAGCAGGCGAACGAACTTGCGCGACGCTTCCTCGTGCCAGAGCGGGCGACGATTACCATCGCAGGGCCCTATGGAGCGTCGTAGGATCTTGCGGTCTTGCGAACTGGGCATCTGGAAATCCGGGAATCCGGGATCGTCAGATCGAGATCGCAAGAGGCCGAGATCGCAAGGTCGCAAGAGACAGAGAAGGGTCCCGTGATTCGTGCGGTGTTCTTCGACGTGGACTTCACCCTGATCTACCCTGGGCCGGTGTTCCAGGGCGAGGGGTATCGCCATTTCTGCGCGAAGCATGGCATCGGGAACTGCGATCCTCGGACGTTCCAGGCAGCCGTGGCCAGCGCGTCGGCCCTGCTGGACGAGTCCGAGGACCACGCCTACGACGCGCAGTTCTTCATCCGCTACATCCGGCACATCATCGAGCGGATGGGTGGGGCGGGGGCTGCGATTGACACGTGCGCGGCGGAGATCTACCGGGAGTGGGCGGCGTGCCACCATTTTTCGCTCTACGAAGATGTGCTTCCGGCACTGCGGACGCTTCGGGCCCGCGGGTTCCTGATCGGGCTGATCTCGAACACCCACCGCTCGCTCGAGTCGTTCCAGAGCCACTTCGAGCTCGATGAGCTGGTCTCGGCGGCCGTCTCATCGAGCGAGCACGGTTACAACAAGCCGCACCCCTCCATCTTCCGCACCGCGCTCCGGTTGCTCGCAGTGGCGCCTGAGGAAGCGGTGATGGTGGGCGACAGCTACAGGCACGATATCGAGGGCGCCAGAACCATCGGTATGCGAGGCGTGCTGCTTCGGCGCTCGGCGCGGGGCCCTCTTGGCGTTGACGAACTCGGCGAGGTGGGATCTCACGGCGTGCCAGTCATCTCGACCCTCTCCGAATTGCCGGCCCTGCTGTAGGCACGGGTACACGCGGAGGCGCGCATGGAACTCCGGGCATTGACGACGGCCGACGAGTTTCGGCGGGTATTTGCGCTCGAGCAGGAAATCTGGGGCTACGAGAGCATCGAGGATTCCGTGCCCGTGACGATGTTGCTCGTGTCCGCCAGGATCGGGGGGCTCGTCACGGGGGCCTTCGACCGCGGGCGGATGGTGGGCTTCGCCTACGCGCTGCCGGGGCTCAGGGACGGGAAGCCGTTCCAGTGGTCGCACATGCTCGGTGTCGTCCGCGACTACCGCAATACCGGCCTGGGATGGCAGATCAAGCTCGAACAGCGTCGGCTGGTGATGGCCTCGGGTCTCGACCTGATCGCGTGGACCTACGATCCGCTCCAGGCGCTCAACGCCCATTTCAACTTCGCGAAACTCGGGACCACCGCCCGCGAGTACCACCTCGACGCGTACCCGGAATCGACCAGCGACCTGCACCGGGGCACGCCGACGGATCGGCTCGTCGCGGAGTGGTGGCTGCGCTCGGACCGGGTCGTGGAGCGGTTGGACGGGGTGGCTCGCGGGGACGCCGGTCGGCGGGACGAGAACGATGTGAGGCCGGTGAACCGCGTTTGCGAGGGCGGTGAGTGGCTGGCGCCGGGCGGCCACGACCTGTCACTCGACGCGGCGCGGCTGGCGGTGACCATCCCCGTCGGCTTCACGGAAATGCAGCAGCGCAGTCTCCCGCTCGCCAGGGCCTGGCGAGAGGCGACGCGCGAGATCTTCACCACGTATCTCCCGCGCGGCTACCGGGTCGTGGACTTCGTCCTCGACCGGGTGAACCACTGCGGAAGGTACCTCCTCGTCCGCTCGTAAGGTCGGCGACCTGACCGGCTCGCAGCGGACACGACACAGGACCGAACAGGCCAACCACGGAGGGCACAGAGAACACAGAGAGAAATGCGTGTCCCTGGTGCGGCGTGACGGCGTGGGCAGCGGCGTCGGCGTCAGCCGGGCCCGGCTGCCGCCGGCGCCGCTGCGTGCATGCCTCCGTGGCGCTCTGTGGTCTCCGTGGTTGAGATCCGTTCTTCCGGCTCGCGGCGATCACGATGCCGCAACACCCTGGAACTGCCTAGCCTGGCGGCCAGGCCAGCGGGCGGCCTCCCAGCAGGTGCAGGTGGATGTGGAACACCGTCTGGCCTGCCTCTCGGTTGCAGTTGAACACCGTGCGGTATCCGCTGTCGGCCACACCGTGCTCGCGCGCCACGAGCGCCGCACGCCTGAACATCTCTCCCACCAGCCCGTCGTCTTCCGGCAACAGGTCGTTGAGCGTCGCCACGTGCTTGCGCGGGATCACGAGCGCGTGCAGCGGCGCCTGGGGATTGACGTCCTGCAGCACGACGAACCGCTCGTCCTGGTACAGGAATCGCCCGGGTATTTCACCCGCGATGATGCGACAGAAGAGACAGGTGGTGGACATACTGTGACGATCTCAGCCCTGGAAGATATCTGGTGATGTCAGGACCTCGCGACCAGCGTGCGCGGGATCTGTTGTAGGTCTTTCCTGATGCCAACCAGGTGCAGAGGGGACCTTCGCAGCAATGCTCGCACGTCGTCTTCCTGGCCGTAGCCAAACTCCATGATAAGCCAGCCGCCGGGTGCGAGCACCAGCGGTGCCGACTCGAGCAGCGCACGGACCAGATCGAGGCCGTCCGCCCCGCCGTCGAGTGCCTCCGTGGGCTCCCACTCGCGCACTTCTGGTGGGAGCGCGGGGAGGTCCCCGGCCGGAACATACGGCGGATTCGAGACGATGAGCGTCGCAGGGCAAGCCACGCCGTCGAGGAGCGACGTGCGGACGAACTCGATCCGCCCGGCGACGCCGTGGCGATGCGCGTTGCGGGCCGCCACTTCCAGTGCCGGGGCCGACAGGTCCGTGGCAATCACCCTGCTCCAGGGAAACTCGCGTGCGAGGCATACGGCGAGGCAGCCGCTGCCCGTGCCGGCGTCGACGATAATCGGAACGGGTTCGACCGCCGCGCCCGCGCCGCCCGGTGCCGGCGGGAACAGTCCCTCATGCGCGAAGCCTTCGACCTCGGGAAAAAGAAATCGTGGTATGCAGGCGATCGCTTCTTCGAGAATCAGCTCGGTTTCCGGGCGTGGCGCGAGGACATCCCGCGTGACCTCGAACTCGAGGCCCCAGAACTCCCGCCGACCGGTGATGCTGGACACTGGTTCGCGGCGCTCGCGTCGGGCAAGGAGAGATTCGTACGACGGCAGGAAACCGGCGGGCGCCGCCTCGGTTTCGTGCGCAATGAACCGGGCGAGCTCCCACCCGAGCACGCGGCGGGCGAGGAGCGCGGCGTCCATCGCGGCTTCGTTCGCGTCGATGCCCGACGCGACCAGCCGCGCGCGCGCTGCCCTGACAACGTCCCGCAGCGACGAAGCCAGCGACGGGGTGCTAAACAGTCGTGGCTTCCTTCAGCTTCTCGGTCTGGTAGTGCGAGACGACCTGGTCGATCAGCTCGTTGAGCGCCCCGTTCAACACGTTCACGAGCTGGTGGGTCGTAAAGTTGATCCGGTGGTCGGTAATCCGGCTCTGAGGGAAGTTGTAGGTGCGGATCTTCTCGGAGCGTTCGCCCGTTCCCACCTGGCTGCGGCGGTCCTTCGCGATCGCGTCCTGCTGCTTCTGCCTCTCCATCTCGTAGAGACGAGAGCGCAGCACCTTCAGCGCCTTTGCCTTGTTCTTGATCTGCGACTTCTCGTCCTGCTGGCTGACGACGAGCCCGGTGGGAATGTGGGTGATGCGCACCGCCGAGTAAGTCGTGTTCACGCTCTGGCCGCCCGGGCCGCTCGAGCAGAAGGTGTCGATCCGCAGATCCTTCTGATCGATCTGGATGTCCACTTCCTCGGCTTCCGGCAGGACGGCGACGGTCGCCGTGGACGTGTGGATGCGGCCGCTGGCCTCGGTGGCAGGCACGCGCTGCACCCGGTGCACGCCGCTCTCGTACTTCAGCTGGCTGTAGACGCGGCGCCCCTCGATCATCGCGATCGCTTCCTTGAGGCCGCCGACGCCGCTCTCGCTCATCGACAGGAGCTCGACCCGCCAGCCCTGGTTCTCCGCGAAGCGGGTATACATGCGGAAGAGCTCGCCGGCGAACAGCGCAGCCTCGTCACCGCCCGTGCCGGCGCGGATCTCGAGCATGACGTTCTTCTCGTCGTTCACGTCCTTCGGCAGGAGCAGCACCTTGATTTCGCCCTCGAGCGCGTTACGGCGCGCCTCGAGCTCGCGCAGTTCTTCCTGCGCCAGTTCGCGCATCTCGGCATCGCTGCCGTTGGCCAGTTCCTGCGCCTGCGCAATCTGGGTGAGGACGGTCTTGAACTCGCCGAAGCGTTCGACTATCGGCTCGATCTCGGAGAGCGCCTTGGCGTGGGTGCGATACTGCGTCGGGTCGGCCTGTACGGCCGAGTCGGCCAGCTTGCCGGCGAGATCGGCATACCTGGCCTCGACGGATGTGAGTTTATCGATCATGAGCGTGCTCTGGGCGATGCATGGGTGGCCCCTATCCTCCCGAGACCGGCGGCAGAAATGCCACCTCGTCGCCGTCGGCGAGCGGCGTCGTCATCTTCGCAAAATCGGCGTTGACCGCGGCCGACACCGAGCGCGCGTAAGGGGCGATGGCGGGGAACTCCTCCGCCAGCACCGTCCACGCGGTTGCCACCGTGGCTGCGCCCGCCAGTTCGCGCACCAGCTCGGTGGCCCCAGCCAGGTCGTGCAGTCTTCCGAACAGCCGGATCGTTATTCGCATGCGCGGCGGTACGCTTCCTCGCTCGAGGCCTCGTCCGACGCGTCGGCCGCCGCCCCTTCAATCCACACGTCGCCGCGTTCAAAGAACTCGCGCTTCCACACGGGCGCGATTTGCTTGACGCGCTCGATGACGTAGCGGCAGGCGGAAAACGCCTCCGCGCGATGCGGCGACGCCGCCACGACCATCACGCTCGCCTCGCCCAGCGCCAGCGAGCCGGTCCGGTGATGGAACGCCACGCGGGCGGTCGGCCAGCGGTTTCTCACTTCGTCGGCGATGACCCCGAAGGCTCGGAGCGCGAGCGGTTCGTAGGCTTCGTATTCGAGCCGGACGACCTTCCGGCCCTGGCTCTCGCCCCTGACCGTTCCGATGAACGTGACGATGGCGCCGTGCCTGGCAGGGGGCTCGCCTGGATCGTCTCCAGACACGAGTCTGATCAACTCGGCCACATCCAATGGCTCCGGCCCGATAGCCAACCAGCGGTCGCTCACAGACCAAGTATAGCGTGCTGGCGCCGCAGGCCGCCTGTTCCGCATGCGGCCGGGGACGAGGAGGCGCCAGAGAGGAGGGCTACTTCACGAAGACCAGGAAGAACTGGAAGGGAAGGAACGTCTCGCGCTTCAGCAGTTTCAGGCCGGCCTGTTCGGCAACCGCGATGATCGTCTCGGGGTCGGGCCGCCCGCCATCCGGCCCCGGACCGGCGCCTTCTTTCTTGTAGTCGATGATGCCGACCCGACCGCCCTTGCGGAGCGCGGCGTGGACATTCTGCAGGAACAGCAGCGGGTTCCCATATTGGATCTCTTGGTAGGTCTCCAGGATCAGCACCGCATCGACCGAGCCGGCCGGCAGCATCGGGTCGGAGCTCGATCCCTGGTGGGTACGCACGTTGCGAAGATTGTCCTTCGCCACGTCCTTCGCCACGCGCCGCTTGATCGCCTCGAGCATCGCCGGTTGCACGTCCTCGGCCCACACCACCCCATTGGGGCCGACGCGCCTCGAGAGGCGAACCGTGAAATAGCCGCCGCCGGCGCCGATGTCCACGACCCTGGACCCGTCGGCGATCCCCAGCGTGTCCATGATCTGATCGGGTTTCTGCCAGATGTCGCGGTCGGGGCTCTCGAGCATGCCGAGATCGGCCGGGGGAAACAACGCATGCCGGCTCGACCGCCCTTGCCCCTGGGGCTGCGAGGCGCCGACTGCAGGCAGCAGCCACGCCACGACGAGAAAGAGGTGAGCGGCCGTCATGACGTTCTCCCCGGAGTTTGGATTATACTCTCCGCCATGTTACCAGCATTCTTCGGCAGCATCCTCGAACTCGTCATCAAGACGTCCACCGACCTCCCCCCCGACGTGCGTGCCGCCATGAAGGCGGCGCTGGCCGATGAGCCTGCAGGGACCCAGTCGTCGCAGGCCCTGACGATCATCGCCGAGAACATCGATCAGGCCTCCGAAGGCGAGGGCGCCATCTGCCAGGACACCGGCCTCCCGACCTTCGAGATCAAGGTGCCAATCGGCGCGAACCAGACCTGGATGGCACAGCAGATTCGTGACGCGATTGCCGAGGCGACGCGGCGTGGAAAGCTGCGTCCGAACTCGGTGGACTCGGTCACCGGCAAGAACTCCGGAAACAACCTCGGCCCGGGTTCGCCCGTCATCCACTTCGAGCAGCGGGACCGGGATGAGATCGAGGTCAGACTGCTCCTGAAGGGCGGCGGCTGCGAAAACACCAACATCCAATACTCCGTCCCCTGCGAACTCGCGCACCTCGGCAGGGCCGACCGGAACCTCGAAGGTGTTCGCAAGTGCATCCTCCACGCCGTCTGGCAGGCGCAGGGCAAGGGCTGCAGCCCGGGAGTCCTCGGCGTCTGCATCGGCGGCGACCGCGCGAGCGGCTACCTCCAGGCCAAGCAGCAGCTCTTCCGTACGCTGGACGACATCAACCCGGATCCTGCCCTGGCCGAGCTGGAAGCGACCATCATGAAGACGGTCAACGTGCTCGGCGTGGGCACGATGGGCTTCGGGGGAAAGACCTCGCTCATCGGCTGCAAGATCGGCGTGCTGAACCGGCTGCCGGCCTGCTTCTTCGTGTCGGTGGCGTACGACTGCTGGGCGTTTCGCCGCCTGGGCGTCGTTCTGGATGCCCAGGATGGGTCGATCCGGCGCTGGATCTACCGCGACCCGTCGCACCCAGTCGTGCCGATGCTCGACCAGGCAGGGTTCGGCCGCACGGGCAAGGAAGTGGTTCTGACCTCGCCGATCACCGAGGAGCAGGTTCGGTCGCTGAAGGTTGGCGACGTCGTCCTGCTGAACGGCGTCATGTATACCGGCCGCGACTCGGTCCACTCGTACCTGATGAAGCACGACCCGCCGGTGGATCTGAATGGCGGAATCCTCTACCACTGCGGCCCCGTGGTGCTGAAGGACGGCGACGGCTGGAAGATGATGGCCGCGGGCCCGACGACCAGCGCCCGCGAGGAGCCGTATCAGGGCGAAGTCATCCGCAAGTTCGGTGTGCGGGTGGTCATCGGCAAGGGCGGGATGGGCGCCAAGACGCTGGCGGCGCTCGAGGAGCACGGCGCGGTCTACGTGAGCGCCATCGGCGGTGCGGCGCAGTTCTACGCAAAGTGCGTCGAGAAGGTGAGCGACGTGTCGCTGCTCGAGTTCGGCGTGCCAGAGGCCATGTGGCACATGCACGTGAAGGGCTTCCCGTGCATCGTCACCATGGATTCGCACGGCAACAGCCTGCACAAGGACATCGAGGCCGAGTCCGCGAAGAACCTCGCCACCCTCGCCTAGCAGCCCGTGGGGTCAGGTCTTGAATTGACGCCTTTTTCATGACCTGACCCCGCACGCACCCATGCATGGCTGGTCGGGCCTTAGTCCCTTATGCGCGAAGTCGCTGATTGCCGCCCCGGCCTCTTTTTGTGCACACCCTGTGCACGCCTTGGTATAATCGCCTTAAGGAGACCCCCTTACACCAAATGATCACCACCAACGTGAGCGAGTCGTTCATCAACGTGTCCTCGATGGCGGCGTCGAAGGTCGCCGAACTGCTGACCGAGGAGAACAAGCAGGAGTCCGGCCTGCGGGTATTCGTCCAGGGCGGGGGATGCTCGGGCTTCCAGTACGGTTTGATGATCGAGGACAGCCCTGGTGCCACCGACCAGGTGTTCCAGTCCAATGGCGTCAAGCTCTACGTCGATCCGATCAGCGTGCGCTACCTGAAGGGCGCCGAAGTGGATTTCGTGGACAACATCGCCGGAGGCGGCTTCACCATCCGCAACCCCAACGCCGTGTCCACGTGCGGATGCGGCCAGTCGTTCACCACCGAGGACGACGGCGGCCACTGATCCCGGCCGGGGCAGTTGCGGCTTCCGGCCGAAACGTGCTTCCGCGGACTCGAACCGCAACTGCCATGGCCCAAGTCCTTGCCGACCTCGACGGCCTGCGCCCTCCCGGGAGCAAGCGCTCCAGCAAGCGGGAGTTCATCCTGAACGTGTTCCTTCGTCACGAAGGACACCTCAGCGCGGATGACCTCTACGACCTGATCCACCGGGAAGACCAGCAGGTCAGCCGGGCGACGGTCTATCGGTCGCTGCAGTGGATGGTCGAGGCCGGCATTGCCAGGAAAGTAGATTTCGGCGAGGGCCGTTTCCGCTTCGAGCACTCCTACCGGCACCCTCGGCACTTCCATCTCATCTGCCAGTCGTGCAACCGATCGTCGGAGTTCCTGAGCTCGGACATCGAGGCGCTGATCGAGGAGATCGCGACGGCGAGGAACTTCTCGGCGCGCGAGAGCGTGCTGCAGATTTACGGCACGTGCGAGGAGTGCCGGACGGGCCGAGCCGAGCCGGCCGACGCGGTGACCACGGAACTGCTGTTCGCACGCGACGCGATGCGCATCGCGATTGCGACCGAGCGGTCGGGGTTCGAGTTCTACGTGCGCGCGGCGCGGGTGGCGCAGGATGCGCGCGGGAAGGTCGTCTTCCAGAAACTGGCCGACGAGGAACGCGAGCATCTCTCGAAGCTCGAGCAGCGCTACCAGCGTCTGCTGTCGCAGGATTCCCGGCTCGAGTCGCGCCCGACGTTCCTCTTCTTCAAGGGAGCCGCCAACGGCCTCTTCGCGGCGGGCGCCGAGCAGGTGGCGCGCGGCGTGGACGACCGGCAGGCCCTGATGATTGGCATCCGGTGCGAACGCGCCTCGCACAGGTTCTTCAAGCGGTACGGCGAGCGTTTCGAGGATTTGGAAGGCAAGCAGATCTTCCTCGAGTTCGCGAGCGAGGAGCGGGGCCACATCGAATTGCTCATCAGGGAATACCGGGCGCTGGCCCGACGCCAGGGGCAGCGCCGGCGTTCCGGCTCGACGCGCCGGACCCGGGTCCACGCGTGATTGATCTCCACCTCCACACAACAGCCTCGGACGGGCGCTCGTCGCCCGAGGATCTCGTACAGGCCGCCGTGCGCGCCCGCCTGGACACGATCTCGGTGACGGACCACGACACGGTGGCCGGCCTCGACCGCGTGGCGGCGGCGTGCGCGACCGCGGGGGTCGAGTGGGTGCCGGGGATCGAGATCACGGCGATCTACGAGGACGTGGACGTGCACGTCCTCGGATATTTCCTCGATCATCACTCCGCCGTCCTGACGGAGTTTCTCGACAAGCAGGTGACCGACCGCCGCCGGCGCGTGCGGGAGATGATCGACAAGCTCGACGCCCTAGGGCTTCACGTGGACGCCGACGAAGTACTCGGCGGGCACGGGGGCCTCGACGGCAGGTGGATTGGCCGACCGCTACTCGCACGCGCGCTGCTCCGCGCCCGGCACGTCCGGACAACGCGGGAGGCGTTCGATCTCTACCTTGCCGAGAACGGCGCCGCGTGGGTGCCTCGCCGGGCGCCGTCTCCGCAGGATGTCGTGACGCTCATTCACGAAGCGGGCGGGATCGCCTCGCTGGCGCACCCAGGCCTCATGGGTCACGACGAGTGGATTCCGCCGATTGCGGCGTCCGGGCTGGACGCCCTCGAGGCGTATTACTCCGAGCATTCGCCCGAGATGACCACGCACTACCGCATCCTGGCGGAACGACTCGGCCTCGCCATGTCCGGCGGGTCCGACTACCACGGCGATCCCGCTCACGGCCCCGCGCGCCCCGGGTCCGTCTCGCTGCCGGCCGCGGCGTACGAGGCATTGAAGCAGCGTTCTGAGGCGGCGCGCGAGGCGCGCCGGTTGACGAAGTCCCTATGACCATCACCATCACACCGGAGGCGCGACAGGCGATTTCCGACTCTCTGGCGCGCGATTCCAGCAGGCCCGCCCTTCGGCTGTCGTTTGCCGGGGGCTGCGGCGCCCTCGGCTACCGACTCACGCCAGCGCCGTCCGGCGCCCGGTCAGGCGAGCAGGTGTTTGCTCTCGACGGCCTGACCATCTATGCCGACTTCAAGGCGGCGTCCGATCTGGACGGCGCACGGATCGAAGTCGGCGACTCGCCGGAGGACATCCTGGTCGTTCACGACCACGCGGTGGTTGGCGGCATGTGCTGACGCCGCCACCTTTTTTGGAGCTGCACAGCCTCAAGTCACCGGACCGTCGAAACTCATATACGCCGTTTCGGGTCCGGTCATCCGAAGCCCACCAAACCTCGCCGACGTGCTGACCAGGTGTCGGCTCGACGGCAGGGTAGCCATCCCGGGGAGTTTCCGCGGGTGGTGACGCCGATCCGACGTGATCGGGCGCTGGTCGCCGGGCGGAGGACCCTGGCGCGGCTCCCCGCCGCACGGAGCGTGGCTTGTCGACCGGCCGAGTGCTCGAGCTGCTGACACCGCGACGCATGGACGTGAGCCTCGAAGATCTGGCGGCGGTCGCCTACCTCATACCGGCATGGGCTTCGCGCAGCCTACTGCCCGTCCGAACGGATTGTGGCGTAATCTGGCGAAGTGACATCGCGAAATCACCGAGGAAGATCTGGCGATAAGTCTTGGAATCTCAAGGAACTGTTGGCGGAAGCGCCTGGGAGTCGAACCTGATTCTTGATTCTCGTAACTCATTGAACCGTAACGATTTCAATGAGTTAACCGCTTTCCGCTGGAACCGCTACAACCGCTGAATCCGCACAAAACCCTGGGGAGAGGCACAAAACAGGAACACGGATGTTCCAATTCCAGCCGCCTCCACGCTCGCCTACTTCTTCTCGGCGATGACGGTCAGCAGCCTGACGACTTCATCGAACTGCCGCGTCGTCTTACGACTGTTGTTGTAGATGACTCCGACACAGCTCCACAGGCCGAAAAGCGCGACGCTGACCCAGATTTCGAACATTGTTCCATCTCCTTCGTTCACGTCGAGCGAGGTCCAGATGGCAGAGTATACCGCTGTGGACAACTCGGCCTTGCGGGATTCTGTGGGTGTGGTTTGTTACGTCGACCGGCGCCGCCCACCTTCAGCCGTGGCGTCGATCCAGCGCGTGGAGGCGCGACTGGTTCCCTTCGATCAGTGCCTTCTTCTTCGCGCGCGACCAACGCTTGAGTTGGGCCTCGCGCTTCCGAGCGGCGGGCCAGGATTCGTGGGGTTCCGAGTAGACCACGCGAACGGGCCGACGCGATGCCGTGTATTCCGCGGCGTGTCCCTCGTTGTGGATCCGTTCGCGCTCGCGCAAGTCAGAGGTGGAACCGACGTAGAACGTTCCGTCGGAGCAAGAGAGGATGTAGACGAAGCAGGAAGCCGGGACAGGCGCTGGCGTCTGGCCCTTCGACTCCCCATCCGCTCGCGTGGGCTCGGGCGCTCGCTCGGGGTCGCTCAGGGCCATTCTCCTCGGCCCGTCTGTCCGGTGACCCTCGCGCGCACGAGTCGAATGGCTTGCCATGAGCGAGGCCCTTTGGGTTGCACGGGCCGAGTCGAATGGCGGAAGCGCCTGGGAGTCGAACCCAGCCCCCCCGCAAAGCGGGGAGCGACCGATTTTGAAGACCGGGAGGGCCACCGGGCCCCGTTCGCTTCCGGAGCGATCTTACCACCCGACGAGCGTGTGCCGCACACTTCCGCCTTGGATGGCGAGCCGCACGTCCATGAATATGGAATGCGAGAGAACGACGCCACCGCCGCCGAACGGGCGGGAATGGAAAAGGCAGAAGCAGAGTGGCCCCGGCCCCCTTGATTCCTCGTCGGGAGCCGGGTGCGGATGGCGAACGTCTAGTCTTCGATTAGTCGAATCTCACCAGCCCGCGGACCCTTTGCGGACTCTTCCGGCGTGAACTCGACGCGCTGGCCTTCACGCAGCAGCTCGAACACCGCGCCGCGGACCGAGCTCCGATGGAAGAAGTGCTCGATGCCTCCCTCGTCTCGAATGAATCCAAATCCCTTGTCGATAAGCAAGCGCGCGATGGTCCCGGTCGGCATACCCGTGTCCTCCGAGCAACGAAGCACTTGGGAACATCCCAAGGGCCGCAGACAGCTGAGCGCACGCAAGGGCCACGACGAGCGACCCCGCGAGCGCACAGTAAGAACGTACAAACGCCGCTGATACGAGGGTCCGGAAACGCCAAGCGCCCGCAGCAACGGCACCTGGCGAACAACAGCTGCCTGGGTGGCGGACCACTCGAGGACCCGAGCAGTCGCCGAGATCGCAGGCACATTGGCCCCGCGATGCGCCACGCCGCAAATAGGGGAGGGGCGTCACGCTGAGCTTGAAATCCGGCCAAGTGTAGGAATATCCGAGCGGGAAGTCAAGAGACGGCCCGATCCTATGGCCTGGTCTTCGCAGGGCGCGGCCGGGCGGACGCGCCATTCCTCTTCCTCTTCTTCTTCCTCCTCGTCCTCCTCGTCGTCCTCGTCGAACTCGTCCTCGTCTTCGTCCTCGTCCTCGTCCTCGTCGGGGTCACCCATGTCGGGAGCGTAGGGCTGGAGCCTGGGGGTCATGGTTCTCCTTGGGGCGGTGTGCGCCCGCGGTCAGGCTTTGGGTGCCGTGGACGCCGGGGCCGGGGCAGCTGAGGGACCGGCTGCTGCGACCGTCGGAGGCGGGGCCGGCGCCGCCGGCGCAGGATACGTGGACTGGAAATGCCGGCCGCACTTCGGGCAGACCCAGAACTGATCGGGACGCCACGCGTCGCCGGGCGCCGGGTCCTTCATTTCCATCTGCTCGCCGCACCGCTGGCAGGAGATTCTCACATCGAGAGTGGCCATCCCGAGATTCTAGCACTGCCCGCGGATGTTCTGCGGCGTCAATCGACCGGAGTAGAATGCCGGAGTGATTCCAGCCGTCATTCTTGCCGCAGGCTTGTCGTCACGGATGGGGCGGGCCAAGGCGCTGCTGCCTGTTCCTGGCGGAGACTGGTTCCTGTCGAGGCTGGTCCGGACCTTCCTGTCGGCCGGGTGCAGCGAGGTGGTGGCGGTCGTGGGCGAAGCTGAGGAGGCCATCCGATCGGCGGCGAACCACGAGCGGCTGAGGGTGCACCTGGTGCGAAACCCCGATCCATCCCGCGGACAGCTCTCGTCGCTCCACGCGGCGCTCGCCTGGGTCGCCCCGGATCACCCGCGGGGGCTGATGATGGCTCCCGTGGACCTGCCGCTCATCGCCGTTCCCACCGTGCGAGCGGTGATCGATGCCTGGGTCCGAACCGGCGCGCCGATTGTGCGCCCCTCCCACGGCCACAGGCATGGCCACCCCGTGCTGTTCGACGCGCGCGTCCTGCCGGAACTGCTCGCCGCGGACCTCTCGGCCGGCGCCCGCCCCGTCGTTCATGCGCACCGGGCGGAGGTGTGCAACGTGGAGATCGACGATCCGGGTGCGTACGACGACATCGACACGCCGGAGGACTACCGCCGCGTGTTTGGCGAAGAACCGGCCTGACCTGTCATCGGGTGGACCGTTTTCCGCCCACACCCGGAGGATCGCGGCGCGCTGTAGGGACGCCACCGACTCTGTGAGTGGTTTCCTTCCCGGCTTCGACAGTCGTGGTATGCTCCCGGCGCAGCCACGCGGACCAACGCTCGTGGAGACGGATCCGCGCGGCATCCAGCGGAGGTGGCCCGTGTGTCTTCGTCGAGCGTTCCTGCTTCTTGTCCTCCTGCTCGCGGTTGGTGCGGACGTCGCGGCCCGGCAGGCTCCGGTCGCCCAGGCTTCGACTGGCAAGGCTTCGTCGCCGGCGCCGGCGACCAGCCCCGTCTCGCTCTCTGATCAATTCCCCGGACTCGAATTCCGCAACATCGGTCCATTCCGCGGTGGACGCGTCACGGCGGTCACCGGTGTGCGCGGGAATGCCCTGCGCTACTACTTCGGCGCCACCGGTGGCGGTGTGTGGATGACGACCGATGGCGGCCTGACGTGGCGCAACATCTCCGACGGGTTCATGAAGACCGGTTCGGTCGGCGCCATTGCTGTGGCGGACTCGGATCAGAACGTCATCTACGTCGGCATGGGCGAGGCACCCATTCGCGGCAACGTGTCGCACGGTGATGGCGTGTACAAGTCGATGGACGCCGGCAAGACGTGGGCGAACGTCGGTCTGCAGAATGCGCAGCAGATCTCGCGCGTCCGCATCCACCCGCGAAACCCGGACATCGCCTACGTCGCGGCTCAGGGCCACGTCTGGGGGCCGAACCCGGACCGAGGCATCTTCCGCACGCTGGACGGCGGCAAGACCTGGTCGAAGGTGCTGTTCGTCGACGACAAGACGGGGGCATCCGACCTGGCGATGGACGCGTCGAACCCGCGGGTCCTCTACGCCGCCTTCTGGCAGGTCTACCGGAAGCCCTGGACCATCGAGAGCGGTGGCCCGGGCGGCGGGCTCTACCGCACGACCGACGGCGGCGACACCTGGAAGAAGCTCGCCGACGGCTTGCCCGAGGGGATCGTCGGCAAGACGACGGTGACGGTGTCTCCGAAGAACCCTGCGCGCGTGTGGGCGATGATCGAGGCCGAGGGCGACAAGGGCGGCATGTACCGCAGCGATGACGGCGGCGGGAAGTGGACGAACGTCAACAGCGGCCACGCGATCCGGCAGCGCGCATGGTACTACTACCGCGTCTTCGCCGACCCCGCCAACGCCAACATCGTCTACACGACCAATATCCGTTTTCACAGGTCCATCGACGGGGGCAAGACCTTTTCGACGATTCCCGTGCGCCACGGCGACACCCACGATTTGTGGATCGACCCGGACAATCCCGATCGGATGATCCTGGGCGACGATGGCGGTGCGGAGATCTCGAACAACGGGGGACAGACCTGGACGACGGAGGACAACCAGCCGACGGCGCAGATCTACCGTGTGACGACCGACGACCGGTTCCCATACTGGGTCTACGGCGCCCAGCAGGACAACACGACGGTGGCCATCCCCAGTGCGGTCCGCGGAGCGGGCATCGACATCACCGACTGGCACGAGGTGGGCGGCGGCGAATCGGCGTGGATTGCGCTGGACCCCCGCAATCGGGACATCGTCTACGCGGGCAGCTACGGCGGGTGGATCACGCGTCATGACCACGCGACGAAGGACGAGCGCATGATCATCGCGTGGCCGCAGGTCATCGATGGCCAGGCGGCCGGGGATCTCAAGTACCGGTTCCAGTGGAACGCGCCCATCATCACCTCGACACACGAACCCGGCGTGGTCTACCACGCCGCGCAGATGCTGCTGCGGTCGCGTGACGAAGGACACTCGTGGGAGGAAGCCAGCCCGGATCTCTCCCGCAACGACAAGACCAAGCAGGGCTTCAGTGGCGGGCCGATCTCGCGCGAGGTCACCGGCGTCGAAGTCTACGGGACCATCTTCGCGCTCACGGAGTCGCCACACGAAGCCGGCGTCATCTGGGCTGGCACCGACGACGGCCTGGTGCACCTGACGCGGGACAACGGCAAGACGTGGCAGAACGTGACCCCGAAGGGCATTCCCGAGTGGATCCGCATCAACGCGATTGACGTATCGCCTCACGACAAGGCGACGGCATACGTCGCGGCCACGATGTACCAGTTCGACGACTTCAGGCCCTATCTGTACAAGACCAACGACTACGGCAAGACGTGGACGAAGATCGTGGCGGGCATCCCGGACAACGCATTCACGCGGGTCGTCCGCGAGGATTCGGGTCGTCGAGGCCTGCTCTACGCCGGCACCGAAACGGGCCTGTACGTCTCCTGGGACGATGGCGTGTCGTGGCAGGCGTTTCAGCGCAATCTGCCGATCGTGCCCATCACCGACATGGTTGTGAAACACGAGGATCTCGTCGTCGCCACGCAGGGACGCGCGTTCTGGATCCTGGACGACCTGACGCCGCTGCGACAGTGGAACCGCGACGTGGCAAAGGCTGATGCGCACCTGTTCACGCCACGCCGGGCCATCCGTTTCCAGAACGGCGAGTCGTCGAGGCCAGGCATCGGCAAGAACCGGCCGAATGGTGTCATCGTCAACCTCTGGATCGAGAACGCGCCCAAGAAGGACGACGTCATCACCGTCGAGTTCCTGGACGGGGCGCGCGTGCTGCGCAAGTTCGCCACCAAGCTGGCCGAGAAGATCCCGGATGAGGCGTTCGAGCCTGGCGATGAAGGGCCTGGCGACATCGACAAGGCCATCGAGCTCAAGGCCGGCGTCAACCGGATCGTGTGGGATATGCGCGAAGAGGTGCCGAGTCTCATCCAGCCAGCGTACGTCTTCGGCGACTACCCGCCGCAGGGCGTGCGGGTGACGCCGGGGCGCTACACCGTGCGCGTCACGGCACACGGCAAGACGATCGAGGCGCCGATCGAGATTGTCCCCAGTCCGACGGGTGCCGTGCCTGCAGGAGACCTGGCGGCGCAGTATGCGTTCCTGACCACCGTGCGCCGGGACGTCGAGACGATCCACGACACGTTGCGCCAAATCAAGGATGTGAAGGACCAGGTCCGTCGCTACGGGAAACGAGCCTCCGCCGCCGGCAAGGGCGACAGCCTGAAAGCGAAGGCCGACCAGGTCGTGAAGGCGTTCGAGCCGATCGAGGCCGAGCTGTACAACCCGGAGCTCCGGACCGGGCAGGATTCGCTCGGTCACCTGCCGAAACTCGACTTCCAGTTCGCGGCGCTCGCGGGGATGGCTGACACCGCAGACATGAAACCGACAGCCGCGTCACACCTCCGCTACACGGAATTGAAGGCGCAACTCGACGCGGTTCTCGCCCGGGTGAAGGGTGTGATGGACAAGGACATTGCCGACTTCAACAAGACCGTGCAAGGCCTGGCGATGCCGGCGGTGATTGTGGGGTCTGGCCCGAAGCGGTAGGCACCGTGTCGTTCACCGCAAGGCGCTCCCGTCCACCGACACTCCGGCCGTGTCCGCCGGGCATACGAGGGTCGGGGCGTCCGGCGTGGAGGGTGGCGTCGGCGTGGGCGTGATATATCTTGCTGACTGGTCTTCGAGGCGCTTTCCGGTGTAAGCTTTTTACACCTGCACGCCGCTCGGTCGTTGCCGGAAATCCGGCGCCCTCCCCTGGAGCACTTATTCATGGCAGGCCAGCCGAGAGCGTGGTAACGCTTTTGCTCCCAACCTCTTACAGGGTTGAGCTCCGCGACGGAACGGGGCTTGCTCGGGTCAGCCGTATGCCAGAAGCCAATCGTCGTGTGCGAGGAGTCGTGGTCATCCACGCCGAACGTTGCAAAGGGTGCGCACTCTGTGTCGAGTTCTGTCCGACCGATGTGCTGGCGCTCTCCAGTTCCTTCACGACAAAGGGGTACCATCCACCCGAGATCGTGCGGCCCGAGGCCTGTTCCGGCTGCGACCTGTGCGGGATGTACTGCCCGGACTTCGCGATTTACGGGTACAGACTGTAACCAGGATTCGGCGCCGAATCCCGAATGTTTCTCCTAGTCGGCACTTTCCGAGGATACTCATGCATGCCGATCCGGCTGGCGTCCTGACGGGCGCCCACTTCATCGACGGCGACCACGCGTGCTGTGAAGGCGCGCTGGCGGGCGGCTGCCGCTTCGTCGCCGGTTATCCGATCACGCCGTCCACGGAAGTCGTCGAGCGCATCGCGCTGCGGTTTCCCGAGGTCGGCGGCGTCTTCATCCAGATGGAGGACGAGCTCGCCTCGTCGATCGCCATCGCCGGCGCCGTCTGGGGCGGCAAGCGCGCGATGACGGTCACGTCGGGTCCGGGATTCTCGCTGATGATGGAGCACATCGGCTTCGCCATCATGACCGAGACGCCGTGCGTCTTCGTCAACGTGCAGCGCGGCGGACCGTCCACCGGGCTCCCGACGCTCCCCGCGCAGGCTGACATGATGCAGGCGCGATGGGGCTCGCACGGCGACTACGAGCTCATCGCCGTCTGCCCGAACTCGCCGCAGGAGTGCTTCGACCTCACAATCAAGGCGTTCAACCTCGCCGAGCAGTACCGGGTGCCGGTGCTCGTCATGATGGACGAGTGCGTGGGCCACATGATGGAGCGCGTGGTCATCCCGAAGCCCGAGGAAATCGAGATCTTCCCGCGGCGCTGGACGAAGGCGGCGCTCGACGAGTATCTCCCGTTCGCGCCAGGCGAGGACCTGGTGCCGGACATGGCGCGCGCCGGGCAGGGCTACCGGTTCCACATGACCGGCCTCACGCACAACGAGAAGGGCTACCCGGACATGACGGTGTCCGGCCAGGCACGCCTGCTCGGGCGGCTCATCGACAAGATCAAGAAGAACGCGGTCGCGCTCACCGACGTGGTCGAGGACCAGGTGGACGGCGCGGAAGCGGTTGTCATCTCCTACGGCATCACGTCGCGCGTGGCGCAGAAGGCGGTGCAGGCGGTGCGGGCGAAGGGCGGGCGCGTCGGCTCGCTGCGGCTGCGCACCGCGTGGCCGTTCCCCGAGCACCTGATTCGCGACCTTGCCACCAAGGTCAAGGCGTTCATCGTGCCTGAGTTGAATTTCGGCCAGATGGTGCGCGAGGTGGAGCGCTGTGCGCAGGGCGCCCGCGTCGTGAGCGTGCCGCACGCCGGCGGCACGGTCCACGACCCGGCCATCATTGTCCAGGCGATCACGGAGGCTCTCCGATGAGCGTGGAAAATCCCGCCGAACGATATCTCCGCAGCGACCGCATGCCCCACATCTGGTGCCCGGGCTGCGGCATCGGCACGACCGTCAACTGCTTCACCCGCGCCATCGACGAGAGCGGCATCCCGATGGATCGCCTCGCGGTCGTGTCGGGCATCGGCTGCACCGGGCGCGTCGCGGGCTACATGCACGTGGATTCGTTCCACACGACGCACGGCCGCGCCATCCCGTTCGCCACGGGCCTGAAGCTGGCGGCGCCCGACATGAAGGTGGTGGTCTACAGCGGCGACGGCGACCTGTTCGCCATCGGCGGCAACCACTTCATCCACGCCGCGCGGCGCAACCTCGACATGACGGTCATCTGCGTCAACAACCTGACCTACGGGATGACCGGCGGCCAGCTGACGCCGACCACGCCCGAGGAGGCGATCGCGTCGACGTCGCCCTACGGCAACTTCGAGCACCCGTTCAACCTGCCGTACCTGGCCGAGTCGTGCGGCGCGGTCTATGTCGCGCGCTGGACGACCTACCACGTCACGCAGATGAAGAAGGCGATGAAAGAGGCGCTGCTCAAGAAGGGCTTCTCGTTCGTCGAGGTCATCTCGCCGTGCCCGACGCTCTACGGGCGGCGCAACCGCATCGGCGACTCGCTCGACGAGATGAAGACGTACAAGACGCGCAGCGTCATCAAGAACGGCGCCGACACCAAGGAAGTCGATCTCGGCATGACCGGGTCCATCGTCGTCGGCAAGTTCGTCGATCGGGAGCGGACGACCTACCAGGACGCGATGGAGGCCTTTTATTCGCGCAAGCTGGGCAACCGGTACGTGCGGGCGAGTCAGTAAATGGCGCAAACGCAAATTCGCATCGGGGGGTTCGGCGGCCAGGGCGTCATCCTCAGCGGGATCATCATCGGCCGGGGCGCCGCGATCCACGGCGGCCTCCACGCCACGCTCATCCAGAGCTTCGGCCCTGAGGCGCGCGGCAGCTCGTCGAGCGCCGAGTTGATCGTCGCCGACGAGCCGATCTTGTATCCCTACGTCAAGGACGTCGACATGCTCGTCGTCCTTTCGCAGGACGCCTACGCGAGGTTCACACCCTCGCTGAAGAAGGGCGGGCTGCTGGTGACCGAGGCCGACCTGGTCTCGCTGACGCCGCCCGTGCCGGAGGCCAGGCACTTCGTGGTGCCCGCGACCCGGCTGGCGGAGGAGATCGGACGGAAGATCGTCCTGAACATCATCACTGTCGGCTTCTTTGGCGCCGTGAGCCAGCTCATCCCGCTCGAGGCGTTGGAGAAGGCCGTGAAGGAATCGGTGCCGCCCGGGACGCTCGACCTGAACCTCAGGGCGTTCAGGAAGGGCTACGAGGTCGGGCTCGAGCAGTTAGCCAAGGTCCAGGCGCCCGCGTAGGGCCGAACAGGACCCCGAAGTAGGTTCGTCCGTCATGCCGTTCTCCGAGGTGCTCGGCCACGCGCGTCCACTGGGCCTGCTCTCGCGGTCCATCGCTCGCGGATCCCTGCCCCCGAGCCTTCTGTTCACCGGTCCTGAGGGTGTCGGCAAGAGGCTCGTGGCGCAGGCGGTCGCGGAGGCGCTGAACTGCCTCTCGCCGGTCGGCGCAAGCACGGAGGCTTGCGCCACAGGGACCCTTGTGGCGCCGGCGATCGCTGTGGCGCCGGCCTGCGTGCCGGCGAATCTGCCGTTCGATGCCTGCGGCGCGTGCGCGGCGTGCAAGCGGATTGCGAAAGGCACGTATCCGGACGTGCTCAGGCCCGGGGCGTCCGACACTGGCGTGATCAAGATCGAGCCGGTGCGCGAGGTCGTTGCGGCCGCGGCGTATCGACCCTTCGAGGGTCGGCGTCGGGTGATCATCATCGACGATGCGGATCGTCTGAACGCCGATGCGCAGGATGCGCTGCTCAAGAGCCTCGAAGAGCCGGGGGCTTCGTCGGTCTTCATTCTGGTGAGCGCACGTCCCGAGACGCTGCTGCCTACGATCCGGTCGCGCTGTGCCCGGATGAGGTTCGGGCGCCTGTCGGCGGCCGAGGTGGCGCGCGTCCTGGTGGAGCGGCACGGAATGGACCCTGACGAGGCACATGCGATCGCGGCGGTGGCCGACGGGAGCCCTGGCCGTGCGCTCGAAGCCGGGTCCAAGGCATACCGTGAGGCGCGGACCGCGGCGCTGGCGGCCCTGCGAACGACCGCGAAGGCCTCGTCGCCACGGGCGCGGCTGCAGGCGGCCACCGGCCTGACCGCGGGCAAGCCCACCTCGGCCGGCGAGCGCGAGGAACTGGCGACCCGGATCACGATGCTCGCCTCGCTGCTTCGCGACGTGGCGCTGGTCTCGCAGGGCGGGGCCCCCGCGGAGCTGGCGAACGGCGACCTGGCCGCAGATCTCGAGGAACTGGGCGCGGCGTTCGGGAGCGAACGCGCCCTTCAGGCGTTTGCGGCCGCCGATCGGGCGATCTCCGCGCTGCGCCGGAACGCGAGCCCGAAGGTCGTAGCCGCGTGGCTCTCGGTGCACATGTAGTCGAACGACATGGACCTTCAGCGGGACGAATCGATCGTTCTCGTGAAGTTGTGCTGCAGCGGGCGGCCGTGCCCCTGCTTCGTCCCGCGGGGCGCCGCCCCGATGCCCCTCCGTTCCGGCACGCCGCTTGTCGTCGAAACCGAAGCCGGCCTCTCCTTCGGCCACGTGGCCGGATTCCTGCTCAGGATGAACGGGAAGGACAGCATTCGTCCCGAAGGGACGGCACGCCTGATCCGCGTCGCCACCGACGAGGACATCTCGATTCGCCGGCGGCAGCAGGCGCGCGAGCGCGAGGCGTTCCGTGTCGGGCTGTTGAAGATCCGCGAACGCGGCCTCGCGATGAAGTTGACGCGCGTCGAGCAGATGTACGACGGCTCGCGCCTGGTCTTCTACTTCACGGCCGAAGGGCGCGTGGACTTCCGTGAACTGGTGCGCGAGCTGGCCGCGGAGTACCGCAGCCGGATCGAGATGCGGCAGATTGGCGTGCGCGACGAGGCGCGGATGCTCGGCGGCTATGGCTCCTGCGGCCGGCCGCTCTGCTGCAGCGCCTGGTTACAGGCGTTCGAGCCCGTGTCGATCAAGATGGCCAAGCAGCAGGACCTGAGCCTGAACCCGTCGAAGCTGTCCGGCTTGTGCGGCCGCCTGAAGTGCTGCCTCCGCTACGAACTGCCCGAGCGGAAGCTGCCGCGGAAGTCCGACATCCGCGACGAGGTGCTGGCCGGCCTCGGCGACCACTCGCACTGAGCGCACGTTCCCATGCCGCTTCTTCCGCGCATCGCGCTCACCGTTGGTGACCCGGCCGGTGTCGGCCCCGAGCTGGTGGAGCAGGCCATACGCCACCCGAAGGTCTGTGCGGCGTGTGCCCCGGTGGTCTATGGACCGCCTCACGGGACGCGCTTCGTTCCCGGCGTGCTCTCGAAAGAGGCCGGCCTTGCCGCGTACGACGCGCTGGTCCGGGCGGTGGAGGATGCGCTCGCGGGGCGCGTGGACGCGGTGACGACCGCGCCCATCAACAAGGAAGCCTGGGCGCTGGCCGGGCTGCCATGGCGCGGGCACACGGACCTCCTGGCGCACCTGACCGGCGCACCGCGGGTGGCGATGATGTTCTACTCGCGGCAACTGCGGGTCGTCCTGGCGACCGTGCACGTGGCGCTGGCCGATGTGCCCCGCCTGTTGACGCGCGAACACCTCATCGGCGTGATTCGGCTGACCGCGCAGGAACTGCCGCGTTTCGGATTCCCGAGGCCGCGGCTGGGACTCGCGGGCCTGAACCCGCACGCGGGCGAGCACGGCGTCATCGGGACCGAAGACGACGACGTGCTGAGGCCGGCCGTGGAGGCGTGCCGGGCCGGGGGAATCCTCGTGGACGGGCCGTTCCCGGCCGACACGTTGTTTGTCCGCGCCATGCGGGGAGAGTTCGATGCGGTCGTGGCCTGCTACCATGACCAGGGGCTGGTCCCGATCAAGATGGTGGCCTTCGGCCAGGCGGTCAACGTCACGCTTGGCCTCCCCATCATCCGGACGTCGGTCGATCACGGGACGGCGTTCGATATCGCCGGCAAGGGAGTGGCCGACCCCGGCAGCCTGATCGAGGCGGTGTTGCTGGCCGCGAGGCTTGCGGCCTCGCCGCGTGGATGATCGCGACCGCCATGCCTGAAAAGACCGATCGCCAGAAGGCCGAGAAGAACATCGCCGAGAACCGGAAGGCGTTCCACGACTTCCACATCCTCGAGACGTTCGAGGCCGGCGTGGCGCTGCTCGGTACCGAGGTGAAGGCCATCCGTGAGGGGCGCGTGAACCTCCGGGACAGCTACGGCCGGGTCGAGGGCGGCGAGGTGTTCGTCATGAACATCCACATCAGCCCCTACAGCCACCGGGGGTACTCCGACCACGAGCCGCTGCGGCGGCGCAAGCTCCTCCTGCACAAGCAGGAGATCCGCAAACTCGTGGGCAAGACCACCGAGCGTGGCATGACGCTCGTGCCCCTGCGCCTGTACTTCAGGAACGGCCTCGTCAAGATGGCCATCGGGCTGGCGAAGGGGAAGAAGGAATACGATCGGCGCGAGACGATCAAGCGGCGCGAGACAGACCGGGAGACCCGTGCAGCGGTCAAGGAGCGACAACGATAGCCCCGGCGCCGCGGTGTCGATGCCCGCGCCGCAGCCGTTCGATCGCATGACATCCACGCTGGCTCTGCGCATCGTCGTTCGTCTGGGCCGCGCCGTCGCCCTGCTGGCGCTGGCGCTCCCGGCGGCGCTTCCGGCCTGGTCGTACGTCGCGGCGGAAACGGTGCCGGCCTCGCGCGCGATCGTCCTCGCCGCGTTCGCCGCGTCCGCGCTGTTCCCCGCGTCGGCGCTCCTCGCGTGCGCCGGCCTCCTGCCGCTGTCCGGCCCCCTGTCCGCGATCGTTGGCTCCACGACCCTGTTCGGCCTTGGCGAACCAGTCGTGCTTGCGTGTCTCGCGGGCTGGCTTCTGCGGTCAGCCGCGTGGCCCGGGCCGCCGCCCGCCGCCTCCGTCCGTGCCCTCCGGCGTCCGGCGCTGGTGCTCGCAGTGGTGGTGGCCGCCTCGGGGATCGTCGAGATGTTCGTCGTCCAGCCGGCGGTCGACTATCCCTGGCCCTTCGCCTGCGCCGCGTTCAGGTTCCTGCGCACCGACTTCTTCAGCGATCGCGGCACCTTCGGTGCGCTGACCAACGCGGCGCTCTTCCTGGAAGGGCTCGGCCTCTTTGCGGCCGCCGTGACGCTAATCGGCCGAAATCTGGCGCTGGGCCGGCGGCTGCTCGCGATGGCCGCCTGCGGCGCGGCCGGCGTGGCGGCGCACAGCGTCGTGCGGCTGGTGACGGTCTCGCTCAGGACCGGTGACGGCTGGTCCGCCCTGCTCAACTACCCGCAGACCATTCGTATCAGCGCGGCGTTTGCTGATTTCAACGCGGCAGGGTCCTACCTGGCTATGGCGCTGCTGCTGGTGGTCGGCTTGGCCCTCCCGACGAGGTCGCGCGGAGGCCAGGAGGGAGAGGGATCACGCGGCGGCCGCTGGCTCGGGCTACTGTGGCTACTCGTCGTCCCGCTGATGGCAGCCGGTCTGTGGCTGACCGGGTCGCGGGCGGCGCTAGCCGCCATCGCTCCGGCTCTGATCGTGATGCTGCCGGTGGTCTCGAGAGTCCCGAAACAAGTGGCGTGGGGAGGCGCGCTCGTCGCCGCCCTCGTGGTCATGCTGTCGCTGCCGTTTGTCGCCGGGCGCTTCAATCTTCCGGACAAAACGGGCCGATCGCTCTCGCAAGCGCTCAACTACCGCAGCGAGTTCGCGCGCGGTGCGGCGAGGATGATTGCCGCACAGCCGGTCTTCGGCGTGGGCGTGGGCGCATTCTACGCCCGGTCCGGCGAATACTTCGCGCCGGCGGTCCGGGTCGTGTTTCCGCGCGAGAACGCGCACAACAACTTCCTCCAGGTGCTCGCCGAACTTGGGGTTGTCGGATTCGTGCCGTTCCTGTGGACCATCGGTATCGTCGGCGCCGCCGTCGTGCGGGGATGGCGGTCGGGCCGGCTGCCAGCGGCCGCGACCGGAGGAGCGGCGGGACTTGTGGCGTTCATCCTGACCTGGCTGACCGGACACCCGTTGCTCATCTTCGAGGTCGCCACCGCGTTCTGGCTGGTGCTGGCCGCGGTGGCCGGTTCTGCCATGGATACGGGCGACCAAACGGTCGCTCCTGCGGGGGCGGTGTCACGTGCGGGCGACCAGCCGGTCGCCCCTACCTGGGCGGTGGCGATACTCGTTCTGCTCGTGATCGTATCGGTGCCGATCCGTAGCCGCGACGCCGTGCAGCGGGCAAACCTGAAGAACGCGGCGATCGGGCTCTCGGCGTGGAACACGGACGATCGCGGCGAACGGTTCCGGCGGATGACCGATCGCACCGCGCAGTTCTACGTGCCCGCGGAAGCGACGTCGATGAGACTCCCCATCCGGTTGGAGCGGGCTTCACCCCAGGACGCAGCGGTCAACGTTGAAATCCGGCTGGACGGTGAACTGGCGAATCGGGTGCGGGTTCAAGGGACGAACTGGAGCGGGGCCGCCATCGTCCTGCCGCGACCGGGATCGAGCCGCCGTTATCGGGCGGTGCGTTTGTTGATGGTGCCGAGCGTACCCGGCGCGGCAGACCAGGCCGGCCCGGCCATCGAGATCGGCGTCCCCATTCTCACCGGGCTGGGGCAGCGCTAACGGAGTCGGCGTCGCCCGGATCTTGTGGCGCGGGGCTGGATCTTGTGGCGCGGGGCTTCAGCCCCGCGACTGATTGGCGGGCCTGAAGGCCTGCCTCTCTGCCTTTAGAACTTTGAGACGATGGCGGCGTGAATCGCGTTGGCGATCACGTCATAGCCCTCTGCCTTCGGGTGCAGGCCATCCATGCTGAGTAGCGACGCCGGGTTGTTGCCACTCGCATCCATCATCGCCCGGTACACGTCTGCGCCGACGAAGTACGGGTCGTCTCGATAGGCGTCGAAGATCTGACTGATCGCGGCGTTGACCAGCAGGATCGCCGACAGTTCGGCGCCCCTGTAGCGGGTGTAACCATTGGGGTCCGCGAACTGGATGGGCACGGTGGGCGGCAGCGTCGCCAGGACGACTTTCTGCCCCTGTCCTCTCGCCTGGCCCACCATGGCAGCCAGATTGCTGGCGATCGCCGCCGCCTTGGCGAGCTGTTCGGCTGCTGTGTCCGTCCTGAAGATGCCATTGGCGTCGTTAGTGCCTTCCAGGATGATCACGACATCGTACGTGATGCTGATGACGGTCGGCAGTCGATACAGCCCGGATGGCGTGGCCTCACCCTCAACTCCCAGATTGTCCACGACCGCCGGCAACAGCGCCGCCAGCGTCGCGGGATACGGCGAGGGGTAGGTCGGGGGCGAGAAGTAGGGCTGGTACCCCCACTGCGTTGCCCACCAGACAACCTCATCGACCACCGGGCCGACGGTGAGGCTGTCGCCGAACGCGAGCTTGGCGAGCGTACCATAGATGAACGCGCCCGTCCGCGTCGCGCTCTGCAGGTCGTCGGTGTTGGTGACGACCACGTCCACGGTGCCGGTCGCGTGGGCGCCGGTGGTCGCCACGATCTGCGTGGCATCGAGCGAAGATACCGCCGCTGAGACTCCTCCCACCCTCACGATCGCACCGGTTCTGAAGTTCGTCCCGGTGATGGTGATCGACGTCCCACCCGCCGTTGGCCCCTGGTTCGGCGTCACGTTTGTGATGGACGGCCCCGGAGGGAGACAGGTGAAGCCGTTGACGAGGGTCGCCTGCAGTCCATCGGGGTTGATGACCACGACGTCGTAGGTGCCCGTCGCGCCGATGCTCCCTGTCACGACGTGGATCTCCGTATCCGACCCATAGGCCTGGGTTGGGGCCAGCACCCCGCCGATGCGCACTGTGGTCTGGCTCGGGAGGTACGGGAACAGGTGGGTGCCCGTAATGGTCAGAGGCGTTCCACCCGTCATCGATCCCGACGCCGGGCTGACTCCGGTGATGGTTGGCGGCGTGCCGTAGGTGTACCCGCCGCTCAGCGTACCCGTCTGGTTGTCCTTGTTCTTCACGACGACATCCACCACGCCGGCCGCGTGCGCGGAAACCGTGGCCGTCAGGGTGGTGGAGTCACCGAGGGGCCATGCGACACTGGTAGCGGCTACGCCCCCGATCGTCACCGTCGGCCAGACGAAGCCAGTGCCGCGAATGGTGACGACCGTCCCCCCCGTGACCGGTCCCTGATCCGGGGTGATCGACGCGACGGTCGGTGCCGGCGTGCTGGGCGGCGTGCCAGGCGTGCCGACCACCGCGGCGTCCGGCCAGGGAATGCCCGCACTCGCGTGGCCACCCAGCCAGTTGGTGTTCGTTCCCCAGTAGACGGCCCGTTCGGCGACGAACGGCACCGGGCTCCCGCCTATTGGGATGGGCACCGACTCGAGAAAGGCCGCAAACCGCCTGCCCCAGACCGACGGCGGGAACTGATCGATCGAGACGGTGTAGCGCGAGTTCGCCTTCAGGAGACAGGTGCTGGTAGCGCCCGTTCCGTCCTCCAGCATGAACGTGAATTTCACGTTCGTGTCCTGAGCGGTCGAGTTTCGAAGCAGGAAGTACGGGTAGAACCCGTTCTCGGCGGTGCCCTCGGCGAACCCCCATTTCGTGGACTCGACGGGCACGCCCGGGCTGTCGTGGCCTTCCACCCAGTTGGCCGATGACCAGTCCAGGGGATTCACAGGCTGCGTCCCCCAGTACATCGCGCGCTCGGCCACGACCGGGACGGCGCTCGACGCGTCGGGCGCGATGACGCTCTCGACCCTGATGCCAAACGACCGGTTGACCAGCTCCGGAATGCTGTTCACCCAGCGCGTGAACCGGCTCTGCGGCCCCACGGGCACGTCGGTTTCGGTCAGCGAGCTCAGCTGCGAGTCGAGGTAGTAGGTGATCTTGACGTGCGCCGTCTGAACCGGGTCCGGATTCTCGATCAGCAGGTACGTGTCGAACTGCTGGCTGGCGTGCTGGCCCGTGAATCCTTCCGCGAAGTTCCAGGCGACCGCCGCGGCCGGGATGGCCGCACTCCCGTGTCCGCCTCTCCACGTCGCCGCCGCCCCGGATGGGGCCGCCGGCCAGTACATCGAGCGCTCCGCCAGGATGGGCACACCGGCATCGCCGGAGTAGCCGGCATCGCCAGACTTGATTTCCACGGAAAACGACGCGAGCCGGAACTCGACCGTGTCCGGCTCTTCGCGCGGCACCACGTTCATCCTGGTTTCGGGCAGCAGCGCTCGCGTGATCGTCTTCGTGATCCGGTTCGGCGCCTGACCCTGGAACGTCAGGCTCACATGGGCCGTCTCGGTCTTCGACGCGTTTGCCAGGAGGATGTACTCGTCGAAAATCCACGTGGCGCCTTCGGCCAGGTACCACCTGGTGGCCGGGGCCGCCAGCCCCATCGCATTGTGTCCGGCCTGCCACGTCGCCATCGAGCCGGTATTCGAGCGCGGCCAGTACATCGATCGCTCGACGACGATCCCTTTGTCGCCGCTGCACGGCGTCGTACCGTCCTGTTCCAGGCACTCGACGACCACCGAGACGTCGGTGCCGACGCCGAACAGTTCGGGAATGTCCCGCGTGATCCAGACTGTCGTCCGGCTGGTGGCCAGCAACGGGTAGGTGTGGACGATCGCTGACTGCGGCGTGAGGATGCCCCCCACGCTGATCGGCGGGCGGAGCAGCGTGACCTTGGCGGTCACTGGTCCCTGGTTCGGATTCGCAATCAGGACGAATTCATCGAACGGCCCGTAGGTCGTGCCCTCGGCGAGGTACCACGTCTTGAGTGAGGCGGATTGCGCGGCCGCGGGCAGAGCCACGGCGCAAAGCGCCATCACGAGGGCGGCGAGTCGGAAAAATCGGTTGGCGGTCATCGACGGACGTCGCGGATCGCGGACCTTGAAATGAAGAACACCTTTGTCGACAACAACTTATCAGATTAGCCGAGCTTCGTGCGCGTGTCAACGAAGCCTGAGGCCGGCCCGGGCTGGACGCTTGGCGGGCGAGCAGGATGCGGAACGACGCATCCCAGACAGGAGACGGAAGCGGCCTGGCCGTTGGCGCCGTGAGCAGACCAGGCGCCGGAAACACGATGGGGCTGGCGGGATTCGCGTGTGACCCCGTCCAGCCCCGCTGTCGGCACGACATCCGAGCGGGGCGCCCCACGCCCCGCGCAGAACCCCTTGAACCGCTACTTGAGGAGGATGCCCGTCTCGTTGGTTCCCGCCACCCACGGCTTGCCGCTTCCGTCCCAATACATCGACCGCTCGACCGCGATGGGCACGCCGTTGGTGGACTGCACGATCGCCCCGAACTTCTCACCCGAGGTCAGCGGCAACTCGTTCGAGTTCATCGTCAGCCGCGAGTTGGCCTTCACCGTCTTCCCGACCAGTATTGGCGGCTGGCTGTCCTCGCGGAGGATCATCACCGTGACCGTCGCGTCCTGGTCGGTCGGGTTCGCCAGGAGGATGTAGCTAATGATGTTGTGCGCCCCGCCCGTTTCGCCTTCCGCCAGCCCCCACTTGGTCCCGATGGTCGAGAGCGCCGCGCTGTTGTGCCCCTCGTACCACTGTCCCCACCGTCCCGGCCAATACATCGACCGCTCGGCGACAATCGGCAGCGTCGAGGCGATCGACGCCGATACATCGGTGTCTTCGAGGCCGGGGATGTCGTTCACCATGATCGTCGTGCGGCTGGCGGGCGCGAGCTCGTAGGTCCGGGTGATGACATCGCCGACCGGGCGGAGATAGCGAATTTGCACGGTCGATGCCGCCTGGTTCGGATTGGCGAGCAGGATGTACTCCGCGAACAGCTGCCCGGTGTGCCCTTCGGCGATGAACCACTGCGTTGACGGTGCCTCGACGCCGGCCGAGTCAGTTCCGCCCTTGTACCACGTGTCGGTCGTGCTGAAATACATCGCGCGCTCGGCGGTGATCGGCGCCGACGCGAGGACCGTCATCGAGAACGACGTCCCGCCGAGGCCCGGCACGTTGTTCGTGTAGACCGTCCGTCGCTGGTTCGCGGGAACCACGTAGGTGTCGCGCACCGTCTGGCCGTTGTCCAGCAGGTAGAGCACCTCGACGTTCACGTCGTCCGCGTTGCTGTTGGCCAGCAGGAGGTAGGTCTCGAAGTTGCGCGCATCGCCCTCAGCGAAGTACCACTCGGTCCGCGGCCGCGACACGGCCTTTCCGGTGTGGGCGGAATCCATCTTGTCGGCGCCGCCCCATGTCATCGTCCGCTCGACCAGGACGCCGCCGCGCTGCGTGGTGACCTCGGTGGAGAAGGAGATGTTCTCGAGGCCCGGGATCTCGTTCATTTGAACGGTCTGCCGGCCCATGCCGGGAATCGAGTACTGCCGGGTGATCGGGGTCGTTCCCTCGCGGAGGAACTTGACGGTGATTTCCGCCGGGTCGGTGCCCGGGTTGGTGAGCGCGAGGCGCGCCTTGAAGAAGCCGGTGCACCCCTCGGCGAGCGTCCAGGTGTTCTGAATGTTCGGATCGGTGCCGTTCAGATACTCGTCGCGGTTGCTGACGAGGTCCCCGTCCGCGTCGCCGGTCATGTCAGTCACGCCAAATCGCGCCATCCACTGAGCCTTGGTCTCGTTCGCCGGGGAGGTCACCGGGATTGTCGTGCTGACTTCCTGCGACAACGGGCTCGTCAGGCCATCCCCGCTCACGGCCTGCACCGCGAAGTAGTAGGTCTGGCCCTCGGTCAGGTCCTGCGCTGTCCACATCGTGAGGTTGCCCACCGACCGGCTGGTTGTGTAGATGCCCGACTGCGTGCCGTAGAACACCGTGTAGCCGACGATGTCCGCCTCGGTGTTCGAATCCCATGTCACAGTCACCGACCCGGCATGGAGTGGGGCGGCGAACAGCACGAGCAGCGCCAGGAGGATGATCGAGCGTGAAGTCTTTGGCATGATGCCTTTGGCTCGGGGGACCGACATGCCGGTCGAAATAGCAAGGGGGGTACCACCTGAACCGAGGGCGAAACGAGCTTGAAATCGGCCAATTTTCTGAGTAAATTACGCGGGTTTCCCCGGGGAGGCGGCGCGGAGGGCGAATCGCTGGCTTACGCTTTGGTAATCGGAATATCACAATCGTGGGGGACACTCTGACCGCTTTGAAATTCCGAAGAAGGCCGCTGACCATTGGCCCAAACGGGCCGTGGAGTGTACCATGTAGCGGCCTTGGATCTGCCGGGCGTTCCGCGCGGATCCGGTCGGCCGTGCTGCTGCCAGCCATCAGAGAGGAAGAAGAGACATGCTTCGAAACCGCTGGTTGATTCTCATCGGTGTGATCGTGGTGCTCGGGCTGCTCGTGTGGGGGTGGCGCCGCGATTCCAGGACGGCGGGCAGCGTTGACTTCGTCCCGTTGCTGCCGCAGGCCGAGAAGCGATCGATACCCGTGCCGCCCGACCAGGCCATCAAGGTGATGACTGTGACGATCAACGGCGAAGCGAAGACGTGCATCCTCGAGCAGACGAACGGGCGCATCACGTTTCGGCTGACGCCGCCGCCCGACTCGTGGTTCAGCGCGTCGATTGCCGTGGACCCGTCGGTCTGGGACAAGGAGGGCGATGGCGTCCTGTTCCGGCTCGGCGTCGACGACGGGAAGGGCGCCTACGAGGAACTGCTGAACCAGCACGTGAACCCGGTCGCCAACAAGTCGGACCAGCGCTGGATTCCCGTGGCGCTCGACCTCTCCGCCTACGCCGGGCGTGAGGTCAAGCTGATCCTGAGCACCAACGCCAGCATGCCCGGCAAGGGCAACGACTTGCGGAACGACCTCGCCCTGTGGGGCGCGCCGTCGCTGGTCGTCGGGCGCTAGACATCTTCCAGGGCTGAGATCGTGATGAATGAAGCAGGTTTCTGCGGGGTCCCTGGAATCTGTCTTAGTCCTTCGATGCACAAATACGGCGACGTATTTGTGCCCTCAGGACTAAGTGCTGAGCGAGCACAACCGGCCACGTGCGCCGAGAGCCGATCGTGG
>Ga0209745_1000113_pt1 | contig 42411 bp, 30 predicted proteins | sample BarGraNGADG00312_FD_184495 | JGI IMG/M metagenome (GOLD analysis project Ga0209745, IMG submission 184495) | Arctic peat soil microbial communities from Barrow, Alaska - Barrow Graham LP Ref core NGADG0004-312 (SPAdes) (version 2) | ecosystem: Environmental > Terrestrial > Soil > Wetlands > Peat... | reverse complement strand
AAAGAGTCGCAACCCGCTGATCAGCGAAATAACTGCAGAAGCCAGAGGGATTATTGCATCCGGAGTGAAAGAGATCGTTCTTACCGGGGTAAATGTGGGTGACTTTGGAAAAAGCACAGGCGAATCGCTCGATAACCTGCTCAGGTCACTTATTGAGGTTGATGGCCTGAGGAGGCTGAGGCTCTCTTCCATTGAGCCCAACCTTCTCACAGACAATATAATAAATCTGATTGCGGTTAACCGGATACTGATGCCTCACATTCATATGCCACTGCAGAGCGGCAATGACAAGATACTAGGGCTTATGCGACGGCGTTACCAAAGAGAAGTTTTTTTTGACCGTGTAATGAAGATCAGAGAAATCATTACTCATGCTTCAATCGGAGCAGACGTGATTGTTGGATTCCCGGGTGAGACGGAAGAGGACTTCAATGAGACTTACAATTTCCTTGAAAGCCTTCCTCTCACCTACCTGCATGTGTTTGCTTTCTCTCCGCGTCCGGGAACACCTGCGGAGATTATGCCGGGGGTAGTGAAAAAAACTGAAAAAGAGCATCGCAGCAGGCAGCTTATAAGGCTTTCCGGAAGAAAACACACTCAGTTTATGCAATCCCTGAACGGTAAGATTTACGATGTGCTCTTTGAAAAGCGAAGCACTGATGGCATGCTGTCAGGGCTGACAGGAAACTATATAAGGATACTGGTGCCATACCGTAAAGATCTGCCGAATACCGTCAGGCAGGTGAGACTGACGACCATTCGTGATGATGCTTCCATGAACGGCGAACTTATTGAGAATTTAGACAAATGAAAGGATTCGCATTCTATATCTTTTACGGGATCAATTATCTCATTACGCTTCTCCCTTTGCCCGTGCTTTACCTTTCCTCAGATTTCTTCTACCTGATTCTCTATTATATTGCCGGTTATCGCCGGAAGGTGGTGGCGACAAACCTCAGGAACTCATTTCCTGAAAAGAGCGAGGCTGAACGGAAAATTATTGAACGTCGTTTTTACAGGCATATCTCCGATCTCTTCGTTGAGGCACTGAAAGCTACCCACCTGAGTCCAAAACAGATATCAAAAAGGTTTAAAGTGAGAGACTGGACGCTCGCCGAACGGCTTTGCAGGGAAGGGAAAGATGCGATCTTCGTCTGCAGTCATTATAACAACTGGGAGTGGGCTTCATCATTGACCATTACCTCCCCTTATACGGGATTTACTGTCTATAAACCGCTCAAGAACAAGTATTTTGACCGGTTCATCTTTAATCTGAGGACGAAGTACGGAGTCATTGCTTCACCGATGCAGCGCATTCTCAGAGACCTTGTTACCTTCAGGAAAAAGAACATACGTACCGGAACCGCCTTCATAGCAGACCAGACACCCCCGCTGAATGAAAACGTTTACTGGACCACTTTCCTGAACCAGGATACGGACTTCTACAGAGGCGCCGAGAAAGTGGCAATAATGCTTGACATGCCCGTAATATACCTTAATGTCATCAAAGTGAAGAGGGGTTATTATGAGGTTGAGATTAAACTGATAACAGAACATCCGCGTGAAGAAAAACCTGACTTTATTACAGCCAGAACTGTTGAAATTCTTGAGGAAATAATCAGGGATAAGCCTGAATACTGGCTCTGGTCTCACCGCCGGTGGAAACATAAAAAACCTGTTGTAAATGATTAAGACAGCTGTTGTCATACTTAACTGGAACGGCAGGGAGTTCCTCGAAAAGTTCCTCCCGGGTGTCATTGACAATACCATATCAGATGATACGGAGATAATAGTTGCCGATAACGGATCAGATGATGATTCTGTCGAATGGCTTTCTATCAGCCTTCCGGCAATCAGGATCATAAAGCTTGAAAAGAACTGGGGCTATGCAGGTGGCTATAACAGGGCTCTCAGGCAGGTTGAGGCAGAATATTATATACTGCTTAATTCAGATGTGAAAGTCGAAAAGGGATGGTCTGAGAAGCTGGTGACTTTTATGGAGATGCATCCACGTATCGGAGCCTGCCAGCCTAAGATCAGGTCTTTTGAAAAGCCGACATTTTTTGAATATGCGGGTGCTGCCGGAGGATTTATCGACAAGCTTGGTTACACTTTCTGCCGTGGGCGAATTTTTAATACAATCGAAGAAGATAGCGGGCAATATAATGATACGCGCGAGATTTTCTGGGCATCAGGATCATGCATGGCAGTAAGGGCATCAGCATTCGAACAGTGCGATGGCCTTGACGAAGCCTTCTTTGTTCATATGGAGGAGATAGATCTTTGCTGGAGGATGCAGAATGCAGGATACATAATCTGCTATGTCTCTGACGCTGTAGTATGGCATGTCGGTGGCGGAACGCTGAGTTATGATTCACCTGAGAAGGTTTATTATAACTTCCGTAACAGCCTCATGATGCTGGCCAAGAACCTTCCCTCGAGGCATCTGCGCAGGACCCTGTTCATAAGGCAGGTCCTTGACGGAGTTGCTGCCATCATGCTTCTCTTCCGCTCGGGGCGTGCAGCCTTCGGTGCCGTGGTGAGAGCTCACAATGACTTCCGCAAGGCGCGTACTTCGATAAAGACCTTCCGCGCTATGGCCCCTCACCCTGATATGTATAGTACTCCGCACACGACAATGAACAAATCAGTCGTTTTTGAGTATTATATATATGGCAAAAGAATTTTCACGGACCTGAAGTGGCGCTAAAAAGAGGTAATCAAATGGCAATTTTCCTGACAATAGTCCTGACAGTCTATTTCCTGACTAATCTATATCTGTACATAAAAGGCCATCGGGCTCTTGCAGGAACCGGGCACAGTACCACAATCTACACAATAATATTTCTGGCAATCGCCTCAGCTTTTATAGCAGGCAAAATACTTGAATACAGCCACACCAGCGTTTTTGCCGACATCCTTAATCTTATCGGCGGATTCTGGATGGCATTCATGCTCTACGGCTTCCTGATATGGCTTGCGGCGGATATACTGCTGCTTGTGCAAAGCCCTTTTCACCTGATACCTCACACCATCATTCCTAAGCTCCGGCTTTGGCTCTTTGCCGGAATCACTGGGACTACAATAATACTTATAGTCGCCGGCTTCATTACAGCGGTCAGCCCCATTGTAAAACGTTATGATATCAAAATTGACAAAAGCTTTGGTAATGGTTCTGATACTATGCGAATAGTGGCTGTATCAGACATACACCTCGGCAGCATAATAAGAAAAAGGAGCATGAGGCAGCTGTCAGATATGATTAGTAATGAGAAGCCTGACCTTGTTCTTCTTCTGGGAGATATTATAGACGGAAGTATCGGGCCGGTACTGCGGGATGACCTTCTCTCCTACCTGACTTTCCCTGATCTTCCTTACGGGAAGTATGCCATTACCGGAAACCATGAGTATATGGGTGATCTTAAAAAGTCAGTGCCGTATATTGAAGGCAAAGGCATCAGGGTTCTCAAGGACGAGGTTGTGAAGCTCGCTAACGGGGTTCAGATAGTCGGGAGGCTTGACAGAACGGCCATGCAGGGATTCGCCAGCGGCAAGGGAAGGGCATCACTCGACAGTCTTCTGGCCATGACAGATACTTCATGTCCGGTCATCCTGCTTGACCATCAGCCGTATGGACTGGCGGAGCTGGCCAATACAGGAGTTGACCTTCAGCTTTCCGGCCATACACATAACGGCCAGATATGGCCAATTTCCGCTATTGCCAGAAAGATGTTCGAGCTAAGCTATGGCCATGCCAGGTTTGGCAAAGCTCATGTAATAGTCTCGTCAGGATTTGGTATATGGGGTCCGCGTATGCGCATTGGCACACGGCCGGAGATTGTTGTTATCAATCTCTCCGGAAATTCATAATAACGGATATATTTTTTCAAGCGTCATACCCCTCGAGCCTTTTACAAGGATCGTATATCCCTCGGGGCGTGCTGAGGAGAGCCACTCACTCATCTCGTCTGATGATCTGAACAGATGCGCGCGGATTTCCCAGGCAGCCTCCATGAAACGCGGACCGACAAGGGCTATCTCGGCATCCCCGAGACTCTTCAGCTGATTAACCACGGCAGCGTGTCCGGCCATGCTCTCAGACCCCAGCTCAAGCATATCACCCAGGATAAACATTTTTTTTGCAGCCTTCAGCGCCGCAAAGGATGAGACAGCCTCTTTCATGCTCGAGGGATTGGCATTGTATGCATCACAAATAAGCAGGTTCCTTCCGGTATCAACCACCTGGGAACGATTATTGACTGGCTTGTACGATGAGATGGCATCAATTATATCACTGAAAGGAACTCCGAAAAAGATGCCGGTAGCCATGGCAGCCCTCACATTATCTATGTTGTAAGAACCAAAAAGATTGGTTGCGAAAGAATATTCATTCCCCCCGAAAGATGTCCTGACATTAAGAAACATGCTGTCTCCATCAGTAACATCTGCTGTCAATTTTATGCCTGCCGGGTGCGAATAAGGTGCTTTGCCTGGTCCTGTTTTTAAGACAAGTTCTTTCAGTATGTCGTTGGCATCATTATATATGGCAATCCCTCCGTTCCCGGCGAGCCACTGATATAGTTCTGACTTGGCTGCCTTTACCTCATCAAACGATCCAAATCCTTCAATGTGTGCCTTTCCGATATTTGTGATAATGCCGTGTGTGGGCATTGCTGTCCTGCAAAGTGCTGCTATCTCCCCTTTATGGTTGGCTCCCATCTCAACAACCATGAAGCCTGTGTCTTCAGGTGCGCTCAGTAGGGTTAGCGGCACGCCAATATGGTTATTAAGGTTGCCTGTTGTGCTGTGAACTCTTTTGCTTCTGGAGAGAACAGCAGTTACAAGCTCCTTGGTTGTAGTCTTGCCGTTGGAGCCCGTAATGGCGATAACAGGAATTGTGAGTGTCCTGCGGTGATGAGCGGCAAGCATGGTAAGCGTGTTAAGGACATTATCAACAAAAATGAATCTCTCCCCTGAGAGTGAAGGGTCATCGACTACCGCTGCAGCTGCACCTGCTTTAACCGCATCTGCAGCGTGAAGGTTACCGTCATGGCTGGGGCCTCTGAGGGCAAAGAAGACCTGACCTTCGCTGACAGACCTTGAATCTGTTGTAATGCCTGTAGAATTGCGGACTAAAGTGTATAATTCGTTCAGCTCCATGGTTATTTAAAAACAAGCCTCATTATTATGCATAATGAGGCCCGGTATCATTTTAACGACTTGATTATTACAATCCGGAAGGACTTCCCACCCTGATCATTGCGCATCTGAACCCGAGGTCATCGCGTGATGCTTCCTGATCAAGATAACGTCGTGTGGAAGGATTGAGCCAGTAGGCTCTGTCTTTCCATGATCCTCCTTTTATTACTCTGGCCTTGTCATTGATAAGAGTAACAAAATCGTTGTCAGTTTCATTCTGAGCATACATCCTTTCCGTCTGCGGCGGTTGATTGTCGCCTGCCCACTCGAGGCTAGAGGAGATGCCTGAGATCACGTCTCCGTCAAGGTAATTCCGGTAGTCTGATTTCTGGTAGTTAAACCTGTTGGCAACATCGTCAGGCTTGACAGTATCTATCTGCAGTCTCCCGAGTCTGTCTTTCTCAACCACCTGACCGTTCGCATCACGGCTTAGATCAGTGAATACGTTACCTCTGAAGGGGTTGAACATATCAACATCCTCTGAAGAGAGCGGACGGTAAACATCCTGTGTCCATTCGTTTACGTTACCTGCCATGCAGTAAAGACCATAGTCATTGGGCCAGTATGATCTTACGTCAACGGTTATGCTACCGGCATCGTTAAGATTACCTGCCACACCCATCATGTCACCGCGTCCGCGAACGAAGTTGGCCATGAATTCACCTCTGTATTTCGGTGCCGAGTTACGTACGTTGTGTCCGTCCCATGGGTAGATAGCTCTTTCATAAATTCTCTCCTCAAAAGTGTTACCCCTGAGGCCATAGGCTGCAAACTCCCATTCGGCTTCCGTCGGCAGGCGGTAGCGCGGCAGAAGGATACCATCCTCCTGGCGTACCCGCGGATGAAGCTCATCAACCCTCTGTCCCGGAACACCTTCATACTGGGCGGCATAATATGCTTCCGTGTTGAAGTTATTGGCTCCTGACTGTTCTACATTAGGTTCCTGCCATTTATCATCGAGAAGTATCTGCTCATTTACCCTGTCTGTACGCCATACACAATAGTCATTGGCCTGCAGCCAGCTCACTCCGACAACAGGATAAGTATTATATGAAGGATGTCTGAAGTAGTACTGAACATATGGCTCGTTGAAAGCAAGAGGACTTCTCCATACCAGAGTGTCGGGAAGAGCACGGCGGTGCACTTCGGGATAATCACTGTAAACACGTCTCAGCCAGAAGAGATATTCACGGTAATCCAGGTTGGTGACCTCCGTTTCATCCATATAGAAAGAAGATACAGTGACCCTGCGTGGAACGTTATTCCAGTCGAACATCACATCCTGTTCAACCCTTCCCATGGTGAATGTTCCTCCTTCAATAAGTACGAGGTTGGGGCCCGTGATCTGCTCCGATGCTTCCCCTATGGGATAGCCAAGGTCATTCACGTCACTTGATTTAGGATCCCGGTAACTCCAGCCTGTAGTCGGAGATACATTGTCCTGCTTTCCTCCCTTGCATGAAAAAAGGAAAAGGGCAACAACTACAAAAACCGGTAAAGCTCTCAGTTTATACATGGCCAAATTATGTTAACATGATTAATTTTCAAATATATAAAAATATCATTCATTAATTGCTGCACCAAAATAACTACAAACGGGGTAACTTTATTATGTGTATGGCCCTACTTTTTTCAACATATTTGAAACAAATTGAAAGTCCTGCCTTCACAACAGCGGTGCCTTTAAATGCCGTATCACCACCGGCCAGTACATAACTATATGATAATATGATCTTTGCCAAACCGATATCCCATCCCAGGGATGGCTCGGCGGCAGTAAACCCCGATCCGGCATGCCATAATGCCAATCCTCCCATCAGATTACGGTAAAGTGCCTCCGTTCCTAAATATATAATGACATTATCTGCCTGGACAAACAGGGTTGCTGATGGATCCAAACTAAATTCTCCGTTGCCGGGAGTGATCGATGTTCCGGCACTGAGTGTATAAAGCCTTCTGAGCCGGTTATAACTCTGATGTGAGTCACTCAGCCATGGCTGTGTCAGGTGCATGACGGAGACCCCTCCGTACCATGATCCCTTTGCAATTGTCATACCTGTTCCGATGTCAAAAGCTGTCATAATTGCGTTCGTAATAAACTCCGACTGCATGCCACCGAAGCCACTGAAGGGGTCTATATCGCCGGGTAAAATGACAGCTCCTGCTTTCACACCGCGGCTGACGACGGAAGCCGTCAGACCTGCGCTGAAAAAGAGATCTTTCCCTGCCCTCAGATGATACGCATAGCTTCCTCCTGCCCTGAAGTCGTTCATGATCTCACCAAGCATATCGTCAGAGACCCAAAGGCCTCCACCTCCGTGCAACCCCTGAAAATAAGTATCAAAAGACGCATAACCTGACCTGAGTGCGAAATTATTGCCCGGCAGGAAAGAGTAACACGAGACGTTCATCACCGGGAGACCGGCTGTACCGGTATAGGCCGGGTTGTACATAAAATGCAGACCAGATATTGACCCGTACCAGGTGTCCTGACCCCTGACGGTCAGTCCGAAAAAAACAAGCATCATTATGGTCGTCCTGTTTCTGAGGCTCATGGTTCTGTTTCAGCAATATCAACGGGTCAGTGACGTTAATATTTTATCTGAGTACCCGTCATTCCGGGAGTAAAGATAATCCTCTTAACTATCTTTGCGCTGATGAGAATAAAAAACCTCCTGATCACAGCTTTAGCTATGCTGCCTGCGATCTTTGCCGCAGGACAGGATTATGCGCACTCATCTGTTCTGAAGCAGGGCAAATGGATCAGACTCGCCGTGACAGAACCCGGGATCTACCGTATAGACTACTCCCAGATCAGGGACATGGGCTTCACCGACCCGTCAGCAGCCACGCTCTATGGCAACAATACAGGACAACTTTCATTCTATAACGACGGCAGCGCACCAGATGACCTTAGGAAGATAGCTTTTAAAACTGAGACAGGAAGCGACGGTATCTTCAATGAGGGTGACTATTTGCTCTTCTATGCCGAAGGCACGCACAGATGGATCTATGATAAAACCATAGAAAGCTATAAGTACAAAAGACACTACTATTCTGACACTGCCTGGTATTTTATTACGTCAATGCCAGGTAACGCTGCACATATTGCTGGAGAGCAGGCACCCTCAGAACCATTCAACCAGGTGTCGTCATCATGTGACGTCCAGTCAAGGCATGAAAAGGAATTGATCAACCTGATAAGCTCGGGAAGAGAATGGTACCAGCAGGTCATCCCCGGCACTGAAAACAATGTCAGCCCGCAGTTTGAAAATATCATCCTGACCGAAAGAATAAAGTACACCGTCAGGGTTCTGGGACGTTCAGACACTGAAAGCTCGTTCACGCTCAGGCAGGGCCCGACAGAACTAAAAACAATTTCAGTACCACCGGTCAACCTGACTGACCTCAACGGAGTTTACGCCACCATTGTTGTTGCAGAAGATTCATGCCTGCCGGCTTCGTCAACACCGGCATTCACTCTTACCTTTGCCAATAACGCCAACCTGGCCGCCACAGGTTATATTGATTATGTTGATTTCTTTGCCAGGGCACAACTGAAATATGCTGACAAGCAGCTTTTTATAACTGACAGCCGAAGCGTGGCCCCAGCTGGCATAACCCGATTCACTGTTTCAGGATCTTCATCGCTGCAGGTATGGGACGTCACAGATCCATTTGCACCAAAGATTCTGGAGACATCTTTTTCAGCCGGTAATACGGTTTTCACTGCTGCAACAGACAGCCTGAGAAAATTTATTGCCTTTGCTGCAGGCCAGGTTATGAGGCCTTTAGTTGACAAGGATCTGGTACCCAACCAGGATCTTCATTCGTTCGATCCGGCTGACATGGTCATTGTTACACATCCGCTCTTTGAAGAGTACGCACGCCGCCTTGCTGAAATTCATATGGCTGATGACGGCACGACTTCAATAATTGTGACCCCCGGACAGATCTATAATGAGTTCTCCGGAGGGATACCCGATGCAGCGGCCATACGGAATTTTGTCAGGATGATCCGGGACCGGGGAATTGAAAGTGCTTCTCCCCTGAAGTACCTCCTCCTTTTCGGTGACGGATCCTATGAGAACAAGACGCCTCCTCCTCAGAATACTTCATATATCCCGACATGGCAGTCGGAAAATTCTTATGTGGGAGTTCTTTCTTTCACTTCAGACGATTTCTACGGCCTTCTCGACGATGGCGAAGGGGAGGCGGACGGATTTCTGGATATCGGGATCGGGCGGCTGCCTGCGGCTGATACAGCTGCTGCAGGTGTGATGGTACGCAAGGTAGCCTCTTACCTGGACAGTGATGCACTGGGTTCATGGCGCAATATTCTTTGCATGGTAGCCGATGATGAAGATTCCAACCTTCATATGATGGATGCAGAGAGTCTTTCTGCAGCTGCAACAGAGGCAGCACCTCCGCTCGTGACTGAAAAAATCTATCTGGATGCCTTTCGGCAGGTTACAACGGTTACCGGCGATTCATACCCTGATGTCGTCAAAGCCATCAATGACCGCATTGCAGCCGGGTGCCTGATCTTTAATTATGTCGGTCATGGCAGTGAGTTAGGCCTTGCTCATGAAAGAGTAGTGAGAACCAATGACATTAATTCATGGAAGAATAAGAATATGCTGCCGCTTTTTATCACTGCTACCTGCGAGTTCTCAAGGTTTGATGATGTGGATATCAACCAGGCAACCGGACAGATCTCGCCGAAAACATCAGCCGGAGAGATGGTGCTCCTCAATCCTGACGGAGGCGGTATAGCATTGATGAGTACGACCAGAGTCGTTTACTCGGCACCTAATTTCACCCTTAACCGCAATATAATCGACTATGCTTTTGCGACAGCTCCTGACGGACGCTCAATGAGGCTCGGAGATATAATCAGACTTGCCAAGAACAATTCAGGCACCGGGATGAACAAACGTAATTTCCTGTTGCTTGGTGACCCCGCCCTGAGGCTTGCCTGGCCGGTGCAGGGAAGAGTGGTTACAGACAGTATAAATAAAATATCCGTGGAATTTGCCACTGACACTCTTAAAGCGTTGTCACTTATCACAATAAGCGGGCATATTGAAAATAATGATGGTGATGTGATGACCGGATTCAACGGGGTGGTTGAACCGGTCGTATATGATAAGGTCAGTTCTGTGAGAACTCTTGCCAACGACGGAGGGACGCCGATGACCTTCCCCGTCACAGGCAACGTGATCTTCAGGGGTACAACAACCGTCAGTGAAGGAAAATTCAGCTTCTCATTCATTGTACCTCTTGATATAAACTATTCCTTTGGCAAGGGTACAGTCACCTATTACGCTCATGACGGCACAGCTGATGTTAACGGCAACTTCTCAGAGATAATCGTGGGGGGGTTCTCTGACATAAACATAAATGATACTGAAGGCCCTGTAATAAGGCTCTTCATGAATGACACGCTTTTTAAAGACGGAGGAATTACAGATACATCTCCTTCCCTCCTTGCACTTATAAGTGATGAGTCAGGAATCAATGCCACCGGCAGCGGAATAGGGCATGATATAATCGCCTGGATTGATGATGATATGGAAGGTGCCGTGGTTCTGAACAACCTGTTCAGTACAGATATTGGAGTTCATACTTCGGGAAGCCTGATTTACCCGTTTGTAATTACTGAGAAGGGTGAGCATACTGTCTCACTGCGGGCCTGGGACAATCTGAATAATCCGTCAGTATCTGCCCTTAGGTTTGTTGTTGTGACCGGTGGAGGATTCAGGCTTACAAACCTCCTCTGCTACCCCAATCCTGTAACTGAAGAAACGAAATTCACCGCAGAACATAACAGGCCTGATACGGAGATCAGTGTCACTATCACGATCTTCAGCACAGGCGGCCGTGCCGTGAAGGTCATAAAGGAGAAGGTAAGCAGTACCGGATACTCACTGCCTGACATTCCATGGGATGGACGTGATGAAAACGGAGGCAGACTTGCACGTGGACTTTACCTGTGGCGTGCCGAAGCGGTTACTGCGGAAGGCGAGACAGCTTCTGCAACCGGCAGGGTCATCATTTTGTGAGACCAAACAATATCTCTCCTTTTTTTTTGTTTTATATTTGCACAAATTTCGAATCAAAGAGAACATGAAAAACAAGGCGCTGATAATTAGCATCATTTTTCTTTTGCTGGCACCGGTCATGCCAATGATGGCAGAGGATCCTCATCCCCTTAACGTCATCCAGACTGTCGTGCCATTCCTTACAATTGCGCCTGACTCACGCGCCGGTGCTATGGGTGACGCCGGTGTGGCAACATCGCCTGATCTCTACAGCATGCACTGGAACCCGGCCAAGTATGCCTTCATTGACGGTAACGGAGGGTTAGGAATTTCCTACTCACCCTGGCTCAGATCACTAGTACCGGATATCAACCTTGCTTACCTTACAGGTTATTATAGGATTGACAGCAAACAGGTACTGGCTTCAAGCCTGATGTATTCATCGCTCGGGGAGATACAATTCACGGACGACTATGGTAACTATCAGAACAACTTCAATCCTAATGAATTCTCTGTTGATGTAGCTTATTCGCGCCTGTTTTCCCAGCACTGGTCAGGAGGCGTGGCTCTGCGGTTTATCTATTCAAATATCACGGGAGGGACATATGTCGGCAGCACTGAAACAAAAGCAGGTATCGCTTTCGCCGCTGATGCCTCAGCTTATTATACAACAGCATTGAAACTGGGCTCAAAGACAGGAAATATCTCCGCCGGGGCCAATTTTTCAAACATCGGATCGAAGATGAGTTATACATCCGACAAGGATCCTGATTTCATCCCGATGAATATGCGTCTGGGAAGTACATTCTCAGTCAGTCTTGACAGATACAACACCCTGGCAATCTCCGTTGACATTAATAAACTGCTTGTACCTACACCTCCGGTTTATCAGGACGGTGTAATTGTTAAAGGCATGGATCCTAATGTTTCTGTGCCTGTAGCCATCTTTCAGTCATTCTATGATGCACCTTATGGGTTCGGAGAGGAGATGCATGAATTCATGGAGTCTATAGGAATTGAGTACTGGTATAATCAGCAATTCGCCTTGCGAGCCGGATACTTTAACAGCGCCGAGTGCAAAGGCAACATGAAGTACTTCACTGCAGGAGCAGGATTCAGACTGAGTGTTTTCACCCTCGACTTCTCATACCTTATTCCTATAACACAGAATAACCCGTTATCCAATACCCTCCGGTTCTCGCTGGGGTTTGAGTTTGACTCACTGCGCAACGTCAGTAAAAAATAGCAGATGACACTGCATCAGAGGATAGGTCAGGGCATTGACTTTCACCGCCTTGAGGAAGGTCGTGAACTTTGGCTTGGCGGCGTTCACATTGCCTCATCAAAAGGCTGTGTGGCACACTCTGACGGCGATGCTCTGATACATGCAATTTGTGACGCGCTTCTCGGCGCTGCAGGGATGAATGACATCGGGACACATTTCCCTGACACATCTGATAAATATAAAGGTATCGACAGCAAGATACTCCTGAAACGTACTGTGAAAATGGTCACGGAAAAAGGCTACAGGATCGTAAATATTGACAGCACTGTGTGTCTTGAAACACCAAAGCTGGCTCCTCATATAAGCGCAATGCGAACGACCATGGCTAATATAGCAGAAATACTTCCTGATGCTATTTCCGTAAAGGCGACCACTACTGAGAAGATGGGATTTACAGGCCGCGGGGAGGGCGTAGTAGCCATGGCTGTCTGTCTTATTGCAGACCGCATCCCCGATAATATTTAACCGATCACCGAGTCAATAAGGTTGTCGTCAGCCTGTACCGGCATTGTCACCACCAGTCCCGGAGTGCGTTCCATCTCACTTGTTATTGTTGATATTGCCCCGCTGTTTCTTGCCCAGCTGCGGCGTGCGATACCGTTATTTACATCCCAGAAGAGCATTGCCCGGATGCGTCTTCCGGCTGCCGGTGTGCCGTCAAGCACCATGCCGAAGCCACCGTTTATGGCCTCACCCCATCCAACACCTCCGCCGTTATGCAGTGAGACCCAGGTGGCGCCGCGGAAAGAATCACCGATAACGTTCTGTACCGCCATGTCAGCCGTAAAGCGCGAACCGTCATATATATTTGCCGTCTCGCGGAAGGGCGAGTCGGTACCTGAAACATCATGATGATCGCGGCCTATGACCACTGGTCCGCTGATCTTGCCTGAGACTATGGCATCGTTGAAAGCTTCTGCAATGGCCGTCCTGCCGCGCGCATCAGCATAAAGAATGCGTGCCTGCGATCCTACAACCAGGTTGTTGCGCGCGGCTTCACGTATCCAGTGAATATTGTCGGACATCTGTTGCTGAATTTCTCCGGGGGAGTCTTTCATCAGCTGTTCAAGGGTTCTCGTAGCCAGTGCATCTGTAGTTGCCAGGTCAACAGGGTCGCCTGAGCAGCATACCCATCTGAAGGGGCCAAAGCCATAATCAAAGCAAAGAGGTCCCATGATGTCCTCCACATAAGACGGGTAGCGAAATCCGCCTTTCCCGTCACTGACATCGGCACCTGCACGTGAAGATTCAAGCAGGAACGCATTACCGTAATCGAAGAAATAAGTTCCGTGTTCCGTGTGCCTGTTGATGGCTGCAACCTGTCGCCGCAGGGAAGCCTGCACCAGCCCCCTGAACCTTTCAGGATCTTCCGCCATAACCTCATTCGCTTCATCAAATGTGATACCTGCAGGATAATATCCGCCTGCCCACGGGTTATGCAGGGAGGTCTGGTCTGAACCGAGATCGGCCCATATCCCTTCATCAGCAAAGTATTCCCACAGGTCAACAATATTCCCGTGATAGGCCAGTGAGACCACCTCTCCTGACCCGCATGCTTTCCTGACGCGATGAGTAAGTTTTCCAAGATCATCAAAGACCTCATCAACCCATCTCTGGGAATGTCGCTTGCTTACTGCCTTCGGGTTTACCTCGGCGATGACTGAAACCACACCGGCTATGTTGCCTGCCCTGGGCTGGGCTCCTGACATACCTCCAAGCCCGGATGAAATGAAGAGCCTGGTTCGCCTTGTCATTTCATCTGACGGTTTGAGTCTCCTGCCTGCATTGAGCAGGGTGATTGTTGTGCCGTGAACGATTCCCTGGGGACCTATGTACATATAAGATCCGGCGGTCATCTGGCCATACTGCGATACCCCAAGAGCATTGAATTTCTCCCAGTTATCCTGTGAAGAGTAGTTGGGTATTACCATTCCATTGGTGACAACCGCCCTGGGGGCTTCGGGGTGCGACGGGAAGATACCAAGAGGGTGACCAGAGTACATCACGAGGGTCTGCTCATCTGTCATCTCAGAAAGGTATTTCATCGTGAGCCTGTACTGCGCCCAGTTCTGGAAGACTGCGCCGTTGCCGCCGTAGGTGATAAGTTCATGGGGATGCTGAGCCACGGCAGGGTCAAGATTGTTCGTTATCATAAGCATGATAGCTGCAGCCTGCACAGACTTATGAGGGTATTCGCCGATTGGCCTGGCCTTCATCTCATATGATGGCATGTAACGGTACATATAGATTCGTCCGTAATCATGCAGCTCGGCGGCGAACTCAGGAGCGAGAACGCCATGCAGCCTTACGGGGAAATACCTGAGGGCATTGCGCAGTGCCAGCTTCTTTTCTTCATGCGTCAGTATGTCACGGCGCCGCGGAGCATGGTTGACCAGAGGGTCGTAAGGTTTCAACTCAGGAAGGTGCGTGGGAATGCCTTCGCGGATTTGGGTTTGGAAATCGTTCATAATATTGGAAATATACCAATTACAAATATATAAAACATGTAACGACGCCATACCAGGGTGCCGCCACACGGATAAAAAAGTAACGACGCCCTACCAGGGCGCCGCTACACGTAAAAATAATGTAATAAGTTTATGAATTTTCGCTTACGATCTCGTCATCAACAAGTATGCGGCCGCAATATTCGCAGACGATGATCTTTTTCCTTGACCTTATGTCAAGCTGACGCTGAGGAGGTATCTGATTAAAACATCCGCCGCATGCATCTCTCTGGACAGACACAACAGCCAGACCGTTGCGTGCGTTGGAACGGATACGCTTATAAGCGGTGAGAAGACGCTCCTCTATTTTTGTCTGGAGCTCCGTTGATCTCGTGTCAAGCTGTTCTTCTTCCTTCTGGGTATCACGTGTTATATCGTCAAGCTCGCCCTTCTTTCCATCCAGATCGCGTTTTCTCTCGTCGAGTGCCGCCTGAGCTTCAGCCATCACTTCTTTTTTTTCTGCAACCTGTACAGTGAACTCACGTATCTTCTTGTTGCACAACTCAATCTCAAGATTCTGGAACTCAATCTCTTTAGAAAGCGAATCATATTCGCGATTATTGCGGACATTATTCTGCTGTTCTTCGTACTTTTTTATAAGTCCCTGGGAGGTAGTTATCTCGTTATTCTTGCTTACGACCGCCTTATCGAGCTCGGAAACTTCACTTTTGAGATTGTTTATTCTCGTCTCCAGTCCTTCAACTTCATCCTCAAGGTCCTGCACCTCGAGGGGAAGCTCTCCCCTGAGAGTACGTATCTTATCTATCTCTGAATCAACAAGCTGTAGTGAATATAACGCCCTGAGTTTCTCTTCTATTGTTAGTTCTGGTTCAGCGGTTTTGGTCTGTTTCATCTTAAGAAGTACTTTATTGGATTGGTATTTATCCCGGAAAACCGGAGTGCAAATTTAGGAAATTTTTTATTAATCAGGTCGTGGAGCAGTTGTAAAGAAAATTTTTCACTCTCGTAATGACCAATGTCAGCCACGATTATATCACGTGGTGCCTGTGTGAAGGCATGATATTTTATATCACCTGTTATGAACGCATCGGCGCCGGCGCGGACGGCGGTGCTGATGAGGTCAGCGCCGGAACCTCCGCAGACGGCAACGGTTGTCACCGTGCGGTCAGTATCTCCGCTGTAGCGGATGACCGGTATGCCAGCGAGTTTCTTCAGTCTCTCAAGGAGCGCCGTGCCGGTTAGCGGCGCGGGGAGAATGCCCACGGCGCCCGCGCCGGCGCCGTAATACTCGTTCTCAAGGGCAATGATGTCGTAAGCCACTTCCTCATACGGATGTACTTCAAGAAGGGCCCTGACACATGAAGATGAAAGGTGTGACGGCACGACTGCCTCTATCCTTATTTCAGGCTCGGAATGATCCTCGCCAACTCTTCCGGCAAAAGGATCAGTCCCCTCGCCTGCCCTGTAGGTTCCCTCGCCATTAACGCTGAAGCTGCAGCGGTCATAATTACCGATGTGGCCCGCACCTGCGGTGAACAGAGCTTCCCTGACCCTGCCGGCATGAGCAACAGGAACATAAGTGACAAGCTTTGAAAGTTTTCCTTTCAGGGGAGCCAGCACCCTGATCTTCTCAAGCCCGATCTTCTCAGCCAGTATATGACTGACTCCCAGGGATACGTTGTCAAAACTTGTATGAGCGGAATAAACGGCTACGCCGCCTGCTATCGCAGCCGCAACACAGCGCTCAGTTTCATTGCTGTTTGCAACGTGCTTCAAAGGAGTAAAGATCAGCGGGTGATGCGAGATTATAAGTTGACAACTATGTTCCCGCGCTTCAGCTATAACATCGGACGTCACATCCACGGTAAGCAGAACAGAATCGATCACAGCCATAGGGTCTCCTACCTGCAGACCGCTGTTGTCGTAATGTTCCTGAAAGGCAGGAGGAATAAGTTCTTCAAGCCAGAGCGTGAATTCTCCCAGCGTAACTGCCATTTTATCAGTCTATTTCGTCTCTGATATCGTTGAGCATGTCCTTTATGCTGCGAAGGGTGTCAGCAATCTCCAGACGATAGCTGGCATCTTCATGGTTATTTTTCAGGTATTTTCTCGCACCTTCGATTGTCATGCCTCTTTCCCGCAGCAGGTGGTATATCAGTTTAAGGTTCTTAATATCTTCCTCCATGAACAATCTGTTGCCTTTATTATTCTTTTTCGGTTTCAGGACGTCAAACTCCTTCTCCCAGAACCTGATCGTTGAGACAGGTTCAGAGAACATATCGGCTACCTCACCGATCTGATAGAACAATTTGTCAACTTTTTTTTCCCTGTAGGGCATGATCTGGCTTCCTTAATCAGTCGAAGGTCTGTCCGCTCTTGTTAGCAATTTCAATCATGTTGTCGTACTCATCAGGGGTGAGATCGTTAAAATAATACAGCGCAGGATCGACATTAAGACCGTTAATCTTAACCTCATAATGCAGGTGAGGTGCTGTTGAGAGACCTGTGCAACCTACAAAGCCAATGACATCGCCACGCTTGACCTTTTGCCCTACCCTGACATTGAAGTGGTCAAGATGGGCATAGATAGTCTGATACCCATATCCGTGATCTATAATAATATGATTACCCAACTCACGGCGTTCTGATTTGACCTCACTGATGACACCGTTGCCGGTTGCATAGACATCAGTGCCCGTTGGCGCAGTGAAATCCATGCCGGCATGAAACTTCGATATTTTGTAGATAGGATGTATTCTGTAACCAAATCCTGATGCCGTACGTTTAAGATCCTTGTTTGACAAAGGCTGTATGGCCGGTATGCTGCTGAGCATCACCTCCTTCTCCTTTGATAATGCTATAAGCTGATCAAAAGATTCTGACTGTACATATATCTTCTTCCTGATCTTGTCAAGCCTGGTTGCAGTCTCAATTATCAGATCTGAATTTGAAAATCCCTCAAGCTCTGCATAACGGTTCACTCCGCCAATGCCTCCTTCACGGTAAGATGCCGGCACCGGTTCAGCCTCAAAAATGGTCCGGTAAAGGTTGTCATCAGTCTCCTCGAGATGGCCGAGCACCTTCTCAACATTCTCCATCTCCCTGTTCATAAGCTCATACTGCAGGGTAAGCTGCTCAATCTCACGTTTAAGAGCCTTCTCCCTGGGTGAATCAAAAATAAAGGCAAAGATAAAACCATACACGCCAGCGAGAAATAGTGACCCTACAAAATATGCGAACAGACGGAGGAGAAGCTGCCTGATTCCCAGCCTTATCTTATCAAAGCTGAGTGTCTCATGATTGAACTTATACTTTGTCTTTGGCATCCGCTATGAAGGCAAATTAAGTGCCCTGCAAACATAAGAAATAATAGACAAATTACAAAACTGCTTACAAGCTACAAAGAGCAGGCATTCGGACTGCATCTCACGGTTTTGAAAGATAATCAAGCATCTTAAAATACTCATCCTCAGAAAGATTGTCGTCAAAATACCAGAGCGGGTTCACATGTGACCCGAAAAGATCGACCTGGTAATGAAGGTGCGGTCCTGATGAAATACCGGTATTGCCTGACAGCCCTATAAAGTCTCCCCTTTTTACCTTCTGACCTCTTTTGACATTTACTTTGCTGAGGTGGCCATAAATTGATCTGTACCCGTATCCGTGGTCAATTACCACCTTTATCCCGAAGCCATCATTCTGGTTACCGGCATAATAGACTATGCCGGCACCCGTTGCATGCACCTCAGTACCCAGGGGGCAGCAGAAATCCTGACCGAAATGCCAGCGCGGCGAACCCAGAACTGGATGGTGCTCCCTGAACTTGACCCCGTCACCAAGTCTCATTGTTACGTTAACAGGCCTTATATACGGAAGATGAGCCCACATATCCTTCCATTCGGCGGCTTTCTCGGTAAGCTCGGTAATCGAGTTGTACTGAATATTTGTCTCAGTCCTCAGATTCTCAAACTTCGACCTCACAGCCATCATCATCTCGGTGTTCACGTATCCCGTCAGGTCACCGTATTTAAAAACACCTCCGGCACCTCCTTCAGAAATATCTGCAGGAATCTGGGGAAGGTCAAGGATCGCCCTGTAAGAGTTATTATCAGATGAGCGCAGATCAGCAACAAATTTTGATGAATAATCAATCCGGCGCTCAAGAAGAGAGTAATTCAGCTTGATCTCCTCAACCCTCCGCTCCAGTTTCTCCTGGTACGGAAAACCGAATGCATGATGAAAGATGAAGCCGTAACAGACTGTTAATAAGATTGATATACCAAATCCAATGGAGAATCTGATAAGTTTCTCGCTCCATTTGCGTTTGTGCCGGAGAAACTGAAGATTAGATGTATCAAAAACGTATTTTTTCCTTATCAGCATCAGGAGTTCAGAAAGTTACGACTATTTTAATCGACAATAAACAAACGTAAAATAAATGAATTAATTTTACGAACCCCAAACTAATTGAAATTTAATACTGTGGGAGAGCTTATGATGAAGGCAGCCGCAATCAGAGAAGAATTTCTCAGTTTTTTCAGATCCAAACAACATAAAATTGTACCATCAGCGCCGATGGTGATCAAGAATGACCCGACGCTCATGTTTACCAACGCCGGCATGAACCAGTTCAAGGATATATTCCTGGGGAATCAGCCGGCAGCCTTCAAAAGAGTGGCTGACTCTCAAAAATGTCTCCGAGTGTCGGGCAAGCATAATGACCTGGAGGAAGTAGGCCTTGATACATATCACCATACGATGTTCGAGATGCTTGGAAACTGGTCTTTCGGCGATTATTTTAAGAAGGAAGCAATAGGTTGGGCATGGGAATTTCTTAATGGTCGTCTTGGCATTCCTGAAGACAGAATTTACGCGACTGTCTTTGAGGGTAGTCCTGAAGAGGAAGTACCCCGTGATGACGAGGCCGCTGAGCACTGGAAAAAATGCTTCTCAGATCCGGAAAACCATATTATTGAAGGATCAAAGAAAGACAACTTCTGGGAAATGGGTGAGACAGGCCCTTGCGGACCATGTTCCGAGATACACGTCGATTTAAGGTCAGAAAGTGAACGCAAGGCGAAGAAGGGTCATATGCTTGTGAACAAGGGACACCCCCATGTTATAGAGATCTGGAACCTTGTATTTATACAATACAATCGCAAGGCAGGCGGTGAACTTGAACTGCTCCCTGAAAGGCATGTCGATACAGGTATGGGATTTGAACGTCTCTGCATGGTGATCCAGGGAAAAAAGTCGAACTATGATACCGACATATTCCAGCCTATTATTGCCAGCACAGCATCAGTCACAGGCAAACCGTACGGCGAAAAAGAAAGCTGGGACATAGCACACCGCGTCATCGCTGACCACCTGCGCACAGTAGCCTTTTCAATAGCCGACGGCCAACTGCCGTCAAATAACAAGGCCGGTTACGTTATCAGGAGAGTACTGCGCCGGGCAGTAAGATACGGGTATACATCGCTTGAGATGACAGAACCATTCATCTATAAGCTGATTCCGGCACTTATAACTTCAATGGGATCACATTATCCGGAGCTGTCAGATCAGAAAGAAATCATCACCAGGGTCATTTTCGAAGAGGAACAGGCATTCCTGAAAACACTGGGAAAAGGGCTTAAGATGATAGAACGCCAAGTGGAAGGGCTGAAGAAGGAAGGAAAGAATATCTTCCCGGGCAGCGATGCCTTTGAACTCTTCGACACATACGGCTTCCCTGTAGACCTGACCCAGCTGATTTTAAAGGAAAATAAAATAACCCTTGATGAGGCAGCGTTCACCCGCGAACTCAATGCCCAGAAAGAACGGTCAAGAGACGATGCGGTCATCACGGCAGGAGACTGGGAGGTGATACATGATATTGAAAAAACTGTGTTTACCGGTTACGATCATACTGAAGACTCAGTACGTATTGCGCGATATCGTAAGGTGAATGCCCGGGGCAGGGAGGCTGTACAACTCATATTTGACAAAACACCATTTTATGCCGAGTCCGGGGGACAAGTCGGCGATAAAGGATTTATCTCCTCTGAAAATGAAAAGATCGCAATAACCGACACTATAAAGGAGAATAACCTCACCATCCATATTGCTGCAAAAGTGCCCTCAGATCCGTCACGGCTCTTCACTGCCACAGTCGACCGTGAAGCCAGGCAACAGACAGCCAATAATCATACAGCCACTCACCTTATGCATCACGCACTGCGTGAAGTACTTGGGAAACATGTCGAACAAAAGGGATCCCTTGTGACGCCCGAGAAGCTAAGGTTCGATTTCAGTCACTTCAGGCAGCTGACACCGGAAGAACTTGCTGCCGTCGAGCAGAAAGTCAACGAAATGATCATGAAGAACATCGTTTCGGAAGTGCATGATGAGACCCCTGTCGCAGAAGCACTGGCGATGGGTGCAATGGCACTGTTCGGAGAGAAATACGGTGAAAAAGTAAGGGTGGTGTCATTCGGAGATTCCGTTGAGCTTTGTGGCGGGACACATGTCCAAAGCACTTCTGTGATAGGCCTCTTCAAGATAATCTCAGAGAGTGCTGTCGCTGCCGGTGTGAGACGCATCGAAGCCGTGACAGGCCGGAAAGCCTTGTCATACATAAATGAGAAGTTAAAGAACCTCGATGAGATAACGCTCATGCTCAGGAGTACCGGGAACCCTGCCGCCAATGTCTCGAAAATGATGACCGAGAACGCCTCGCTGAGACACGCAATTGAAAAGATGCAGAATGCTGCCGCAGCTGTTGCCCGTAACCAACTTGCCAACAGCGCAGTAACATCAGGCGTGTGTAACATTTACTCGGGCGTTCTTGAAGATTTGACTGCCGAGACACTTAAAAACATTGCCCACCAGATCAGACAGTCTGATAAAAAAAGCGCAGTAATTATAGGTTCTGAAAATGAAGGAAAAGCATCACTTCTTATCGGCCTGGGAGATGAGATCATCAGGAGCTCGGGACTGAATGCCGTTGAGATCATCAAGACCGTTTCAGCCTCAATAAACGGAGGCGGAGGCGGGCAACCCTTCCTTGCAACCGCAGGAGGTAAAAGGCCTGAAGGTCTGAATGACGCCATCGAAAAAGCCGTTGCACTCATAAAAAAAGCACTTTAGAATACCCTTATTAAAACCGGTCGAAATTCTGAAAAGCAATTTATACCTGCATTGGAGGTTACTTAATCGCACTAGTAACCTTCTTTAATTTTTATACCTTTGCTATCCGGTATGAAATCGTTATGGTCCATTTCTTTAACTGGCGCTGCCCTGATGCTGATTCTGGAGTTGATATCATGTTCCAGACAGGCCTGTTACGATAATACCAATGCATTGATGAACACCTCACTCCTTGCCAGCGGTACAGGCCATGACACATCATCCGTAAGCCTTATTGTAAAAGGGATAACTCCTACTGACACGGTCGATTTCGTGGATACAAAATCCAATTCACACTTCTCAGTACCTCTTGACCCGGGAAATGACGTCACAACCTTCTACATAGTCCTTAACGGGGTTACAGACACGGCTGTCATAACTTATGAACGTTCGCCTCACCTTGTCTCTGCCGAATGCGGCTACACATTTGTAAGTGAGCTTACCGGGCTTAATACGACACATAACATCATAGACACACTCATGATCATAGATAACAGCGTGAACCTAAATGGCAAAAGGAACCTGCATCTGTTTTTTTAGTCTTTTTCTCCTCCTGGGCAGCCGGGTGATGTCACAGGATACTGTAATGGTGCCGCTGCATGTGCGCACAGGCTTTGATCTTTCAGGTCCCGTTATGCATTTAATAAGCAAGAACCTTGCCAGCTACGGTGTTCTGGCCTCCGTGGATATTAACCAGAAGCTCTCTGTAAATGCCGGAGCGAGATATACCTCATTCTCATCGGCAGTATACAATTACAGTTTCCAGAGTCACGGTACAAGTTTTGTTATCGGTCCTGACTACAACTACATCAAGCCCAAAGTGGGACAGGGCAGATATTTTGCAGGTTTCGGTTTCAGGTACGGGCTCAGTTTTTACAGCCAGGAAGCCACTGGCATCAAATACACAAATTCATGGGGAGAAGGTGTTTCATCAATCCCTCTCTCTCATCACATCGGGCATTTTCTGGAGTTCACACCGGGTGTGCGTGCTGAGCTTTTTAGAGGTGTCACTATCGGGTGGAACCTTTATCTGAGAGTGTTGGTCAGTTCCGGCGCCGGCCATGATCTGAAACCTGTATGGATGCCGGGCTACGGTGATGCCACATCAGGCATAGCTACAGGAGCTGAATATTATGTCTCTTTCTCAATCCCCTATAAGAAAATCAGGGTGATTATTAAGCCTAAACCAGTGTCAACTGATGAAGATAATGAAGAGGGAGTTGAGAACCCGCCGACCACACCTTCATCAGTTATGGGAGGACGGCTGTAACCCATCATTCCTGCTGAAGATAAGCAGCCCCATAAATGTCAGAAATCCATTTACAAGGAGCATCTCAAATCCGAATTTATAGCCATTAAAGAGCTCCTCTGAAAAGAGGTTAAGAATATAACAGGCGACCGGTGAAAGGATTGCTATCCACGGTGTGATCCTGTCATTCACCTTCCTGTGCGTGAAAAGACCAAAGGTATAGAGTCCCAGCAGCGGTCCGTATGTATAACCGGCAATTGTAAAGAGTTTGTCAATGATAGCCCTGTCATTCATCTGCCTGAAGATCAGTATGCATATGAAAAATACGACGGCAAATGCAAGATGAACGGCATACCTGATCCTGGTTTTTTTTGAGTCATCTATGTCCGTTCTTTTTTCCAGCCCGAGGAAGTCGATGCTAAAACAGGTCGTCAGAGAGGTGAGGGCGCCGTCAGCGCTCGGAAAGGCTGCTGAAATCAGCCCGACAAGAAATACAACGCCTGCTGCGGGGCCAAGATAGTTTAAGGCTATGGTCGGGAAGAGATCATCGGTCAGTGCAACGCTGACTCCTTTTTCCCGTGCAAAGATCAGGAGGAAGGCGCCCAGCACAAGGAAAAGAAATACAACGAACATATTGACTGTGCTGAAGGTGAACATGTTTTTCTGAGCATCTTTCAGGTTGCGGATACTCAGGTTCTTCTGCATCATCTCCTGATCAAGACCTGTCATGGTTATTGTGATGAACATCCCGCTGAAGAACTGTTTCAGGAAGAAGCGGGGATGATGCCAGTCTGTGATTATCATCCTCGAGATATCGCTGTCAGACACCTCACGCGCCAGCTTAAAAACAGGTGATCCGAGCTCCCTGCTGATATATATTACGGAAAGAACTACGGCAAGAAGCATGAAGGTGGTCTGAAGAGTGTCAGTCCATATTATAGTCCTGATACCCCCCTTCAGCGTGTACAGTATTATCAGCAGGATGAATATAATTACATTAATCCAGAAGGGGACATTCCAGGCGTCAAAGACAAATATCTGCAGTACATTGATTACAAGAAACATACGAAGAGATGCTCCCAGCACCCTTGATAATATGAAGAATCCGGCCCCGGTCTTATATGACCAGAAGCCGAAACGCTGCTCAAGGTAACTGTAAATGGAGGTCAGTTTCAGCCTGTAGTACAATGGCATCAGCACCAGTGCGATCACAATGTACCCGAAGAAGTAACCGAAGGCTACTATCATATAGCTGAACTGCGTCTCTCCCACCCAGCCCGGGACAGACATGAAAGTCACACCTGACAGAGAAGCACCGATCATGCCGTATGCAACCACATACCAGGGAGAGATCTTGTTTCCGATATAGAACGACTGGTTATTGGCTTTGCGGGCGGTGATCCAGGTCACCGTAAAAAGCAGTGTCGTGTAAATCAGAAAAATAGTCAGAATGAGTGCTGGTGTCATTTTCCGAAAAGCATGTCTGCAAGGATACTAAAAAGATTGCAGATAAAAATTATCCCTCCGGCAGGTTTACAGGAAATAATTGAACTATTTTTGTTCCAAAGGAATTTTATGTCAACCAGATTCACCTCAAAGCTTCTTGAGGAGGCTGTGAATGAGTTTTCGTCGCTGCCCGGCATAGGCCGCAAGACCGCCTTCAGGCTGGTCATGCACCTGCTCAGGCGCGACCGGGTGGAGGTGAAGCGCTTTGGTGAGACCATCACACGGCTCCGTGATGATGTATGTTACTGCAGTATCTGTCATGGCATCAGCGACACACCTGTCTGCGACATATGCAGCAACCCAGGGAGGGACAGATCACTTATCTGTGTGGTTGAAAATGTTCAGGATGTGATGGCTGTTGAGAACACAAGGCAGTACAAAGGCCTTTATCACGTCCTTGGCGGTATCATATCACCAGTTGACGGCATAGGACCTTCAGACCTTACAATAAACAGGCTTGAGGAAAAGGTGCGTGACGGAGAGATCAGGGAGATCATCCTTGCCCTCAGCACTACAATGGAAGGTGATACCACCAATTTCTATATATTTAAACGACTGTCACAATATAATATACGTATCACCACTCTGGCCCGCGGTGTGGCAATAGGAGATGTCCTCGAATATACTGACGAAATCACCCTGGGCCAGTCAATCATTAACCGCAGACCCTTTTCCCTGCCGTCGCAGGGATAAGTGATCCGGGATTTTATATCTTCTTTATCATTTTTTAATTCTGAAAATCTTGTTTTATTTGATGAAAATCAGGAGCTCATGGCAGATACGTTTGACAGGTTCTTTTCGAATTCATCGCAGCTGATGAAAAAATCGGCAATCCGTGAGATTCTCAAGCTGACACAAAAGCCTGAGATGATCTCGTTTGCCGGCGGACTTCCTTCACCGGATTCTTTCCCGATAGAGGACATAAAGAGAATCTGTTCAGAAGTCCTGGATGAGGAAGGACCGGTAGCTCTCCAGTACGGCACCACTGAGGGTGACAACAAGCTTCGCTCACTGCTGGTCGAACGTCATAAAAAGGATGGATTGAAACTGACCATCAACAATATCGTCATCACCACTGGCTCTCAGCAGGCTCTTGACCTCATCGGAAAGATCTTTATCAATCCGGGCGACGTTGTTTTGTGCGATTTGCCATCGTATCTCGGCGGATTGAATGCTTTCTCGGTTTACGGTGCCAGGCTGAAGGGAATACCGCTTGACGATCAGGGCATGCGACCCGACCTGCTTGAAAAAAGCATCATAAAACTGAAAGAGGAAAGCAGTGTGGTCAAATTCATCTATATCATTCCTGACTTTCAGAATCCTACCGGTGTAACCCTTCCTCTTTCCCGCCGTCAGGAGATCATACGCATTGCCGAGAGATATGACCTTATCATTGTGGAAGACAGCCCGTACCGTGATGTCCGTTTTGAAGGCACGACACAGCCTCTTATGTCTTCCCTTGACACCTCCGGCAGGGTGATCACTTTAAGTACTTTCTCCAAAATACTTGCGCCTGGTTTCAGGCTTGCATGGGTTGTGGGCCACCCCGAACTCATTGATAAAATTGTCACGGCCAAACAATCGGCGGATCTCTGCTCACCTGCATTCGTTCAGAAGATCACTGCCAGATACATGGAACAGGGATTGCTTGATGTCAATCTGAGCAAGACTGTTGCGCTGTACCATGAAAGGCGCGACCATATGCTCAGGTGCTTCCGCGAATTCATGCCTGAAGGTGTCAAATGGACCGAGCCTGAGGGAGGCCTCTTCCTCTTCGTCACATTGCCTCCCTCAATGGATGCTGCACGTTTGCTCGAGAGAGCAATAAAAAAGAATGTGGCTTTTGTCTGTGGATCAGTATTCTACTGCAACAGCGAAGGTCAGAACACGATGCGCATTAATTTCTCCTTCTCTGGACCGGAAGATACATGCAAGGGAGTGAGCCGCCTGGCAGAAGCTATCAGGGAGGAGATGGAATCCATCTGATAACGATGGAGCTATCGGTAATAATCATATCATACAATGTCTGCGACTACCTCAGACAGGCGCTGGCTTCAGTAATTACGGCAACCACTGGCATCAGCCGTGAGATTATTGTTGTTGATAACCATTCATCCGATGGTTCAGTGGCAATGGCAAGGGACGAATTCAGGGATGTCAGGCTCATTATCTCTGAGAGCAATGAAGGATACGCGGCAGCATGCAACAAGGGCATCAGGGCTTCATCAGGCGATTTCGTCCTGATCCTTAACCCTGACACTGTCGTGGAACCTGATGCTGTGAATGAGGCCATGATATTCATGCGAAGCCATCCCGATGCCGGAGCTGCAGGAGCACGGATGGTAAACGGTGACGGAAATTTCCTGCCGGAATCAAAAAGAGGTTTCCCATCCCCTGTCACATCATTTTTCAGGTTAACAGGGATAGGAAAGCTCTTTCCCCGCTCGGCCTTTTTTAACGCCTATTATCTTGGGCATCTTTCTGAATATGAGACATGCAGGGCTGATATACTCACCGGTGCGTTTATGCTCATCCGCAGGGAAGCCCTTGACAGAGCAGGGCTGTTTGATACCGCTTTTTTCATGTATGGTGAAGATATCGATCTCTGCTGGCGTATCAGAAAGGCAGGTTTCTACAATTACTACCTGCCCGGGGTCGGGATAACACATTTTAAGGGCAGAAGTTCCATGATTGACAGGGAGGCATCGCTGAGGCACTTCTACGACGCTATGAAAATCTTCACCTGCAAGCATCTCGGACCTTTATGGCATCTGCCTGTCAAAGCAAGCGTAACTATCATTGAATCAGCTACAATTACCTCACTGCGGATCAGGCGGTTAATTAAAAAGTGAGCCCTGTTGTTAAAAAGGGATAGATTGGATATCATCTTTTTACAATATTTCTCTTATATTAGTCTCTTTAAGAAAACGAACCGCCTGAATGAGAAGAGCTAAAAATCTCCTGTATGTGCTGACTTTGATGTGCACTGTCTCTCTCTCAGGCCAGACGAGAAGCGAACTTCGGGAGATGTTCATCTCTGCAGAAGGAGATATACTCTTTGAAGATTATGCTGAAGCGCTTCCGAAATACCTTAACCTCCTGCAGTTCTTCCCTGAAAACTATAATTACTATTACAGGGTCGGACAATGTTATCTGAACACATCAGGCGAAAAAGACAAATCAATCTCCTTTCTTGAGACAGCAGCTCAGAACATAAATCCACAATACCGGGAAGGAAAATTCCATGAGACAGGTGCTCCTTATGATGCACTTTATTACCTGGCAAATGCATACCAGATCAGCAATGAACTTGACAAGGCTATTGAAACATACGATATGTTCATGAAGGAGGTGGATCCGGAAGTCTATGATACAAATCTTGTCAGATTTCAGATTGAGACTTGCTACCATGCACTCGAGATGATGAGAAAACCTGTTTATATCGTTGAGAAAAACCTCGGAGATGGTATAAACCAGCGTTTCTCTGAATTCGATCCTGTGATCTCAGATGATGAGAAGTCGTTGTTATTCACTCGCGAGTTGCAGTTCTATGACGCTGTCTTCTGGTCGTTGATGAAAGACGGGCGATGGACCAATCCCCTCAACCTGACTCCGGAGCTGGGCATTGACCAGGATTATTATACTTCGTCACTTACGGGAGACGGAAAAACATTGCTTCTTTACAGGATTGACAGGTACGACGGAAATATTTATGAAAGTAAATTGTCCGGCGGTCAATGGAGCGATGTAAAAAAACTGAATGACAACATTAATACGAAATACTGGGAGTCACATGCAACACTGTCGCGTGACGGCATGAAGATCTATTTTACGAGCAACAGGAAGGAAAGTATCGGTGGCCTTGACATCTTTGTCTCCGAACGTGACAGTACAGGTGACTGGGGTCCGGCAGTGAACCTTGGACCCGTGATCAATACAGTTTATGATGAAGAGACACCATTCCTGGCAAATAATGACCGTACACTCTTCTTCAGCTCACGGGGCCATTATAATATGGGGGGATATGATATCTTCAGATCTGACCTTGATGAGAAAGGTGAATGGGAAACCCCGGTCAACATCGGATACCCTGTAAGTACCACTGATGACGATCTCTTCTTTATGCCTGTTGGAAAAGGCGACAGAGGCTATCTGTCAAAATTCTCCTCTGACGGGTATGGCAAGATGGATATTTACAGATATGATATCTACTCAGATCTCAATCCGCGCAACTTTTTTATAACAGGAAGAGCAGGCATCAACAACCTCCTGAGCGAGTTTCAGCAGCCTGTGAAGATCTCCGCTGTCAACAGCCTTGACACAAAGATGGAGATATCTGCCCTTACCAATCCGGTCACCGGAATTTATTCCTTCAGGTTGCCTCAGGGATCATACAGATTCACATTCACTTCTGACGAAGCCCTTGCGATATCGCAAAACCATGAAATACCGATCACCGGTAAAAGTGACACAATACGCATTGATCCTGTTACACTTTACAGCACTGATGGTGTTGCCTATCTTAAATTACTGTCTGACACAGCAGTAAATGTTACTTCAGCAGAGCCGGTACTTTTCGACCTGATCGTTGAAGACAGGTCGGTGCTTGTTATTGATGTGCTTACATCAGATTCAATCGTAAGCTCAGAGAGGCATCTGATCAGCGATACAACATTCACATATAGCTATGCACCGCCTCCCGGTGAAAGCAGGATAACCTTCAGTCTCACTGACCGCTTTGACAATCATGCATCTGTGGCTGCAAGAGTGACACGTTCTGAACCGGCCCGTAAGGCCAGACCGTTGTATCACGAGATACCGGTGCGTCCGAAGACAGAACCGGCAGTCGTTGAGAAAGTGAAGGCCCAGGATACAGTCAGACCTGAAACAAAAATTGTCACGCCTGCTGTAAATAATGAGGAAGTCACAGCAGGCAAAACTGAGCATGTAGGACACTCCTGCCTGTGGTGGCTGTTGCTTCTTCCGGCGATGATAATTTTCTTTATCCTCCTGAGAAGAAAAAAGAATAAGAAGAAAGAAGAAAAAGATAAAGCATAATACCGAGATGAAAAGTAATAGATTTGCACTTTTGCTATTAGTTCTTACGCTGAGCACAGCCGTAAGAGCGCAGGACAACATCAGACTACAGGAAGCTTTTTATGAAGCAGAGTATTTTCTCATGAGAGGAGACTATACTGATGCACTTCCTTATTACCAGGGTATATATACCGTCATGCCTGACAATGCGAACATTGCGTTCCGCATAGGCTTATGCTATCTCAATATGGAAGGCAGCAAAAACCTTTCAATCGAGTACCTTGAAAAAGCCTCGCAGAAGATCACGGCCAAATACCGTGAAGGCTCCCTGAGGCAGGTTGAAGCACCGTACGAAGCGATCTTTTTCCTGGGCGACGCCTACAGGATCAATTATATGTTCGAAAAAGCTAAAGAGGCATACGCCAGATACAGGAAGACCCTGCTGGCAACGGACATAGAAAATATATTGTTCGTCGATCAACAGATCACCTCTTGCAATAATGCCCCTGCTATAATGGATGAGCCTGTAAAATTCACTGTTGAATCTGTCGGCGATGTGATCAACGATAGCAATGATAATTTCTTTCCTGTCGTTTCGGCTGACGGAAAGTCTATCGCCTATATGTCCTCAATGAAATTCTATGATGCCATAATGTTTTCACACCTTGTCAGGAATGAATGGACAGCTCCTGTCAATATCACGCCTGAGCTGCAGTCTGACGGAGACCATTATATCTCATACCTCTCTCCCAATGGCACTGTCATGCTGCTGTCAAAGGATGACAACATCAACAGCGATATATGGATCAGCAAGTTAGACGGTACCAGATGGGAACCGGCACACAAGTTGAAAAAGGAAATAAACACAAAATACTGGGAAGCACACGGTTACATGACAGAGGACGGCTCGGCAATGATATTCTCCAGCGACAGACCAGGCGGCTTCGGAGGCCTTGATCTGTATATATCAAAACTGAATAAGGATGGCGAATGGGGTACGCCTGTCAACCTGGGACCTGAGATAAACACCCCGTTCAATGATGACAGACCATTTCTCATCAATAATGGCACGATACTCTTTTTCGCTTCACAGGGTCATTATAATATGGGTGGGTATGATATCTTCAGAAGTGATTTGCAGAACAACGGCCTGTGGAGCAAACCAAAGAACATAGGTTATCCTTTGAATAATCCTGACGATAATATCTTCTTCTGCCCGACAGATAAAGGCAACGGAGGCTTCATGTCAATGACGCGCAGGGACGAGGGAGCAGGCAAAGGTGACATATACCATATCAGGTTCAAATAATGCAGACGCGGATTACGATAATGGTCATTAAGACTTAAAATTGTAACAAAAACGAAAAATGGGAATAAGGGGAATAGTAATTGTTGCGGGACTACTTGCAGCTGTGCCACTCAGCGCCCAGAAGAAAAGTGAGATCAAAGCGATCTGGCTTGAAGCCGAATCACACTATCTGTATAGCGAATATGAACTTGCCAATCCGCTTTACCTGATACTTAATGACCTCAAACCCGGCAACGCGAATATCAAATACAAAATAGGCAACTGCTATCTTAATATCTTTGACGAGAAACCAAAGGCCATTCCTTTTCTTGAAGCAGCTGTGATGAATACCAGCTATGACTCCAAAACCGGCCTTCTCAAAGAAAAAAGGGCTCCGCTTGACACATACTTCTCTCTTGCCAATGCCTACAGGATAACAAACAGACTCGACAGCGCACTGAGCACCTACCGGATGTTCAAGAACCTTGTTGCAAAGACAGGTGAGATGAAGAACCAGGAGTTTGTCAACCAGCAGATACAGGCATGCAACCTTGCATCAGTCCAGATGAAGTCACCTGTCAACGTGCTTATACAGCCTCTGAAGGAGTACATAAATCAGGGCTCTGTCAATGACCGGCCTGTGGTGAGTTACGACGGCAGCACCATGGCCTATACCGAACGCCGCGGACTCGAATCAGTCATTTATGTCACCAGGAAAGAGAAAGACGGCTGGGGCACACCGGTTGATATCACCGCAGAAGCTTCCATGGGAACTGACTGTTATACGACCTCACTGAATAATGACGGTACAGAACTGTATCTTTTCAAGAATGACAATTATGACGGTAATATCTACGTGACAACATTCAATAACGGGAAATGGTCTGAAATTGTCAGCCTTAACAAGAATATCAACACCAAGTTCTACGAATCTCATGCCGCTATCTCTTCAGACAGCAAGAAGCTCTATTTCACTTCAAACCGTGAAGGCGGAATGGGAGAACTTGATCTCTGGATGGCTGAAAGAGACCAGACAGGCGACTGGGGTGTACCAGTGAACCTTGGAAATGTTGTCAACTCTCCGTATAACGAAGAGACCCCATTTTTATCCAAAGACGGCCTGACCCTCACTTACAGCTCCGAGGGCCATGGATCCATCGGAGGCTACGATATTTACTTATCGACGTCCAAGGCAGGCGTGTGGGGCAAGCCAGTCAATATAGGATATCCGCTAAGCACTACCGATGATGATCTCGGCTTCCAGCCGTTTAACGATGGCGCATTTGGTTATTATTCAGTAATGACCGCCTACAAGAAGAAGGAGATCGCACTGGTGACGTTCAATCCTCCTTCGGAAGAGCCGAGAAAGACGGTGACCATCAGCTTTGACCCTAAAGATCTTCCTTATATAACAATGACTGACTCTTCCTCCCTTATCATGAACCTTGTCATAAAAGACGTTCTTGACACAGACGAGGAGAATGATCCTGAAGTGCTGTATTATACCGTTCAGGTTATGGCACTCCATAACCCTGTTGATCCGGCATACTTTGAGTACGCTGATATAGCTGTGTTCTATAATCGCCAGGACAGGTTCTACCGTTACACCACTGGACGCTTTGACACCAAGGTGAAGGCTTACGCGGAGCTTGAAAGGCTGCTCAGGCTGGGATATCCGAATGATACTTTCGTCAAGAAAGTTTACAGGAATGATGCTCGAAAGTAACGGTGTCAGTCTGCGAGCTGTTGAACCCGAGGACCTGGAACTCCTTTACAAATGGGAGAATGAGGAAGCAAACTGGAAGCAGAGCAATACCCTGGTACCATACTCAAAATATATCCTTAAGCGGTATATCGCCAATTCCCATAAAAGCCTTTTCGAGACCTTTCAGCTGAGACTGATGATTGATGCGACTGCCGAGAAGAAAACCATTGGCACAATTGATCTCTTCGATTTCGACCAGTTTCATATGAGGGCAGGGATCGGCATCCTGATTGCCGACCCTCGCGACAGGAAGAAAGGCCATGCCTCGGCAGCACTTGAGTGCATTATCAGATATTCCTTTGAATCACTCAGCCTGCATCAGCTGTGGTGCAATATCCTTGAAGGCAATGAAGAAAGTATGAATCTTTTTCTTCATCACGGATTTGTCCTCAGTGCCACGAAAAGGGAATGGATACGCTTTAACGGCATATTTATCACCGAATACATGCTGCAGCTTATTAATCCCTCAAAATAGAGAAATCGGGAAATTATTTATTACTGCATTCTTTTTACCTGCCACCAGCAGCAAGCATCCCGCACGCCGCGGCTATATCCCCGCCTCTTGACTTACGGACTGAAGCTCCGACACCTGATGTTACCAGAAGATGCTTGAACCTCATCATTGTCTCAGCGTCAGAACTGCAGTCACTGTCATTCTCCACCTGATGATAAGGGAGAAGATTTACTCTTATCCTCGTTCCCGTCAGTAATCTATTTAGTTCTTCAAGATGCCTTTCTGTATCATTTTTTCCTCTGATCATTACATAGGCCACTGTAAGACGCCTGTTACGGTCTGCCTTAAAGGCCTTCATGAGAGCGAGGGTCTCTTTGTAGGGCCATGCAGATTCAGCCGGCATTACCTCTCTTCGTTCCTCGCTAAAAGGAGAATATAGACTGAGGGTGAGGTTACATTCGGTTTCTTCCAATAGTCTCTTTACCGCAGGTGTCACACCGACCGTTGAGACTGTCACCCTGTTCCTGCCTATTGCCAGTCCCCATTCAGCAGTGATTATATTGTAAGCTTTGATTACTTCCTCAATATTGTCACCGGGTTCACCCATTCCCATCATCACCACATGACTGACATCATGCGGAAGGCTGACAACCTGGTTGACAATCTCACCGGCTGTCAGGTTGCCTCTCCAGCCGTTCAGTCCGGTTGCACAGAAGCGGCAGCCCATGCGGCATCCCGACTGCACGGAAACGCATACTGTTTTGCGGTTACCCTCAGGGAGATAAACAGTCTCATGAAGAAGGCCTTCATCGGTCCGGAAAAGGTACTTTACTGAACCGTCTGCAGAAACAGCCGACGATACAGGAGAGCTAAGGCCTGTGGCAAAACTTTCCGGGAGAACTGACAGCACATTTTTAGGGATATCGTTTATTTCAGTAAAAGACCTTATGCCCCTTCTGAATATCCAGTAAAGGATTCGCCGGGCATATCGTGAATCCACACCTTTGATTGCCAGAAGGTGCTCCAGGCCGGCGAGATCAATACCGGCCAGTGGTATAATTTTAACTGACTCTCTCACAGCAGTAAAGATATTAAATTACCCTGCTATGTATTAAAGATAAGACAGGATCGGTTCGATCCTCTTTGAGAATTCTTACAACCAGAAGGAGATTCTTTGAAAAAAAGGCTGTCGCCCCTGTGGGATGACAGCCTTAAAAAAATTAAGGTTATAGTATTAATTCAATCCCCTGTTTTTCAGCAAGGCATCTATCTTCGGTTCACGGCCCCGGAAATTAAGGTACATCTGTTCAGCATCCATTGTCCCCATCTTTTCCAGAATGTTTTTCCTGAATGAGGCAGCTGTAGCCTGGTCGAAGATACCCTTCTCCTTAAAGGCTTCAAAGGCGTCATTATCCAGCACTGCTGCCCAGGTGTAGACATAGTAGCCTGCATCATATCCGTCAATCATATGAAGAAAATATGTGCTGCGGTACCTTGGTTCTATCTCAGGTATAAGGCCTATTTTCTTCATCGTCTCCTTCTCAAACTTCTGAACGTCAACGTTCACCGGAGCTTCGAGCGAGTAGTATGCCATATCGAGCAGTGAGGCGGCCATTATCTCAACGTTGTCAAACCCGGTGTTGAAGTAGGTGCTGTTCTTAATCTTCTCAATCAGTGCATCAGGCATGACCTCTCCGGTCTTATAATGTCTGGCGTACATTTTAAGTACCTCAGGATTGGTGGCCCAATGTTCCATTATCTGGGAAGGCAGCTCGACTATATCTCTTGCGGTAGTTGTGCTTGAATAGGTGTTTTTTGAAAAGAGTCCCTGAAGGCCATGTCCGAACTCATGGAAGAGTGTATTCACATCATCCAGGCTCAGAAGAGCAGGTTCATCACCTGCCGGAGGGGTAAAGTTCCCTACTATGGTCACGATGGGGGTTATTTCCTTACCGTCGAGCACCCTGTGGTCACGGTATCCTCCGCACCATGCACCCTGGCGTTTGCTCTCACGCGGGAAGAAGTCCATGTACAGAACACCCAGGTGGCGTCCGTCAGCTTCTTTCACTTCAAAAGCCTGTGCATCAGGATGAGGCAATGGTATGTTTTCAATCCGGGTAAAAGTAATTCCGTAAAGTTTGTTGGCAACTGCAAATACGCCGTCGCGGGCGTTGTCAAGACTGAAATAAGGCCTCAGTTCATTCTCGTCGAGATCATACTTCGACTTGCGTAGCTTCTCAGCATAATACCACCAGTCATGGGGCTCGAGCTTGAATTTGCCACCTTCGCTATCGATAATCTTTTGCATCTCGTCGCGTTCGCGGCCGGCCACCGGCAGCGATCTGCCAAGCAGATTATTAAGAAGATTGAGGACATTCTCCGGCGTCTTGGCCATTCTGTTCTCAAGATTGAGGGCGGCATGAGTTTTATATCCCAGAAGCTTTGCCCTGTCAGCCCTTAGTCTGACCAGATCTGCAAGCACCTGGTTGTTGTCATATTGGTTATGGTTGTTGCCACGATTAAGGTATGCATCATAAAGTTTCTTGCGGAGGTCGCGGTTGTCTGCATACTGAAGGAACGGTATCATGCTTGGCTTCTGTGTTGTGAAGACCCACTTGCCCATAAGACTGTCAGCCTCTGCCATCTCGGCCGCATTGGTAATGACACTCTCAGGCAGTCCGGCCAAGTCAGCTTCATTATCAATGACAAGCTTGAAGTCGTTGGTTTCAGCAAGGACGTTCTGGCTGAATTTGACAGTAAGCTTGGAAATTTCCTGGTTCAGTTTCTTGAGAGTCTCCTGGTCTGTTGAGTTCAGAAGGGCACCATTTCGTACGAAACCCTTGTAGAGATTCTCAAGGAGGAACATCTCCTCATCATTGAGGTTCTCATTCGCCCGGTTATCATATATGGCCTTGATCCTCTGGAAGAGAGCTGCATTAAGAAGAACCTCATCTGTGAAGGCTGCCATCTTCGGGGCGAGCTCCATCTGGAGAGCCTCAAGGGTGTCATTGGTATTGGCGCTTGTCTGGGCATAAAAGACGAATGCCACCTTGTTCAGCAGCTGCCCTCCGCGGTCGTATGCTGCGATTGTGTTTTTAAAAGTAGGAGCCTCGGTGCTGGAGGTGATGGCTTCTATCTCAGCTTTGGCAAGGGTGATGGCTGAGTCGACAGCAGGCATGTAATTCTCATTCTTTATCTGGTCAAAAGGAGGAACACCAAAAGGCGTCTGCCATTCAGTAAAGAATGGGTTTACCGGTTCTTTCTTTTCTGTTGTGCAAGAGACAACGGCAATTATTGCGGTTATCATGATGATAATGATCTTTTTCACGGTACTGGTTTTAATTAATAATGAAACTCTTTAGAGTGGCGGCTAAGATAATTTTTTTATGAATAATATCCTTTGACATAATGCATGATTCAATTTCTTTTTAATCATGGGCAAAAACATTTCCGCCTGTTAATAAATTGTTCAGGATTGAAACATTTATTAATAAAATGCAGTATAAGGTACGTTCGCTATTATTATTTTTATACGATTACAGGTACCATGAATACAGTAATTAAGAATAAATGCCGATGAAGAAACTTTTACTCTCCAAAATACCTTTCATTTTTATTATTGTCATGGCTCTGCTTACAGCAACTTATAGTTTTGGACAGACCCGTTCCAAGCTAATAACAGACAATAAGTTTTCCGGTACGGATTCACTCACCTTAAAACTTGCTGAAAATATCAAGTTATATCCTGTTCCTGCCAAGACCGAACTCATTGTAGAGAATATTTCAGGTGTCACCATGATAGAGATTTTTGATGTTACCGGCAATAAACATATGACAGAAGTCTGCGACAAACAGGATCAGATCACCATAACGGTAAACCAGCTTAACAGGGGAATTTACTTCATCAGGTTCACTGCACCGCGGGTAACCCTGATGAAAAGATTTGTCAAGGAATAATTTAATCCTCTCACCTTACATATTAACCGCACGGTATATCCGCAGCGGTTTTTTTAATTGTACGGAAGCCTGGCAGGAGAGTCTGCGGCTGTTTACAACAAAATCAGCTATATTTGCATCTGCCATGCTGAAGAGGCGCGGCGTACCGGAGAGATGCCAGAGTGGTCGATTGGGGCGGTCTCGAAAACCGTTGTCCGGGCGACTGGACCGGGGGTTCGAATCCCCCTTTCTCCGCAGACCATATCACCCCGTCAGCCATGAGGCTGACGGGATTTTTATTTTACGGCATAACGAACCAGGCTTGCCGGAGTGAGTGATGACGGAAAATAAAATAACTCATGAGCTGCGCTCATGAGGAAGTGATATGGTCTGCAGGTTCCCCACAGGGGATCACGAGCGAAGCGAGTAATCCCCGTTTTAAAATCAAACTCTGTATTTTCCCGCATCAACAATATTTATTCTGCATTGTTTTATTATTCAAGTAATTTTGCATCATGACTGACAAGACCCTCACAATTGAAGGAATGAACTGTGCTTCATGCGCAGTCAATGTAGAAAAGGCCGCAAGAAAGGTCGAGGGTATTGCCGTGGCAAATGTCAACCTCGCCACGGGCAGGCTGACACTCAAATATGATGAGAAGAAAGCCTCGGTAAGTCAGGTGATGGACGCCGTCGACAAAGCGGGTTACAAGGCCATTGATGATGAGAAAGAGAGAAAAGCCACACGGCCTGAGCAACAAAAACTGAAAAGAAGACTTATCTGGTCGCTCATCTTCACCGTACCCCTGCTTGTACTTACAATGTCTCATATGGCAGGTGCCTCACTGCCTCGTTCCATTTCTCCTGAAGACAGCCCTGTAATATTCGCTCTCCTGCAGCTGCTGCTTACGACACCAGTTCTAGCCACCGGCTGGAACTTTTACTTTACCGGCTTCAAAACGCTCTTCAGAAGCAATCCTGGTATGGATACCCTTGTGGCGCTGGGCACCTCTGCAGCATTCCTCTATAGCCTTTATGCTACCATACGTATTTTCGGGGGTGCGGCACAATATGTTCATAACCTGTATTTCGAGTCAGCCGCAGCAATCCTGACACTGATTACTACCGGCAGATACCTCGAAGTCCGTTCAAAAGGCAGGGCAGGCAGTGCCATAAAGAAGCTTCTCTCACTTGCGCCTCAGCTTGCCACTGTGCGTCGTAACGGCATCGAGAAAATTGTGCCTGCATCTAAGGTAGTGCCCGACGATATTGTCATAGTCAAGCCCGGTGAGAGGTTCCCGGTAGACGGCATCGTAACTGAAGGAAATACATCTGTCGATGAATCGATGCTCACAGGCGAAAGCGCACCTGTGGAAAAGAGTATCGGCTCCGGGGTGACCGGTGCGAGCATAAACATGCACGGATCCGTCGTTTTCAAAGCCACCCGTGTTGGCAGTGAGACCACCCTGGCTCAGATAATAAAGCTCGTCGAGGATGCCCAGGGTTCAAAGGCACCGATTGCCAGGCTTGCGGACAGGATATCCGGGGTGTTTGTGCCTGTAGTGATGTCACTGGCTTTTCTGTCAGCTTCAGGATGGCTCATCGCTACAGGCGACTTCCGACTCGCATTCACAATCCTTATTTCTGTACTCATCATCGCCTGTCCCTGTGCGCTGGGGCTGGCGACACCGGTGGCAGTGATGGTCGGCACAGGCAGAGGCGCTGAGCAGGGAATACTGATTAAGAGCGGCGAGGCGCTTGAGACTGCACGGAAAGCGTCAACGGTAGTGCTTGACAAAACCGGAACACTTACTACAGGCAGACCTGTTGTGACTGATATTATCACGACAGGTTACAGGGATAAGAAGGAGCTTCTTGCATTGGTTGCATCAGCTGAAAAACGATCAGAACATCCTGCAGGAAAGGCGGTGGCAGCTTATGCAGAACAGACCGGCGTTACCTGCAGCGATCCTGAACGATTTACTGCCATGCCCGGTTACGGTGTGGAAGCATTCACCTCAGGGCTTCATGTGCTGGCCGGCAGCAGGCGTCTGATGGAAGAGAGGAAGATTGACCTCCGGGCAGCTGACAGACTCGCAGAAAGACTGACGTCAGAAGGAAAAACAATCCTTTATGTTGCTGTCAGCGGTATATGCGAGGGTGTGGTTGCTGTTGCCGATACCCTTCGTCCCGGTTCACGCGAGGCTGTGCAGGAGCTTATTGCCATGGGACATAAGGTGATGATGATAACGGGTGACAGCGCCGGAACTGCCATGCATATTGCAGGTGAGGCAGGCATTACCAGCGTATTGGCGGGATTGCTGCCCGGTGACAAGGCTGAAGAAGTAAGGAAACTGAAAAAGGATGGAAATACGGTGGTAATGGTCGGCGACGGCATTAATGATGCACCAGCACTCGCTGCAGCAGACGTGGGTATCGCTATCGGATCAGGGACAGATGTGGCAATGGAGGCTGCTGATGTGGTGCTAATAAAGAGCGATCTGCGCGATGTGGTCAAAACCCTTAAACTCAGTCGTGCGACAATGCGCAACATCCGTCAGAACCTCTTCTGGGCATTTTTCTACAATATCCTTGGCATACCTGTAGCCATGGGAGTTCTGCACCTCTTCGGCGGGCCGCTGCTTAACCCGATGATCGCTGCTGCTGCAATGAGCTTCAGCTCTCTGTCAGTAGTATGGAATGCGCTGAGGCTCAGGAAATGGCATTAGCCATTAGGCAGTAGGCAATAGTCAAGAAAAGAGAGATCTGAAAAAGTTTCTCTTTTTTTTATTGCCCCACTAATGCCTAATGCCTATTGCCTATTGCCTGATCTGTACTAACTTTAACCCTGTACCTTATGCCCTGAACCTTGAACCTTAGCATAATCATACCTGTTTACAACGAGGCTGATGTCATAGCAACAACTCTCGACAGGGTCCGGGAAACGGTTATGCCGGCTTTTGTTGATCGCACCGAGGTGATCATCGTTGATGACTGTTCAACCGACCATTCGGCCGGAATAGCAGAAAACTACGTAAGCAAAGACCCGGAAATCAGACTCATCAGACTGACGGTCAACAGCGGAAAAGGAGCTGCTGTGACAGCAGGTGTAAGGGCTTCAACAGGTGATACCGTCGTCGTACAGGATGCTGACCTGGAGCTTGACCCTGCAGATATCCCCGCCCTTCTTGAAAAGCTGCACAGTGAAGATCTTGATATAGTCAGCGGAACACGCTTCAGATCAGGACAAGACTATCCCGGTTACGCCCGTCCTGCAGCGACTGCCAACAGGTTCTTCTCATCTGTTGCATCTCTTATTACCGGGCGAAAAATCACCGACGTTACCTGCGGATACAAGGTTATAAGGAAGAACCTTTTCGACCGAATGAGCCTTAAAGAGAAACGGTTCGGATTTGAGACGGAGTTGATGATCAGATCACTTCGTGATAAAAACACAATGTACGGTGAGTGCGACGTCAGCTACCTGCCAAGAAGAAAAACCGAAGGTAAAAAGATCAGGATCAGTGATGGCATAGGCATAGTGGGTAAGACACTGAGATACGGGCTGGAAGGAAAGAAATGGCTGTCGGCAATGACCATAGCATTTATCATAACATTCATGATCATTAATATGCTGAGCGTCAAACACTGGAAGGAGGAGCAGCGTGTGATTGAATGGGATGCAATTTCCTATTATGCTTACCTGCCGGCGGCATTTATATATAACGATCTGTCGCTCAGCTTTACAGATAACTACAATGGTCCCCATAAATTCATCTTCTGGCCTGAAAAAGGTCCTGACGGACAGTATGTGATTAAGACTACAATGGGGCTCTCTGTGCTCTGGCTGCCCTTCTTTATTGCCGGACACCTGACTGCTTTGATCACCGGTGCAGATGCCGGCGGTTACTCAGATCCCTATAAGTTTTTTCTGCTCCTCAGTGCGCTTTTTTATTTGCTGGTTGGCCTGATCTGTCTGCGCAGAATAATTCTCTCCCAGTTCTCAGACAGGGTCACGTCACTGATCCTGGCTGGTTTTGCATTTGGTACAAACCTCTACTGGTATACCCTGTTCCAGGGGACAATGGCGCATGTCTATTCGTTCGCGCTCGTGACTGCGTTTGTGTGGTACTCGATGAAGTGGCATGGAGCATGGAGCAAGGAGCATGGGGTAATTAAATTGGATATTTCCCCTTCTAAGATAGGAGGGGTCGCCTCGCAAAGCGAGGCGGGGGTGGTCTGCCAATCAAAGGAAACAGGACACTCAGTATGGCATATAATACGGTTAGGGTTATTGCTGGGATTAATATCTCTGATCAGGCCGACGAACATTATCATCCTTATTTTCTTCCTGTTTTACGGAGTGATATCAGGAAAAGATTTGAGGAACAGGGTCAGGGAACTGGCAACAGACTATAAATATATCTTGCTTATGCTGCTGATGGTCATTGTGGTGTGGGTGCCACAGATGACCTACTGGAAAGCGATGACAGACCATTGGCTCTGGTTCTCGTACGGCAGCGACGAGAGGTTCTTCTTCAGTGATCCGGCAATAATCAAAGGCCTCTTCAGCTGGCGAAAGGGACTATTCATCTACACTCCCCTTCTTCTCTTCTCATTAGCGGGACTTGTCATACTCTGGATAAAACGTTCGCCCTCCGCTCTCCCCATTACATTATTTGTTCCGTTAAACATCTATATTATCTTTTCATGGTGGTGCTGGTGGTATGGCGGTGGATTCGGTCAGAGGGCCTTCATCGACAGTTATGCCCTGATGGCGGTAGCTGCAGCAGCGTTGTTTTCCTTTGCTCTCAGCTCAGGCAGGAAATGGCTAAGGATCGGCATTGTCGCAGCGTACCTGATGCTTATATCACTCGGGATCTTTAATAACATCCAGTATTATTACGGAGCAATCCACTGGGATTCAATGACAAGAGAAGCTTATTGGGATTCATTCGGCCGTGTCAGACCGTCAGCCCGGTTCAACAGCCTGCTGGAGACTCCGGACTA
>Ga0209745_1000112_pt1 | contig 42592 bp, 39 predicted proteins | sample BarGraNGADG00312_FD_184495 | JGI IMG/M metagenome (GOLD analysis project Ga0209745, IMG submission 184495) | Arctic peat soil microbial communities from Barrow, Alaska - Barrow Graham LP Ref core NGADG0004-312 (SPAdes) (version 2) | ecosystem: Environmental > Terrestrial > Soil > Wetlands > Peat... | reverse complement strand
TGAACGGCTTGTTGAGAAAACACTCGATCCCCAGCTCCCTCGCTTTCTCCACTTTGTCAGGACTCCCGAAAGCGGAGACGATGATGACGGGGATTTTGGATGTCTTTCTCAGCTCCTCGAGCATGGTCAGCCCGTCCATGATGGGCATCATGATGTCGAGCAGGATCATGTCGGGTGTCTTTTCGAGTGCCGTATGCAGGCCTTCCTCGCCGTTGCCGGCGGATATGACGTTGTAGCCCGAGATCTCCAGTGTCACCGAGAGCAGTTTTACTATGTCAGGGTCGTCATCGACCACAAGTACTGTGTGCATTTCGCTCCTTGCCGTCATCAGAGGTTACTTTGAGGATAGCACGGCGTCTTTTGCTTTCACAGTATCATCGGCGCCAGTTCTGTTGTCCATGAGGAAATCCGCGGAATGCGCGAGAAAGTGGCCGGCCTCAGCTCTTCTTGTTCTTCGCGGCCTTCATGCGCATGAACTCTTCGATGTCCCGGTGGTGCTGCGGCTCGAGGACCATCGTCGGCTGGATGCTCTCCTCCAGCTCGAGCATCGTCCTCAGCCCGGCGCTCTGCGACATGTTCAGGTTGCGCTTCGCCGTCGCCAGGAAACGGGGCGATCGCCCCGCGAGCGTCTTCGCGAACTTCATGACCTCGTCGGATATCTCCTCGTGGGGCAGCACGTAGTTGACTATGCCGAGCTCCAGGGCCTCCTCCGCGCCGACGGTGCGGCCCGTGAAGACGAGCTCTTTGGCTTTCAGCACGCCGACCCGCTGCGGCAGCAGGTAGCTCGAGCCCAGGTCCGGCACGATCGATATGCGGACGAAGCTCATCATGAACTTCGCCCTCTCAGTGGCGTAGGTCAGGTCGGCCGACATCGCGAGCCCCATGCCTCCGCCGACCGCCCAACCGTCGACCTCGGTGATCACCGGCCTGGGCCCCTCGTTCAGCTCGAGGCCGATCCAGTTCGCGAGGTGCATGCTCTGGTTGAGTTCGAGGGGGTCCATCTTCTCGCCCATGTCGCCCACGTCACCGCCGGAGCAGAAGTTTCCGTCGCCGCCGCGCAGGACTATGACCCTCACGTCGTCGTTTGAGAAAACAGTCTTGAACCCGTCGACCATCGGCTGCAACAGGTCATTGCCCAGGGCGTTCATCCTGGGGCCGTTCATCGTACAGCGCGCGACGCCGTCCGCTATCTCCACTTCGAAAACATCCGGTGCCATGTATCGCTCCCTGCTAGAGGTCCGCTCATCACGGGTAAAGGATATGACTATCAGGGGCCGGATGGAACAGAGCTTGCCGACTTTCGCATTGGTGCCTGACCCCTTTTTCGCATCAGGCACAGGGTCAACAGGTGCACCAGCTTCTCGGTCCATCCTATATAATCTCGGCGAGGACAAGGGGGTCCGGGTGGGATATGTGGCGTTCCTCGACGAGATCGGGCTCGATGACCTGAGGCAGGTCGGCGGCAAGGCCGCCAATCTCGGGCACCTGGCCGCCGCCGGCTACCGCGTGCCGCCCGGATTTTCAGTGAAGGCCGATGCCTTCGACCATTTCCTCGATTCCACCGGACTGCGTAGTTCGCTGGAGCGTGCCCTCGCTTCGCTGGACTTCGACGACGAAGTGGACCCCGTCTCCGTGCCGCGAGTGCCGGTGGATGTGGACCTCGAGTGGAAGGGCGTCGCTCCACCCTTCAACTTCAAGGACGCCGACCCGGCGGCGCTCGCCGAGATGATCGTGTCGGCCGGCACCCATCTTTCGGACCTGCGAATGGTGTCCCGCGTCTCGAGTGAGCATTACGAGCAGACCGGGACGGTGACCGGCTCCATGACGATCGACGGCGAGAAGCACGACATCTCCGGCAGCGGTCACAGGGACCACTCCTGGGGTGTGCGGGACTGGTCGGCTCCCCGGGCATGGACATGGCTCACCTGCCAGTTCGGCGATGAGATGGCTTTCAACCTGAGCCGGGTGGCGATCGAGAGCGTGGACGTGTTCAACGGATTTCTGTGCTACGGCGGGACCAACCACCCGGTGCGCCGCGCGGAGCTGGAGACCGATTTCGAGGAGGACGGCCTCACCCAGAAGGCGGTTCGGTTCCGGTTCGAGGACGTGGACGGGCGGGCCATCGAGGTCGCGGGCGACGTCCTCACGGTGATACCGCTGGACCTGCGCGCGCGCGGTCACAACACGATCGTGAACGAGGGCCTGGCGAGGTATCGCTGGGAAGGCCGCGAGGGCTACGGCATCGCCGAGTACCTGCACCAGATGTGAGTGTTATTGGGCGCGGTTTCGGTCCCTTTGATAATTGGGGCGCGGTTTTAACCGCGCCGTTTCGCGCAAATATGCTCGATGGAGAAATCGTCGCGCCTTATTTCTGAGCAACCCCGTTCAACACGAGCTTGATCTGTTTTATCACTATATCGGGCTGGTCCAGCATGATGTTGTGCCCGCTCTTCTGTGCGATGGAATAGGTGCCCCTCGTCGACTCCCCGGCCATCTGTTGCTGCCTTGCCCTCCATGCGGTGTTCAGGGCCGTATTGGCCGCAGGATCGCTGACCAATTGGACCGGCTGTCCGGACGTGATCACCGATAGAGGGATGTCTCCGAGGCTGCTGATGTTCTCCGCGCGGGCCTCGGCCCAGCTCTCCTCGGCGGCGAGGCCTTCCTCGGCCTGCGTGTCCCACATCCAGGGCTCCGAGGCCATCAAGGCCTGTGTCTGTTTCGCCGCAAAATCTGTGAGCCCGGAGAGAAGCGGCATGCCGGACAAGTCGTCCGCATACTTGCCCGTCGCGACGACCGCGGCCTTTTCTTTGAGCTTCGCCGCGGCCTGTGCGGTCTCGGTATCGAGGTCACGCCTGGCCTCCTGCCCCGCGTCGACGACCATGTACTCGGAGCCCGGGTCCACCAGCACCAGGCCTTTGACCTCGCCCTGGAACTTGTGAGCGAACATGCGCGCGTAGACGGCACCCATCGAATGCGCGACGAACACGTAAGGCGGCTTGACGCCGGCGTCGTGCAGCAGGTCGTGCAGCTCGGCGATGATCGTGTCGGCGGTCCGCGGCTTTCTGCCCGGGCCGCTCCAGCCCAGCCCGGCCCTGTCATATACGTAGACGTCGGCGGTCTGCCCGATCACGGGCGCCACCTTGCACCAGGTGGTCGAGAAGTTGCCCGCGCCCGCCTCGAATATCACGGCCGGCGCGCCGCTCTCGCGCTTGCCCGTCTCGTCGATGTGGAGCTTGTAGCTGCCCTCGTCGATCAGCTGTCCCGGCGCGGGATACTGCGCGAGCAACGATTGCATAGCGGGAGTCAGCGTGTAACCGTTCATCTTCGCCGGTGGGCCCGAGGCGCAGCCCGGCAGCAGCAAGGCGGCCGCGGCCAAGACCATAAGAAGCAGACAGGCCAACGACCTGACGGGCAATCGCGTACCAGCTATGTTCACTTTGACGGACCTCCACCAAATCCAGACATTAAAGGGGCGACACTCTTGTCGCCCATTGCTCAAGGGCGGGCCATCGGCGGGTTGAGAACCCGCCTCTTTGATAGACTTCGGATCTCAACCCGCGCCATCCATGCCGGCCAGCTTCTTCTCTATCTTCAGCACCGTGTTCCAGTTCCGCGTGGTCACGTTGCGGCCGAACTCGCTCTCGACGATCTTCATCAGGTCGACCGTCCCCTTCTTCGGCGAGAGCTCGATCGTTGTGAATACGGCACCCGAAGCAACGCCCAGTATCCTGATGTCCCCCTCCGGCGACTCGTAGGGGATCTTCAGCTTGCTCTTCGGTTCGCCCGGGAGAAACGTGACATAGAGCCGGGTCTGAGGAGTCGTCTTGACCTTCTTGAACGGGTCCGAGGCAACGAGTCTCCTGATCTCCTCGCCCGTCCGGACCATCACGTCGGCTTTTATGCCGAAGGCCTCCTCGAGTCCGCCCCGGATCCGGCCTTCGAGCTTCGTGTCGCCGGCAGCGGTCGCCCTGAAGAGCACGTTTCCGCTGTTGAGTATCGTCGTCACGTCTTCGAACCCCATCGATTCGAACGCCTTGCGCAGGTCTTCCATCCTTACCTGCTTGTTGCCTCCGACGTTGATGCCGCGGAGCAGCGCCGCGTAGCCTGTATTCGCCGAAGCGCCTTGTCCTGTCATCGGTTCCCTTTCGCCCGGCCGGCCCGGGAGGCCGAATCGTCTTTGTCAGCGGCCGATTATCTCTTTCTTGATGGCGCTCTGCATCGACGGGTCGATCCCTATCCCAGTGAGGTACTTTTCGATCCCGCCTTCGGCGTCGACCTCTGCGAGGGCCGCCTTTATCCACGCCTGGTCCACCTCGCCGGTATCCTCGGACAGCATGTAATCCTGGATTATCTGGGGCCGTGACACACCCAGGAGATCGAGCAGCAGGGCGCTCACGATGCCGGTCCGGTCTTTGCCACCGGCGCAATGAACGATAACCGGGTAGGTAGCGCCGCTGGCGAGAGCGGTGAAAACCCTGGCCAGCGCGGGTTTCTGGTTCTTGACGATATCCCTGTAGCCTGCCGCCGAGACGACTCCGAGCATCGGGACGTTGATGCTCGCAGGAATGCCGTTCGGGCCCGACGGGTCCTTGCCGCTCGCCGTCAGTTCGATCCTGGTTCGAAGATCGATGCTGGTCCGTATCCCCAGCTTTCTGAGCGCCGCAAGGTCTTCATCGCTCGCCTTGCTGAGTTTCCCGGTCCGGAAGACCCTGACGTACGGGACCTTCGAGCCGTCCCGCATCGTCCAGCCGCCCAGGTCGCGCGCGTTCTGGACTTCCGAGAGCTCGATCCAGTGGACGGTTGCCGGCCCCTCGCTGACTTTTGTGCCCGCACAGCCCATGGGAATGAGAGCGCAAGCCACCAGGGCAAGCACCAGGAACGAGAATATGAACTTTCGAGCTGAACCCTTTATCGCTGGCATCCCGCTTCCTCACTTTGACCGCGCCGGCTGGCGGCTGTCGGTCGTTCCGCAGGCCTCTGAGGACCTTCGTAAGCGTATTCAGTCTATAGAAACGACGTTTACGAAAGAAAACTGGACACCAGATCTGGAATTCCGTCGTCCAATAAAGCAGGCAAATGACTTGTCGGCGGGGACACCTGGCACGGACCCGCGAAGCCGGGAGGCGGGGTTGAAACGCGGTTCATCCATGTTAATCGTCGTGCGGGAGCATTAACTAATAAAAGTCATGGTCGAGGAATGGCCTGCTGGTGCTAGAATACTTTATCGGCGACAGGTATCGGAATCGTCTGAGGTAACCGGATGTCGAGAATCAGATACTGGCTTTCATCGAAATCAACGCTGGCCGTGACACTGCTGCTCAGCGGCTTCGTGCTGGTCGTCCTTATCCTGGGCCTTGTCGGTTTCCTCTTCGCCCAGGATGCCACGAGGTGGGGCAAGTTCCCGCCGGCGTCCAAGGTCTGCGGGGTCGACGTCTCTAACCTCGGCAAGGCCGCCGCCGCGCTCAAGCTGCAGGAGCAGCTGAAGGATATCTCCGAGAAGCCTGTGGTCCTCACCCTAGACGGCGTCAACTACTCGATCACCCCTCAGGAGATCGGCCTGCACCTCGATTACGACAAGATGGTGACGACGGCGTACGACCAGGCCTGGCAGCCGAGCATCTTCGAGCGGATGTTCCGGTCGTTCGTCAACAGGCCGACGAAGGTCAACGGCATCCTGATGGCCGAGAACGACAACGCGTTGGTCGACAAGTTCGTGAACAACGTGACGGTAGCGGTGAACCAGCCTCCCAGGAACGCCTACGTGGACATCTCGAGCGGCGCCCCGGTGATCGTTCCGGCGAGGGACGGTTACGAGGTTGCCGAGGCGACGATACGCCAGGAAGTCGAGGCCGCCGAGAACTCGAAGACGAGGATCGTGGCCATCGACGCGAAGAAGACCCCGGCGGCACTCAGGGACGACTTCTTCAAGAAGTTCATAGTAGTGACGCTGAGCGCGCATTCGCTGACGCTCTACGATCGCCAGACGCCTCTCGCGACCTTCGGGATAGCCTGCGGACAGCCCGCGTACCCGACACCGGCCGGCCAGTGGGAGGTCGTATCCAAGCAGATGAACCCGACCTGGTACAACCCGCACTCGGCGTGGTCCGCATCGATGCCCGCGACCATCGGCCCCGGCTACAGCAACCCGCTCGGGCTTCGCGCCATGGCGCTGAACGCGTCGGGAGTCCTGATCCACGGGACCTCGAATGACGGGAGCATAGGGACTTCCGCATCGCACGGTTGCATGAGGATGCACATGCCTGACGTCATCGCGCTTTTCGACATGGTCGAGACCGGGATCCCCGTCTACATCATCAAGGCTCCCGGCGACCCCGGTTTCGACGTCACCGCCACGCCGTCGTGGAGGCTGAAGCACGCGGCCAACCCGGCGGACATGAACTACTCGGGCGACTGACCCGCTCCATCTTTCGCATTAGTGCCCTGTCACCTTTTTTGCATTTTGGTAATTGGAGCCAGCAATAGTTGCTCTATCGACGCCTCCCAGAGGCGGATCCAGCGCGTCTTAGTCAGATCCAGACTTCCACTCAGATGTTGGGGGTGTGACCTCGAGGGCGTCTGAAGCCCGAAGAGGGCACACACCCTTGCTTTGAACAAGACTCGAGACGAGCCTACGGACCGGTATGGCAATCAGCCTCCCGGAGGCGGGTCCAGCGCGTCTTGGTCAGATCCACAGATCGACTCAGATGTTGGGGGTGTGACCTCGAGGGCGTCTGAAGCCCGAAGAGGGCACACACCCTTGCCTTGAACAAGACTCGAGACGAGCCTCCTGACGGGTACGGCATTTTCGCATTCTGCGAATTTGGTGCCTGGCACCTTTTTTGCATTTTGCGAATTTAAGGGAGGTCCAGGTGTTTGCGGGTGCGCCTTTTCGGCTCCTCGTAGAGCCCGAGGAAGGTGTTCTCGCGGGAGCGCGCCTTCTCGTTGAAGTACTCCATCGCGATGATGTCCCAGCCGATGATCTCGAGGGCGTTCTTCATTATCGCGAGCTCCTCGCCCACGATGAACTCCGGATGAAGGATCACGTTGGCAGGGTCCGGATCGTATGGAACGCCGTCCACATGTCTGACCATCATCACCATCTTCCCGGCCTGGAACGCCACCCTGTACGTGCACCGGGAGATGTCGTCGGGCTCGTTCTCGATCGGCCCGCTCAGAATGCGAAAGGGTGACGGCTCTTCGCAGAAACTGAGCTCGACTGAAACGCCGGCGGGGATATGCCCTTCATTCAACGCGCGGTAATGAGAGTCCGGGATCGAAGAGCTCTCTACTATGAAGTCGCACGCGAGCACCACCTCGAACGCGCTCCTGACGAGCAGCGCCGCGTTCTCGCTCAGGAACCCGGTGAAGTCGAGGACCGACTGGACGTCCTGGATGTCCTCGTTCAGAAGAGTGGTCATCGGCTCCTGCACCGCGACGTTCATATCCTCGATCCATCCGTACGCGCAAGAATCGCAGATCCAGTAGTCGGTGAGGTTCTCGTGCGTCCGCTCCACCACGTCCGGAAAATGAAAATGGCCAGCACGCAGCCCGGTGATGTCGTAGATGGTGTAAGAAGATATGACGGTCGTATCCGCCTGCACGTCATCGAGGAACCACGTCGGTACCGCGTGCCTCCGTATCGAGGCGTTCGGACCGCCGCAGAATTTGCAGTTTGCCATGCCGCGCTCACCGCCCTGTCCCACTCGACGTCGCGGAGTCCGGCCGCGCCCGCCGTCCCGCCGCACAAGTATATAGCACCGTCAGAGAGGCGCCCTCGCCCTCGACCCTCGGCGCGCATTCCGTCCTTTTGCGCGGAGACGGAAGCGATATAGACTCTTCTCGGACGAAGGCCGCGACGGCTTTACAGTGACGGCCCGGCGGCGAAAGGAAAGATCTCGACGATGGGCAGCAGACAGGGACGGCCGGACTTCTCGGAACTGATAGCGGGCCTCGGGACGGGTCCCGCGACGAGGGACCGCGTCTTCATCACCAACCGCGAGGACGATGGAAGCCTTCGCGATTACACGTACGGCCAGCTTTACGAGAAGTCTCTCGAGTACGGCAACGCGATCGACCGTGTCCGGTGTCTCAAGGGCAAGCGGCAGCCGGAGCGCTTCCACGTCGGAGCGTTCATGCAGAACAGGCCGGAGTTCCTTTTCCTCCTCGGAGGCTGCGCTTTCACCAACTCGACCCTGGTCGGGATAAACAACGCCCAGATGGGCGAGAAGCTGGCGTTCGACATAAACAACATCGACGTCGACATGCTCGTGACCGACAACGCGCCGCAGCCCAACACAGGGCGCACGTTCGTCGGTACCGTTCTCGAAACGGGTGAGCGGTTCGGCTTCAAGGGACTGACCGAAGAGTTCATGTTCTCCGAGGGCGCGAACGAAGAGGGGGTCGGCACTGTCTTCGACCTGCTGGCAAACTCAAAAGGCTCGCTAGACTCTTTCCGGGTGGCACCGCTTATGAGCGACCAGCCAGCGGTGATCATCTTCACCTCGGGGACCACCGGCGCCCCGAAGGGCATCGAGGTCACCTGGGACAAGCTGATGGACGTCGGTGTAACCGGCACGAAGATCCTCGACTACACGAGCGAAGATGTCGGATACGTGTGCATGCCGCTCAACCATTCCAACTCGCTGTACCTGAACGTTATGCCCGCGATGATGAACGGCGCGCGGATAATGCTGCGAAGGCGCTTCAGCTCCAGCAACTTCATCAGGGACCTCTCCGATTCCGGAGCGACCGTCTGGAACTCGGTCGGCGACCCGGTCCATTACGTCCTCAGCTACCTGAGCAAGGAGTTCGATGAGCCCGACTTCTCCCACCTGCCCATCCGCACCGTGATAAGCACCGGGGCCAACTCGTTCGACCGCAAGGCGTTCACAAGGATATTCGGGCTCGACATCTTCACCGAAATCTTCGGGTCTACCGAGGCGGGCGCGATAACTGCCGTCGACGATGGCTCCCCGGACTACAGCGTGGGCAGGCTCATCAAGGACGTAAGGATCCTGCGCCGGAAAGAGGGCCCGGCCGAGGAAGCCGAGTTCGCTTTTATCGAAGGGGCTGGCCGCATCGCCAACCTCGACGATGCCGTCGGCGAGGTCGTCGTAAGCCAGGCTTCTCTCGGCGATTCGGCGTTCACCGGCTACTACAGGCTGGAGGACGCGAGCTCCGAGCGGATCGTCCCGCTCGACGGCGAAGATTTCTACCGCATGGGCGACCTCGGCGCGATAACGCGCGAGGGCGACGGGAAGTACCTCATATTCCTCGGTAGGACCGGGGACTGGCTGAGGTTCAAGGGCGAGAACTGGTCTCCGGTCGACGCCGAGAAAGTGCTCCTGAAGCACGGTGCGGTGCGAAACGCTGGCGTGATCGGGCTCCCCCAGTCGGAGGGGAAAGAGGACGACCCCATGTTTGTGATCGAGCCGGCGGACCTGGAGACGTTCGACGTCGACGACCTCGTCGCCTACTGCGGCGAGAACCTGCCGCACTACATGCAGCCACGGTTCATCAGGCTGCGGAGCGCAATACCGATGACCGAGACCATGAAAGTGATAAAGTCGAGCCTCCGTCGTGAGTTCATCCTGCGGACCCCCGAGCTGGACGACGACCCGGGGGACGTCATATTCGTGATAAAAGAAAAGAAGACCTGCGTCTTCACAACAGACGACTACCGGGCCGAGATGGAGAGGTTCGTCGACCCGACAAACCGTGACAGGCTGACCGCGTTCACCGACCGCAAAGACCTCTTCGAGGAATGACCATGGCAGAGAAGTCGATCGGCACCATGCAGAGAGAGATGATGGCGGCCCACTACGCGCGTGCGACCGAAGCCGCGCGCTGCGGCTTGCCGGTCGTGTACGTCACTGCGATGTTCCCTGTCGAGATCGTCAAGGCGTTCGCGCCCGCGTGCGCCGCGGTGTACCCCGAGAACCACGCCGTGAGCCTCATAATGAAAGGGCTCGCAGAAAGGTTCGCCGAGCGCGCTATATCGGAGAGCTCACTCGACAGGATGGGCTGCTCGTACGAGCTCGCCAACACCGGGTACCTTCTCGAGGCGCGGGAGACCGGCGCCGACCCGGGCGCGTCCGCTGGTGTCCCGTACCTTCCGCCGCCCGACGTCCTGCTCGCCTGCAACAACCAGTGCGACGTGGTCGCCGAGTGGTATCAGAACCTCTCGAACATATTCGGCGGCAAGCCCCTCAAGGTGGTGAACGCCGGCAACAGGTATGACGGCGCCATGGACGACATGCGGATCCGGTACGTGAGGGACCAGCTGCTGGACGTCATCTTTCTGCTCGAGGAGGTCACCGGCACCAGCCTGGACCGCGACCGCCTGCTCGAGGTCTCCAGGATGTCCAACGAGGCGGTCAGGCTCTGGCGTGAGTACCTCGGCTTCGGGATGCTGAAGCCGTCGCCGATCACGGCCTTCGACGGTTTCTACCACATGGCGCTCATCGTGTCCGAGCGAGGCACCCCGGAGGCGATCGATTATTACTCCCGGCTGGTCGACGAGACGAAGGACGCGGCTGCAAGGGGCGCCGCCGCGGTCGAGCCCGAGAAGTACCGGCTGCTCTGGGACAACCTCGCGACGTGGTTCAACTTCGGCGAGCTGCGCAGGTACATGGCGAAGCGAGGGGTCGCGGTCGTCGGCTCGACCTACCTGGACATCTGGACCAAGGAGCTCGACTGCTCGGACTTCGAGAGCCTGATGACGAGCATGGCCGAGGCCTACTGCGTGATGTACACGAACCTCACCATCGAGCAGCGGATAGAGCTCTATAAGAAGATGGTCGTCGACTACGGCGCCGACGGCGTGCTGTTCCACGACAACCGTAGCTGCCACACTTTCTCGCGCCTGCAGGGACAGATCGCGGACGCGCTCCGCGCGGAGTTCGGGGAAGACTTCCGTACGATCATGTTCGAGGGCGACATGGGCCTCGTCGAGCGTTTCCAGAAGCACAAGTTCGAGACGGCCGCGGAGACCTATTTCGAGGTGACCGACTGACTGCCGATCGCAGTCACGACAGCGATTTCATTTCTGTTTGACCCAGGGTTTTCCCTATCTGTCGTACATCGTGTCGCCCTTGACCGTAAACACGTCGCCTGTCCAGCGTTTCTGGTCGTCGGGGATCAACGTCATCTGGTTGCCGTTCAACTCGTACCTGCCCGATGCACTTCCATCCAGCTGGACTATGAAGCATGTGCCGTCCTTGTTGAAGGTGGCGTAGTACCTCGGATCGGTCTTGAAATAGTACGAGCCTGTTATGTCCCTGTGTGTGAGTTTTCCGTAGAGAGCGAAGATGCCGAATGCGGCCGCACCGAGGACCGCGATGACGATCACCAGTACGATGACCTTCACGACTCCTGACTTCGCCGATCGAAGCGGATTCCTCTTCTTGCGACCCATGTGCATATCATTTTCGTAGACGTACGACGGAGCCGCGGTGTAAGGATCGTACCCGTCCGGAGGTTGCGAAGGTGGTTCCTGCGGGGCTCGCGGGGAGGGAGCAGGGGTCAAGGGTGCGCCGGTAGCAAACCTTGCCATGCACAGGTTGCAGTAGGACGCGCTGTCAGGGTTTTCCGCGCCACAGTTCGGACACAGCATCTGCCGCTGCCTTTTCCCGTAGATCCCTCGAGTTGTCTGTTGCCACCCGCATGATACTACGTTTCCCATGACTCAGCCATCTGATAATGCACAACCGTTTCGTGTAATATCCGGCTGCGCCGGGCGGTCAAAGTTGCCCGGGTCCTACGGAGCGGAGGTCGCGATGCTGCCGAGAGTCATCACCCACAACGCAGCGGCAGCGTGTGGTTGAGGTACACGGTCAAATGATCGGGGCGCGGTTTTAACCGCGCATGCCGACCGTATCTGGCATTGGGGTGCGGTTTTAACCGCGCATACGCGACTGAAGTCGCGTCCCGATTTGAGTCAGATCAGCTTCATCGTCGTGAGGAGCAGCTGCTGAAGAGCCTTCTGTTCGACCTCCTCGTACTGTGGCGTAAAGGTCGAAGTCTCGTTGAAGAAAGCGATGACGGTCGTCTTCTTCGTCGGGACGTACCACATCCAGGTCGTATAGCCGTAGGTGCCGCCGGTATTCCCGACCCAGCCGCTGAGGAACCCGACCCCCAGACCGGCGAACGTGGTCGGCGGTGTGCCCGGCTTGGTCGGCATCGGGGTGCTGGTGAAGAACTCGTTTCTCATCGCCGGTGTGATGAGAGTTCCGTCGGCTACGGCCTTCGCGAACACCTGCAGATCCGCGAGGTCTGACACCAGGCCGCCCGCGCTCCAGCCCCAGGTCGGTGTCTGCTGCCGGGTGATGTCCTGCAGACGGCCACCCCCGAGGTCGTAGGTGTACCCGTGGGAATATTTCCCCGGCATGTCGACCCCGCTCGGCATGACGGTGTTCTTCAGTCCCAGCTTGTCGATCACCCGCTTCTTCACCTCGGCGGTGAAGCTGTTCCCGGTCACCTTCTCGATGATCTTCCCGGCGAGTATGTACGCCGTGTTGTCGTACGCAAATCCTTTGCCGGGCGGGAAGTACGGAGGATGAGATATCCCGATGTTGATGAGCTCGTCGGGCGTCCAGGGCCTCAACGGGTCGGTCTCGATAGTCTTCTGGAAACCTTCGTCCTCCGTATAGGAGAACAGCCCCGACGTGTGCGCGAGGAGCATCCTCACCGTGATGTTCGCCGCGTTCGGCACCCGGGGCTCGTACTTGCTCAGCGGGTCGTCCAGGCTCAGCTTGCCCTCCGCGGCGAGCTGAAGCGTGACGATCGCCGTGAAGGTCTTCGTTATGCTGCCGATCCGGAAATCGTCGGCGGTCGAGATCTTCGACTTCGTCTGAAGGTCGTCGACGCCCCTGGTAATGATCACATCGCTCTTGCCGGGAGCAGTCACCGCGAACACGACTCCCGGGCAGTTCATCGTCTTCATGCACTTCTGTATCGCGCTCTCCAGCTCGGCGGTGTTCTTCACGGCCGGCGTGGAGCTGCACGAGGCGGCCATGCCCACGGTCAGGACCAGGGTCATCAATAGTGCGGCAAACCCGCTCCAGCGCTTCATTTTCCGTCCTTTTCTCTATCGCCGATCGTTGATGCCCGATCGGGGGCTAGGGACCGGCAGGCACGATCTTGCACCAGACGGCCGGCAGGATTTGTCCTCTGGCCGCTCAATTTGTCCATAAATGGTCAACATGGCGCGATGCTTGCTTGCCCTGACATGCGGGTGCTTGCTCTCTAGATTAGTAGCGAGCAACAAGATATGCATGTTCTCCGTAGATGTCTGCATCCGCACGTTGATGGAGATTTGATTCTTGTTATCCTTACAAAGGAGCAAGTCTTTGCGCACTGGCATAGTTTCCCGTCATAGAGGAACGGTCGCGTTCGTTCTGATAGCGACTATCGTCCTCCTCGTCTCGACCGGCACGGGCCTCGCATTCGCGGCGCCAAAGAGCCTTCCCGCTGAGGTCACTCAGTACGGCTACCCGCTCGACAGCGCCTGGGTCACGAACGGCGCGGTTAAGAGCGTAGCCTACTCGCCTGCGACAGGCCTTACTTACATCGGCGGAAAGTTCACAAAACTGTTCCCCAACAGCGGGTCCGGCGCGCCGGTCAGCGCGACTACCGGCAAAGCTCTGAAGACGTTCACGAAGGTCAACGGCGCGGTCTACGCCGCGGCCCCCGACAAGAAGGGCGGCTTCTTCATCGGCGGCTCGTTCTCAATGGTTGGGAACCTCAGCCGCAGCTGCATAGCACACGTACTCAGTGACGGGACCGTAGACGCGGCCTGGCACCCATGGGCGAACGGCCCGGTCTATTCCATCTCGGTGTCGGGCACGAAGGTCTACGCCGGTGGACAGTTCACAAACATCGGCGGCGCCGACAGGAGCTTCGTAGCGGCTCTCGACTTTACCACCGGCCTGGCGACCAGCTGGGCGCCCCAGGCGGACGGGACGGTTCTCTCGGTCATCAGCCCCGCGGGGGGCAAAGTCTACATAGGCGGGGTCTTCAACAACGCCGGCGGACAGGCCAGGACCAACGTGGCCGCGATCTCCGCGACCACCGGACTGGCAACGAGCTGGGCGCCCCAGGCGAGCGGCCCGGTCTGCGCTCTCGCCGCATCGGGCACAAGCATCTACGTCGGGGGGAACTTCGCGGCCATCGGCGGGCAGACCAGGTACAGCCTCGCCGCGATCGATACCACCTCGGGGCTTGCCACCGAGTGGAACCCGGGCGTCGACGGGACAGTCCTTTCCATCGCCGTCTCGGGGACTAACGTCTATATCGGTGGCGTCTTCGACTGGACCGGCGGGCAGCTGCGAAGCTCGATCGCTGCGATCGATATGACGACCGGTCTCGCGACCGCATGGAACCCGGGGTCGAACGGCCTCGTCTCTTCACTCGCGGCCAACGCGACCACTGTCTACGCCGGGGTGAGTTCACCAGCATAGGCGGACAGCCCAGGAACTACATCGGCGGCATCGACGTAGTTACGGGAGCGGCGAACACATTTGCGATCGACTTGAACTGGCCGGTAAACGCTCTGGCTCTCTACGGGTCGAGGCTCTACGTCGGCGGGATATTCTCCAACGTCAGTGGCGGCGGCAAGGTGAGAAACTACCTCGCGGCACTCGACTCGAACGGCGTGCCGACGAGCTGGAACCCCAACATGAACGGCGACGTCAACACGATAACTCCCGCCTCCGCGACCAGTAAAGTAATGTACGTCGGAGGCGCCTTCACTCTCGCCGGCACAACCGTGAGGAACCACCTCGCTGCGATCAACGCGTCGGGCAAGGCGACAGTCTGGGACCCGAACGCCGACGGCGACGTCTACGCGATCGCGATGCGCGGCTCCGTCGTGTACGCGGGAGGCGCGTTCAGGAACGTGGCGGCCCAGCCGAGGAACGGCCTCGCGGCGATGAACTCTTCCGGCGTGCCGACGACGTGGGACCCGAACGCCAACGGCCCGGTCTACGCGCTTGCGGTGCGCGGCACCAGGATATACGCGGGCGGCGCGTTCACGAGCATCAAGGGCCAGCCGAGGAATTACCTCTCTGAGATAAGCACGGCCGGGGCGCCGACCACATGGAATCCCAGCCCCAACGGCGCGGTCATGGCTCTCGCGACCTCCACCACCGATGTCTACATCGGCGGAGATTTCACGAGCGTGGCCGGGCTTGCCAGGAACCATCTCGCTGCCATCGGCACGGCTGGCGCGGCGACCACCTGGGACCCGAACGCGAACGGGCCGGTGTACGCGCTGTGCTTCGACGAGCAGACAGTCTACGCCGGCGGCGACTTCACCATGCTGGGAAGCACGATCAGGTACCACATCGCGGCGGTCGACGTGACCGGCGAGCTGAACGTCTGGAACGCGGCGGCGGGTGGCAACATCTTCGCTCTGTGCGTGTCCGGTTCGAGGCTGGCGGCCGGTGGTTCTTACTGGAACATCGGCAGCGAGACCTGCGCCGGCTTCTCGATGCTCTTCAAGTAGGCCCCCTGGCGGGACCCTAATCCAGGAACTTCGGCGGCAGCGAATCGAACCCCGATGAAGCTCGCGCTGCTTCGATAGTCTGCTGATGGGGCGTGACCATCATCTTCGAAGTACCCTGCGCCAGGATCACGTCGTTGTCGTCGCTCACGACGGCTTCCGCAAGACATATCGAACGGCCCAGCTTCAGGCGCCGCCCGACGACGGTCAGCCGGCCCTCCGAGATCGACCGCAGGTTATTCACGTAAACGTCGATCGATATCAGCCCGGCGTCCTCCTCCAGCTCGCAGTAGACCGACCAGTACGCCGCGGTGTCGATTATCGAGGAATAGACTCCGCCGTGTATCCCGCCGAACGGGTTGAGGTGGCGCTGGTCAATGTCCAGCTCGACGACCGAATGGCCGTTCCTCAGCTCGCGCACCACCATCGCCAGGTGCTTGAAATACGGGCTCTCGTTTATCAGCCCTATAACCGCCGAGATGTGCTCGGGGTTGAGTTCCCTCATCGTCTCTCCTTCTACGTCTTGTTCATCGCGACAGGAATCGGAACGCCTGCTTTATGCAGCCGCTGTTCCCCTTCGTGAGTGCGGTCTCGATCATCGCCTCGTATTCGTCCAGCTCCCAGGTGTGCGTCAGCAGGTGGTCCACCTTTACGGACCCGTCCGCGACCAGGTCGCGCGCCCACTCGAACGTCTTCGCTGTCCGGCCTTCGTGAGTATCGGTCGAAGAACAGAGGGAGCCGGTTACCTTGAGCTCCTTGAACCAGACCGGCGTCCAGTCGACCTTCGGCGCAAAGGTCACCAGTCCGATCAGCACGACCGTGCCGCCGGACTTCGTCATCCGCAGCGAATCGTCGAGCGTTGCGGTGCTCCCCACGCACTCGAGGACCATGTCGGGGCCGCCGTTCAGGTAACGTCCGCCGATCATCGGCTTCAAGACCTGTGCGCCCGTCAGCCTCGCCACTTCTTCGAAGACGTCGACGTCGCGCTGCATTATTATCTCGTCGGCCCCGAAGCCCCGCACGACCTCGGCCTGGAACGGGTACCTCGCCACCGCGATGACCCGGCATCCCGGGGCGAGCGCCTTCAGCCCGGCGACCGTCATCATCCCGATCATCCCGCAGCCGTACACGAGCACCGTGTCACTCTCCTTCGGCCTGTTGCGCATGATAGCGTGGAGCGGGACCGTGAACGCCTCGAGCATCAGGGCTTCCTCGTCGGTCATCGAGTCCGGGACCTTCATCAGCTGGCTCCGGTGCGCGAGGAAGTATTCGCTCCAGGAGCCGCCCGGCGCTGCAGTAAATCCCGTGTAGAACCCGGGGGGTAGTGATCCTTCCAGCATGCGCAGGCACTGCGAATAGTCTCCGGCCGCGCATCGCTCGCATGGCGGGCTTATCCCCCTCGTTGCGCAGGGCAGCATCGGGTCGACTACGACACGGTCTCCGGGCGCGTATCCTTCGACCTCAGAGCCGACCTCCGCGACAACCCCGACGTTCTCGTGACCGATCACGAACGGCATCGTCGAGAACGGCTCGTTGTATGGCGAATCTTTCAGGAATATCAGGTTTATATCGCTGCCGCACACGCCGCCGTAGACCGTCCGCACCTTGACCCACTCGTCGTTTATCAGCGCCGGTTCGGGAATGTCGGCCATGTACGTCGTCGACAGCGGCCCTGAGTAGTAAGCACTTTGCCTGATCGGGCCGGCCGCTCGGGTGAACAGGTATCGCGGCATCGAAGCATTGAACATGAGCGCCTTCACGTGATCACTTCCCTTGAGAAGTCAGTCTCTTGTCGACCTCTCCGGCGCTGGCGTACACCAGACCTGACGCCGGGAAATCCACCGGAGGATCTGCCCGGGTCATCATATCCAAAACCGCCCGCAAACAGCCACAGTGCATGGCATCGGGCGTTCGTTCGGCCACAGCTGCACCCGGACCCCTGTCAGCAAGGCAGACATCTCGGCGGTTGACACGCCCACGGGAGGAACACGACCGCGATGGTCAGCACCGCACCGGCGAGCATGATCGCAGGACCGAGCCGGCCGGGCAGGCGGGTCTCCCGTTTCGAAGCGGTGACGGTCTCTTCGGTCATTCTTCCCTCCGGTACGTTTGCGGCCCGACGGGTCCCGGTTTCACTCCTCTAAGACTTCGCGGCGATATTCTATCAACACCGAGTGGCCCGGCCGGGCGGCTACGGGAGTATCAGCTGCCGTAATGCAGAGCCAGGAGCTCGCAGTACTCGTCGTGAAAGCAGGTGGTCTCTCCGAGGCAGGTCATCTTCGGCGAGCACGCCGTCTCGAGCACCTCGTGCCACTGCTTCCCGGGCATGTGATACTCGGTGCGCCTGCCTCTCGGCTCCGTCAGGAGCGAGATGGTCTCGGACATGACGAAGATGTCGGCGCACGCCTCCTGCACTTCCAGGGGGGCATCCTGCCCGAAGATGTATTCGAGCGACTGCCCGAAGGTCTGGTAGACCGAGTAGACGAGCTCCGGTGAACGCATCTCGGGCGTGTCGTGGTTGGCCCCCAGCTCGAACACCACTATGTTCTCTACCGCGCCGGACAGCGCGCCGATGTGAACCGCCTTCTCCTCGTACGGCATGTGGTGGACGGAAAGCGAACACAGGGCGAAATCGAAACCCTGCGGCAGTCCAGAGGATGCCTCCTCCAGCTTTCCCTCGACGGCCTGGACTTTCGCGTCCGGGAAAGCCTCTTCGACATTGGCCCGCGCCGCGGCCAGCATCTCTGGAGAAGGGTCCATCAGGAGCACTTCGCCGATGGCCGGGGCTTTTCCGGATTCGACCATCCGCCGCAGGACGGACACCGTCAGGGCCGCGTTTCCGCACCCGATGTCCATCACTTTGAACGGGCGCTCGAAGTCCGGAAGCGAGTGATCGCAGAAACCGGCCAGGACCTCTCTCGCGGACCTCAGGTGTGGCAGTGACGAGAAGTGCGCCCACGGCCTCACGTCAGAGAAGCTCGGCTGGACCGGCACGAGTTCGCCGTTGTGCCGCTCCAGGTAGTCGAGAAGATACGCGTTCGCGCGGATCGGCTCGGTGCGTGCACCCAGGACCAGCCACCTCTCGGCCTCCGCGGCGCGGCCCTCCGCGAGAAGTTCGGTCCCGAGGTAGTAGCAGAGGGCGGGCCTCGATCGGAGGGGTCGTCCCGCCAACATCGAAGGGTCGAACCTCTCACTTTCGATGACCGCTCTCGAGAGCTCCCGCCATTCGTTTGCCTCTTCAATCGAAAGATAGAACATCTTTAAAGCCTCTCGTTTTCCGGCAGCTGTCGCAGCGATATTACATCAAAGTAGCACCCGGGCACCTTGACCGCTGCAGGTGCTATTATCAGCGGAGCAAATCAGGGAGTCGTCATCGAAAAGCTGAACCGTCCGAAGATAAAGATGCTGGGGCTCAACCGGGTAGGCTGGGGCTTCGGTCTCGCCAGGATCCCCTGGCTCGCACGCCTGCACCCCTGGACGCGGCCCGACAAGACGAACGTCCGCTGGCTTCCGATCAACGAGGACATAGAGCAGCCGGGCAGCGCGCCGCTGCCGCGCGAGATACTGGACCGTTTCATCGAGGAGGCGTCCCACAGGGTCGTCTACAACCGCTGCGTCTGCAGGGAAGCAGGAAACTGCGAGGATTATCCGATCGACATCGGCTGCCTTCAGATGGGCGATTCCGCAATGGACTCCGATCCGTCCCTGCGGCGCGAGGTAGGAGTCGATGAAGCAAAGGAGTACGTCAGGAAGGCCATCTCCAACGGGCTGGTGCCGGTCGTCGGAAAGGTCAGGATCGACAACTTCATCTTCGACATAAAAGACCGGGCGCGCCTCCTGACCGTCTGCTTCTGCTGCGAGTGCTGCTGCATCACCCGCTGGAACAGGTACGCTCCGGCAGATTACCTCGACAAGATATTCCCGCGGCTCGATTCCATCGTCGTCGAGGTCACCGATGAATGCACCGGCTGCGGGACCTGCGCGGAACATTGCTACATCAAAGCGATCGAGGTCACGGACGGCAGGGCCAGGATCGGCGACAGGTGCCGTGCCTGCGGCCGATGCGCGTCGTTCTGCCCCTCGGGCGCCGTGAACGTCTCGATAAACGACCCGGAGTTCCTGGACCACGCCTACGAGACCATCTCCTCGTTCGTCAAGTACGACTGATGCTGTGGATCGCCTGTCTTTTCGCGGGCCGTACGGTTCTCGCGTTTCTCTCTTCTCTCCTCGGGGGGATGAGGCGGGTGCCATCATTGCTTCTTCTCGACTATCATTGTGCGGGGTAATCGGACCGACATGGCGATGAGGTTCGCCGGACGGGCGCCGGACGGGCTTTGAAAGGAGTCTCGATGAACGACGTTACCATCGGGGGGATGTTCCACGACAACGTGGAGAAGTACGGGGACCGGGTCATGATGAGGTACAAGGCAGACGGTGCCTGGAAAGACATCTCGTGGAACGAATTCGCCGACAAGGTCGGGAACCTGGGCCGCGCGTTGATCGACGCCGGAGTGGAACCCCACGACAGGGTCGCGATCTTCTCGGCCAACTGCCCCGAATGGCAGATGGCGGACATGGCGATACAGTCTATCGGCGCGGCCAACGTGCCGCTCTACGCCACCATAACCGCGAAGCAGGCCGAGTACATCCTCTCCGATTCGGGCTCGAAGGTCGTCTTCGTCGGGAGCGAAGAGCACATGAACAAGGTGCTGGAGGTCAGTGAGAACCTGCCCTCCCTCACCAGGATCGTGACGATCTGCAACACCACCTCGGACAGCCCCGAAGTCATCACCTTCGACGAGATGTTGAAGCAGGGCAAGGCATCCGGCGGCGCCGGCGAGTTCTCGGCCAGGCTGCGGGCCGTCGAGCCGGGAGACCTCTGCAGCATCGTCTACACGTCAGGCACCACCGGAAACCCGAAGGGCGTGATGCTCACTCACGACAACTTCATGTCGAACGTGATGGCCGCCTCCAGCCTCGTCGAGGTCGACGACACGGACATATGCCTCTCTTTCCTCCCGCTCAGCCACGTGCTCGAGCGCATGAGCGGGTACTACACCGCCGTCTACAACGGTGTCACCATCTCGCCCACGCGCAGAGCATCGACACGCTCCCCGATGACATCGCGGAGATCAGGCCGCACTGGATGGTAAGCGTCCCGCGGCTCTACGAGAAAGTGTACGCGGGGGTGCTGGCGAACGTCGCGAGCGAGCCGCCGCTGAAGCAGAAGATATTCAACTGGGCGCTCGACAACGGCCGCCAGGCCAGCCAGTTCCGCATCAGCGGCCGGCAGGTGCCGACCTGGCTGAACGTGAAGTACGGGGTCGCGAGCAAGCTGGTCTTTTCCAAGGTGAACGAGAAGCTCGGCGGGCGGCTCCGGTTCTTCTTCTCGGGCGGCGCGCCGCTGGCGAGCGAGATCGCGGAGTTCTTCAACGCGATGGGCGTGACCATACTCGAAGGTTTCGGGCTGACCGAGACCTCACCCGTGCTGACAGTGAACAGGCCGGACGCGATGAAGTTCGGCTCGGTCGGCCAGCCTCTACCCGGCATCGAGGTCAGGATCGCCGACGACGGCGAGATCCTGGCCAGGGGCCCGAACATCATGATGGGTTACTGGAACAGGCCCGAAGAGACCGCCGAAGCGCTGGAGGGCGGCTGGTTCCACACCGGCGACGTCGGCCGCATCGACGACGACGGGTTCCTTTTCATCACGGACCGTAAGAAAGACCTCATAGTCACCGCCGGCGGCAAGAACATCGCGCCGCAAAACATCGAAAACGCCCTGAAGCTGGACAGGTTCATCGAGCAGGCAGCGGTGCTGGGCGACAGGCAGAAGTACGTCGCCGCACTGATCGTCCCGGCTTTCGAAGAGCTGGAGCCGTGGGCCGCGGATCTCGGTATCGATTCCGGCGACAGGGCCGCCCTGGTAGCCGACGAGCGGGTCAACAAGATGATGAAGCAGCGGGTCGACGATGCACTCGCCGACTTCGACCGCCACGAGCGGGTGACGAAGTTCGTGCTCCTCCCCGAGGAGATGACCGAGGAATCCGGCCTGCTTACCCCAACGCTGAAGGTCAAGCGCAAGGAAGTCGCCTCGAGGTTCGCCCGGCAGATCGAGGGTATGTACTCAGAGCAGTCAGAGTCCGCGCAGGTCTAGTGCGAAGTCATCCCACACCGATGGGGCGCGGTTCAAACCGCCGCCAAATCGGCGCTGCCCGCGATCGAAAGTCGCCGCTCAAGGGGCCGATGTAACGCCTTTCGGCGGAGTCTTCGCGTACATCCCCGAGCCCAGCCACCAGGTGTCGTCGACTTTGTCGGCGTAGCCGAGCTTCGGCTCGTTGATCTTCGTTTTCGGGTAAGGCCACGTGTAGCTGACCCAGCCGCCCCCGTTCTTCGCTACCTTGATCAGCTGCTGGATCACCTTGACGCCGTTCGGGTCCGTCATGTCGATCAGGTTCTGACCCGCCAGGGCCGGGTTGCCGCCGTTCGCGAGCGCTATCCCTTCCCAGTTGTACGCGTAGATGTAGAGTTCGCCGACCACGAACTTGCCCTTGGGGTTGTTGAATTCGGCCACCGCCTTGTCCTTGCCGTACTTCTTGCCGTACGCGATGGCTTCGTTTACGAAATCTACGACTTCCTGCTTTGTCAGTATCTTGCCCTGCGGGGTGCTGACCTCGCTCTGGTTCGTATTGCTGGTGCCGCAGCCGGCGCCCACCGCCAGCACGCTCGCCAGTATGATCGCCAGCCCGACCAGTAAGAATCGTCTCATGTCTCCTCCAGGGATTGTCGTCCAGGGGGATTTTAGCACACAATAATTGAGTACAATATGCAACTGATCACACTGGAGGCGCGCCTGAGAAGCGCCGCTTTTCCTCCATGTCCCGGTCGGGCTCGCGGGCTCCGATTGAGCCTTCCTGTTCAGGTATTGCCCCCTTCTACCGACAGATTATTGCAGGGTCCCAACGCCCCGGAAGCCAGGTCACCAAAAGGAGACACCATGCCCGGTCATACCAGTCGACGGTCAAGATTGCTCGTTATCCTACCTGTCATCCTGCTGCTCGCCTTCACGACGATCGCCCTTTCGTCGTGCGGCGGCACCAAGACATCCACCAGTTATACGCCGCCGGCGGCCGCGGACTACAGCAATCTCACGTGGACCCAGGCGTTCCAGAAGCTACATGCCAAGTTCTCGCGCGAATACGCGTTCACCGAGTGGAAAGGCATCAACTGGCAGGCCCTCTACAAGAAGTACCAGCCGCTTGTCGCCAAAGCGGAGGCTGCCAAAGACCAGGGCGCTTACTACGTCGCCTTGCGCGAATACACTCATGAGATGCGTGACGGCCACGTCAGCGTGAAGCCGGATGACATGGCGGTGTACACGACTATGGTTGGCGGCGGGTTCGGCATGGTCGTCACGAAGCTCGACAACGGGCAGGTCGTCGCGACGTGGGTGAAGGACGGAGGTCCCGCCGGGGCGGCCGGGATGAAGCTCGGCGCGCAGATAGTGAACTGGGACGGAAAGTCGGTGAACACCGCGCTGACACAGACGTCAACCGCCCTCTCTCCGCCGCAGCCGACAAACCCGAGAGTGGTCTACGAGCAGTGCCGGTTCCTGGTGAGGGCGCCGATCGGGACGGATAAAAAGGTCGTGTTCAAGAACCAGGGGGAGACCGCCAACAAGACGGCTACTCTCAAGGCTGTCGACGACGCCATGGAAACGCTGGCCATGACCGACAGCCGGTCGGTCCTGTCCATGGGACCGCTTCCGGACAAGTTGGTCGAGTCGAAGACCCTGCCCGGCAACATCGGTTACGTGCGAATCTTCCTGGAGCTCGACATGCCCGAGGGGGCCCCTGGCGACCACACGCCCACGCTCGAGCTCTTCCGGCAGGCGATCAACGGCTTCATCGACAGCAAAGCCGCGGGGATCATCGTCGACGTCCGCAGCAACTCCGGCGGATCGGACCAGATGGTCGCCGATTTCATGTCGTCGTTCTATAAGGACAAGACACTCTACGAGTACGCGAACTTCTTCAACCCGGCGACCGGCACGTTCAAGATCTGGAAGCAGGACGAGAAGACGGCCCAGTTCGTTGACCCGGGCCAGGGAATCTATATCCTGCCGGGTTCGAAGGTCTACACCGGCCCGGTGGTCGCGTTGGTGAACAACGGATGCATCAGCTCGGGAGAGGGTGTCGCGATGGGCATCAAGAACCTCCCGAACGGCAAGGTCGTCGGCTTCTACGGTACGAACGGCTCGTTCGGCATGGCGGGCGACACCGTGAAGATGCCCGCGGGATACGAGATCGATTTTCCGTACGGCCAGTCACTCGACAAGGACAAGGTCGTGCAGGTGGACAGCAAAGACGGCGTGGGCGGCATCACCCCGAACAAGAAGATCCCGATGACCCTGGATAACGCCCTCAAGCTCGCCGCCGGGCAGGACCTGATCCTCGAGCAAGGCCTGAAGGAACTCAGCCAGATGAAGTGAGCTCAGGGCTCACAGGAGTGACGTGACCAGGCGGAACTCATCTCCCTCTGAATAGGCCGCGATGAGATCGTTCTCGCCGTTCGTCTCCGGACAGCGGTACACGAGCAGCTTCTCAGCGTTGCCGTCCATCACTTCTGTGGGATGGGTCTTACCGCATTGAGGACACTCTATTTCGATTCCCTGTTCGACAAGCGGCAGTCCCTCCACGCTCTTCTGCAGGTATCCTGTGATGTATTCGGCCACTGTCCCCGTCATCGGCGGAAGCGGTCCTTCGTACTTCCAGAGCTTCCACGGCCACAGTGCATCGTCACGGCGTTCCTTACCCCAGTCCTCGTCGGTGTAAGCGTACGCCATCCTTTCCCAGCGGCTTCCCTCCGGGGCACTTGAATACCACGCCTTGACCTCTCCGCTCTCGTCTATGTCGGCGTTCATGGACCAGGGGTCATCGATCCGCAACACCTTCAGGTCATAGCCTTCCCCGTCGCAGACCGTGACCCAGGTGAAACCCTGGTCGCTCTCCCCACTGAGCACCGCATCTATGGCGTCTCTCACTGCCTTCAGCCCCCTGGTGTTCCCGACCATGTAGGCTTCGTCGTGATAAGCGGCCTGGCCGTAGATGTGCAGCAGTCCCGGGTCTTCAGGCACACCCTTGCTCTCCGATGACATACCGTGGATACGTCCTCATGACAGGACGCGCTGGCTTCACGATCACATAGTAACCCGGAGAACGCCTGAATCGAGGCCTGAGTTGTACGATCCGGCAGGGCTCACATCGGGTACGTGACCAGAGAGATGTAGGTCCCCGTTCCGGTCGTGCTTATGGACAGCGTCGTCCCGGTGCTGCCGCGCTTCGCCGTGATGTTGGTACTGGCCGCGGTCTTGCTGGTGGAGATGATGGTCCACCCTCCCTGGGACAGGGCGTTGTCGTAGAAAGCCGTCACCTTCTGCACCGAGTCAGTTGAGGTAAGCTGCAGTGAGCCGGGGGTATCACTTACCACCGTGGATGGCTCGTACTTCGGCAGCTCTGCCGAGCCGGTCGAAGGAGTGGTCGTCGCGGTAGATGTGGACGTCGGGGTGCTCGCTGGGGGCACCGTCGTGATCCCCGCCGGCGGTGCCGTCGTGTTGCCCGTCGACGTCGGCGGACTGCTGCTGCAGCCTGCAACTAACAACACTGTGAGAGCCGCTACAATAAGCAATCCCACTAATACCGATGCTGGAGTTCTCTTCATCGCGATGCACCTCACTTGCCAGGCGTTTCCCGGTCATTTCTCGGCGTCGAGTGCTCTGACCATCATGACCTAAATCGTTTGCCTAATCTAGTTTGAATCGCGGCCGACCCGGGTCGGCCTGACGGTCGAACCTGTCCGATCCTGGTCTGCAATAAAGAAGGGGCGGCCGTCAGCACCGCCCCTCGTCGTGTGTGCCACGCCTCCATAGGGCTCTCCATGCCCCACCTGACCTTCTACCTGCCGGACGGGCAGTCTTCAAACGGCTGGGAGACAGCGGCCACGCCTCAGTGCTGCAATAATGAGACCTATATAATCGTGCCGATAGGATTTATAGACCGGCCGCATCTGAAAGGGCGACGATCATGTCTCATTCGAGTTCTCGAAACGGACGTAGGTACTTCATCATCGCGGTGGCTCTCATGCTTGCCGCAGGTCTTACGATCGGGCTCTCGTCGTGCGGCGGCACGCCGTCGTTCTCAAAGAGTGTCCAGGACAAGCTCACTTCGACCGTCGAGAAGATCATGAAAGACAAGAAGGTCCCGGGCGCGCTGGTCGGCATCTGGCAGGCAGGCAAGGGCCAGTACGTCAAAGCGTTCGGCAAGGCCCGTGTCGAGAACAACCTCGCCATGAATACCGAGGATCTGTGGAAGGTTGCGAGTATAAGCAAGACTTTTACGGCGCAGGTCATACTGCAGCTCGCCGGGGACGGGAAGATCTCCCTCGAGGACAAGCTCTCGAAGTTCGACTGGTCGGCAGGCATCGCGAACCGCGACCAGATAACCGTCCGCATGCTCCTCAACCACACGTCCGGCCTGCCCGACCTCGAGAACGACGACCCGGCGTTCCAGAAGGTCAGGTTCGGCGACCCCACCAGGGTATGGACCCACGAGGAGATACTCAAGTGGATTCGCACCCTGCAGCCGCTGTTCCCGCCCGGCCAGGGTTACCACTACACAAACTCCGGCTACTTCCTTCTGGGTATGATGATCGAGAGCGTCTCCGGAAAGACGGCCGAACAGGAGATACAGGCGCTCTGCGCCGACAGGCTGGGCCTCAAGGACACCCGCCTCGCCGACATGCCGCAGTACCTGATCAGCAAGCCGCACTCCGACGGGTACGTCACGAGGAAAGGTCTGCCGCCAGGGATAGAGGTCCCCGGTACGGACCCCGTGGTCAATGCCGTGACGTGGAACACGACCGCGGGCTGGACCTCGGCCGGTGTGGACTCGGACCTCGCTGACCTGAAGACCTGGATCGAGGCCGTCGCCAGCGGAAAGCTGCTTACGCCCGCCATGCACGCCGAGCAGCTGAAAGACCCGGTGGCGATGAGCGACGCCGTCAATACCCCGAAATACGGGCTTGGTGTAGCGATCACGAAACTGCCCGGCGGAACGATGTACTGGCACAACGGCGCGACCACCGGTTACAGCAGCTTCGCCGGGAACATCCCCGACACCGGTATCACCATAGTGGTCTTCATGAACATGATGCCGACCGCCGACGGAGACTCAACCCTTGCGACCTCGGTCGTCGCCCCTCTTCTGACCGCTGTTCAGGGGACGAAGTAGTGATCTTTGTCACTCCGTCGCAACGAGGCCGGGGCCTTTTGCCGGCGGTGAGCCGCACGAAGATACAGAGCTGTAAGGAACGAATATCGCACAGTTGATCCTCAAGCTGGCGCCGCTGGCGATCTTCTGGGCTGTCAGCCCGCTCACGATAATCATCGGGATAATGTTCATCTCGGGCAGCAGGGGGCTGCTCAAGGGGCTTATCTTCGTCCTCCCGGGAATAATCGGGAGCATCGTCATCGGGATCGTCGTTCTCTTGACGCTGAACGCGAAGGACTTCAGCCACCAGTCGCCTGCTTCGACGAAGGCGTATATTGGCCAGCTCGTGACCGCATTCCTTTTCTTCGCGTTCGCGTTCTTCTGGTGGAGGATCCAGTCAAGGCGCGACAAGCAGCCGAAGATGCCGAAGTGGGCGCAGTTCATCGACAGCTTCAAGCTTTCGCGGGTCATGGCGATCGGCTTTTACGAACTTCTCTCGGACGCCCTGTTCACCGTGGCCGCGGTGGTTGATATCCTGCTGGCACGGATCGGTACTTTCGAGGGCGCGGTCATCATCGTCGTCTTCGTGCTGGTCGGCATGATCGGCCTCTGGATCCCTGTCTTCATCCGCATAGTCTCACCGGAGAAGTCTGCCTCGAGGCTCGAATCGATGAGGCAGTGGCTCCTGGCTAACGGCCAGATGATACTGGTCTTCGAGTTTGTCTGCCTCGGGGTGATCGAGGCGATCAAAGGGTTGGTCGGCCTGCTCTCCTGAAGGAGGCGTTGTCAGGCGGGCTGCGCCTTGCTGACGGGGCGGAACCTGTGCACTGTAGGCCCGAACGGCGAAGCGATGTAGGTGACCTCTACCGGCATGCCTATCTCGACCTCGTCGAAGGAAGCATCGAGAAGAGTGAACACCCGGCCTCTGCAGCCCTCCAGGTCAACGGCTGCCACCACTTCCGGCTTCGTGTAGTACATCGCGTGGTGCTGCTGTGAAAAAGCGTACACGGTGCCCGTGCCGGGCAGCTCGACCCACTCGAGTTCGCCACCGAGGCACTCCGGGCATATCGTGCGCGGCGGGAAGAACGTCTCGTCGCACGCCGGGCAGCGAGTGGTCATAAACCGCTCGTTCGCGAGCTCCTCGAAGAACCGCTCGGCGGCGGGTTCCTCGAGCTCTGAAAGGTAACCGGCCATATTACTAACTCCGCTCTATTATCAGTACGATGCTGCCGTTGACCATGCCGTGCTCAGCGTGGACCAGGCCGCGCCCCGTGTCCGGTACCTGGCGCTCGCCCGCTTCTCCGCGCAGCTGCGTCACGACCTCGAAGATCTCCAGCAGAGCGGTCGCGAACGCAGGGTGCCCGAGGCTCAGGCGACCTCCGCTGGTGTTGATCGCCACGTCGCCCCCCGCGCGGGTCCGCCCGGACTCCACTGCGGCGGGAGCCTCGCCGCGCCCGAAGAAGCCTAGCTCCTCGTAGCACATCAGCTCCGCCCCGGCGAACGCGCCGTAGACCTCGGCGACGTCTATGTCGGCGGGCTTCACGCCTGCCGACTCGAACGCCTCCGATGCGGAACGCTCGACGGACGGGAAGCGGCTCATGTCACCCAGCGCCGGCATGAAATGGCTGTCGTCGTGCGCCTCCCCGTAGCCTGTCAGGACCGTGACTTCGTCGCGCACCTGCCCCGCTCTCTCCTCCGAGGCCAGCACGACCGCGGCTCCGCCGGCGGACATCGGGCAGGATTCGAGAAGGTGGATCGGCGGGCTGAGCATCGGGGACGCCAGCACCTCTTCGACTGTGATCGGCTCCCGGTATACGGCCCTGGGGTTCCTCGAGGCGTTGTCCCTCAACACGACCGGGAGTGACGCCACCTGTTCGGCGGTCACTCCGGTCTCGAACATGTATCTCTGCTGGCACATCGCGTAGTACTGGAGCGGCGAGAGCACTCCGTAACGCGAATCGTAAGAGCCGTAGACCGCGTTCGCCAGCCGGATCAGGTGCTGCCAGTCGGCGTGTTCGACGCGCAGCCTCGCTGGTGGAAGCTCCCAGTGGGCAGCGTACACGATACCGGCGTCGATCCGACCCGCGGCTATTTCCAGCGCGACGTGGCGCAGCGCTGTCAGTGCCGAGGTGCCGCCGCAATCGAACTCGCCGGTCGAGCGGACAGGCATTCGCAGGTACTCGGCTATCCTCTGGCACTCGAACTTGTGGTGGTCGACCATGTAGCCGGTGGGGGTTCCAAAGAGTGCATCGATCTCTTTCTTCTCCAGCCGGGAGTCCTCGATCGCCGCCACTATCGCCTGCACCGCGAGGTCCGCCGGGTAGGCATTGTCGAGGACCTCGAGATCCGTCATGCCGATGCCCGCGATCGCGACGTTTCTCATGAAGCATTCCGGCTTAACAAAACAACCGCTGCCGTCGAATTCCACCTCTCTCATTCCGGGATCGCCCTGCAGCTTATTTCTCAACCACAAAGCCCATCAGAAAACCCATAGTATCCTATCCGGCACCCGGATCAGGCCTTGCCTACGGTCTTCGGCGAGCCCTTTTTCGTCACGCGCCAACTCGAGTTCTCCTTTCGTCCGAGCGCGGCTATTATAACTTCCCTTTCGTTCAACCGGCCCATTGCCAGAACAGTTATCAGTGAATGAAAGTGCTAATATCGGTGTCAGAACGCTTGTAAGGAAGACTGTCAGAGCGGTGCGGGAAGCAACTCTCCCGCCCATGACCGATCCGGGTCTCAAGTAGAGCCACTGAAACCACTGGGAATACTCATCGTCGAGGACGACGCTGTTTTTGCGGAGGCCCTGTCCCAGATGCTCGAGCTGGATTTCGGCGCCGAGGTCGTTATCACCTACGAGTACGAATCGGCGAGTGAGGCGATCTCCACCGGCGACTTCGGGCTGGTGACTATCGACTACCAGATCCCGGGAGGGAGCGGACTCGACCTGATCGGGGAGATCAGGGGACTCGAAGAGCCGCCGCCGGTGATCATGGTAACGGGCCATGGCGACGAGAGCATCGCCTCTGAAGCGTTCCAGAAAGGGGTGGCCGGCTACGTCGTGAAGGACGGAAGGGCCCCGGCGCATGGTGAGCGGGCCCGAGCAGCTGGTGATCAATTTCCAGTCGGACAGTACGACTATGAAATCTGTAACCGTCGCAAGTGACATCGCGAACGGCGGGAAGGGCCAGACACTGATCACCATCACCTCGGTCAACGACTCGAGCGCGCCCGCGCAGTAGATCTCTTGCCCGAAAGCCTGAGGCGACCTACTGTGCGCCCACCACGTCGTGTCCGCCTGTCCAGGACCCGCCGTATTTGAAGTACATCGGGCGCTCGGCGACGATCGGTTTGTCTGACGTCACCGTCGTCGAGAAATCGTCCGCCTGGCCGTTGCCTGTGCCGAGCTTGTTTACGGGACGTACTGTCGCCCGCGAGTTGGGCGCAACGCTCAGGGTTTCCGTCGCCGTCGTCCCGTCGCCTTTCATGTAGGTCAGGGTGACGTTCGCCGCATCGCTGCCGGGGTTCTGGATGACTATATAGGTATTGAAGCCGGGCCTGACGGTCCCTTCGGAGAAGTTGAAGGTGGTGGCTGGCATGGCCGCTCCCATCACGTCCGAGCCTCCGGTCCAGACACCAGAATAGTTGAAGTACTCCGGCCTCTCCACGACGATCTTCTGCCCGTTTGTACACTCCACCATGGTTGAGAAGTCGCCGGCGCCCAGAAGCAGGCTGTCCGGGTGGACCGTCGAGCGCGACAGGCCTGCCACGCTGAACTTCTGCTCCACCGTGCTCCCGTCGCTCTTCATGTACGTAAGCCTGACGTCAGCCGCAGCATCGTCCGGGTTTTCTATGCAGAAGTACGTCTCGAAATAAGGCCGGGTGGTCCCTTCCGCGAAATACCAGTCAGTCCCGGGGGCTGTCGACCCCATGACGTCATGTCCGCCGGTCCAGGCGCCGTTGTAGTTGAAGTACTCGGGCCTCTCGGCGACGATGCCCTGGTCATTGGTGCACTGGACCACGGTCGAGAAGTCAGCCGGTCCCCACGACGGCAGGATCACGTCCGCGGGATGTACCGTTGTCCTCGAGTTGCCCGGCACACTTATCTTCTGCTCCAGCACGGTCCCGTCACTCTTCAAATAGGAGAGCTTTACCTCGGCAGTCGCTGCCTCGGGGTTCTGAATGCAGAAGTAGGTCTCGAAGTTGGTCCTGGTGGTACCCTCGGCGAAGAACCAGTCCGTGCTGGCCGCCCCGGCCCCGACGACGTCCGAGCCGCCGGTCCAGGAGCCGTTGTAGTTGAAATACATCGGTCTTTCGGCGACGATCTTCTGCCCGTTTGTGCACTCGACCTTCGTCGAGAAGTCACACGGAGGAGAGCCGGGCTTCATCAGCAGGTCGGCCGGGTGGACTGTCGCCCGCGAATTCGCAGGTACGCTGATCTTCTGCTCGACCGTGCTCCCGTCAGTCTTCATGTAGGTGAGCTTTACGTCGGCCGGATCGCCTCCGGGGTTCTGCACGCAGAAATACGTCTCGAAGTCAGGCCTGGTGGTCCCTTCCGCGAAATACCAGGCGTCATTGTCGACGTGGAAGAAGACCGGGTTGCTCGGCGTCCCCTCCCAGTCGTAATAGATGATCGGTCCGCTCGTCGCGCCCTCGGGCACCTTCACTATTATCGAATCGTTGGTCACCACCGGGTCCATCGCGGTAACGCCATTGAAGCTGACCGCGGACGCCCTTCTGCTCGTACCGAAATTGTTGCCGGCTATGATTATGGTGTCGCCTGCTTTGCCTGAGGTGGTGCTGCATCCGCTTATCGAGGGGGTGTCAGATCCCATGCTAGTGATCGTCGAGCAGTCAGTGACGTAATGCTTCACGAACGCGTAGCTGACCCATACGAACCCGTGCATGTCGCCATTCCAGTCCGGCCCCCAGCAGTTCACCATCAGGAAGCCACCCCTGTGGTCCGCATCCGCCCCGGACAGGTTGATGTTGTCGTCATAGCCGACGAGGTTCACCTGGTGTCCGATGGTCGAAGGGCCCGATGGCGTGGGGTCATAGTAGTGGGTATCCTGGCTATGATCTCCGTATTGATGTGGGAAATCGGGGAACGCTCTTATCCCGACATCCAGAACGTGTCCGGTTGCCAGCATGGCCTTGGCCGCCCTGATGGTCTCGTCCGAGGTCGACAGCGGCAACGGGGGGCTCTGCCCGTAGTTCCACAGATAAACATACCCGCTGATCCTGTACTGCTTTGCCGCTTCTGCCTGCTCGGCAGTCGGGAGATTAAAGGTGGTAGGGTCGTAAGGGACCTCCGCCATGTCTATATTGCCACTGTGTTCGAGCGCCCAGTAATTCCCTCCAAGCCTGTACCCGAACGAAGGCCCGAATACATGTTCCGGGTCGTTCAAATCCCACTCGGGGTGCAGAAAGTGCTTCACGTACTGTGTAAACAGATAATAGGAGGACGCCCATTGCTGGCAGACCTGGCTGCCGGGAAATATGTCAGTCTGGTCTCCTACCGGTGGCAGTTCGCCCGAGAGGTCGACCGAAGTCGGCACCGGGGTGGCGCTCAGCCCGGGCGGAGCGCCCATGGGCATCGCTCCGGAAGTTCGGGGCACGACGGAGTTACCGGCGCTGACCGCAGGGACCAGTCCCGCGACGGAGATAGACCCAAGCAGGAGACCCGCCAGGACGATCGGGATGAGACGGCGTTTGATCAATTCACACATCCTTGATGTCAGCCGTCGAAATTACCGACGGAAAAATGTACCTGCGCGTTCCAACCGCTCTGAGCAAAGACCGGTTTACTTTAATGCGGCTTCAGGCGAAAGTACAACGGTTAATAGCAAGCCTTGATACGGATAAGCAGATTCGGCCCCTCTCTCGGCCTCGTTTCGAAGAAACGCAGGAATCGCCCGGCTCGTCTTCTCAAGGTGTCCGGGCTGCGGCAGGCCGCAGCTCCATCGATATATAATGACAGGCGTCGGGATTGGATCACTGCGAAAACAAGGGGCTCCCGTGGCGCCGAAGAAGAAAACAAACGTTCTCATAATCATCGTCGATAACCAGTGGGCCGGCGCTCGGGTGCTATGGAAACACCGAACACCACACTCCGCACCTCGACCTCCTGGCGCGCCAGGGCATGCGGTTCTCGCACGGCTTCTGCACGAACGGGCTTTGTTCCCCGACCCGCGCTTCGCTCCTGACCGGGCTGATGCCCAGTCAGCACGGCGTCCACGAGCCGTTCAACGACGACCTTTCGTACCTCCCGGAGGACTGGGTGGCCATCAGGGAGTTCCGTACCCTCCCGCGCACCCTGGCCGACCGCGGGTACTACCCCGCGCTGGTCGGCAAGTGGCACCTCGGCCAGTTCGCGCACCCTTCGCTCGGCTTCGAGCACTGGGTGACCTTCCCGAAGGGGCACACGACCGACTTCTACAACAACCACGTCATCGACAACGGCACCGAATACGACGTCAAGGGGCGGCACCTGGTCGACTTCTGGGGCGAGAAGGCCTCGGACTTCCTGGACGGCTACGACGACGACAAGCCCTTCTTCCTGTACGTCGGGTTCAACGGGCCTTACACGATGTCACCGACGGCGTTCGGCGCCGACCACCAGAACCCGTTCTACAAAGACTACGAGGGGTTTGATTTCAAACCCATCCAGGAGCACGTGAACGAGAAGCTGCTGGCTTTCATCACCCAGCCATACGACCCGAACGCGGACCCCGAGCTCGTCTCGGTCGATCCGATGGGAATGATAAAGGCCTTGAGCGCGGAGATGTTCGACTACGTACGCATGCACAACGACCCGACGAGCCGTGCGAACATTGCCGCTCAGAACGCCATGGTCGATCACGGGGTCGGCACGATAATGGAGGCCCTTAAACGAAACAAGCTGGAAGAGGATACGCTCGTCCTTTACCTCTCAGACCATGGCCTGCCCTACGGCCAGCACGGCTGGTGGGCGGCCGGGTTCGGTTTCCCGCAGGTGATGTACGACCAGAACGTCCACATCCCGCTGATAATGCGGCACACAGGCCATATGGAGGCGAACCGCGTACCCGACGACATGGTCAGCCAATTCGACCTGATGCCGACCATCCTCGACTACGTGGGCTTCGGCGACGTCGAGATAGAGAACTCGCCCGGCCGCAGCTTCGCCCCCCTGCTGCGCGGAGAGCCGCTGGCCGGATGGGACCAGGAGGTCTATTTCGAGCACGAGGAGACCAGGTGCATCCAGACCCCGCAGTACTCGTACTGGAAGCGCCTCGAGGGCACGGGCGGTGAAAACGAGCTATACGACCTGGTGGCCGACCCCGACGAGATGGAGAACGGCTACGGGAAGCGAGGCTACAAGAAGATAGCGGAAGAGCTGGACAAGAAGGTCGTCAGGTTCTTCGAGCAGTACGCCGACCCGCGCCACGACCTGTGGAAGGGCGGCAGCCCGAAGCTGATAACTTACCGTCCGTTCAAGTGGGCAGAGCGATACGGGCAAGACTGGAAGGTAGACACCACGCTCTACCCCGAGTTCAAGGAATAGGCGGTCAGCCGCTCCTCGACCAGAGCAAAACGGCGCCTCCGGCCGCGAGCAGCATGAAGATCAAAATCGCAGACATCGACGTCAACTACGAAGAAACCGGCTCGGGGAAGCCACTCGTCCTGATCATGGGGTTCACGGGCACCATCGAGAGCTGGGTCCCCGCTTTTGTCGGGCACCTGGCCGCCGGATCCCGTGTGATCATGTTCGACAACCGGGGGACCGGCGGGACGAGCGAAGGCGCGGGCGCTTTTACGATTGCGCAGTTCGCAGACGATACCGCGGGTTTCATGCAGGGGCTCGGCCTCGAGAAAGCGGACATCCTGGGCTGGTCCATGGGAGGGTTCATCGCACTGGAACTCGCGACAAAGCACCCTGACCTGGTCGGGGATCTCGTCCTCGTCTCATCTTACTGCGGCGGCGAGAATTCGGTGCCGATCGACCCGGAGATGATGAACGCGATGGCCAACATGTCCGGCTCGAACAGGGACATCGCCTCCAGGCACCTCGAGTTGCTGTTCCCCCGGAAGTGGCAGGAGGATAACGCCGCCGTTGTGGAACAGCTTCTTTCCATCCCCGTCGTGTTTCCCCCGGTCGAGGTGATAGAGAAGCAGCTGAGCGCCATGAACGGCTGGCCCGGGTTGTGGAGCCGTCTGCCTGACGTGAAGAGCCCGGCACTTGTTCTGTGTGGTACCGATGACGTCGTTATCAGTCCCGAGAACTCGAAGATCATGGCGGGCAGGCTGCCCGACGCCCGGCTGGTCCGGCTCGAAGGATGCGGCCATGGAGCCATATTTCAGGAGCCGGAAAAGAGCGCGGGAATCATCCGGGAATTCCTTTTCTGAGGAACTTTCAGGCTTGACGTATTCCATGGTGATTAATGCCGCTTTTGCTATCATGACTGCATTGTTGATCGCGTGATCCACACGTACGTTTAAAGAACATCAGAGGTTCGATTGGCTCGAAAAGATAAAGAGGGCGCCGCCGGGATCGGTGACATGCTGAGCGAAGAAGGCGTTGCGCCCGGGCCTTCAGGCCCGGAAGGTCCGAGCGGCCTCGGAGGCGTCATGCGCAAGTGGGGACCTCTCATGGTCCTCTCCCTCTCGCTGGCCATCATCCTGATAGACATGACCCTTCTCAACGTTGCCCTGGCCACCATCATCCGCGACCTGAACACGACCATCCAGCAGATCCAGTGGGTGATCACCGCCTACTCGCTGACCATCGCGGCGCTGATGATCACCGGCGGACGACTCGGAGACCTCTACGGCCGCAAGAAGATGTTCGTCCTCGGCGCCTTCACGTTCGCTGTGGGGTCCTTCATCTGTTCGATCAGCCCCAACGTTCCAACTATGATCGTGGGCGAGTCGATAATCGAGGGCATCGGCGCGGCGCTGATGATGCCTGCCACCATGTCCCTGCTGGTCTCCACCTACCGCGGGCGCGACCGCGCGGTAGCCTTCGGGATATGGGGCGGGGTGGCCGGCGCGTCGACAGCCATCGGTCCGCTGCTGGGAGGCTGGATCACGTCGAGCTACAGCTGGCGCTGGGCGTTCCGCATCAACATCTTCGTTGCCGCTCTTCTCATCGGCGGGTCCTTTCTAATCATCGAGTCGCGCGACCGGGCGGAGAAGCGCGAGCTGGACTGGCCGGGGGTCATCCTGTCTTCCTCGGGCCTTTTCTTCGTAGTCTTCGGGATAATCGAGTCATCGACCTACGGATGGATAAAGGCCAGCAAACCCTTCGCGCTCTTCAACACGATCACTTTCAAATCGCTGTCGGTATCCTTTTACTCGATCATCCTGGGGATACTCATCCTGGTGGGGTTCGTCTTCTGGGAAAGGCGGGTGGAGGCACACTCCCACACGCCCCTCGTGTCATTGAAGCTGTTCCGGATAAGACAGTTCACGTCGGGCGCAACTATCACCGGCATTGTGGCGATGGGCCAGGCCGGCCTCATCTTCTCATTGCCCGTCTTCTTCCAGGCGGTCCGGGGTTACGACGCTTTTCACACCGGTCTCGCGCTCATACCGCTGTCCATCGCCGCCCTTGTGGCGGCTCCGGTTGCCGGAATATTCAGCAATCGGTTCGGCGCCAAGCTCGTCGTGCAGGCCGGGCTTCTGCTGCTTACCGCGGGTTACGTCTTCAACGTGCTGATCTGGAACGTCGATTCCACCGCCTCCAGCTTCATACCCGGCCTGATCCTGGTCGGTGCGGGCATAGGGACCATGATGGGTCAGACCGGAAACCTCACCCTCTCCGCCGTCTCCGTGGACCGTGCCGGAGAGGCATCGGGAGTCAACAACACGTTCCGGCAGATGGGAGCCACGCTGGGGACGGCGATAATCGGCGCGGTGATCATCGCTTCCATCTCCGCAAGCATGATAAGCGGGGTCAAGGCGAGCTCGGTGATACCGGCTCCGTTCAAGACGAGTGTTGAAAACGCGGTGCGCGAACAGGTCTCGAACGTCGAGTTCGGCGCAGGCGCCGAGCTGCCGAAGGCGATACCCCCGAAAATCCGCAACGAGATAGTCAGCATCAGCCACCAGTCCGTGACCAGGGCAAACCGAATCGCGATAGTCTTCGCAGCGATATTCTCGCTTCTTGCTTTCGTTGCGTCTTTCCTGCTGCCCGGTCGTCGTGAGCAGGTGCAGGAAGGAGAGAGCCTGTCGCTTGAAGCCACGCCCGAAGTGCTACCGATGGAAAGCGATTGAGGGCTGCAGTTTCTTTGGACCGCACTCAGAACAGCGACCCGTGTGAACGCAGATCATTCCGCCGCATTCCGGGCAGGTCCATCTCGCTTTCTCGTTTCTGACAAATGCCCTGATGCCGATTTCGTTGATGCTTTCCAGGTTCTCGATCATGCTCATGTGATACTTCGTCCTGTATCTCCTGTCGAGATCTTTCAGTCTACGGCACGGATACTTCTCACACTTTTTCGAGCAATACTTCGACCCGGTTGCTTTCAGGGTTTCGCAGTTCACGATCACGCAGTTGAGACATGATTTGCTCTTGTCAGCATCACCGCCCAGACAGCCTGGGCAGCTGTTCTTCCTCAACAGATATGCATAACAGAGCGCGCAGTTCATCCCGCAAGGGGCGATCAACTCGTACTTGATCACCGGTCTCTTCTTGACTGAGCCTTCAGGCATCGCTTTCCTCGATCAGGTGGCCATGTACCAGGCTGTTCCTTCCCTCAGCTCCATGCGGACCTTGTCGCTCTGCTCGAGGATCACCAGGTGCCCGAAGACCTCGCGCATCGCGAGGAACACGTCAACGCCGGTCATCTCCGAGGAGATGCTGGCGAGCAGAACGATGGCGAGCTGCAGGACGGTCTTCTCTTCGCCGCTTACTTCCAGCCGCAGGAATTCAAGGCGCTCGTCGTGGTGCATGAGCACTTCGTCTATGCGCCGGTCGAAGTCGGTGATGATGTCTCCGTGGCCCGGAAGCGCGAGAGAGGTGGCCGCTCCTCTTATCTTGTGAAGGGAATCGATGTAGTCGGGCAACCCGCTCTGCTTGTCGCTGAGCCATGGAGTATACACATCCGGGTTCGGAGTGATCGACTTCAGCAGCATGTCCCCTGTGAGCATGAGCCGGTCCTCGGGGTCGTAAAGACATATGTGATCGATCGTGTGACCCGGCGTGTGTATGACCCGAAGGTCGCGCGACCCGGCGCGAACGACGTCCCCGTCGGCAACTGCCCGATCTACGGTGACGGACTCGGCCGCCGTGTCCCAGGCGCTCGGTTTCAGGAAGGACTCTCTCGCCCGCTCGGGATCGAGGCCCATGAATGTGGCCAGGCCTATCATGTAGTCCCGCTGCCTGATCCTCTCGCTGTCGTAGTCGCCGATCATCCCCGCTCCCAGCTCATGGCAGACGACCACGGCTCCGCTGGCCGACCTCAGCCTCGAGGCGAGGCCCATGTGGTCGGCGTGGTGGTGGGTCAGCACGATCTGATCGATGGATGCCGCAGGGTGCCCGACCTCGTCGAGCGCCGCGTACAATCTGTCAGGGATGTCTGCCAGGATAGGCCCCGTGTCGACCAGGGTCACCCGGTCTCCGGTGAGAACGAAGACGTTGATGGCCTGGACGCCGAAAGGCATCTTGAAGCGCAGGTCCAGGACGCCGTCGCAGATCTCTGTGATCGTGACACCGGAATCGGTCATCTAAGCCCCGTTCACGAGTAGCAGCGTCCTGGCGGTACGTACGAAGTGTACCTTCCTTATAATAACCGGCTGATTCGTCAGACGGACGTCAGGTCGCAATTACCCGCTTGAACGCGGGGACGGATATGCCCAGCGTGACCACGCCGAAGCCGAGCAGGATGAGGATGGGCCTCAGCACCTCGGTCAGTCCGGCCCCGAGCACCACCACCTGGCGCAGTGCCTGGACCTCGTAAGTGAGTGGAATGCACTTGGAGATGGCCTGCATGAACCCGGGCATCTGCTGGATGGGGAAGAATGCACCGGACAGGAAGAGCATAGGGAAAGTCACCGTCATCATGATGGTCATCGCGGTCTCCTGCTCCTCGACAGCCGCCGAGACAAGGATGCCAAGCCCGACGAACGAGAAGATGCCGAGAATGACCACGAGAAGCATTATCAGGAAGTTCCCGTAGACCTTCACGTGGAACAGCGTCATCGCCAGTATCAGAACGATCGTGCCCTGCAGCAGACCGCGCACGGTCTGGGCGCCGGTCTTGCCCATGATGATGGAGAACCGCGAGACCGGGGCGACGAGGATGCCGTCCATCGTCCCCTGCTCCTTCTCGCGCGCGATTGAGCCGGCGAGGCCCATCATCACCGCCATCATGGTCACCATAGCGATTATGCCGGGAGCGACGAACTGGAAGTAGTTGGGCTTGCCCGCCACGAGACCCTTCGTCTCTACAGCCATCGGAGTGACCAGTGCGTTCAATTTGGCGGCCGAGAGCTTCGGCTGCATCAGGCCGCCGATGGCAAGCTTGCTTATCTGCTTGCCCATGGAGTTGAAGGCCGTCCCGAGCATCGCCGTCAGGATGGACGATATCTGCGGGTTGGACTGGTCGGTGATGATAGTTATCTTCTGCTGAGAGTGGTCCTTGAGGAGGCCGTCCGAGAAGCCGGCCGGGATCACTATCGCGCCGCTCAGGTTCTGTTTCCGTATCATCTCCTTGATCGCAGCCTCGTTCTGGACCGGCTTCACGATCATCACTTTCTTGGTCGAGTCCGGCGCTTTCAGGTTCTTGAGGGTGTCGACGACCTGGGCGGAGACCACGCCTTTGTCGAGGTTCAGTATCCCTACCGGCACGTCTTTGAGCGAGCTCTGCGAAGGGAACACGAAACCGACCATGACCATCATGAACAGCGGCATGATGATGAACGAGATGATCCTGGCCCTGTCGCGATAGAAATCTTTCAGGTCTTTCTTTGTGACCTGGCCGCTGTCGCTGAAGAATCTTGCAAACCGCTTCATCGGTCTATCACCTTATCCGTTTCTTTGACTGGGCATGAGGGCCGGCTGAGCTCGGTATGCTGTTCGAAAGCTCGTCGCGTATCTCCGTCCCGGTGAGGTGCAGGAACACGTCCTCGAGGCTCGGCTCCAGGGTGTTGGCGCGCTTCACGATCCCGCCTTCGCTCTCCAGGGTCTCGATGACCTGCCGGATCGCGCCCTGGCCCGTCGCGGTGACGCGCAGCCTTCCCGCTTCGGGTTCGGCGACGGCCTTGACACAGTCGAGCCCTTTGCAGGCTGCCGGGGTTGTGTCGCTCATCCCCTCGACCTCGAGGTCGAGCACCACTCCTTCGCCGCCGGACAGGATCTTCTTCAGGTTTGCGTCCGTGTCCAGGGCGACGATGTTCCCCTGGTCGATGATGCTTATACGGTCGCAGAGCGCTTCGGCCTCCGCCATCTCGTGTGTCGTGAGCACCACGGTGATGCCGGCCTCGGCCAGCTCCTTGATGAACTGCCGTATCGCGCGGGTGGTCTGCGGGTCGAGGCCGAGGGTCGGCTCGTCCAGGAACATCACGCTCGGATGCGTGAGCAGTGCGCGCGCGATGTTCACGCGCTGCTTCATGCCCGTCGAGAAAGTGCCGCCGAGCTTGTCCCTCCACTCCCACATGCCGAGCTTCTTGAGCCACTCCTCACCGCGGCTCTTGATGTCCTCTTTTCGCATGTGGTTCATGCGTCCGAAGAACCACAGGTTCTCCATCGCGGTGAGGCGGTCATAGAGGATGAGCTTCTCAGCGACGAGGCCTATGTTCTTGCGCACCTCGTCGGGCTCCTTCACGATGTCGTGGCCGGCGACCTTCGCCGAACCCGAAGTCGGGCGCGCCAGGGTGCACAGCATCCTGATGGTGGTCGACTTCCCGGCTCCGTTCGGCCCCAGGAACCCGAAGATCTCGCCCTTTCGGACCTTGAAGCTGATATCGTTTACGGCTTTGAGCTCGCCGAAATGCTTGCTCAGGCCATCTACCTCTATGTCGTACTCTTGCTCGTCCATGCTCCCCGCCTGTCATCCTTGTTAATTGAGCTGCCTGATATCGGCTTCGCAGCCCTTGATCCGGTCTGTCAGCAGGCGCTCGACCTCGCCGAGCCTCGACTGCCGTTCCTTGACGAACCCAAGTTCCGTTACGAAGATCTCACGGATCCGCTCGAGCTTTCGCACCTTTTCAGCCTTGCTGCCTGCGCTCGCCGCCTGCTCGCGCAGCGACTGGCGTTCCTGGTCGAGGTCTACAAGCTCCTTGATCTCGGAGAGCTGGTGTCCCATGAGCTCCTTGAACCTGGTTATGCGGGAGATCCGCTCGAGGTCGTCATCGGTGTAAACCCGGTGCTTTCCGGGGGAATGGTCGCGCTGGCCGAGCAGGCCGATCTCCTCGTAATAACGGAGCGTTCTGTGGGTGAGGCCGGTGATCTCGGCCACCTCACCGATCTGGTAGATCTTAGGTTCTTCCGGCTTCGGTTTTGATGACATATACTTCCGAAAGCTGAAGCTAACGTTATCGTAAGGTGGAGCTTATCAGAGGCGCCTGTCGCTTTCAAGTCGATCCGTCGGGTCGGGGCAGCCCTTTCTCCCCTCGCCGATTACATCCTGAAGCCGTTCTATCCGGAGCAGGTCTCCGACGCGATCGAGAAGGTACTCCAGCGCAATTGACATCACTTGTACAAACCGACATTCTTCATTTGCCTCCTCCAACGCCAACATACTATCAAGAATTCTGCCTTTCCTACACGGTTGACTGGCTTCTGTGGCGTGCCCGCCGACCGACCTCTCCATGTCACCTCCCGTATCGCTTGATTTACCGTTGTCGTGAGACAGTTGTCCCGCATTTGAATCCATCCTGCTTTCTATTCCCGTCTTTCACAGACTCAAGGCCGGCGCCCTCGCGCATGCCCTCCCCAAGCGATGAATTCTCGATAGCAGAAGAGGGAGAGCTTCTCGTTCGCAGAGAAACCGCGGTCGAGGACCCGTGAGGATACTGGGCTTTCTGAGGAGTCGTGAAGGGTGTGCGTAGGGTTTCCACTGTATACAGCCGAAACAAATGAGCCGGTTCCCTGGCTGGGCGGCAAGAGCCCGCGCATTCTCTTTTGATAGTGGACGGTGACAAGGGAGACTCGCGTGGTATTAACCCAATGGACTGGCGTGTGTTATCTGACCAGCATGTTCTACTCTTGGCCACCGTGAACCTCTCCGCAAGCAAGCCTTTTCACCGTTAGGTACCGATGGCACGCAGACTGCCCATTGAAGAGAGCAAGCTAATGCCAACATTTTGCCAACATAATTGACTGCTTATCACCCGTATCGACCAGGGCAAAGAAAGTGCTGCTCCCTTGGGAAATCTTAAGAATCTCGCAGTCTCCCTGCCCAACGTCAACAAACCTTGCGTCGATTACCACGCCACTACTGGCGGCAGGTGCAGGTACAGTTGTCGTTACGGGAGTAGAAGTACTCGGTGTCGTTGAAACAGGTTGGGTTGCCGGTGCAGTTATGTTTGTTACTCCTGGTTGCCCATTGCCACAACCAGAAAATGAAAGGAGCAATAACAGTATCACTGCTGTGACTGCTGCATAGCGTCTCATGTTAGCTATGATAACCCAAGCAAATGTGACCTACGTTCTGTGTGTCGGGTTAGGTACTAGAAGGCAACCTCTCTCGGCAAGCGGTTTTATCAAGAATGCGACCTATGATAGTAGGTGGGGATTAGTGCTAGTGGACCGTCCCTAACGCTTCTTTACACGCGTTAACCTTGTCGAGTATGACATCCGCGCCCTTCGTCCATACGAAGGGCCGGGGATTTTCGTTGT
>Ga0209745_1000111_pt1 | contig 42813 bp, 37 predicted proteins | sample BarGraNGADG00312_FD_184495 | JGI IMG/M metagenome (GOLD analysis project Ga0209745, IMG submission 184495) | Arctic peat soil microbial communities from Barrow, Alaska - Barrow Graham LP Ref core NGADG0004-312 (SPAdes) (version 2) | ecosystem: Environmental > Terrestrial > Soil > Wetlands > Peat... | reverse complement strand
TGACCGAGGTTCCGGCCGCGGAGGTTGTCGTGACCGAGGTTCCGGCCGCGGAGGTTGTCGAGACCGAGGTTCCGGCCGCGGAGGCTGCCGTACCCGAGGGCGACGCGGCGAAGTCCGAGTAAGCCCTCGTATCCCGACGAAACTGCATCGAAGAAGGACGGACATTCTCATGGCGAACTACACCGCCGCGGACATCAAGGCGCTCCGGGAGCGCACCGGTGCCGGCATGCTCGACGTCAAGAGGGCTCTGGATGAGGCTGACGGAGACGCCGACAAGGCGCTCGAGTTCATCCGCGTCAAGGGGCTCAAGGGCGTGAGCAAGCGCGAGGGCCGTTCGGCTGCCGACGGACTGGTCACGGCGGACGTGTCCACCACGCCGGACGGCGAGGGCGAGGTCGGTGTTCTCGTCGAGGTCAACTCGGAGACGGACTTCGTCGCGAAGAACGTCACCTTCCTGAGCCTCGCCGAGCGCGTGCTCGCGACGGCGGTCTCGTCCGGCGCGCGAGACGCAGACGTGCTCCTGGCGACCGCGGTCGACGGGTCCACGCTCCAGAACGTGGTCGACGAGACGGCGGCCATGCTCGGTGAGAGGCTCGTCGTGCGCCGCCTCGCCCGGGTCGCCGGTGAGAAGGTCGCGGTCTACCTGCACAAAGTGAACAAGGACCTCCCGCCTCAGGTCGGCGTGCTCGTCGCCACCGACACGGCCGGTTCGGCCGTCGCCAGGGACATCGCGATGCACATCGCGGCCTACTCGCCCGTGTACATCTCGCGCGGTGACGTCCCGGCGGAGACGGTGGTATTGGAGCGTCGGATCGCGGAGGAGACCTCGCGCAACGAGGGCAAGCCCGAGGCCGCGCTGCCGAAGATCATCGAGGGACGCCTGAACGGGTTCTTCAAAGAAACCGTCCTGGTCGACCAGGCCTTTGCCAAGGATCAGAAGAAGACGGTCGGTCAGATTCTGACCGAAGCCGGCGGTACGGTGACCGGCTTCGCGCGGTTCCGCGTGGGTGCCTGATCTGACGTAGCTGGGGTGGCCCCGGTCCCGCCGGGCCGGGGCCGTTCCGCACAGTCAGGCGCGACTGTTGCGAGCACGACCAGGTCTGCACAGCGGTAACCGGCAAGTGGAGGACGTGTGGCGCAGAAGCCAGGGACGACATCGGCCCGTTCGGGGGCCGTTCGCGGCTCGCCGTCCACCCGTCGGGCGCTGCTCAAGCTCTCCGGGGAGACCTTCGGCGGGGGTGCGATCGGGCTCGCGCCGGACGTCGTCCAGCGCGTCGCCGCTGAGATCGCCGCCGCGGTGCGGGACGGGATCCAGGTCTCGGTCGTCACCGGCGGCGGCAACTACTTCCGGGGCACTGAGCTCTCGGCGAGCGGTCTGGATCGGGCCCGCGCGGACTACATGGGCATGCTCGGCACGGTGATGAATGCCCTCGCGCTCCAGGACTTCCTTGAGCAGGCGGGCGTGGACACCCGTGTGCAGACTGCGATCACGATGGGTCAGGTGGCCGAGCCTTACGTGCCGCGGCGGGCGATCCGGCACATGGAGAAGGGTCGCGTCGTCATCTTCGGAGCCGGCGCCGGGATGCCGTACTTCTCCACGGACACCGTGGCTGTTCAGCGCGCGCTCGAGACGCACTGCCAGGAGGTCCTGATGGGCAAGAACGGCGTCGATGGTGTCTACAGCGCCGACCCGCGCAGCGACCCCACGGCCGTCCGCTTCGAGCACCTCACGTACACCCAGGCCCTCTTGCAGGGACTGGAGGTGGTCGACTCGACGGCCTTCAGTCTGTGCAAGGACAACGGCGTGCGCATGCGCGTGTTCGGCATGAGCGAGCCGGGCAATGTCACCCGAGCCCTGCAGGGTGAGAGGATCGGCACGTTGGTCACGGCCGACTGAGCGTCGGGCGGCGGCCGGCAGGACCGCCCCACATCACGCGAGTCACGCGAACAGAGGAGCACCGGTGATCGACGAGACCCTCCTGAGGGCCGAAGAGAAGATGGACAAGGCGATCGAGGTCGCCAAGGAGGACTTCGCGACGATCCGCACGGGTCGGGCCAACGCGGCCATGTTCTCGAAGGTCTTCGTCGACTACTACGGCAGTCCCACCCCGCTTCAGCAGCTCGCCTCGTTCAGCACTCCCGAGGCGCGCACCATCCTGATCGCGCCGTTCGACAAGTCGTCCACGGTGAGCATCGAGAAGGCCTTGCGCGACTCCGACCTGGGCGTCAACCCGACGAACGATGGCAACGTCATCCGCGTGATGCTGCCCAGCCTGACCGAGGAGCGTCGCAAGGACTTCGTCCGGCTCGCGCGCGCGAAGGCCGAGGACGCGCGCATCTCGGTGCGCAACATTCGTCGTCGGGCCAAGGAGGAGCTGGACCGTATCGTCAAGGACGGCGAGGCCGGGGAGGACGAGGTAGCGCGCGCCGAGAAGGAGCTCGAGGTCCTGACCAAGAAGCGCGTCGAGATCATCGACACAGTGCTCGCGGCCAAGGAGAACGAGTTGCTCGAGGTCTGATGACAGAGCTCGCCCACCCCACCTCATCACGGCAGGTCACGCGCTCCGGCCGAGACCTGCCGGTGGCGACCGCGGTGGGCGTGGCGCTGCTCGTCGTGGTGGGCGCGTCCCTGTTCATCCGCAAGGAAGTCTTCGTCGCCGTCGCGCTGGTTGCCGTCGGGGCGTCGCTGTGGGAGCTCGCGCAGGCGTTCGCGCGCCGGGACGTTCACCTCCCGCTGCTGCCGCTGCTGGTCGGCTCGGTCGGCATCCTCGTCTCCGCGTACGTCGCCGGCAGCGAGGCGCTGCTCGTGTCGTTCATGCTCACGGCTGGTGGCGTCGTGGTTTGGCGGGTGCTGGACGGCGATGGTCCGGCCGCGTTGCGGGACTCGACCGCGGGAATCTTCGCCGCCGCGTACCTTCCATTCCTCGCTGGCTTCGTCATGCTCATGCTCTCGATGCCCGACGGCGCGCGGCGGGTCCTGTTCTTCGTGCTCCTTGCCGTGGCGAGCGACGTGGGCGGGTACGGCGCTGGGGTGCTCCTCGGGCGCCACCCGCTCGCGCCTGCGGTCAGCCCGAAGAAGACCTGGGAGGGCCTCGTCGGATCCGTCGTGCTGTCCTGTGTCGTCGGCGCGATGGGGATTTCGTGGGTTTTCGGGGTGAACCCGTGGATCGGGGTCGGGCTCGGCCTTGCGACCGTCACGACGGCGACGATAGGCGACCTGTCCGAGTCCCTGATCAAGCGCGACCTCGAGCTCAAGGACATGGGCAGTCTCCTGCCGGGTCACGGCGGCGTCCTCGACCGCCTCGACTCGATGGTCCTCACTGCTCCCGTCGTGTACCTCGTCCTGCTGGCGTCCGTGCCAGTCGGCGACTGAACCGGGAGATTGCGACCGATGACTGTGCCCACCACCGCCCCGAGGTCCGCGTCGCCCGTCGTCCTCGACTTCTCCGCGAGCAGGCGCGGGCCCCGTGGGAAGCCGCCGCGGCACTTTGTGGACCTCACGCCCGAACAGCGGGTGCAGGCGGTGACCGACCTGGGCGAGCCGGCCTACCGGGCCAAGCAGCTCGCCACGCACTACTTCACACACCTGACCGCTGACCCTGCTGCGATGACGGACCTGCCCAGGGCCAGCGGCGACGTTCTCGTGGGTGACCTGTTCCCGCAGCTGCTCACGGCGGCGCGCACGATGACGGCGGACGGCGGCACGACCGTCAAGACCCTGTGGCACCTCTTCGACGGTGCCAAGGTCGAGTCGGTCCTGATGCGGTACTCCCGTCGCTCGACGCTGTGCGTCTCCAGCCAGGCCGGGTGCGGGTTGGCGTGCGCGTTCTGTGCTACCGGCCAGCTCGGCCTGACGCGGAACCTGTCGACAGCCGAGATCGTGGAGCAGGTCCGCTCGGCTGCGCGGTCGCTCGCCGATGGTGAGCTTCCGGGCGGCCCGACCCGCCTGTCGAATGTCGTGTTCATGGGTATGGGGGAGCCGCTCGCCAACTACAAGGCGGTCCTGGAGACGGTCCGACGCCTGGTCGCGCCGAACCCCGACGGTCTCGGGATGTCGGCCCGCAACATCACCGTCTCCACAGTGGGCCTCGTCCCGGCGATCCGGAAGCTCACCAACGAGGGCATCCCGGTGACGCTCGCGGTCTCGTTGCATGCCCCGGATGACGAGCTTCGGGATGAGCTCGTGCCGGTCAACACGCGGTGGAGCGTCGATGAGACGATCGATGCGGCGTACCACTACTTCGAGGTCACCGGTCGTCGGGTCTCGATCGAGTACGCGCTGATCCGCGACATCAACGATCACGCGTGGCGGGCTGACCTGCTTGGTGCGAAGCTCAACGCACGCGGACGGGGCTGGGTGCATTGCAACCCCATCCCGCTCAACCCGGTCCCTGGCTCGAGATGGACTGCGAGCGACCGGGGTGTCGAGGACGAGTTCGTCGCCCGGTTACGAGGCCACGGCATCCCGACGACGATCCGCGACACACGGGGGAGCGACATCGACGGTGCCTGCGGTCAGCTGGCCGCCGAGGAGGACGCGTGAGCAACGGCATGTTCCGAACAGTTTCGCGGCTCCGCTCGGGGTACGCGACGGACGAGGTCGACGAGTTCTTCGACCTTGCGCGCCGAGCCTATGAGGGCCAGGCCGCTGAGACGCTCACGGGGCGTGACGTGCGCGCTATGGCCTTCGACGTCGTCCGCGGCGGCTATTCCACCGGGGCTGTCGATGCCGCGCTGGACCGGCTCGAGGCGGCCTTTGTCGCGCGGTCCCGGCAGGAGTTCGTGGCTGCGCGCGGTCAGCAGGCATGGATGGAGCAGCTCGCTGATGGCGCCCGGACGCTGTACGGGCGCCTGACCCGACCCGACGGGGAGAAGTTCCTGACTGCGCACCGCGGCGGTCCCGGCTACGAGCCTGCCGACGTTGATGCCCTGTGCGGAGGGCTTGTCGCGTACTTCGACCGCGGTGAACCGCTCACGGCGCAGGAGGTGCGCTCGGCGACGTTCCGACGGCGGGGTGGGCCGAAGGGCTACGCCGAGGGTCCGGTGGACGCGTTCTTCGACCGAGCCGTCGAGGTGCTGCTCGGGGTCGAGTGACGTCCGCGGCATCTGCCACGAGGGGTTGGCCGAGCCGACCCTGCGCGAGCGCAGACGAACCCCGGTGCCGTCACCGTGACCGCGTTCGTCATACATCCGTTGGAGGATGACGGGTGAGGCGTTGACCTCGTCACGGCTCGTGGCTCGGGACGAGGGTCTTGGAGCCGAGCCGGCCCTATGTTTGTCATGTTGATCGCTGTCGGCACGGTCGTCTCGGCTGGCGCTGTCATCCTGCTGAAGTTCCAGGCCGTCAAGAAGGCAGCGGCCAAGGTGGACGAAGCCGTCCTGGTTGCCGCTCAGCCGTTCCGCTTCCCCCCAGCTCAAGGATCGAGGACGTTACGTGCAGACTTTCGCAGGTGTCGGTGTCAGCCCCGGACGAGTCATCGGCATCGTCCGGCAGATGCCGAAACCCGTCAGCGAGCCACCGACGGGCGAGTTCTGCGCGTCGGCGACGACGGCCGAGGATGCAGCAGCCGCGGTGCGGGCCGCGTCGAAGACCGTCCACGCCGAGCTGAAGCGACGCGCCGACGGCGCCCATGGCAGCGCCAAGGCGGTCCTGGAGGCCACTGCACAGATGGCCGTGGACCCGATGCTCATCAACGCCGCTGTGAAGCTGATCAACGGCGGCGCCTCGGCCGAGCGGGCGGTCTGGGACGCCAGTGCCTCGGTGGCGGAGACGCTGCACAACCTCGGTGGTTACCTGGCGGACCGGGCCACGGACGTCCTGGACGTCCGGGCCCGGCTGGTCGCCGCGCTGCGCGGGGTCCCCGCTCCGGGAATCCCCGTGTCTGACGTGCCCTTCATCCTGGTCGCCGAGGATCTGGCCCCGGCGGACACCGCAACCCTGGATCCAGCCAAGGTCGTTGCGCTCGTGACGTCCGGCGGCGGCCCGCAGTCCCACACGGCCATCATCGCCAGGGCTCTGGGCCTGCCGGCCGTAGTCGCCGCCGCGGGCGTCGATGATCTGGCAGACGGCACGTTGGTCTACCTGGACGGGGCCGCTGGGACCGTCTCGGTGCGCCCCGACGCCGCCCAGGTCGCTGCGGCCGAGGCCTGGGCGATGACGGCCGCGACCCTGGCGGTGTTCAACGGCAACGGCAGTACGTCGGACGGGCATCTGGTGCCGCTGCTGGCCAACGTGGGTGGTGCCAAGGACGCGGTCCAGGCCGCCGCTGCCGGCGCCCAGGGCGTGGGGCTGCTGCGGACCGAGTTCTGCTTCCTCGGGCGTGAGCTGGAACCTTCGATCGAGGACCAGGTCGCGGCCTACCGAGGTGTCTTCGACGCTTTTCCCGGCAAGAAGGTCGTGGTTCGGACTCTGGACGCCGGCGCTGACAAGCCCGTGCCATTCCTGACCGACGCTACTGAGCCAAACCCGGCCCTCGGTGTCCGCGGCTACCGGACCGATTGGACTTCGCCCGGCGTGCTGGCACGGCAGCTGGAGGCTATCGCCGCGGCGGCGGAGGGCAGCGAGGCGCAGGTCTGGGTGATGGCCCCGATGATCTCGACGGCACAGGAAGCGGGGAGCTTCGCATCGATGTGCGCGGCCGCCGGGCTGACGACGCCAGGTGTGATGGTGGAGGTCCCGTCGGCGGCCCTGACCTCGGAAGCCATCCTGGGCCAGGTGGAGTTCGCGAGCCTAGGCACCAACGACCTGACCCAGTACACGATGGCGGCGGACCGCCAGCTCGGCCCGCTGGCCGGGCTGAACAGCCCGTGGCAGCCTGCTGTTCTGATGCTGATCGGGCTGACCGTCGCGGGTTCGGTGGCCGAGGGTCATCACAAGTCGGTGGGTGTGTGCGGTGAGGCCGCGGCCGACCCGGCGCTTGCTGTCGTCCTGGTGGGCCTGGGCGTCTCGACCCTGTCGATGACCCCTCGGGCGTTGGCCGCCGTCGGCGCGGTGCTTGGCAGCGTCACCCTGGGGCAGGCCAAGGGGCTCGCGAAACTGGCGCTTGCTGCGCCGAGTGCCACCGAGGCGCGGGCGCGGGTCCGGGCGAAGTTGCCGATACTTGACACGCTGGGCGTCTAGCCTGACCGACCCTGCTACTGACGGAGAAACCATGGTCGAACGCAAGGCCACCATCGCCAGTCTGGTCGGCCTGCACGCCCGTCCCGCCGCCATCTTCGCGGAGGCCGTCGGGAAGGTGTCCGTGGACGTCACTATCGCCCTGGACGGCGACCCGGCCGACGGCGAGATGGATGCCTCGAGCATCCTCTCGCTGATGAGCCTGGGTGCCTCCCACGGGGACATCGTCGTCCTGCACGCCGAGGGTCCTGGCGCCGAGGAAGCCCTTGATCTGCTGGTGACCATTCTCGAGACCGACCTGGATTCGGTATAGTCTTTACCAAGTAGTCGCTGCGACGCCGCGCTTCCGGACAAACCCGGCGGCCGGCGTTCAGTCTGTCAGAAGGTTTCCGAGGGCGCCCGATCAGACTTGGCGCCCCTTGAGCGCGGAGTTCTCCGCGCTGAGCCGAGAAATCTCCACTGACGACGGCGGTTGTGCCGCGGTCTCCGTTCCTTCGCGGTCTTTCGGTGCACAGCCGCGAGCCGCAATTAAACGACCCGCACGGGCGAAGCAAACATGCACAAAGGCAGCAGCATGACCGATTCGATCGCGGGTGCCATGAGCGCTGCCGAAAGGACAGTCAAACCGCGGCTGCATAGCCGTCGGCTCAACGTCTCGCACGTCAACATCGTTGACAAGCCCATGCTGAAGAAAGCGCTGGGTGGCACCATCGTAGGTAACACGATGGAGTGGTACGACGTCGGCGTGTTCGGCTACCTGATCACCACGATGGGCCCGGTGTTCCTGCCGGAGGCTGACAAGTCCGTCCAGACGCTGTTCCTGCTGGGGACCTTCGCGGCGACGTTCATCGCGCGCCCGTTGGGCGGGGTCTTCTTCGGCTGGCTCGGCGACAAGATCGGCCGGCAGCGGGTCCTGGCGATGACCCTCATCATCATGGCCGCCTCGACCTTCGCCTCGGTCTGCTCCCGGGATACGGGCTGATCGGTATCTGGGCGGCCGTGCTGGCTGGTGTTCATGAAGTTGATCCAGGGCTTCTCCACCGGTGGTGAGTACGCCGGTGCCACCACCTTCGTCAGCGAGTACGCGCCGGACAGCCGCCGCGGATTCATCGCCAGCCTGCTGGACATGGGCAGCTACCTCGGCTTCGCCATCGGTGCCGCGCTGGTCTCGGTCCTGCAGCTGACCCTCGGTCAGGGTGTCATGGAGAACTGGGGTTGGCGCCTGCCGTTCCTGATCGCGAGGCCGCTGGGCCTGATCGCCATCTACTTCCGTATGAAGATCGAGGAGTCTCCGGCCTTCAAGGCCACTCTCGATGCGCAGGTGACGGCGCACGACGATGCGGCCGACAACGGGTCGCCCAAGGGCCCGCTGGGCATCTTCAAGGCTTACTGGCGCATGATTGTCGTGGCCATGATCTTGGTGGCCGCGGCCAACACGTTGGGCTACGCCCTCACCTCCTACATGCCCACCTACCTCACGAGCACCAAGGGGTACGACGAGCTCCACGGAACGCTCCTGACCATTCCCATTCTGGTCATCATGTCCGTGTGCATACCGCTGGCCGGACGGCTCTCGGACAAGATCGGGCGTCGCCCGGTGCTCTGGCTCGGATCCTTCAGCGCCGTCGTATTGTCCATTCCTGCGTTCTGGTTGATCGGTCGGGTCGAGATCTGGTCCACCCTGCTCGGGTTGGCTCTTATCGCCTTCCCCGTGACCTTCTACGTGTCCAACCTCGCGTCGGCCCTGCCTGCCCTGTTCCCGACGGCCAGCCGGTACGGGGCCATGGGCATCGCCTACAACTTCGCCGTGGCGATCTTCGGTGGCACAACGCCGTTCATCATCGCGGCCCTCATCAACTCCACCGGCAACGACATGATGCCCGCGTACTACCTGATGGGCACGTCGGCGGTCGGTGCCGTCGCGATCTACTTCCTGACGGAATCGTCCCAGCGGCCTCTCCCCGGATTCATGCCCAGCGTGGACTCGGTAGCCGCGGCCCATGAACTCGTGGCAACTCAGGACGAGAACCCGTTGCTGGACATGGACAAGATGCCCTTCGACGGCACGTACGCACTGGCGACGCCGGTAGATGGCGTTCCGGTGGCCGAGCCCGTCACGGTGTAGCGGTGGTCCGGTCCCGCCCGATCAGCCCCGCCCGCCGGTAGGGGCTGATCGGCGTTCAGGACCCCGGGACGGGGCGTTGACGGGCGAGCTCAGCCGTCTTCGGCGCGGAAGGTGCGCGTGCCGAACCATAAACCGAGCACGACCAGGGCGGCCGTGAGGACGTAGCCCCAGATCGCGGTCGAGCTCGAAAGGTCGCCGAGGAACTCGGCCCGGATCCCGGTCACGACGTGCTTGAGCGGGTTGATGTCCGAGAGCCGGTTCAGCCAGACGGGCGCCGTCCTGGCGTTGATGGGCAGCAGGATCCCGGACAGGAGCAAGAGCGGCAGCGCGACGCCGTTGAGCAGCGGGGCGAGGGCGTCCTCGCTCTTGAGGGTGAGCGCCACGGCGTAGGAGATCGAGGCGAACGCCGCACCGAGCAGCGCGGCTGTGATGATGCCGAGCACGATGCCGTCGACCGGGGCCCGCAAGCCGAACGGCAGCGCGACGACGGTGAGCACGATGCCTTGGACGAGGATGACGACCACGTCGCGCAGCACGCGACCGAGCACGAGCGCGGAGCGTGGGGCGGGCGTGACCCGCTCGGCCTCGATGACGCCGTCGCGCCACTCGGAGATCAGGCCGAAGCCAACGAACAGGGCGCCGAACATCCCGAGCTGGACCAGGAGGCCGGGCACGAAGAGCTGGTAGGCGTTCTGGACCCCCGCGATCGCGGCGATCGGCTTCAGGAGCGGACCGAAGAGCACCAGATAGAGGATCGGTTGCGCCAGGCCCATGACCGTCCAGACCGGGTTGCGCAGCGCGAGCCGCATGGCGCGGCGGAACACGATGAGCGTGTCCCGGACGAAGGTGTTGCGGACGCGCGCGACCGGTGTGGTCGAGGTGGTCGCGGTGATGGCGGTCATGCTGCGGCTCCTGGGGTGGGGGCGGAGGTGGAGGTGGGCTCACCGTCGCGCAGGGAGCGGCCGGTCAGGGTGAGGAACACGTCGTCGAGCGTGGGCCGGTGCAGCTCGATCCCGTCGAGGTCAAGGCCTTCTGCATCCAGCGAGCGAAGCAGGCCGGCGAGCAGGCGCCCCGCGGACGGGACGCGGACCTCGACGACGGTGCCGTCGACCGTCGGGACGCTCGCCCCGGGGAGCGACGCGGCGACGGCCGCGATCCGCGGGACGTCGGCCACGGCGCCCGCGGTGAGCACGATGGCATCGCCCGAGACCTGTTGCTTGAGCTGGTCCGGACTGCCCTCGGCGACGATCGTGCCGTGGTCGATGACCAGGACGCGATCGCACAGCGCGTCGGCCTCGTCCAGGTAGTGCGTCGTGAGGAAGACCGTGCTGCCGCGCTCGTCCCGGAGCGTGCGCACGTGGTGCCACAGGTTTGCGCGTGCCTGCGGGTCCAGGCCGGTGGTGGGCTCGTCGAGGAACATGAGCGTCGGGACATGCACCAGACCGAGCACGATGTCGAGCCGCCGACGCTGCCCGCCGGAGAGGGTCGAGCACTTGCGCTCCCACAACCCGTCGAGCTCGAGCTGCTCGAACAGCTCTCGGCCTCGTGCCGTCGCTGTCGCCTTCTGGACGCCGTAGAGGAGGGCGTGATCCACGACTTCCTCGCCGGCTCGGGCCTCGCCCGCGGTCGAGCCTGACTGCGCCACGTAGCCGATCCGGCGGCGGACTCCGGCGGGGTCGCGGCGCAGGTCGACACCTGCGACCGTGGCCTGGCCCCGGGTGGGGGCGAGCAGGGTGGTGAGCATGCGCAAGGTGGTCGTCTTTCCGGCGCCGTTGGGGCCGAGGAAGCCGACGATCTCGCCCTCGGCGACATCGAGGTCGACGCCCCGTACGGCGTCGACGTCTCCACGGCGGGTCCGGAACGTGCGGGCGAGGCCGCGGGCGTGAATCATTGCGTCTCTCCGGTCGGGTGGGGTGGCGGAAGGCTAGTATTCAAGGTTGATCATTACGCGACCTTCTCCGGCCTGGAGCGTCTCGGTGACCTCGGCCTCGGTCGGGCACCAGGTGCGCTCCTCGTCCGTGAACGAGTGCCCGCCGGCGCGCACGTGCGCCAGGTAGGCCGTCGTCCAGGCGAGCTCCCCGGCGGTGCGGGCGGCAATGATCCGCATGACCTCAGTTGCCGGGTCGTCGGTCTCGCGCAGCGCGGTGCGCAGCAGGTCACCAAACTCCTGTTCGCCTGCACCGGTGAGGCGGTAGGTGGTGCGCGCGGTCCGGGCGCTGACCGAACCTGTCTGCACCTCTTCGAGCAGGCCGCTCCTGGCCAACGAGCGCAGGGCGTTGTAGATCGAGCCCGGGTGCACGCTGGCCCACTCGTCGACGTTCCATGAGATGAGCTCGCGATGTAGGAAGTACCCGTGCACCGGCTGGAAGATCCGGACGCAGCCGAGAACGAGCAGGCGGGTGGCGGACCCACTGGTGCTTCTCGCCGGCGCGCGCACCGACCGTCGCGTCCGAGTCGCGACATCGTCCATGCGGTGAGTCTGGCACGCGTCGTCTCGGCGGCACGCCGGGGCGGGGGGGACAATGCGCGGGTGAGTCAGCGCAGCGTGGTCCTGCTCGGGTCGACCGGGTCCATCGGCACCCAGGCGATCGACGTCATCTCCCGCCACCCCGATCGGTTCACCGTGCGGGGGATCAGTGCGGGCGGGGCCGATCCGGTCGCTCTGGCGCGGCAGGCCATTGCCCTGGGGGTGCAGACGGTCGCCGTCGCCGACGCTGCGGCCGCACCGGCGCTGTTCGCGGCGATCGCGGACGCCGGGTTCGCCGCAGGTCACGCGTCCGCCGGTATCGAGGTGCTCGCTGGGGCCCAGGCCGCGACGGAGCTGGCCGGGCGCGGTGCCGACGTCGTCCTCAACGGGATCACCGGCTCGGTGGGCCTGCGCCCGACACTCGCGGCGTTGCGCGCGGGCAGCACGCTCGCGCTCGCGAACAAGGAGTCGCTGGTCGTCGGTGGCCGCCTCGTCGCGGCGGTGCTGCAGCGCCCCGACCAGATCGTGCCGGTGGATTCCGAGCACTCGGCGATCGCTCAGGCGCTGCGGTCCGGGTCGCGGGCTGAGGTGCGCCGCCTCATCCTCACCGCCTCCGGAGGTCCGTTCCGGGGGCGCTCGCGCGAGCAGCTCAAGCCCGCCACACCCGCCGAGGCACTCGCCCACCCGACGTGGTCGATGGGGCCGGTCGTGACCATCAACTCCGCAACGATGATGAACAAGGGGCTCGAGCTGATCGAGGCCCACGCGCTGTTCGGCGTCCCGACCGACGACATCACGGTCGTCGTGCACCCGCAGTCGGTCGTGCACTCGATGGTCGAGTTCGTCGACGGGTCGACCATCGCGCAGGCGTCCCCGCCCGACATGCGGCTCCCGATCGCCCTGGGTCTGTCGTGGCCCGAGCGGCTCCCGGACGCCGTTCCCCCGTGCGACTGGACGGTGGCGACGAGCTGGACGTTCGAGCCCCTCGACGAGGTGGCGTTCGCCGCCGTGGGGCTGGCGCGCGCCGCGGTCGCGGCCTCGGCGACCCATCCGGCGGTCTACAACGCGTCGAACGAGGAGTGCGTGGCCGCATTCCTGGCGGGGCGGATCGGCTTTCTCGACATCGTCGACACGGTCGAGAGCATTCTCGGGGAGCACGACGGCCCGGCCGATCACGCCGTGCTCACGCTCGAGGACGTGCTCGCCGCCGAGGCGTGGGCTCGTGCGCGCACGAACGAGCTGCTCGCGCGCCGCTGACTCCTCGTTCGTCGGGGTCAGTGACCCGTCCGACGGCCCAGGGCGTGCGCGAGCCCACTCGGACGACGCGTGAGCCGCTCCTCGGCATCGGCCGTGGCGGCGATCCCGAGGCCGACATTGATGCCCAGCCATCGCACCGGCTCGGATTCCCACCGCGGCGAGCGGTGATCGACCCACGGAAGCCGGGTCAGCGGGCTCTCGTGGCCGGTGATCAGGTCTGTGAGCGTTCGACCTGCGAGATTGGTCGTCGACAAGCCGTCGCCGACGTAGCCGCCGGCCCAGGCGATCCCCGTGCGTTCGTCGAGCCCGACGCTCGGCTGCCAGTCGCGGGCGATGCCGAGCGGGCCACCCCACGCGTGCGTGATCGCCGTCTCGGCGAGCTCGGGGAAGAGGTCGACCAGGGCCCGCCGGAGGTGGGCGTGTACGCGCGCATCGCCGTCGAACGCCGGATCGATGCGCGAGCCCAGGTGGTACGGCGCGCCGCGGCCCCCGAACGCGATCCGATCGTCGGTCGTGCGCTGTCCGTAGACGATCAGGTGCCGGTGGTCGGCGAAGGTCTCGTTCCGAGCCAGGCCGATCCGCTGCCAGACCTCGGGCGGCAGCGGCTCGGTGGCGATCATCATCGAGTAGATGGGAACCACGTCGCGCTGGCTGTCCGGCAGTGCCGAGGTCCAAGCCTCGGTGGCTCGCACCACATGGCGGGCGCGCACGGTGCCGTGGTCGGTGACGGCCGCGTGCGGTGCGAGCCGCAGCGCCGTCGTGCCCTCCGCGATCGTCGCCCCGCGGGCTGCCACGACCCGCGCGAGGCCGCGCGCGAGCCGAGCCGGCTGGACCCGCGCGCAGTCGGAGGTGTAGGTGGCGCCGTGCACGCGGGTGGCGGCGAGCCGATCCCGGGCCGTCGCGGCGTCGAGGAGCGTGACGTCGTCACCCCACCGCGCGGCGTCGTCCGCCATCGCACGCGCCCGGTCGTACTGGGCCGGGGACCGGGCCAGGGTGATCGTGCCGCCGTAGGCGAAGTCGCAGTCGATCTCCTCGAACGCCGCTACGCCACCGACCTCGACCACGGTGTCGCGCATCGCCGCGCGCATCGCGCGGGCAGCCGGGGTGCCATGGTGGCGGGCGATGGCGGCCGCCGAGGTCGGTAGGAGTGCCGAGCACCACCCGCCGTTGCGGCCGCTCGCGCCGAAGCCCGCGATCTCCTGCTCGACGATCACGATGCGCAGCTCGGGGTCGGCCTCGGTGAGGTAGTAGGCCGTCCACAGCCCGGTCAGCCCGGCGCCGACGATGACGACGTCGGCCTCGGTGTCACCGTCGAGCGGGGGGCGGCGGGTCAGGGGATCGCCGTCCGCGGCCACCTGGTCGAACCAGAGCGAGAGGTGTCGGGCGTTCGTCATCCGCGCACCGTCACTGCTCGCCGGGCGGTCCTGGAGCTCACAGGTGCGCCCAGGCCTCGGAGAGCACGCCGCGCAGGATCTGCTCGATCTCGTCGAACTCGGCCGGTCCGCACGTGAGCGGCGGCGCGAGCTGGATCACCGGGTCGCCGCGGTCGTCCGCACGGCAGTAGAGCCCGGCGTCGAACAGTGCCTTGGAGAGGAATCCCCGCAGGAGGCGCTCGCTCTCGTCGTCGTCGAAGGTCTCGCGGGTGGTCTTGTCCTTGACGAGCTCGATCCCGTAGAAGTAGCCCTCACCGCGCACATCGCCGACGATCGGCAGGTCGTACAGCTTCTCCAGGGTGCGCCGGAACACCGGAGCGTTCTGGTGGACGTGGTCGGTGATCCTCTCGCGCTCGAAGATGGCGAGGTTGGCGAGCGCGACGGCCGCAGAGACCGGGTGCCCGCCGAAGGTGTATCCGTGGTAGAAGGTCGTCGAGCCCTTGCTGAACGGCTCGAAGAGCCGGTCGGAGGCGATCAAGGCCCCGATCGGCGAGTACCCCGACGTCATGCCCTTGGCGCAGGTGATCATGTCCGGGACGTACCCCAAGTCGTTGCAGGCGAAGATCTCGCCGATCCGCCCGAATGCGCAGATCACCTCGTCGGAGACGAGCAGCACGTCGTAGGTGTCGCAGATCTCGCGAACCCGCTCGAAGTAGCCGGGCGGCGCCGGGAAGCAACCGCCGGAGTTCTGCACGGGTTCGAGGAACACGGCGGCCACGGTCTCGGGGCCCTCTAACACGATGGCCTCCTCGATCCGGTCGGCGGCCCAGCGCCCGAAGGCCTTGGGGTCGTTGCGCAGGTCCGCAGGACCGCGGTAGATGTTGGTGTTGGCAGCCTTGTGCGCGCCCGGGACGAGCGGTTCGAACGGTGCTTTCATCCCGGGGATCCCGGTGATGGACAGCGCGCCCTGGGTTGTGCCGTGGTACGCGATCGCGCGTGAGATCACCTTGTACTTGGCCGGCTGTCCCTGCAGCTTCCAGTACTGCTTGGCAAGCTTCCACGCGGTCTCCACGGCCTCCCCGCCCCCGGTGGTGAAGAAGACGCGATTGAGGTCGCCGGGCGCGTGCTGCGCGAGGCGTTCCGCGAGATCGATCGCGTTCGGGTGCGCATACGACCACAGGGGGAAGAAGGCGAGCTCCGTGGCTTGCGCGCGAGCCACGTCAGCGAGCTCGGTGCGCCCGTGCCCGAGCTGCACGACGAACAGCCCGGACAGTCCGTCGATCAGCCGGTGCCCGGTGTCGTCCCAGATGTGGTGGCCCTCGCCGCGCACGATGGTCGGCACCTCCCGGTCCCAGGTGCTCTGCCGGGTGAAGTGGCCCCACAGGTGGCGGCGCGCGGCATCGTCGCGTGGCGTGCCCAGCGGTGTGACGGAGTGCGCTGCCCTGCTCATCGGGTTCCCCAGTTGTAGAACTGTTTGCGGAGCTTGAGGTAGACGAACGTCTCGGTACCGTGTACCCCCGGCAGGGCGCGGATCTTGTTGTTCAGGATGTCGAGCAGGTGCGCGTCGTCCTCGCACACGACCTCGGCCAGGACGTCGAAACCACCCGCGGTGATGACGACGTAGTCGACCTCGGGCAGGTCCGCCAGCGTGTCCGCGAGGATCTCGAGGTTGCCTTCGCTCCTGATCCCGATCATGGCCTGGCGGGAGAAGCCGACCTGCATCGGATCGGTCACTGCGACGATCTGCACGATGCCGGCCTCGACCAGCCGTTGCACGCGCTGGCGGACGGCGGCCTCGGACAGGCAGACCGCCTTGCCGATCGTCGCGTAGGCGCGTCGCCCGTCTTCCTGGAGCTGCTCGATGATGGCTTTTGAGGTGGCGTCCAGCAGGATCGGCGCGGCGCTGCGCGCGCGGGTGCTCATCCCACGATGGTTGCCGGTCGGCGGGACCTGCGCAAGTGATTCCGCAGTTAAGGGGCACGCAGACCACTGATTTCGGTGTTCAGAAGTGTCGAAACCGTTGATTTCGAGCAGATCTCTACTAGCCTCGGCGCATGGGCGTCCACGTCTGGCGCCGCGTGCCCGGCTCGAAGGAGAACGTTGTGACCGCCACGACCACCGCCCTGACGCCGTTGCGGAACTTCGTCGACGGTGCCTACACCGACGCGGCGTCAGGTCGCGCCGCCGAGATCGTCGATCCGAGCACGGGTCGGGCCTATGCCACCGCTCCGGTCTCGGGTGACGAGGACGTGGACCGCGCGCTCCGGGCAGCGTCGCGCGCATTCGGCGGGTGGCGTGACACCACGCCGGGGGAGCGCCAGCGGGCGCTGCTGCGCATCGCCGATGCGATCGATGCGCGCGCGGGTGAGTTCGTCGAGGTCGAGTCCCGGAACACCGGGAAGCCGCTTGCGCTGGCCGCATCCGACGAGCTCCCGCCGTCGAGCGACCACTTCCGCTTCTTTGCGGGCGCGGCGCGCATCCTCGAGGGGGTCAGCGCGGGGGAGTACCTCGCGGGCCACACCTCCTTCGTGCGGCGCGAACCCGTGGGCGTCTGCGGCCAGGTCACGCCCTGGAACTACCCGCTGATGATGGCCGTGTGGAAGATCGCGCCCGCGCTCGCCGCGGGCAACACCGTCGTGCTCAAGCCGTCGGACACGACACCGGCCTCGACCCTGCTGCTCGCCGAGGTCGCCGCCGAGTTCCTGCCCCCGGGCGTGTTCAACGTGGTGTGCGGGGACCGCGGCACCGGACGGGCGCTCGTCGAGAACAAGATCCCCGACATGGTGTCGATCACCGGGTCGGTCCGGGCCGGCATGGAGGTCGCGGGTAGCGCTGCGCTCGACGTCAAGCGCGTCCACCTGGAGCTTGGGGGCAAGGCGCCGGTGATCGTGTTCGCGGACGCGGACCTCGCCGCCGCGGCCGAGGGCATCGCGGCTGGGGGCTTCTACAACGCCGGACAGGACTGCACCGCGGCGACGCGTGTGCTGGTGCACGAGTCGGTGCACGCGGATTTCGTCGCCGCCCTTGCCGAGCAGGCGGTCGGCCAGCGCACGGGCATGCCGCACGAGGCCGGGATCGCATACGGCCCGGTGAACAACGCGAACCAGCTGCGGCGTGTGATGGGCTTCCTCGAGCGACTGCCGGACCACGCCCGGATCCTCACCGGGGGGCACCGGCAGGGCCAGACCGGGTACTTCCATGAGGCCACCGTGGTCGACGGGCTGCGCCAGGACGACGAGGCGAGCCAGACCGAGATCTTCGGCCCCGTGATCACGGTCCAGACCTTCACCGGCGAGGCGGAGGTGGTCGTGCTCGCCAACGGAGTGGACTACGGGTTGTCGAGCTCGGTGTGGACAAAGGACCACGGCACCGCGATGCGGATGTCACGCGCGCTCGATTTCGGGGTCGTGTGGATCAACACGCACATCCCGTTCGTCTCAGAGATGCCACACGGCGGGTTCAAGCACTCGGGCTACGGGAAGGATCTCTCGATGTACGGCTTCGAGGACTACACCCGGATCAAGCACGTCATGACCAACTTGGCGGTCTGACCTCCCGTCGCCTGAGCAGTGCGGCTGGCCTTCGGCGCGGCCGTGACAGAAGGAGACTCCGTGCGGATCCTGGTGGTCGGTAGCGGCGGGGTGGGCGACGCGGTCGCGCGAATCGGAGCGCGGCGCGCGTTCTTCGAGCGCATGGTCGTGGCGGACTACGACCTCGCGCGAGCTACGCGGACGGTCGCAGCCGCGAATGCCGGTGACACGACGTCGCCACCCGAGCCCCGGTTCGTCGCGGCCCGGGTGGACGCGTCCGACCAGGCTGCGGTCGTGGCGCTCGCACGGGAGCACGGCTCGACGCACGTGCTCAATGCGGTCGACCCGCGGTTCGTGCTGCCCGTGTTCAGGGGTGCGCTCGCGGCGGGGGCCGACTACCTCGACATGGCGATGTCGCTCTCGCGCCCGCACCCGGAGCACCCGAACGAGCGCACGGGCGTCAAGCTCGGCGACGAACAGTTCGCCGCCGATGAGGCGTGGCGCGGTGTCGGCCGGTTGGCGCTGGTCGGGATGGGCGTCGAGCCGGGACTGTCTGACGTCTTCGCGCGGTACGCAGTCGACCACCTGTTCAGTGAGGTCCACGAGCTCGGGACGCGCGACGGCGCGAACCTCGAGGTGCTCGGCGACGACGGCGAGCCGATCTTCGCGCCTTCGTTCTCGATCTGGACCACGATCGAGGAGTGCCTGAACCCGCCGGTGATATGGGAGGCGGACCGCGGCTGGTACACCGTGCCGCCGTTCTTCGAGCCCGAGTTCTTCGACTTCCCGGGCGGTATCGGGCCGGTCGAGTGCGTCCACGTCGAGCACGAGGAGGTACTCCTCATGCCGCGGTTCTTGCGCGCCAGGAGGGTGACGTTCAAGCACGGCCTCGGCGGGGAGTTCATCGCGGTGCTCCGCACGCTGCGCACGCTCGGGCTCGATCGGACCGCGCCCGTCCGGGTCCGGTCCGCCGATCCGGCGGTGCCCGGCGCGGTTGCGGTCAGCCCTCGCGACGTCGTCGCCGCCGTGCTCCCGGACCCCGCCAGCCTGGGGGGCCGGATGCGCGGCAAGACGTGCGCGGGCCTCCTCGTGACCGGGCTGGGAACGGACGGCCGGCCGCGGGAGGTCTACCTGCACCACATCGTCGACAACGCCTGGTCGATGACGGAGTACGGCGCGCAGTGCGTCGTGTGGCAGGCCGCCGTCAACCCCGTCGTCGCCCTCGAGCTGCTGGCGTCCGGGGTCTGGGCCGGGACCGGCGTGCAGGGACCGGAGGCGTTCGACGCCGTGCCGTTCCTGGAGCTCCTGGCCGCCCCCGAGCCGGTGGGCTATGGCTCCGGCTGGGGACTGCAGGAGCGCGCGCCGAGCTCGTAGCCGCCTTCCTGCAGCGGGGACGCTCGGTGCTGGGCACGTCCTCAGCGTCGCTCGGCCGCAGTCGATCCGGTTCGGGTGACGACGGCCTCGAGCACGTCGAGCGCGTCGTCGAGCAGCCGAGCGCCGATCACGAGCGGCGGGAGGAAGCGCAGCACGTTGCCGAAGGTGCCGCAGCTGAGCACGAGCACGCCGCGCTGCGCGCACTCGTGCGCGATCCGAGCCGTCTCGGTGGCGTCGGGCTCGAGCGTGCCCGGGCGCACCAGCTCGATCGCGAGCATCGCGCCGCGGCCGCGCACCTCGGCGATCTGCGGCGCGCGCGCAGCCAGGGCCCGCAGTCGCGGCACCATGCGCGCCTCGATGGCGCGCGCCGCGCCGGCGAGATCCGCGATCTCGTACAACTCGATGGTGGCGAGCGCTGCGGCGCACGCCACCGGGTTGCCGCCGAACGTGCCGCCGAGGCCTCCGCCGTGGACGGCATCCATGACCTCGGCCCGCCCCGTGACGGCTGCGAGCGGGAGGCCACCCGCGATCCCCTTCGCCGTCGTCACCAGGTCCGGGACGACGCCCTCGTGCTCGCACGCGAACATCGCGCCGGTCCGGGCGAAGCCGGTCTGGACCTCGTCGGCGATGAACACGACACCGGTCGCGCGCGCCCACGCGGCGAGGGCCGGCAGGAAGCCTGGCGCGGGAACCACGAAGCCGCCCTCGCCCAGGATCGGTTCGATGACCAGGGCCGCGACCTGGTCGCCACCCACCTGCTTCTCGATCACGGCGATGGCCCGCGCGGCGGCGTCCGTGCCGCTGATGGGTGTCGGCTCGCGTAGCGGGTACGAGGCCGGCGCCCGGTAGATCTCGCCCGCGAACGGTCCGAAGCCGGACTTGTAGGGCATCGCCTTGGCGGTCATCGCCATCGTCAGGTTGGTGCGGCCGTGGTAGGCGTGCTCGAAGACGACGACGGCGTCGCGACCGGTCGCGCGCCGGGCGATCTTGACCGCGTTCTCGACCGCTTCGGCGCCTGAGTTCACGAGCACCGACCGCTTCGCGTGGACACCGGGCGTCAGCCGAGCGAGGGCTTCGCAGACCGCGACGTACTCCTCGTACGGCGCGATCATGAAGCATGTGTGCGTGAAATCGGCGGCCTGGGCCGCCACGGCGGCGACGACCGCGGGCGCGGAGTTCCCCACGGACGTCACCGCGATTCCTGAGCCGAGGTCGATGAACGTGTTGCCGTCGACGTCCTCGAGCACGCCGCCGCCCGCGCGCGCGACAAATACCGGCAGGGTGCTCGTGACGCCGGCCGCGACCGTGGACGCCCGGCGGGCGGCCAGCTCGACCGAGCGGGGTCCGGGCACGGCCGTGACCAGTCGGCGGTGCTGCGAAAGGTCCGCCCGCGCGAGCGGTCGGGCGGCGGAATCGTTGGTCATACGGCGAATCTACCGGCGGAATCCGTCGGACGGTGAGCCTTCGCCGACGAATATCGCGGTGCTGTCCCGACGGCGTCCGGGTCCGGAGCGGCGCGACCTGCGCACGAGACGGGTGTGCAGCGAACTGTCAGACTCCAGGGGGATGATGGTCGCCCTCACACGTTGCGGCACGTCGCGCGCACGGATCGGAGACACGATGGCGTACCTGGTGGGTGTACTGGTGATGGTCGTCGGCGTGCTCGTGTCCGTCGCGCTGCACGAGGTCGGCCATATGGTGCCCGCGAAGCGGTTCGGGGTGCGCGTGAGCCAGTACATGGTGGGTTTCGGCCCGACACTGTGGTCGCGGACGAAGGGTGAGACCGAGTACGGCCTGAAGGCGATCCCGCTGGGCGGGTACGTGCGGCTGGTCGGGATGTACCCGACGCCGGACGCGGTCGGGAACCCGCCGGTGCGGGGATGGCTCGGCCGGGTCGCACAGGACGCGCGTCAGGTCAGCGGCGAGGAGATCCGTGCGGGTGAGGACCACCGCGCGTTCTACCGCCTCTCCACCCCCAAGAAGCTGACGGTCATGCTCGGCGGTCCGATGATGAACCTCCTGATCGCCACCGTGCTGCTCACGGTCGTCCTGGTCGGCTTCGGGACGCCGACGGCGACGGCGACCGTTGCGGTCGTGACGTCGTGCGTTCCCGCGGTCGGCGCACAGGAGTGCACCGCGGCCGACCCGCAGTCCCCGGCCGCCGCCGCCGGGCTCCGGGCGGGCGACGTGGTCACCTCGTTCGACGGCACTGCCGTCACGTCTTGGTCGCGGCTCTCGGGTCTGATCCGGCGCGCGGGGGGCGGCGCCGTCTTGGTGGTCGTCGAGCGGGGCGGTACCGAGCGCACGCTGACGGTGACCCCAGCGTCGATCAGCCGGCCCGTGGTCGACCAGACCGGCGCCGCGGTGCTGGGCGCGGACGGGAAGGCCCGGACTCAGATCGTGGGCTACCTCGGCATCGGACCGAAGTTCGTCCTGCAGCCCCAGCCGCTGTCTTCGGTCCCTGCATCCGTCGGCTCGGCCGTGTCGGGGACCGCCCGGGTCGTCCTGGCGCTGCCCGCACGCATCGTCGACGTCGCACAGTCCGTATTCGGGTCGAAGCCCCGCTCCCAGGATTCGGTGATCGGCGTCGTCGGCATCGGACGGATCGCGGGCGAGGTCGCGGCCAGCGGGGGCGGCGACTTTGGGCTCACGGGGCAGGTCCTGACGATGCTCAGCCTGATCGCGTCCCTCAACATCGCACTGTTCGTGTTCAACCTGATCCCGTTGCTCCCGCTCGACGGCGGCCACGTCGCGGGCGCGCTCTGGGAGGGCGCTCGGCGGCAGGTGGCGCGCCTGCGCGGGCTGCCGCGGCCGCGGCCGGTCGACATCGCCAGAATGATGCCGGTGGCCTACGGGGTGTTCGTGCTGCTGGCGGGTGTCGGCGTGCTCCTGGTCTACGCGGACATCGTGCGCCCGGTCACACTGTGAGGGGCGCCAAAGGTGCAAGGAGGGATACTGACCCGGTGAGCATCCCGATCAACCTGGGCATGCCGGCGGCGCCAGCCCCGGTGCTGGCCCCACGGCGAACGACTCGCAAGATCACGGTCGGCAAGGTCCAGGTCGGCGGAGACGCCCCCGTGAGCGTGCAGTCCATGTGCACCACGCAGACGACAGACATCAACGCGACCCTCCAGCAGATTGCTGAGCTGACCGCCGCGGGCTGCGACATCGTGCGCGTCGCCGTGCCGACTCAGGACGATGCCGACGCCCTGCCGGCGATCGCGCGCAAGTCGCAGATCCCCGTGATCGCCGACATCCACTTCCAGCCCAAGTACGTCTTCGCGGCGATCGACGCGGGCTGCGCGGCGGTCCGGGTCAACCCCGGGAACATCCGCAAGTTCGACGATCAGGTGAAGCAGATCGCGCGTGCGGCGCAGGACGCCGGGGTGTCGCTCCGGATCGGCGTCAACGCGGGCTCGCTTGATCCGCGCCTGCTGGCCAAGTACGGCAAGGCGACGCCCGAGGCGCTCGTCGAGTCCGCGGTGTGGGAGGCGTCGCTCTTCGAGGAGCACGGCTTCCACGATTTCAAGATCTCGGTCAAGCACAACGACCCGGTCGTGATGGTGCGGGCGTACGAGCTGTTGTCCGAGCGGGGCGACTGGCCGCTGCATCTCGGCGTCACCGAGGCCGGTCCGGCGTTCCAGGGCACGATCAAGTCGGCGACTGCCTTCGGGGCGCTGCTGAGCAAGGGGATCGGCGACACGATCCGCGTCTCCCTCTCGGCTCCGCCGGTCGAGGAGGTCAAGGTCGGCATCCAGATTCTGCAGTCGCTTCACCTACGCCCCCGCAAGCTCGAGATCGTCTCGTGCCCGTCCTGCGGCCGGGCGCAGGTCGACGTCTACTCGCTCGCCGAGAGGGTCATCGCCGGCTTGGACGGACTCGAGGTCCCCCTGCGCGTCGCGGTCATGGGCTGTGTCGTGAACGGACCGGGCGAGGCACGTGAAGCGGATCTCGGTGTGGCCTCGGGCAACGGCAAGGGGCAGATCTTCGTCCGGGGTGTCGTCGTCAAGACCGTGCCCGAGGCGCTGATCGTCGAGACCCTGATCGAGGAGGCCATGCGACTGGCCGAGTCGATGGAGCCCGTCGAGGATGCGACCCCGATCGTCACGGTGTCCTGACCCGTCCGGACCCGTTCCGGATTCTTCCTGACCACCAATGCAGCGCCTGTTGGTTGCGCGCAAGCGACGGTGCATAGTGCACAATTCCGTTTATGGGACCGGGACGTGGAGCCACCCTCAGCGGAACCGCAGTCGGCGGGCGTGTCCTCGACGACGTCGATCTTCCGGCGGCCGCGCGGCTGTGCGCCCGGATGCCGGTCGAGTCCGTGCTCGCCGCGAACCGGATCGAGGCCGTGGCCCGCTCCGGACTGAAGACGTCGGGCGGCCAGCTCTGGGGCTTCGAGCGGGGCGGTGAGCTGCAGGCCGTGTGCTGGTCCGGCGCGAACATGGTCCCGGTGGTTCCGGCGGCAGCCGAGGTCGCGCTCGACGCGTTCGCCGCGCTCGCCCGCTCGCAGGGGCGCCGGTGCTCCTCGATCGTGGGGGAGGCCGACGCCGCCCTCGGGTTGTGGAGCCGTCTGGCCGACTCGTGGTCGCGCCCTCGCGAGATCCGCGCCAACCAACCGTCGCTGGTCATCGATCACGACCCGCTCGTCGACCCCGACCCGTTCGTGCGTCGCTCGCTCCCGACGGAGTACGACCTCGTCCTGCCCGCGTGCGTGGAGATGTTCGCCGAGGAGGTCGGCTACTCTCCGGTGTCGGGACCGAACGGACCTTACGAGACCAGAGTGCGGTCGCTCATCGCTGACGACCGATCGTTCGTGCGGCTCGTTCACGCTGCGGACGGTTCCGAGGTGGCGTTCAAAGCTGAGCTCGGTGCGGTCGCGGTCGGGGTGGCGCAGGTGCAGGGGGTGTGGGTGGCGCCGCAGTACCGCGGGCGGGGGCTCTCGGAGCGCGGGATGGCCGCGGTGGTGGTGATGACGCGAGCCGATGTGGCGCCGACGGTCTCCCTCTACGTCAACGACTACAACACCCGCGCGATCGCTGCCTATCACCGGGTCGGTTTCCGTCAGGTCGGTACTTTCGCGACCGTGCTCTTCTGACGCCTCCTCTTCACCCGCCGAACGCGACGGCTGGGCGGCGAGCCCGTTCCAGCGGACGCCGGAGGTCCGCCGTGGTCCAGTGCACTGCTCCCCGGCCGATCGCGCGCAGCCGGTCCGCGCGGACCTTCTCAGCCCAGAACCCCTCCGGCAGCGCCCGGCCGGTCGCGCTGGTGCGGCCGGAAGTCACGCGATCGTCGAACTCGCCGACGGTCCGGCGACCGGGCTACCAGAAGTCCGAACGCCCGATGAGCCCGGCGTTGTCGAGGAACTCCTGCTGGGGCCAGCTGAGCGCAGCAACGACGCCGGCTTCGACGCTCATCAGGCGCGCGGTGTCGAGCACCGCGCGAGCCGCACATACCGGGGTGGCGTGCCCAGCAGGGGCAGGCCATGGAGCACCGCGGCCGCCGGTCGGGCGATCACGGGTGCTTCGGCACGGTGCCGGCATGCGTCCGCGAACGCGCGGACGGTGCCGACATAGTGGACGTCCAGGTCGTTGCTCATCGGGTGATCGTGTCGCCGGCGAAGCCGCGTGGGCGTTGTGTCCGTGCGGCATGTGAACGCTGCGCTGTCGCGCGTTCTTGGGGTCGGGTGGCGCGACCGACTACCGGTCGGCGGAGGCGACGCCGGATCAGCGCAAGAGGCGGGACAGGCGGCGGTCCGCCAGCGGGTGACCGCCCGTCTGGCAGGTTGGGCAGTACTGGAGCGAGGAGTCCGCGAACGACACCTCGCGCACGGTGTCCCCGCACGGCACGCCATCCCAGCCGGGGCACGGCTGCCCGACGCGCGCGTGCACGCGCATCCCGCGGCGCTTGGCATCCTTCAGCTCCGCGGCCGGCTTGCCCGACGCCGCCGCGACCGCGTCGGTGAGCACCTCGAGGATTGCGGTGTGCAGGAGGTGCGTCCGTGCGGCGTCGAACGACCGGGTGAGCGCGAACGGGCTCGTCCGGGCCGCGTGCAGGATCTCGTCGGAGTAGGCGTTGCCGATCCCGGCGATCACGGACTGGTCTCGGAGCAGGCCCTTGATTTGCTGGTTGCGGGCGGCCAGCAGGTCGCCGAACCGTTCCACGGTGAACTCGGGCCCGAGGGGCTCGATCCCGAGCGTGGCGATCGCCCGGACCTCTCGGGAGTCGCTCACGACGTGCACGGCGAGCCTCTTGCGCGTGCCGGCCTCGGTGAGGTCGAAGCCTGCTGAGTCGCCCAGCCGGACACGCAACGCGAGCGGCGAGCTGCCCGGGCGCACCCGCGTCGTCGGCGCCCGGTCGTACCAGCGCAGCCACCCCGCCCGGGCGAGGTGGAAGACCAGGTGCGGACCGGCGTCGTCCGTGGCCAGGTCGAGCCACTTGCCGTGGCGCGCCACCTCCAGCACAGTCCGGCCCACAAGGTCGGACGGCGCGGGTGAGAACGTCTTCAGCGCGCTGATAGCGCCGACCTCCACCGCCGCCACGACGCGCCCGACCGTCCGCTCCCGCACGAACTGCGCGAGCGCCTCGACCTCCGGCAGCTCCGGCACCCGACCATCGTGGCCCACCGGGCGGGGAAGGGCCGCTCGAACGGGCTCGCGCGGGTCGCGGCGAGCACCCCCAGTAGGCTGGCGCCCATGCTGCTGCGGATGTCATCCCTGTTCGTCCGGACCTTGCGGGAGGACCCGGCCGACGCCGAGGTGGCCAGCCATCGGCTCCTCGTTCGTGCCGGCTACATCCGCCGTGCCGCCCCTGGTATCTACACGTGGCTCCCGCTGGGGTTGCGGGTGCTGCGCAAGATCGAGGCCGTGGTCCGCGAGGAGATGGACGTCGCGGGGGCGCAGGAGGTGCACTTCCCGGCGCTGCTGCCCAGGGAGCCGTACGAGGTCACGGGGCGCTGGACGGAGTACGGGCCGAACATCTTCCGCCTGAAGGACCGCAAGGGTGGCGACTACCTGCTCGCACCGACCCACGAGGAGCTCTTCACCCTCCTGGTCAAGGACTTGTACTCCTCGTACAAGGACCTGCCGCTCGCGCTCTACCAGATCCAGACGAAGTACCGCGACGAGGTTCGGCCCCGCGCCGGGCTCATCCGCGGCCGCGAGTTCATCATGAAGGACGCCTACTCCTTCGACGTGGACGACGCAGGCCTTGAGGCCTCGTACCTCAAGCAGCGCGACACCTACCGCCGGATCTTCGAGCGGCTGGGGCTCGAGTACGTGATCGTGGCGGCCACCTCCGGCGCCATGGGCGGTTCACGCAGCGAGGAGTTCCTCACCCCGACGGCCGTCGGTGAGGACACGTATGTGCGCTCGGCCGGCGGCTACACGGCCAACGTCGAGGCGGTCACGACGCCCGCACCGCCCGCGATCCCGTTCGACGACGTGTCTGCGGCGCATGTCGAGGACACCCCGGACGCGCCAACCATCGAGACCCTCGTGGCGGTCGCGAACGCCCGGTTCCCCCGCGCGGACCGCGCCTGGACCGCTGCCGACACGCTGAAGAACGTCGTGCTCGCGCTGGTGCGGCCGACGGGGGAGCGCGAGCTGCTCGTGGTCGGTCTGCCGGGCGACCGCGAGGTCGACCTCAAGCGGCTCGAGGCGTTCGTCGCACCAGCCGAGGTGGAGACCGCCACGGAGGCTGACCTCACCTCGCGCCCCGAGCTGGTCAAGGGCTATATCGGGCCCGCGGCGCTCGGTGCGAACGCGGGGACCGACGGCGGCGGCGCCCCGCGCGGCGTGCGCTACCTGCTCGACCCGCGAATCGTCAGCGGCACCCGCTGGATCACCGGCGCGAACGTCCACGGCAGGCACGTGTTCGACCTGGTGGCGGGCCGTGACTTCCTCGCCGCCGGTCAGGACGGGGCGCTCAACACGGTCGAGGCCGCCGAGGTCCGGGCCGGCGACCAGGCCCCCGACGGCTCGGGACCGCTCGAGCTCGCGCGCGGGATCGAGATCGGCCACATCTTCGCCCTCGGTCGGAAGTACGCGAGCGCGCTGGGCCTGACCGTGCTGGACCGCAACGGCAAGACCACTGTCGTGACGATGGGCTCGTACGGCATCGGTGTCTCACGGGTCATGGCCGCGCTCGCGGAGGCCCACCACGACGACGCCGGGCTCGCCTGGCCCGCCCAGGTCGCACCCGCGCACGTGCACGTGGTGGCGACCGGCAAGGCCCTGGCGGTCTTCGAGGCCGCGGAGTCCCTTGCGACCACCCTGGCGAGCCGTGGCATCGAGGTGCTCTACGACGATCGATTCAAGGTCTCACCCGGCGTGAAGTTCGCCGACGCCGAGCTGTTGGGCGTGCCGCTCGTGGTGGTCGTCGGCCGGGGTCTGGCCGACGGCGTGGTCGAGGTACGCCCGCGCCGCGCCGGGACGGGCGGACCGGTGGCGGAGCAGGTGCCGGTCGCGGACGCTCCGGACCGGGTCGCAGAGCTCGTGGACGGGTTGCTCGCCGGCTGATCGTCGCGGGTCCTCAGCCGGTCGCGCGCTCGGGCAGGCCCGGGAACGCCGGTACGGGTGCCCCCCACGCCACTGCGGCGGCGGTGGCCTCCGTGAGCGCATCGAGGAGCGTCAGGCGCGACTTTGGTTCGGCACCGGCGACCAACGAGGCGTAGGACGTTGCCAGGGACTGTTCCAGCGACTGCGCGAGCGCAGTCGCGACTGCTGGGTCGTCGAGGCCAGCCGGCAGCGCGTAGGCCGCCCGACGCGGATCGAGCCTGGTCTGCGCGACCTTGGCGAGCCTTGCCCACTGCTCGGCGCGGATCCGGTGCACGGCGGCCCGGTCGAGCGCGCGGGACCGCGCGCCGTCGGACAGCTTGGCCGCGATCACCTCGAACCCGTACCCCGCCTCGTCCTCGTCGGCGACGAGTGCGCTCAGGGCGCTCGGTGCCAGGCCTGCCGGCACCGATTCGGGCACCGTGACGGCAGCGAGCTCTGGGGCGGGGGACTCCCCGACCGCGGCGGCCAGCTCCCGGGCGAGCAGGAGCCGCGCTGCCGAAACTGATCCGAGCAGCCGGGCCAGCGGTCCGGCAGGCACGGTCGCGGCGTCCGTCCGCGCGTTCGAGGCTGTCTGCACGAGCCGGGCGACGACGTCGGGCGTGGTCCCGGCGGGTTTCGCTGTCGCCGCTGTCGTGGGGACCCCGCTGGGGTCGGTGGTCGGTGCGGGGGTGGCGGGGTGCGACCGGTCGCCAGACCCGAGCTGGTCGCGGTGCTCGCCCGAAAGTGCGACGACCGTAGCCCGGATGCTCGTCGCCGGGTCCGCGGGGTTGCCGCCCGGCGCGGCTGCCAGCACCTCGAGGCCGAGCGCATCCGCGCCCGCGCGCTCGCGCGCCGTCTCGTTGGCGTCTGGTGTCGGTGGTGCCGGCGGCGGGGTCTCGAGGCGCAGCCCGCATCCCGCGAGAAGGCTGGTGAGCGCGACGACCGCCCCGACGGCGAGTAGGCGTTCGCGGCGACGTGGCGGGCGGGGAGAGGAGGTCATCGCCGGTGATCCTGCCATGCCGGTCCCGCGCGCCGGACTCGGTAGGCTGGGAGTCGCACAACAACACAGGGTTGAATCACGCAGGGTCGCCCGCTGGAGCCGACAGGAGATGGGCATGGCGACGCCAGCAATCACGGAGCGAGTACGCGCGGCGGTCGAGCCGGTGGTCGCCGCGGCCGGCCTGGTCCTCGAGGGTCTCGAGGTGAGCCCGGCCGGTCGGCGTACGGTCGTGCGCGTGACGATCGACCTCGGGGACGACGCCGTCGGCGGCCTGGATCTGGACACGCTCGCCGAGGTGGCGCGCGCCGTCGGCGACGCGCTGGACGCAACGTCTCCCGTGCACGGCGCGTACACGCTCGAGGTCAGCACGCCCGGGACGTCACGTCCGCTCACGGAGCTGCGCCATTTCAAGCGCGCCCGGACGAGGCTCGTGCGGCTGAAGCTGCGCGACGGTTCGGCGGCGTTCGGCCGGCTTGCCGCTGTCACCGACGGCGCGCTCGCCCTGAGTCCTGTCGACGCGTCCTCAGGCCGCGACGTCGCGGGCGACCCCACCACCGTCGCGCTTGCGGACGTCGCGAGCGCATCAGTCGAGGTCGAGCTCTCTCGGGCGCGGGCCGGCGACGACGCCGAGAGAGAGGTCTGACATGGACATCGACATGACGACGCTGCGAATGCTGGAGCGTGAGCGCGACCTCAGTCTGGACGTCCTGGTCTCGGCCATCGAGCAGGCGCTGCTCTCCGCCTACCACCGCACCCCCGGCGCACGGGACAATGCACGCGTGGTGGTGGACCGCAAGACCGGTCATGTCACCGTGTGGGCCACGGACGATGCGGTCGTCGACGGCGACGGCGTCGCGAGCGATCCCGGACCCGAGTACGACGACACCCCGGAGGGCTTCGGCCGGATCGCCACGGCGACGGCGCGTCAGGTCATCGTGCAGCGGTTGCGCGATGCCGAGGACGACCAGGTGCTGGGCAACTTCCGGGGCAAGGAAGGTGAGGTCCTCGCGGGCGTCATCCAGCAGGGCCGCGACCCGCGCGTGGTGCTGGTCGACGTCGGCGGGACCGAGGCCGTGCTGCCCGTGCACGAGCAGGTTCCCACCGAGCGGTACGTGCACGGCGAGCGGTTGCGGGGCTATGTGCTCGAGGTCGGACGGGGTGCCCGGGGCCCGTCCATCACCCTGTCACGGACCCACCCGAACCTTGTGCGCAAGCTGTTCGCGCTCGAGGTGCCGGAGGTGGCGGACGGCTCGGTCGAGATCACCGCGATCGCCCGGGAGGCTGGGCACCGGACCAAGATGTCGGTGCGTTCGAGGGTCCCCGGGCTCAACGCCAAGGGCGCCTGCATCGGCCCGCTCGGTTCGCGCGTGCGGGCCGTGATGGCCGAGCTGCACGGCGAGAAGATCGACATCGTCGATCACAGCGACGACCCCGCCGAGATGGTCGCGCATGCCCTGTCGCCCGCCCGGGTGCTCTCCGTGACGATCGTCGACCCCGTCGCCCGGGCGGCCCGCGTCGTCGTGCCCGACTTCCAGCTGTCGCTCGCGATCGGCAAGGAGGGCCAGAACGCCCGGCTCGCCGCCAAGCTCACCGGCTGGCGGATCGACATCCGGTCGGACGTCGCCGTCGCCGAGACTCCGGCCCCGAAAGTGCGCGGGGCCGACGACAACCGGGAGGGCTCCTCCGGTAACGTTCGATGAGCGGGAGCGCTAGACTCGGCGGGGCTGGGCCCGACGCCCGGCTTTCCGCTGCGAGCACACTGGGCCCGAACATGGGCCCGGTTCGCATGTGTGTGGGATGCCGGTCTCAAGGATCCAGGTCCGTCTTGTTGCGTGTGGTATTGACCAACGGTGGCGCGGGAGAAGTTCCCGCGCTGGTGGTCGACACCGGGCGTTGCCTGCCGGGCAGGGGAGCGTGGCTGCACCCCGACTCTCGATGCCTCGAGCTTGCCGAACGCCGTCGGGCGTTTTCCCGGGCCCTGCAGATGGCAGGACCGGTGGACGCCGGTGCGGTGCGCGCGTACCTCGCGGTGCAAGGGAAGATCTCCGGTACCAGTGCCTGAACGATGACCAAACAGTCGACACGAAAGCGGGTTGGAAGCCGATGGCTGCCCGATGAGCACCCAGCAATGAGTACCCAGCGATGAGTACCAAGCACTAACGACGGTCTGGCCCTGTCCGGGCGGACCGAGACAGGAGAGTTGTGGCCAAGGTCCGCGTCTACGAGCTCGCGAAAGAGCTCGGTGTGGAAAGCAAGACCATCATGAACAAGTTGGGCGAGCTCGGGGAGTTCGTCCGCTCGGCATCGTCGACCATCGAGCCGCCGGTCGTGCGCAAGCTGCGCGACCTGTACCCGGCCGGTGCGACGGATGGCGCGGCTGCTTCGGCAGCTCGCAAGTCCGCCGACGTGAAGCCAGCCCCGGCACCGCAAGCGCCCGCTGCGCCGGCCGTCTCGGTTCCGGACGCGGCCCCGGTAGCGTCCGCGGTCCCGGCGCCACCGGCACCGGCTCCGGCACAACCAGCTCTCGCCGTGCCCGCAGCAGCCGCGCCCGCCGCGTCGGCGACGCCCTCACCGGGCCCGCGTCCGGCCTCGGCGGCTCCGGCCGCCGCGACCTCTGCACCGGCAGCCGGCCGGCCGGGTGCTCCCCGCCCGGGTAACAATCCGTTCGCACCGAGCCAGGGGATGCCGCGCTCTGGCGGCTCCGGCGGCCCGGGTGCGCGCCCTGGAAGCACTCCCCGAACAGGTGGACCCCGCCCGGGCAACAATCCGTTCGCACCGAGCCAGGGCATGCCCCGGCCGGGTGAGCGTCGCATCGACCCGGCTGCAGCGTCAGGCACCCCCGCAGGTGCCGGCGACCGTCCCGGCGGTCCCCGTCCCGGTGGACCGCGTCCGAGCCCGGGCATGATGCCGCAGCGCAGCGCAGTCGGCCGCCCCGGCGACCGTTCCGCAACCGGCGACCGTTCCGCAACCGGTGGCCGTCCCGGTGGCGGTGGCCGTACCGGTGGTGGCGGGTACGCCGGCCGCCCCGGCGGCGGTGGCCCTGGCGGTGGCCCCGGCGGGGCTCCGGGTGGTGGTGGTGGTGGTTTCGCCGGTCGTCCTGGCGGCGGTGGTCGCCCCGGTGGTGCCGGTCGCGGCAGCACCCAGGGCGCCTTCGGTCGCGCCGGCGGTCGGCCCGTGCGGGGACGGAAGTCGAAGCGTGCGAAGCGCCAGGAGTTCGAGCAGATGCAGGCCCCGTCGCTAGGTGGCGTGCAGGTTCCCCGCGGCAGCGGCACGACCGTCGTCCGACTGCGTCGTGGCTCGTCGTTGAACGACTTCGCGGACAAGATCGACGCGAACCCGGCCAGCCTGGTCACGGTGCTGTTCCACCTCGGTGAGATGGTGACTGCGACCCAGTCGCTGGACGAGGACATGTTCGGCACGCTCGCTTCCGAGCTCGGCTACGTCATCGAGATGGTCTCGGCCGAGGAGGAGGACCGCGAGCTGCTCGGGGCCTTCGACATCGACCTGGACGCCGAGCTGGCGGACGAGGACGACTCGCAGCTCAAGGCGCGTCCGCCGGTCGTGACCGTCATGGGCCACGTCGATCACGGCAAGACGAAGCTGCTCGACGCGATCCGCCAGACCGACGTCGTCGCCGGTGAGGCCGGGGGCATCACCCAGCACATCGGTGCCTACCAGGTCCGCACGGTGCACGAAGGCATCGACCGCGCTGTCACCTTCATCGACACGCCCGGTCACGAGGCGTTCACCGCCATGCGTGCGCGTGGTGCGCAGGTCACGGACATCGCGATCCTGGTGGTTGCGGCCGACGACGGCGTGATGCCGCAGACGATCGAGGCGCTCAACCACGCTCAGGCGGCCAACGTCCCGATCGTGGTTGCGGTGAACAAGATCGACAAGGAGGGGGCCAACCCCGCCAAGATCCGCCAGCAGCTCACCGAGTACAACCTCGTGGCCGAGGAGTACGGCGGCGACACGATGTTCGTCGACGTCTCCGCCAAGCAGAACCTGGGCATCGACCAGCTGCTCGAGGCGGTGCTGCTCACCGCGGACGCCTCGCTCGACCTTCGGGCGAACCCTGACAAGCCCGCTCGCGGGGTGGCCATCGAGGCAAACCTCGACAAGGGCCGGGGTGCGGTTGCGACCGTCTTGGTCCAGTCAGGCACGTTGAAGATCGGCGACGCGATCGTCGCGGGTACCGCGCACGGACGTGTCCGGGCGATGTTCGACGAGCACGGCGAGAGCGTTGCCGCGGCCGGTCCGGCACGTCCGGTCATGGTTCTCGGGCTGGCCTCGGTCCCGGGTGCCGGCGACACCATCCTGGTGGCGTCCGACGAGAGGACCGCGCGTCAGATCGGGGAGAAGCGCGAGGCCGCCCAGCGGGCCGCGCTGCTGGCGAAGCGCCGCAAGCGGATCAGTCTCGAGGACTTCACCCAGGCGCTGCAGCAGGGCAAGGTCGAGACCCTCAACCTGGTCCTCAAGGGCGACGTCTCCGGTGCCGTCGAGGCGCTCGAGGACTCGCTGCTCAAGATCGACGTGGGCGAGGAGGTCGAGCTGCGGGTCATCCACCGAGGGGTGGGTGCCATTACGCAGAACGACGTCAACCTGGCCACGGTCGACAACGCGATCATCATCGGGTTCAACGTCAAGTTCGCCGAGCGCGTCGAGGACCTCGCGGACCGCGAGGGCGTCGACGTCCGGTTCTACTCGGTCATCTACCAGGCGATCGATGACGTCGAGGCGGCCCTCAAGGGCATGCTCAAGCCCGAGTACGAGGAGGTCCAGCTCGGCACCGCGGAGGTGCGCGAGGTGTTCCGTTCCTCCAAGTTCGGGAACGTTGCCGGTTCGCTGGTGCGCTCTGGTGCGATCGTGCGCAACGGCAAGGCGCGCATCCGGCGCGACGACGCCATCGTCGGGGACAACCTCACGATCGAGTCGCTCAAGCGCTTCAAGAACGACGCCACCGAGGTTCGCGAGGGCTACGAGTGCGGTATCGGGCTCGGTTCCTTCAACGACGTCGAGATCGGTGACGTGATCGAGACGTTCGAGATGCGGGAGAAGCCCCGCAAGTAGGAAGTCGGGGCTCCGGGGCCCGGGTGACGACACGCGTCGTCGCCCGGGCCTTCGGTTCGGCTAGCGGCACGAGAAGGAGATCCAGACATGGCTGATCACGCACGCGCGCGCAAGCTCGCGGATCGGATCCAGGTGATCGTGGCCCAGATGATCGATACGCGGGTCAAGGACCCGAGGCTCGGTTTCGTCACGGTGACGGATGTGCGCGTCACGGGCGACCTGCAGCACGCGTCGGTGTTCTATACCGTGCTCGGGGACGAGGACGCGCGGGCCGGGTCCGGTGTGGCGCTCGAGAGCGCTAAAGGGTTGATCCGGTCCGAGGTCGGTAAGCAGACCGGGATGCGGTTGACGCCGTCGCTCGAGTTCGTGCTCGACGCCGTGCCCGAGACGGCCGCTCAGATGGAGCTCGCGCTCCGCGAGGCGGCACGTCGCGACGCCGAGGTGGCCGCGCTGGCCGCGGGTGCCGTATACGCGGGCGAGGCAGATCCGTACCGCAAGCCGGGAGAGCCCGAACCGGATGAGGACGTCTAGCTGCACGGACCCACCAGCCCCCGCCGCGAGTGCCGGAGATCTGTTCCTCGAGGAGGCTCCGGAGGAACCGATTCCCAGTACTCGGCGACGAGGGACCGGGCTGACCGGGCTGAGCGGGGTCAGGTGGGGCGGGAGCCGGCTGGTTTCGTTCGGGAGCCAGCGGGTGGCGACGGCGCCCAGGGCCGACCGGGACTGCGCGCCGCGTCCGGCTGGCGGACCGGGGGCGGCGACGTCGGCGCCGGACGTCTGCCGGGGCGAACCGAGCGAGCCGGGAGGCGCGACAACGGCCATGAGAACTCCTATTGGCATCGGATGATTACTAACGTGGCGATGTAGTAATCGACTGATAACATGTCAAGCATGAGCGAGGAACGCGGTCCACGGATGACGGCGGACGAGCGCCGGGAGCAGATCCTGCAGGCCGCCCGGACGGTGTTCGCCGCGGGTGGCTACGCCGGGACCACGACGGACGAGGTCGCGCGGGAGGCGGGTGTCTCGCAGCCGTACGTGGTCCGGCTCTTCGGCGGCAAGCAGCAGCTCTTCGCGGAGGTCTACGCCCGGGCGAGCCGGCGCATCGTCGATGCCCTTGCTACGGTCGCGTCCGGCCCCGACGCCAAGCAGGAGATGGGCGACGTGTACATCGGACTGCTCGCCGACCGCGACCTCCTCCTGCTGCTCATGCACGGGTTCGCGGCTGGGTCCGAGCCGGAGATCGGGCGGCTTGCCCGGTTCACTCTCGGCGAGGCGTTCCGGCTCTACCTGGAGCGCACGGGCGAGGGGCCGGACGAGGCTCGGGTGTTCGTCGCGCACGGGATGCTCATCAACGTGCTCCTCGCGGTCAACGCGACCGAGCACGTCGGCGAGGATCCCGCCCTCGACGCGCTTGCCGTGTGCACGTTCGGCGCGGGGATGGCCGTCGTACGCGCCGCGGCCGAGGCCGCCAGGTGACGTCGGCGCCCGCCGGGCCGGGGCCCACCGATCGGGCCCAGCGCCCGCCCCGCCCGGCCAGGCGCCCGACCGCGCCCGACGGCCTCGTCGTCGTCGACAAGCCCGCGGGGTGGACGAGCCACGACGTCGTCGCGCGGATGCGCGGGATAGCCGGCACCCGCAAGGTCGGCCACGCCGGGACGCTCGACCCGATGGCGACCGGTGTGCTCGTGCTCGGGATAGGGCGAGCCACCCGGCTGCTGGCCTACGTCGTCGGCGCGGACAAGGAGTACCTCGCGACCATCCGGCTCGGTGTGTCCACCACGACCGACGACGCCGAGGGCGAGGTGCTCACCCGTGCGGATGCGTCCGCCGTGACGCGCGTGGCGATCGACGCCGCTGTCGGCGCTCTGACCGGGCCGATCGAACAGGTGCCCAGCTCCGTGAGCGCGATCAAGGTGGACGGCCGGCGGGCCTACGCCCGGGTGCGCGCGGGGGAACAGGTCGAGCTCGCCGGGCGACCCGTGACGGTCTCGCGATTCGAGGTGCGCGCGGTCCAGGAGGTGGGCCTGCCCCACGACGCGGGCGTCGTCCTCGACGTCGACGTGCGGGTCGTGTGCACGTCGGGCACGTACGTCCGTGCGCTGGCCCGCGACCTCGGAGGTGCGCTCGGCGTCGGCGGTCACCTGACGGCGCTGCGTCGGACCCGTGTGGGTGGGTACGGGCTCGAGGTGGCACGCACGCTCGAGGAGCTCGTGGCCGTTGCCGACGACACTCCGCTCGACGTGCTGCCGCTCGCGCAGGCGGCGCGCGCGATGTTCCCGGTGCGCGACCTCACGCCTGAGGAGGCGAGCGCCCTGTCCTTCGGCAAGCACATCGACGCTGGCGAGCTCGGTGCCAGCGAACCGGTCGCGGCCATCGCGCCCGACGGCACCCTGGTGGCGCTGCTCACGACCAGCGGACCGCACGCCCGCCCTGTGCTCGTGTTCGCACCCGCGTGATCACCACCCGGTCCGGCCGGCGACGGCCGGACCGTTAGCGCGTCGCCGGGAGTGGCAGTCTTGTCCTCGCACCCGCCTGCGCCGCCCGCAGGAACCCGTAGAAACTGGAGCGCACGTGCATCGCTGGACCGAGCTTGCCCAGGTTCCCCCGGGGTTCGGGCCGTCGGTGGTCACTCTCGGCAACTTCGACGGCGTGCACCGTGGGCATCGCAGCGTGCTGACCCGGATGGTCGCCGACGCGCGCGCGATCGGGGCGCAGGCCGTCGCAGTGACGTTCTCGCCACACCCTGCGCAGGTGCATCACCCCGAGACCGCAGCCCCGCTGCTGACCGGTGTCGAGGACCGGCTCTCGCTGCTCGAACGGACCGGGCTCGACGCCGTCCTGCTGCTCGAGTACACGCTCGACTTCGCTCGGCAGTCACCTGAGGAGTTCGTCAGCCGGTACCTGGTGCGCGGGCTCGGTGCCCGGACCGTCGTCGTCGGGCGCGACGTCCGGTTCGGCTGGGGCAATGCGGGCGACCTCGCGACGATGAACAAGCTCGGTGAGCAGTACGGGTTCACTGTCGAGGTGATCGAAGACCTTGCGTCCCAACCCGGCCCGGACGCCCGTCCGGGCCGCACACCGCAGGAGCAGCGGCTGCGGCACGTCGCAGACCCCTCGCACCGGCGCTGGTCCTCGACCTGGGTGCGTGAGCTGCTCGCTGAGGGGCGTGTGGCCGAAGCCGCAACCGTGCTGGGGCGCCCGCACCGGGTGCGGGGCGTCGTCGTGCATGGTGACGCCCGGGGGCGTGAGCTCGGGTTCCCGACCGCGAACCTCGCGACCGAGGTCGCCGGTATGCTGCCCGCCGACGGCGTCTACGCCGGCTGGCTGCGCCGGCTCGCGCTGCCGACGGACGCTCAGGACGCGGTGCTGCCCGCGGCGATCTCGATCGGCACCAACCCGACGTTCGACGGTGTCGCCCGTCGCGTCGAGGCGTACGTGCTCGACCGGACGGATCTCGACCTGTACGACGAGGAGGTCGCGTTCGAGTTTCTCGCCCACCTGCGCCCCACGCTGCGCTTCGACTCCGTGGACGACCTCATCGCGACGATGCATGGCGACGTCGACCGGGCCCGCGGCCTGCTGGCCGATGCGGGCGGCGCGCCCGCCGACTGGTAACATCGTCGAGCCGTCAGATCGGCCGCGGACCCAGAGCGCTCGGGTGGACATGCCCCGGAGCACCGCGCAACGAGAACATCAGAAGGAGAGCCGTGCCCCTCGACGCAGCCACCAAGAAATCCATCATGACCGAGTACGCCACGCACGAGGGCGACACCGGCTCCCCGGAGGTCCAGATCGCGATGCTCACGCAGCGCATCCTGGACCTGACCGAGCACCTCAAGGAGCACAAGCACGACCACCACAGCCGGCGCGGACTGCTGCTGCTCGTCGGCCAGCGTCGTCGCCTGCTCGGCTACCTGCAGAAGGTCGAGATCGGGCGCTACCGCACCTTGATCGGGCGCCTCGGCCTGCGCCGCTAGCAGCGACACACCAGCCCGGACCGGAGCACCAGGTCCGGGCTGGCCTCGTGCAGGGCTTCGGCCCACCAGAACGAGAACCTGAACAACCCACGCGTCGTCCCGGCCTCGCCCGGTCCTCGGTAGTGGCTCGCGGAGCACATGTTCCGCGGACCTCGATCGAAGACCGTCGCGGTGCGGACCGGCGCCTTCACCAAAGAGGAGGGCACCCATGGAGGGTCCCGAGATCGAGTTCAGCGAAGCAATCATTGACAACGGCAAGTTCGGGACGCGCACGGTGCGTTTCGAGACCGGCCGCCTCGCGCGTCAGGCCGCCGGTTCCGCCGTGGCCTACCTGGACGGCGACACCATGCTGCTGTCGGCCACCACGGCCGGCAAGCACCCCAAGGAGCAGTTCGACTTCTTCCCGTTGACGGTCGACGTCGAGGAGCGGATGTATGCCGCCGGGCGAATCCCCGGTTCGTTCTTCCGCCGCGAGGGCCGTCCGTCCACCGAGGCGATCTTGGCGTGTCGTCTCATCGACCGCCCGCTGCGGCCGACTTTCGCCAAGGGTCTGCGCAACGAGGTACAGGTCGTCATCACCGTCATGGCGCTGCACCCCGACGACGCGTACGACACGCTCGCGATCAACGCCGCGTCGCTGTCCACGCAGCTTTCCGGCCTGCCGTTCACCGGCCCGATCGCCGGGGTGCGCATCGCGCTCGTCGACGGCCAGTGGGTCGCCTTCCCGAAGTACTCCGACAAGGAGCGCGCGGTCTTCGACATGGTCGTTGCCGGCCGAGTCGTCGGTGACGATGTCGCGATCATGATGGTCGAGGCCGAAGCCACCGTGGACTCCTGGAACCTGATCAGCGAGGGCGCGGGCGCGCCGACCGAGGCCGTCGTGGCTGAGGGCCTCGAGGCCGCCAAGCCGTTCCTCAGGCTGCTGTGCGAGGCGCAGGCCGACCTGGCCGCGCGCGCGGCCAAGCCGGTCCGCGAGTTCCCCCGCTTCCTCGACTATGAGGACGACACGTACGCGGCCGTCAAGGGTGCCGTTGAGCAGGACCTTGCCGTTGCGCTGACTCTTCGCGACAAGCAGGACCGCGAGAATCGACTTGACGAGATCAAGGCCGCCGCTCTCGCACAGCTCTCGGTTCAGTTCGAGGGCCGTGAGAAGGAGCTGTCTGCCGCGGTTCGCGGTGTGACGAAGCAGCTGGTCCGCCAGCGCGTGCTGACGGACGGCGTCCGCATGGACGGCCGTGGGCTCGCGGACATCCGGACCCTGTCCGCCGAGGTCGAGGTCCTGCCCCGCGTGCACGGTTCGGCGCTGTTTGAGCGCGGCGAGACCCAGATCCTGGGTGTGACCACGCTGAACATGCTCCGCATGGAGCAGCAGCTCGACACGCTCTCGCCCGAGACGCGCAAGCGTTACATGCACAACTACAACTTCCCGCCGTACTCCACCGGTGAGACGGGTCGGGTGGGCTCGCCCAAGCGTCGCGAGATCGGACACGGGGCACTTGCCGAGCGTGCGTTGATTCCGGTGCTGCCGAGCCGCGAGGACTTCCCCTACGCGATCCGCCAGGTCTCCGAGGCGCTGGGCTCGAACGGCTCGACGTCGATGGGCTCGGTCTGCGCCTCGACGCTGTCCCTGCTGAACGCGGGTGTGCCGCTCCGGGCGCCCGTGGCCGGTATCGCGATGGGGCTGATCTCGGACGTCGTGAACGGTGAGCCGCGGTACGCCGCACTGACCGACATCCTCGGCGCCGAGGACGCCTTCGGCGACATGGACTTCAAGGTCGCCGGGACCCGTGAGTTCATCACCGCGATCCAGCTCGACACCAAGCTCGACGGCATCCCCGCCTCGGTCCTGGCTGGTGCGTTGACCCAGGCCCGCGATGCCCGCCTGGCGATCCTCGACGTCCTCGCCGAGGCCATCGACGTCCCGGACGAGATGTCGGTTTACGCGCCCCGGGTCATCTCGGTCAAGGTGCCGGTCGACAAGATCGGCGAGGTCATCGGGCCGAAGGGCAAGATGATCAACCAGATCCAGGAGGAGACCGGCGCCACGATCTCGATCGAGGACGACGGCACGGTCTACATCGGCGCCACCGACGGTCCGTCGGCAGAGGCCGCGCGGGCGGCGATCAACGCGATCGCCAACCCGATGATGCCCGAGATCGGCGAGCGCTTCGTGGGCACCGTGGTCAAGACCACGCCCTTCGGCGCGTTCATCTCGCTCTCCCCGGGCAAGGACGGCTTGCTGCACATCTCCCAGATCCGCAAGCTCGTGGGCGGCAAGCGGGTCGAGAACGTCGAGGACGTGCTCACCGTGGGCCAGAAGGTCCAGGTCGAGATCGGTGAGATCGACCCGCGCGGCAAGCTGTCGCTGCACGCCGTGATCGACAGCGAGAACGCGGCCGACGCGACCGTTCCCGGCGCTCAGGCCGACGCCAACGCCTGACGTGCCGCTGGAGCTCCCGCTCGCTGCGTTCGGAGATCCGGGCAGCGAGCTCACCGTCGGGCAGGACGGCGACGCGATCGTGCGTCGTTCGGTCCTGCCCGGCGGTGTGCGGGTCCTCACCGAACGGATGCCGGGCGTGCGTTCGGCGACGGTCGGCGCGTGGGTCGGGGTCGGGTCGCGCGACGAGCGCGACGGTCATCACGGCTCGACGCACTTCCTCGAGCACCTGCTGTTCAAGGGCACCGCGCGACGCACCGCCATGGACATCGCGGAGGCGTTCGACGCCGTCGGCGGCGAGGCGAACGCCTCGACCGGCAAGGAGCACACCTGCTACTACGCCCGGGTGCTCGACGACGACCTGCCGATGGCGGTCGACGTCATCACGGACATGGTCAGCTCGGCCCGGCTCGACGCCGACGAGCTCGAGACGGAGCGTGGAGTCATCCTCGAAGAGCTCGCGATGAATGACGACGACCCGTCCGACGTCGTGCACGAGAACTTCGACGCCACGGTGCTGGGCCAACACCCCCTGGGGCGTCCGATCGGCGGCACGCCCGACACGATCCGCGCAGTGCCACGCGATGCGGTGTGGGGACACTACCGCGAGCACTACGGCCCGCAGACCCTCGTCGTGACCGCCGCGGGCGGCGTCGACCACGACTCGCTGTGCGCTCAGGTGCTCGGCGCGCTCGAGGTAGGCGGCTGGGACGCATCCTCGCGGCAAGCTCCGACCGCCCGGCGCGTCGGCGCCGACGCGTCCGGCGCCGTGGCCGGGATCCCAGCCGTGGCCAGCCGGCTCACGATGCGGCGCACGACGGAGCAGGCCAACGTCATCATCGGCGGCACCGGGCTGACGGCGACCGATGCGCGCCGTTTCACCCTCGCGGTGCTCAACGCGGTGCTCGGCGGGGGGATGTCCTCGCGGTTGTTCCAGGAGATCCGGGAGAAGCGCGGCCTGGCCTACTCGACGTATTGCTTCGCGTCCGGCCACGCGGACACCGGCACGTTCGGGCTGTACGCCGGCTGCGCGCCGGCAAAGGTGGACCAGGTGACCCAGCTGCTCGAGGCGGAGTGGGAGCGCCTCGCGAACGACGGGATCACGGCCGGGGAGCTCGCTCGGAGCATCGGACAGCTCTCGGGCGGGCTCGCGCTCGGCATGGAGGACTCGGGCGCGCGGATGAGCCGGCTCGGGAAGGCGGAGCTGGTCTACGGCGAGCTGATGGGCATCGACGAGTCCCTCACGAGGATCCGTGCGGTCACGGCCGAGGAGGTGCGCGAGCTTGCGGTCGACCTCGCGTCCCGGCCGCGGTCGGTGGTGCGCATCGGCCCGTTCGGGGACTAGAGCCGACGTGTCAGGCCGGGCGCACCCGAGCAGCGACTAGGGTTTCGTCCCGTGACTGAGTGGGCCGAGCCGACACCTATCCCCGTCGCCGTCCTCGGGGCGGCCGGGCGGATGGGCCGGACCGTCCGGGCCGCGGTCGACGGTGCGCCCGATCTGGAGCTCGTTGCGGCACTCGAGGTCGGCGACGACGTCGCGGGCCTCGAGCGGTCCCGGGCCCAGGTTGCGGTCGACTTCACGGTTCCCGCGGCGACCGAGGCCAACATCCATGCGCTGATCGACGCGGGTGTGCACGCCGTCGTCGGTACGACCGGCTGGACCGACGAGTCGTTGGCGCGCGTGCGCGAGCACCTGACCCGCGTTCCCGGGGTCGGCGTGCTGATCGCCCCCAATTTCGCGCTCGGCGCGGTGCTCGCGATGATGTTCGCGGTGAAGGCTGCGCCGTACTTCGAGTCGGCCGAGGTGCTCGAGCTGCACCACCCCGACAAGGTCGACGCGCCGTCGGGAACGGCGCGGCACACCGCCGCAGGGATAGCGGCCGCGCGTGCCGCGGCCGGTCTCGGCGCCATCCCCGACGGGACGGCGACCGGCCTGGTCGGTGCGCGCGGCGCGGTCGTCGACGGCGTCCGGGTCCACAGCATCCGGCTGCGGGGGCTCGTCGCGCACGAGGAGATCCTGTTCGGCAACCCCGGCGAGCAGCTGACCATCCGGCACGACTCCTTCGACCGGGCGTCCTTCATGCCCGGCGTGCTTCTCGCGGTGCGCGGCATCGCCACGCGGCCGGGGCTCACCGTCGGCCTCGAGCACCTGCTCGACCTCGGCTGACGTCCTGCCGGCGATGAGACGACTCCAGCTCCTGGCTGCGCTCGGGCTGACCGCGCTGCTGGCGCTCTACGTGACGGTCGTCGCCTCGCGCGCCGTGGAGCTGGTGCGCACGGGCGAAGTGGTCGGTGTCGTGCTAGGTGTCGCGTTCGGTGTGCTCCCGCTGCTCGCGGTGTGGTTCGTCGTGCGGGAGCTGTTCCTCGCCGTCCAGGTGCAGCGGATGGCTGACGAGCTCGCGGCCGGCGGCCGGCTGCCCGTCGACGACCTGCCCCGCTCACCGGCCGGGCGGATCGACCGCGCGGCAGCCCGCGCGGCGTTCGAGGGCGCGCGAACCGACGCCGAGACGCACATCGACGACTGGGCTGCGTGGTACCGGCTC